>Ga0181537_10001382_pt1 | contig 22457 bp, 20 predicted proteins | sample PEATcosm2014_Bin_39_FD_119765 | JGI IMG/M metagenome (GOLD analysis project Ga0181537, IMG submission 119765) | Peatland microbial communities from MTU Mesocosm Facility, Houghton, MI, USA - PEATcosm2014_Bin23_10_metaG | ecosystem: Environmental > Terrestrial > Soil > Wetlands > Peat | place... | reverse complement strand
TCACGGCGCTTATCGGCCTCGTTATCGAACGGCTTCTGATCCGCCGCCTCTACGGGCGCGATCCGCTCTACAGTCTGCTGCTCACATTCGGACTGGCCTACGTGCTGGAAGACGCCACGCGCTACATCTGGGGGGCGCAGAGCGTACCCTATCCGATCCCCGGCTGGCTCACGACGCCGTTGAGTTCGGAATTCTTTTTCCTAACCGGTTACCGGTTGTTCATGGTCGCGCTGGCCGGGATCGCGGTCGGCGGACTGTTCCTGATACTCAACAAGACCCGGCTGGGCATCCGCATCCGCGCCGGTACGCTCGATCTGGAGACGGTTTCAGTGTTGGGTGTCAATGTGCGTGTTCTGCGCAACCTCAATTTCGGGCTCGGCATTTACCTCGCGGGACTGGCCGGCGTGTTGGCGGCAGGGATGCTCGGGCTGCAGCCCACCATTGGCACCTCGCTCATCATGCCGAGTTTCGTCGCTATCATCGTCGGCGGACTGGGCAGCCTGCCCGGCACCCTGCTGGGTGGTCTGCTCATCGGTGTTGCCTCCGGACTGACCACGGTATTCTTTCCCTCCGCGACCGAAGCCGTCATTTACGTGATGATGGGCGTAGTTCTCCTGATCCGGCCGCGTGGCCTGCTGGGCGAAGAAGGGAGGACGCAATGAGTCCGATGCAAAAATACGGGCCAAACGCGGTGGTCTGGCTGCTGCTTCTCACCATGCCGTTCTGGATGGGCGCGGTCGGCGGTTATACCGAGCTGGCGACCCGGGTGGTGGTGCTGGGCCTCGCCGCGATGTCGCTCAACTTCCTGCTGGGCTACACCGGTGTGCTGTCGTTCGGCCACGCGGCTTACTTCGGGCTTGGCGCCTATGGTGCGGCGATGACCATCAAATACATCTACCCGAGCACGCCGCTCGCAATTCTGATCGGTGTGCTGACAGGCACCCTGGCGGCGGTGATCATCGGCGCACTGATCGTGCGCCTGCGCGGCGTGTATTTCGCGATGGTGACGATTGCTTTCGGGCAGGTGTTCTACTTCATCACCTTCCGCTGGAACGACGTGACCGGCGGCGACGACGGGCTTACCGGCTGGTCACGCTCGCCGCTCGACCTTGGATTCACGCAGATCGATATCCTCCACGATGACAAGGCCTTTTACTACCTCGCGTTGCTGCTGTTCGGGGTAGCGGTCGGCATCATGGCGCTGCTGCTGCGCTCGCCCTTTGGCCGTACCCTGCTGGCAATCCGCGAAAACGAGCGCCGCGCGCTGTTCCTCGGCATTCCGGTCAACACCCACATCTGGATGTCGTTCGTGATCTCCTGCTGTTTCGCGGCCCTCGCCGGCACCCTGTTTGCGCTGCTTAATAATTTCACCGATCCGCGCGCGCTATATTGGGGACAGTCTGGCAATTTCGTCATCATGGCGGTGCTGGGAGGCATGCGCTCGTTCTGGGGGCCGTTGATCGGCGCCGCGATTTTCGTGGTGCTGCAGGATTACGTATCCAGCCACACCCAGAACTGGATGTCCTTCGTCGGCGTGTTCTTCATGATGGTGGTGTTGTTCTTCCCGCGCGGCGTGCTTGGCATCATCAAGCGCAGGGCGGTGCAATGAGCCTGCTCCAAGTCGAAAACGCGTCCCGCCATTTCGGCAGTCTGATTGCCGTGAATAACGTTTCTCTGACCGTCGAGCCGGGTGAATTGCGCGCCGTGATCGGACCCAACGGCGCGGGCAAGACCACCTTTTTCAACTTGATCAGCGGCTTCTTCCCGCCCACGTCGGGCCGCATCGTATTCGACGGCAACGACATCACGGCGCTGTCGGCGCACCAGCGGGTGGCAATGGGGATGTCGCGCACCTTCCAGATCACCGAGATTTTTCCGGAACTCACGGTGCGCGAAAACCTGCGCATCCCGGTCGAAGTGGCCGCCGGCCTGCGTCTTTCGATGTGGCGGCCGAAAAACAAGGACGGCCTCGTTCGCGCGCGCATCGACGAGCTGATGGAAATGGGGAATCTGACCTCCAAAGCAGACCGCATGGTGGGCGAACTCCCGCACGGCGATCAACGCGCGACCGAGATCATGATGTCGCTGGCGCTGAATCCGCGCCTGTTGCTGCTCGACGAGCCGACCGCCGGCATGGGCGACCAGGAAACCTACGACATTACGCGGCTGATCCGGCGTCTGCACCAGGACCACAAGCTCACCATCGTTTTGATCGAGCATGACATGCGGGTGATCTTCCATCTTGCAGACCGCATCATGGTGCTGGCCGAGGGCTCGATACTTTCCGAAGGTACGCCCGACGACATCGCCAAGGACGAGAAAGTGCAGGCAGCCTACCTGGGGACCACGGCATGAACGCGCTCGAAGCGGAAAACCTGCATACGTTTTACGGCAAGAGCCATATCCTGCACGGCGTCAGCCTGCACGTGGGTGAAGGCGAACTGGTAACCCTGCTTGGACGCAATGGCGCGGGCAAAACGACGACCCTGCGCAGCCTGGTCGGACTCACGCCCTCGAGCCAGGGCACGGTGAAGGTGTTTGGCAATGACACCACCGGCTGGCCGCCGTATCGCATTGCTGCATCGGGCGTTGGCTTCGTGCCCGAAGGCCGGCGCATCTTCGCCAATCTCACCGTGGAAGAGAACCTCAAGGTGCCAGTCGAGCGGCCCGGTCCGTGGACCACCCCGCGTGTATACGAGCTGTTTCCACGCCTCGCGGAACGCAAAGCCAACAAGGGCCGGCAGCTTTCGGGCGGCGAGCAGGAAATGCTCGCGATCGCGCGCGCGCTCCTGCTCAATCCGAAGCTGCTGCTGCTCGACGAACCGTCGCAGGGCCTGGCGCCGATCATCGTGCAGGAGTTGTTCAGGGTGGTGGTCGGCATGCGCAAGGAAGGCATCTCGGTGCTGCTGGTCGAGCAGAACGTGCGCGCGGCGGTGGAAATTGCCGATCGCGCCTACGTGCTGGATGACGGGCGCGTGGTGTACGAAGGCGCAGCGGCTGAATTCGCCAAGGACGAAGAGCGCGTGCGCGCGCTGGCGGGCGCCAGCGCCCAGGATTGGGAAACCGCCGAGTAGTCCAGGTCAGCGCACGGTCCAATACAGCCCCAGCGCGAACAGGGCGCCGAGCAGCAGCGCGATGAGGGCCAGGAACTGGGTCTGCCGCTCGTGCTCGCGGGTAAGCTGGGCCAGACGCTCGCTCATCAGTTTGGCGTCGTCGCGCTCGAGCGCGCGATGCACCAGGCGCGGCAACTGCGGCAGCAAGGTCCCCCACATCGGCGCTTCGCGCTTCACCTGGTTCAGCAGCGCGCGCCATCCCAGTTGTTCGCTCATCCAGACTTCGAGGAAGGGCTTCGCGGTCTTCCACAAGTCGAGCTCGGGATCGAGGGTGCGGCCCAGACCTTCGATATTGAGCAGGGTCTTTTGCAACAACACGAGCTGCGGCTGCACCTCGACGTTGAAGCGCCGTGAAGTCTGGAACAGCCGCAACAGCACCTTGCCGAAAGAAATCTCGCGCAGCGGCCGGTCGAATATCGGTTCGCACACGGCGCGGATCGCCGACTCGAACTCGTCGACCCGCGTGTCCGGCGGCGCCCAGCCGGCTTCGATGTGCGCCTGCGCGACGCGCTTGTAATCGCGCTGGAAAAACGCCAGGAAGTTCTGCGCGAGGTAGTTCTTGTCGACGTCGGTGAGCGTGCCCATGATGCCGAAATCGACCGCGATGTAGCGCCCTTCGGGGGTGACGAAGATGTTGCCCGGGTGCATGTCGGCGTGGAAAAACCCGTGGCGGAATACCTGGGTGAAAAAAATTTCGACTCCGGCGCGCGCGAGCTGCGGAATGTCGACGCCAAGCTCGCGCAGTTTGTCGACCTGGCTGATCGGCGTGCCGCTGATGCGTTCCATCACCATCACGGTCCTGGCGCTGAAGTCCCAGTAGACCTCCGGGATTTTTAACAGCGGCGAGCCTGTGAAATTGCGCCTGAGCTGGCTCGCGCAGGCGGCCTCGCGCATGAGATCCAGCTCGTCGTAAAGATACTTTTCGAATTCCTTCACCACCATGCGCGGTTTCAGCCGGCGGCCGTCGGCCCACAGCGTCTCGACCAGCATGGCGCCGGTATCCATCAGCGCGATGTCATGCGCGATGACGCTTTCCATTCCCGGGCGCAGCACTTTCACCGCGACTTCCCTGCCGTCGTGCAATACCGCGAAATGCACCTGGGCGATCGAAGCGCTGGCGACGGGTTGCGGGTCGAAGCTGCGAAACAACGTCGCCAGCGGCTGACCGAGCGCCGTTTCGATTCCGGCAACTGCCAGCGCCGAATCGAATGGAGGCACCTGGTCCTGCAGTTTTGCCAGCTCGTCGGCGATGTCGGGAGGCAGCAGGTCGCGCCGGGTGGAGAGGACCTGGCCGAACTTTACGAAAATCGGGCCCAGGTTCTCCAGCGCGTGGCGCAGCCTGACCGCGCGCGGCTGTTCGAGGCGGCGCCAGAACAGCAGCGCATTGAGCTGGCGATGCAGCGATTCCGTGCGCGGGTGCGCAAGCACGAATTCGTCCAGACCATAACGGACGCCGACGCGGATGATAAGCAACAGGCGCAGCAGCCGGCGCATATTCAGCTCTTGCTGCCGGCTTGGCCGGGTTCAATGCGCGCGAGGCGTTTTTCGAGCCTCGCGGTGTCGTCTCGCAGGCGGTCGACGTCGGCGGCAAAGCCTTCGATCGGCGCCGCCGCGGCAAGGATGCCCGCTTCCGCGGTCAGATAGTCACCGGCGCTTTGCGCGAGTCGCGAACGCGCGTCGCGCTCCCAGGCCAGCAGGTTCTTGAAGTCTGACACTAGCCGGTGGGCAGCGATATCGCCGATCAGGCGCGACAGATCTTCTTCGACGTCCCAGCGCAGATGCCCCACCAGGAACAGCACGGTTTGCGCGAGTTCAGCGTCGCCGCGCACATCGACGTTCTTGAGCGCCGCTTCGTCCCCGCGCAAAGCGTCCAACAAAGAACGTGGCGGCAACGCGATAACCAACGCGGGCTCGGTCGCGGCGTCGGCGTCAGTTGGCAGCGGCGCCAGCAGTCCCGATGCTTCGATGCTGAAGCGAAGGTCGAGACCGGCGGTCTGGATCGATGCTGTTTTGCCGGCATGCGCGCGGGTTTTTTCGCGTGCCCAATCCTCTGCCTCGAGCAGATGATTGATCGCGGTGCAGAAAGTTTGATTGATGGATTGATTGATCAAGGGCCGCGCGGGCGCGAGCGCCCAGTCATGCGAAGGGCGCTAACTTACACCAAAACCCGTGAAGCGGCCGGTTGCAGCTCGTTGCGGCCCACTGCGGCCTACTGCGACCCAGTGCCACCCTCTGGCCGGGGCTTCTTCGCAACACCTCCCGCTTAATTCTTGTATGCGGTCAGCTCGAATATGGTCCAGTCGCCGCGCCGCAGCGAATTGCGGCCGCCCTCTTCGTGGTATTCGGAACGCGTTTCGTACTTGATCGAGCGCGCAAGTTCGGGCGAATACCATTCGGATTCCCACACCCGGGTCGGCCCGCGCCAGAACTGCGCGTCGTCGAGTATGGTGTCGCGTTCGATCTTGATGCAGTCGAACTCGCCCGCCGGCACCCGGATTCGCTCATGACCGAGAACTTTGCCGATTACTTTCATTTTCATCTGCTGGCCGGTCGCGGGATCGCGCGCGAGCACGATCTGCGTCCAATCCACCCCGGGTTCGATGCGGTCCGGAAATTCCGGATAAGCCGGCGTGAATTCATAGGTGCGCAGCGTCGCCCAGAACGCGACCAGCGGATTCCAGTTCAGGGTGAAATGTTCATCGATCGCGGTCTTCGTCCCGAGATCGGTCACCCGGGCGCCGATGCTCTTGTCAGTAACATCGGTGACCTGCCACTGGTAAGTCGTGTTGAGCAGTCCGTTGAAGCCGTTACGCGCTGCGTAAGTCCAGCTGTCCCCGATTTTGAGCGGCGCGGGCGCGGCCGCGGCACTCATGGCCCATATCAAGCCCATGGTCAGCAATACAGTTGTTGGGCGCATTACGGTCCTCTTCTCAAATCAACAACAATTGGACCGGCATTTGGTCAAAAAGCTCATTGCGCCCCATATTAAAAAAGGCGTTGCGAACGCGACAGACACTGGCAGGCGCCGCCGTTATTTTCAGAGTTTCACGCCGCGGTGCAGCGCCACTACGCCCAGCGCCAGGTTGAAATATTCGACTCGCGACAATCCGGCGGCTTCCAGCATCTGCTTCAATTCCTCCTGCGCCGGGTGCATGCGTATGGATTCCGCGAGGTAACGATAGCTTGCCGCGTCCCCGGCCACGCGCTCGCCCAACCATGGCAGCACCTTGAACGAGTAGAAGTCGTAGGCCGCCTCCAGCGGTTTCCACACCTTTGAAAACTCAAGCACCAGCAGGCGGCCGCCGGGTTTGAGCACGCGCGCCATTTCCTTGAGCGCGCGTTCCTTGTGTGTCATGTTGCGCAGGCCGAAGGCAACGCAGGCGCAATCGAAACTCGCGGCGCCAAAGGGCAACCGTTCGGCGTCGCAACGCACAACCCGCGCCACGCGTCCGCCATCCAGCAGGCGATCGCGGCCGACGGCGAGCATGGCGGCATTGATGTCGGTCAGCACCACTTCGCCGGTGTCGCCTGCCGCTTCGGCGAATCGCTCCGTCATGTCCGCGGTGCCGCCGGCGACGTCGAGCACGCGATCTCCGCGCTTGACTCCCGACAGCGCGATGGCGAACCTCTTCCACGCGCGATGCAGTCCCAACGACATCAGGTCGTTCATGACGTCGTACTTGTTCACCACCGAATCGAACACGCCGCGCACGCGCTCTGCTTTTTCCTGCTCACCCACTTCGGCAAAGCCGAAATGCGTGCTGCCGGCGCTCGCGCCTTTGGCTTCGCGGTCTGTGGGTTTACTCATCGCTTTGGGTAGATCATCGACATGAAAACAGGCATGGAAAACGCCGTGAGCGCGGCGGGTTCATTTGTCGCGGCTGGCGCCGGCCTGTTGCATTCGCTCCAGATACTGCTGCCACAATGCATCGCGGTTGGCTCCAAGCCAGTGCAGATAATCCCAGGAGTAAAGCCCGGTGTTGTGGCCGTCGGAAAAAACCGGCTGCACCGCATAGCCGCCCACCGGCTCCAGAGAGGATATCTCGATGTTGCGCTTGCCGGTTTGCAAAACTTCCTCCCCCGGTCCGTGGCCGCGCACCTCGGCCGAAGGCGAATATACCCGCAGCAACTCGTAGGGCAGCTCGAAATGACTGCCGTCGTTGAAAGTCAGCTCCATCACCCTCGATTTCTGATGCAGCTTGATTTCGGAGGGAGTGGGTGTGTCTTTATTGATCCCGGACATGGAGGTGGCGATACGAATTACAGGCGAACCCGATGATAACCGAAGCCGGGCCGGTACCGGGCTCGTGCGCGGGCGGCGCGCAGAAAATCAGCCCGCGTTCAGCAGTTCGAAACTCGCTCTGTCGTAATCGACGCCGCGCTCCAACAGCTCGACCAGGCGCACCGTGGCATGGCCCTCGCTGAAGATTTCGACCACGCGGTCGGACTGATACCAGCCGCTCGGCAGCACCAGGGAACTCACGGTGCCGATGGTCGGGTTGGACGGCATGATGAAGGCGCGGGTGTAGGCTTCGTGCACCGAGGATTTCGGGCCGCCTGCGCGGATCGCCAGCGCATGCGGCACGCCCGGCAGGGCCTGCAGCCCCATGTGCACGGCGCCATCGTCGGTTTCCATCAGCCAGCACACTTCGCACAGCAGATAGTTCGGCGCATCCTTGGGCCTTACCGCTGTCAACTGGTGCTGCGAAAAACGCGCGCCGTGGCCGCGGCGTTCGAGGCGAAATCCGGTCGGCGCCTGGTCGAGCACGCTCCAGCTCTCGGTGTAGAGCCCGATATTGGTTCCACCCAGCTCCTTTTGCGGCGGCGACACCATGCTGCGAAAGGTGTGCATTTCATCGTGATCTTTGTGCGAATACTGGCGCACGTGCTTGGGCTGCACAAACGCGTTGCCGCTCACGAAGTAATGCATGGCCTCGAACCCGCTGCACAGGTCGACCACGCTGACCCCGGGCCGGCGCTGGTAGGAGCGCTCGTTGGACGACTCGCACCAGTTCCGGTGCAGCATGGACAGCATATCGAGCGCGACTGATTTCGGCATGTCGTCGAGTTCGGCGTCCCCGGTTTCGGTCCCTTCCTCGATCAGCATCATGCGTTTGCGCAAGTACTTGGACAGCGCGCTGCGGTTGAGCCGCAATATCTGCCCGTCCTTGCGGTCGACTTTTCGCTGGGCGCCGCGGTCGCTTGCCAGGTTGACGTGGAGCCCGGGCTCGCCGGTTTCCTCGCCGAGGAAATGCGGGACCAATTCGACTTTCTTCGCCCATTTGCCGGCGAACACGAAAGCCAGCTGGCTGTCGCGGCTCTTCAGGCTGTAGGGTTGCGACAACTCGAACAGCAGAGCCTGCAAGTAAGCCTCGTTGCAGCTCGAATGTGGCGCGCTGGCGGCCTCCGAGTCGCGCACCCGGGTTTCCCCGATGTTGCTGGCGAACGCGATCTCGAAATAGGTGTGGAGCTGGTTCCACAGCATGCGCGGAATCTGCTGGCGCGCCAGCACGTATTCGCGCATCGACAGCGTGGTATAGGAAATCGCGCGCTGGCAGATCAGCGCGAAATGCGGATGGGTCTCGCAAGCCGCGTCGGCGGCGGCGTGCAGGGCGTTGGCGTAAGCCTGGTGCATCATCTGCCACAGGCCGGTGACATGCTCGAACATCGCGCGCTCGGGAACGCCGAACGGCAACGGCTTGAAGCGGTACTTGGTCGCGTTCTCGTCCTGCGCGTAGACCAGGGTGTGGCGCAGGGTCTCGAGTATTTCGAGGTTCTGCAGCGGAAACAGCGCCGCGCCGTCGAGAGTTTCGAGCAGCGCCGCGATGGCCTGCGTCACCTGCTGGGTGTTGGTGCGCGGCAGGCTTTGCAGCCACTCGGCGCAGCGCTTGGCGTCGGTGACGCCGGACAACGGCGGCTCGGTGGCCCGCCCTGCCGACGACTGATCGCCCTGGGTATTGGGACTGCCGTCTTCCTTGCGCTTGAAATTGAGCACGTTGAATACGGATTTCATGGCAGTTCTCTGGTTGGTACTCTAAGTAAGCTCGAAGCTCACGCGCTCGAAGTCGTAGCCGCGTTCCAGCGACTCCACGAGCTTGATTTTCGAAAGCTGCGAGGTATGGACTTCGAGCACCTTGTCGCGCTTGTACAGCGCTGGCGCCAGGATGGCCGAGGCGGGCGACTGCAGCGTGGGCACCGCGGGCAGCAAAAACGCCTGCTGGAATTTTTCGTTCCTCGCGTTGATGCCGGTGCTGCGCGCGCCCACGGTCTCCGGCGTGCCCGGCAGCAGCCGCACGCCGATGGTGAGGTCTTCGCCTATCATCACCACCCAGCGCACCACGGCCAGCGTGAAGCCCTTGCTGTCTTCCGGCCGCACCGCGATCAGCTGCAGCGGCGACAACCGCAGGCCGGCGCTGGACGCCGACCGCACGAGACGCAGGCCGGCCACGGTTTCATTCTCCACACTCCATTGCTCGAGCACGAAGCCCTGGATCAGGTTTTGCGCCTCGTCGTCGCGCTTCGGCGCGCGCTGGAAGGTCGAGATGTCGTCGTGGAAATTGGTCCCGGAGGAGCGCGGCTGCTCCGGCTGCTTGAAAGTGGCACCGGAAATGTAGTAATGGATGGCCTGAATGCCGCTGCAGGCGTCGGCCTTGGTGGCGACACTGCGGCGCGGGTGCGCGCGCGCTTCGCGGCCGTCGCACCAATGCTGGTATAGCAGCACCAGCAGGGCCTCGCAGGCCGGCTGCACGCATTCCTCGCCGAGAAACAACTCGGTGGGGCTCATGCCCTTGCGCAGGTAATGCACGCGCTTCTTCATGGTATGCGACAGGCCGTCGATGTTGATCCAGCGCGGCTCCGCACCCGGCTCGGCGTTGCGGTAGGCGCCGGAGGCGGCAGCCAGGTCGACCAGCAGAAACGGTTTGTCGGTCTCCCCCGGTGCGGTGTTGGTGATCGTGACTTTTTCGGCCCAGCGGTCGAGCCAGCGCGCAACCATGACGATATGGCGCTGGAACATCTCATGCGGGTTGGCGAGCACCAGCAGGATGGGCGCGACGTAGGCGCCCTTGCAGGTGCGTTCGCTGCGGCTGACCGGATCGACTACCGGCGTATCGGCGACGCCGAGCTGTTCGGCCTGACGGTAAAGCCCGTGCAGCTTGGTCCAGCAGGTGTCATCGAAATGGTGGTTGGCGCGCAGATGGTCGGCCATGCTGGTCGCGGTGCACAGCAAGGCCCGATGGCAGATCGCGCCCGCCAATTTGACGAGCTCCTGCGCTTCCAGATTTTCCTTGTCGGCGGAATTCGCCTCGACGCAGGCGTTGACGCATTGCGTGTAGCCGTCGGCCAGCAACTGCCAGAGGTCGATCACCGCCTTGAAAGACTTGCGCTCCACTTCGGCGAGCGGGAGCGGCTTGTGATTGAATTTCTTCGCCAGCTCGGTTTGCACGAAATTCGCAGGCTCACGCAATAGCTCGAGCATGCGAAAGCGCTCGGCCGGCGCAACCTTGGCCTGGTTGAGGCGGGCAACCTGATCTATGATTTCCGCCTGCGCCTGCGCGAAGTTGGTCAACGGCAGGCCGCGCACCCATGCCTTGCAGCCGGCGCTGTCGGTAAAGTTCAATTCTTCCGCTTGCTGGACTTCAGCCAAGATCGCTCCCGTTTCCTTGCTGTTGTGCAGTTCCCGCTGTCTCACTCATGACCGACTCCAAAGCGCGCGCAATATCGGGCGCCGCCACCGGCACCGCCGTGTGCTCGCGCGATGCGGGCGTTCCCCATACCGGCTGCGGAAAATGCCGGTCGTCCGCAAACCGCGGTATTACATGCCAGTGCACATGCGGCGTCATGTTCCCCAGACTCGCCAGGTTTATTTTGTCTGGATGCAACAAACGACGCAACGCTGTTTCAACGGCGAATACCCTCTGCATCAGGTGGCGCTGCTCCACCGGATCGAGGTCAGTCATTTCCTTCACATGCTCACGCCACACCACGCGGCAGAAGCCCGGATAATTCGGGTCGTGAACCACGACTACGCGGCATTTGTCGTCGGCCCAGATCAGCTCTCCGCCCGGGCCATCGCATAGCTCGCAGGGCATATCAGCTCTCCACGACAGCCGAAAGCAATATCATTTCAAGCCGAGCCTTTCATAGGAAAAATATCACAAACTCAGCCGTTTAGCTCGACTTAGGCCAACTTTTACCAATTGCTACGAATATCGGCGCGAATAGGCCCCCACCACACTACAACAACGTCTCAAGGCGCGTTTGGTGAACCGGCCGGGTTACCGCGCATCGGGCCGTTCGGACCCTTCGCCAGCCAAAAGCCGGCCCGCATCCGCGCCCTATGCATTTTCGTGGGGCGGCGAATCAAAAAAGCTCATACATTTATGAGCTTATGCTACCCTTGAGACGATACGCCACTGTTTCCTCGTACTTTTGCCCTTGGATTATCTCGAAAAAATTCTGACTGCGCGCGTCTACGACGTGGCCCAGGAATCGCCGCTGGAGGCGGCGCCCCTGCTATCGGCCCGCCTGTCCAACCGGCTTTTGTTAAAGCGCGAGGACATGCAGCAGGTGTTCTCCTTCAAGCTGCGCGGCGCCTACAACAAGATGGCCCAGTTATCCCCTGCGATATTGAAGCGCGGGGTGATCGCGGCTTCGGCCGGCAACCACGCCCAGGGCGTGGCGCTGGCCGCGCAAAAGTTGCGCTGCAAAGCGGTCATCGTCATGCCGGTTACCACCCCGCAAGTCAAGATACAGGCGGTGGCAAGCCGCGGCGCGGAAGTGGTGCTGATGGGCGATTCCTACGACGAAGCCTATGGGCACGCGCTGAAGCTGCAAAAAGCGCGGCATCTTGCCTTCGTCCATCCGTTCGACGATCCGGAGGTGATAGCCGGCCAGGGCACGATTGGCATGGAAATCCTGCGCCAGCACACGCGCCCGATCCACGCCATCTTTGTCGCGGTCGGCGGCGGCGGCCTGATATCGGGCATTGCCGCCTATGTGAAACGCCTGCGTCCCGAAATCAGGATCATCGGCGTCGAGCCCACCGACTCGGATGCGATGACGCGCTCGCTCAAGGCTGGGCGGCGCGTCAAGCTCTCGCAAGTGGGCTTGTTCGCCGACGGCGTCGCGGTAAGACAAGTCGGACGCGAGACCTTTCGCCTGTGCCGCCAATACGTCGACGACATGCTGCTGGTCGACAACGACGCCATTTGCGCCGCGATCAAGGACGTGTTCGAGGATACGCGCTCCATCCTCGAACCCGCGGGCGCGCTCGCCATCGCCGGCGCCAAAGCCTACGTCGAGCGCAAGCGCATCCAGGGCCACACCCTGGTCGCGGTCGCCTGCGGCGCCAACATGAATTTCGACCGCCTGCGCTTCGTTGCCGAGCGCGCCGAGCTCGGCGAGCAGCGCGAAGCCCTGTTCGCCGTGACCATACCGGAAAAACCCGGCAGCTATCGCCACTTCGTGTCGCTTCTCGGCAAACGCAACGTCACCGAATTCAACTATCGCATCGCCGACCCGAAGGAGGCGCATATCTTCGTCGGTGTCTCGGTCCACAACCGCGAGGAAACCGCGAAACTGCTCGCCAGCCTCGCCAGGCACGGGTTGAAACCGGTCAATCTCTCCGACAACGAAACCGCCAAGCTTCACGTACGGCACCTGGTCGGCGGCCATGCGCCGCTAGCCAGGCACGAGCTCTTGTATCGCTTCGAGTTTCCGGAGCGGCCGGGCGCGCTGATGCGCTTTCTTGCCAGCATGGAACACGATTGGAACATCAGCCTGTTTCACTACCGCAACCAGGGTGCGGATTACGGGCGGGTGCTGGTCGGCATGCAGGTGCCGCCGTCGGAAATGGGCAAGTTTCGCCGCTTTCTCGACCAGCTTGGCTACGTGTATTGGGACGAATCCAAAAATCCGGCTTACCGGATGTTCCTGGGTTAGAGCTTGCCCGGCTTGGGATCCTCGCCGAAGTAATCGGGCGCCACCTCGCGCGCATAGCATACCGGCGAACTCAGCCCGCCAGGTTGCGGCGCCGCTGCGGCTGCGTGCGCAAGGCGACGCGCCGCCGCGAGCTCGGCTGCCAGCCGGTTGGCCTCGCTCGCTTCGACCGGCTTGAGACCCTGCGGCATGACCGCGTGTATTCCGGCTTCGGTGACGATGAAATCGAGCGCAATGTCGTAAGGCTGCGGGTATATGGACTCCATGCGCGCGCATTCGAACGCCACACCGATTGCGAGCGGACGCGGCGACAGCGCCGCGAGCGTGCGATCGAAAAAGCCGGCGCCGTAACCCAGCCGGTAGCCCAGCGGGTCGAATCCCACCGGCGGGATCAGGCAGGCTTCGGGCACAAGTTCCGGCGTAGCCTCGGGGTACGGGATATCGAGGCCGCCTTTCAGCATGGCAACGCCGGGATGCCACTCGCGAAATATCAGCGGACGGCCCTTGCCGACGACCACCGGCAAACCGATGACACCGCCGCGCTGGCGCAGCTCATGGGCGACGAATCGGGGGTCGTATTCGCTGCGTATCGGCCAATAGATGCCGAGCCTGGCGCCGGCCAGCAGCGGCAGGCTGAGGATGGAACGGCTGATGCTGCGGCCCCAGGCAGTGCGGGTTTCGACGTCGCAGGCTTCGCGCCGCGCGAGCAGTTCCGCACGCCGGGCGCGGCGCCAGACGGCGAGTTCTTCAGGATTCATGCCAGGCCGGTCCCGGCCCGCGGAATTCGTGTGTTATAAAAGCTGCGCATACCGAACTTCCCGCCAACTTCGCGATCACTCAGTCACCTGAACAATATAGCACCGATGCAAAGGCAGCTCAGACGCGCAATCGGCTTCATTATCCTTGCGATCGCGTGGGAGGCTGCCGCCCACGCCGCGATCCTGAAAGCGCCGGCGTCCGAAGACCTGTTCCTCGCAGCGCACGACGCCGCCAAGGCGGGCGATAAAGCCAAGCTCGCCAAAATCCTGCCCCAACTTCAGGGCTATCTCCTCCTGCCCTACGTCGAAGCCTGGAACATGCGGCTGCATTTCGACGACCTGCCGGCTGCCGAGATCACGGCGTGGCTGGATAACGAGCGCGGCAATTTCATCGCTGACCGCGTTCGCGCCGACTGGCTGAAGTGGCTGGGACAAAACCAGCAATGGGACCGCTTCGAGGCCGAGTACCCGAAGCTCGTCAACGAAGACGTTGAAATAACCTGCTATGCCATATCTGCTCGACTTCGCCACGACGCCTCTGCGCTGGACGAGGCGAAGTCGCTCTGGCGCACGGCCAAGGATCTGCCCGACAACTGCACGCCGTTGATGGCTGCGCTGATCGCACGCGGGGCGATCGATGAAGACGAGATCTGGGCCCGCGTTCGGTTGGCGCTGGAAGCCGGCAGTGTCAGCGTCGCAGAGCACGCCGCGAACATGCTGCCCGCGGGCGAGATTCCCGACTTTAAGGCGCTGGAAAGGATTTCCAAAAAACCGCAGGGCTGGCTCGAAAAGCCGCCACCCAGCCTCGCCAGCCGGCCGGCTCGCGAACTCACCCTGTTCGCGCTGAACCGTGTTGCACGCAGCGATCCGCAACTCGCCGCTTCACTCTGGGAGCACAAGCTGCGCGAGCGCATGCCGGAGGCCGACCAGACTTACGGCTGGGTCCGGCTCGGTTATCACGCGGCGCGCCACCACGATCCCGACGCGCTCAAATTTTACGCACGGGCCGGCACCGCGACGTTGGCGAACGACGCGCTGGCGTGGAAAGTGCGCGCGGCCCTGCGTGCGCGGAACTGGGGCGTGGTTGCAGCCGGCATCGAACAAATGCCGCGTGAGCTCGCGCGCGACCCAGCCTGGATTTACTGGCGCGGACGCGCGCTGAAGGCGCTGGGCAAGGAAGAAATGGCGAGCGCCCAATTCCATCGCATCGACAAGGAATTTGGTTTTTACGGCCAGCTCGCAGCCGAAGAACTGGGCGCGCCGTCCGAGCTGCCGGCGACGGCGCCCGCCGCCAGCGTCGAGGACATGGCAAGAGTCGCGCAACTGACCGCTATCAAGCGCGCGCGCGCCTTGTACCAGTTGAGCCTTCGTGCCGAGGGCGCGCGCGAATGGCAATGGGGTATTCGCGACATGGAGGACCGGCAGTTGCTCGCCGCGGCCGCGCTTGCCAACCTCGAGCAGCTCTACGATCGCGCGATCAACACCGCCGACAAGACCCAGCTTACGCACGATTTCACGCTGCGCTACCTGATGCCCTACAGCGAGGTCCTGCTGGAGCAGACGCGCGTCCTTAACCTCGATTCCGCCTGGGTCTACGGCCTCATTCGCCAGGAAAGCCGTTTCGTATTCGACGCCAAGTCGGCGGTCGGCGCGCGCGGGCTGATGCAACTGATGCCGGCGACCGCCAGGTGGGTCGCCCGGCGCATCGGCATGGGCCCCGAGCATTTGCGCGACGTGAATCGCGCCGACATCAACATCGTGCTCGGCACCAACTATCTGAAGCAGGTGCTCGACGACCTGGGCAACCCGGTGCTCGCATCGGCGGCGTACAACGCCGGCCCGGGCCGCGCCCGGCGCTGGCGCGATACTTACGAACTCGAAGGCGCGGTCTACGCGGAAAGCATACCGCTCGACGAGACGCGCGACTACGTGAAAAAGGTCATGAGCAACGCGAACTGGTACGCCACGCTGATGACCCGGCACCCGCAATCGCTGAAAGCGCGGCTGGGCAGCATTCCGCCGCGCGCGGCGGGCGAATCGTTCAACGAAGACCTGCCCTAGAGCATCACTCCGCGAGGCCCGCGCGCGCGAGCATCGCGTGCAGCAGCACGTTGCAACCGGCCTCGAGATGCTCGGGCCTCGCGTCTTCGATTTCATTGTGGCTGATGCCATCCTTGCAGGGGATGAAAATCATGCCCGCCGGCGCCACCCGCGCGACATGCACGGCGTCGTGGCCGGCGCCCGATACCGCGGGCATCAGGGAATAACCCAGGTCCCTCGCCGCGCGTTCGACCTTACCCACACAATCGCTGTCGAACATGCAGGGCTTGAACTGGGACACCAGCTCAAGCTCGATCCTGAGCCCCGAATTGCGCGCAGCCTCGGCGAGCGCGGCCCGCAGTTCCTGTTCCATTGCGTCCAGCCCTCCGGTTTCGGGATGACGCAGATCGACCGAGAACTTTACGCGTCCTGGAATCACGTTGCGGCTGTTCGGAAAGACTTCCACCGCGCCAACGGTGCCTCGACCGTGAGGCGCGCGCGCGAGCGCCACCTCGACCACCTTGCGCATGAGTCCCAGCGCGACCTGCAACGCGTCTTTGCGGCCCGGCATGGGTGTGGGTCCGGCGTGCGCCTCCATTCCCGTCACGGTGCAGTCGTACCAGCGCAGGCCCAGCACACCGGTGACTACGCCGATGGTCTTGCCTGCGGCTTCGAGTACCGGACCCTGCTCGATGTGGGCCTCGAAATACGCGGCTATCGGGTGCTGTCCCGGCTCCTCGGGTCCGGCGTAGCCGATGCTCTCCAGTTCCTCGCGCACGCTCTTGCCCTGGGTGTCGCGCGCGGCATACGCGGTCTCGAGCGAGAACGCGCCGGCGAACACGCCGGAGCCCATCATCACCGGCACGAAACGCGAGCCCTCTTCGTTGGTCCAGATCGCCACCTCCAGCGGCGCCTCGGTGACGATCCCGCGATCGTTGAGAGTGCGCACGACTTCGAGGCCGGCAAGCACCCCGTAATTGCCGTCGAACTTGCCGCCGGTCGGCTGGGTATCGATATGGCTGCCGGCAACCACCGGCGGCAACGCATTATTGCGCCCGCTTCTGCGCATGAACACGTTGCCGATGCGATCGACGGTAATGGCCAGCCCCGCTTCGCGGCCCCAGCGAATGACGAGGTCGCGGCCCTGGCGATCGAGATCGGTCAGCGCAAGGCGGCAAACGCCGCCCTTTTCCGTGGCGCCGACACGGGCGAGCGCCATCAGGGAATCCCACAGGCGGGGACCGTCGATCCTCATTTCCACGGCTTGGGATCGGGATTCGGTTATGGATAAAGTCATGCCGGCTCCTGTTGGCGAATCGCCATGCTAGCAAACGCCTCGGACATCATAGCGAATGAAGCCATCGGGGATATGAGAAACCTTTGCAATCGGGCGTAAAATAGCGCGTCCCGCTCAATCGGACTTCCCATGCACCCAAAAAATATCCTGCTGTTAGGCGGCTCGGGCTTTGTCGGCGGCCACGTCGCCGAGCATCTGGTCGAGCGCGGCTTGTCGGTGCGCATCCCGACGCGGCGGCGCGAACGCGGCAAGCGCCTGATCCTGCTGCCGACGGTCGACATGGTCGAAGCCAACGTACACGATTCCGCAGTACTTGCCCGGCTCATGAACGGAATCGACACCGTGATCAACCTGGTCGGCACCCTGCACAGCGCGGGCGGCCAGCCCTATGGCGAGGATTTCCGCCTCGCGCACGCTGAGCTTCCGCAAAAAATCGTCGCCGCCTGCCGGGCCAGGGGCGTCACGCGCCTGATACACATGAGCGCCCTGGGCGCGGCGCCCGAAGCGCCGAGCGAATATCTGCGCTCCAAGGCTGCCGGCGAAGCGGCGGTACTTGGCGCGTCCAATGAGCTTTCCGTCACCGTGTTCCGGCCCTCGGTCATTTTCGGCGAGGAGGATCGCTTCCTCAACTTGTTTGCGTCCCTGCAGCGGCTCCTGCCCGTCATGTTCCTGGCTGCCCCCGGCGCGCGCCTGCAGCCCGTCTACGTGATGGACGTAGCGCGCGCGCTGGTCGAGTCGCTTTACCGCCCCGAGGCTCATGGCCGCACCTACGACCTGGCAGGGCCTCATGTGTACACCTTGCGTGAGCTGGTGGCCGCGGTCGGCGATTGGTCGGGACACCGGCGGCCGATTATCGGCTTGTCCGACGGCCTGGGCCGGCTGCAGGCTGCCATCCTGCAGTACTCGCCGGGCAAGCTGTTGACCCTCGATAACCTGCGTTCGCTCAAGGTCGATTCGGTGAGCAGCGCACCGCTGCCCTTTGGCATTCACGCCAACGCGCTGGCAGCCGTCGCGCCAGACTACCTCGCCGGCATCAATCCACGCATACGCTATCGCGCGCTGCGCGCGCGCGCCGGCCGCTAACCATTCCGCCCCCCCATGAGCAAATATCGCCTGATCATCGGCAACAAGAATTATTCGTCCTGGTCGCTGCGCCCCTGGCTCGTAATGAAACAAGCCGGAATCGAGTTCGACGAGCTTTGCATTCCGCTCTACCAGCAGGGCGAATCCAAGGAGCGCATTCGGCAGGTGTCACCCTCCGGCAAGGTGCCGGCCCTCGTCGACGGCACGCTGACGGTCTGGGATTCGCTCGCCATTTGCGAGTACCTCGCCGAACGCCATCCGGGACTGTGGCCGGAGGACGCCGCGGCGCGCGCGGTCGCACGTTCGGCCAGCGCCGAAATGCATTCGGGCTTTCCCAGCCTGCGCACGCACATGACGATGAACATTCGCAAGGACTACGCCGGTAAAGGCATCGGAATCGGGGTGCCGCAGGAGATTGCGCGCATCTTCTCGATCTGGGAAGACTGCCGGGCGCGTTTCGGCGCCGGCGGGCCATTCCTTTGCGGGAAATTTTCGATCGTTGACGCGATGTACGCGCCGGTCGTCATGCGTTTTCGCACCTATGCCGTCCCGGTACCGGCCGGCCTCAAATCCTATTACGAAGCGATACTGGCACTGCCCGCGCTCCAGGAATGGGTGGCCGCGGCAAAGGCCGAGGTCGCGAGCATCCCAAGCGAAGACTGCTACGGATGAGGCTGCCGCGGGCCGGATTCGGCCGGAAATTCCGGCGGTAAGCCGTGAAAACCTACCGCGTCGGCGGCTCGGTGCGCGACGAACTCCTCGGCCTGCCGCTCAAGGACCATGACTATGTCGTGGTCGGCGCGACCGTCGACGACATGCAGCGCCTGGGATATAAGCAGGTGGGCCGCGATTTCCCGGTGTTCCTGCATCCGCAGACCAAAGCCGAATATGCGCTGGCGCGCACCGAGCGCAAGACCGGCCCCGGTTACCAGGGCTTCGAGGTGTTCGCCGCGCCGGATGTGACGCTGGAGCAGGACCTGGCGCGCCGCGACATCACCATCAATGCGATGGCGCGCGACGACGCCGGCGCGCTGATCGACCCTTACGGCGGCAAGGCCGATCTCGAGGCGGGCACGCTGCGCCACGTCGGCCCGGCTTTCGTCGAGGACCCGGTGCGTATCCTGCGCGTCGCGCGTTTCGCCGCGCGCTTCGGATTCACAGTTGCGCCGGAAACCATGGAACTCATGCGCGAGATGACCTCGCGCGGCGAAGTCGATGCGCTGGTTTCCGAGCGCGTATGGCAGGAACTCGCCCGCGGCCTGATGGAAGTCCATCCGTCGCTCATGTTCGAGGTGCTGGAACAGGCGCAGGCACTCGCGCGCATCGCGCCGGAGCTCGCCTCGATGCTTGCCGATACGCCGCGGCGCGCGCTCAGCTTGGCCGCGCTCGAATACGCGGCTGGCCGCGATTGTGGCCTCGCCATCCGCTTCGCCGCGTTGGCGCATCGAATGGACGACAAAGGGTCCAAATTAAAAAGTTTTTGCGAACGCCTGCGCGTGCCGGCAGAGTGCCGCGAACTCGCCCAGCTGGTGATTTTGCATTGGCAGACCATTAACCGGGAATTGCCGCTTGCCACTGAGAACATGGCGAGCCTGCTTGAGCGCAGCGACGCCTATCGCAGGCCCGAACGCTTTATCGACCTGCTGAAAGCCTGCGCCTGCATTTTTCACGCGACGCCCGGCAAGGAAGATGCGCCTTATCCGCAGGCTGTCAGGCTGCAGCAGGCGCTCGCAGCCGCGCGCAGCGTGGATGCCGGTGCAATCGCCGCCAAGTCCGAACCGGCTGCGATTCGTGAACACATACGCGAGGCGCGCAGCGCCGCGATTGCCGCTGCCTTACAACTTTAAATTCCCATTCCAGCTACCCATACACTCATGATAGATCTCCATACCTGGAAAACGCCCAACGGCCGCAAGGTTTCGATCATGCTCGAAGAATGCGGGCTCGATTACCGCGTGCATCCGGTGGATATCGGCAAGGGCGAGCAGTTCACGCGTGAATTCGTTGCCATCAATCCCAACAGCAAGATTCCGGCAATCGTCGACTCGGACGGTCCGGACGGCAAGCCGCTGACCCTGTTCGAATCCGGCGCGATCCTGATTTATCTCGCGGGCAAATGCGGCCGCCTGTTGCCGGTTTCGGCGCGCGGCAAATATGTAGCCCTCGAGTGGCTGATGTTCCAGATGGGAGGCGTCGGACCGATATTCGGCCAGGTGCATCATTTCCTCCGCGCAGCGCCGGAGCCGGTGCCCTATGCGATCGAGCGTTACCGCAAGGAAACCGAGCGCCTCTACAGCGTGCTCGACCGTCACCTGCAACATCACGAGTACCTGGCGGACGAGTATTCGATCGCCGATATCGCGACCTATCCCTGGGTTGCGCGCTACGAATGGCATAAGACCCATCTTCCCGACTATCCGGCGGTGCTGCGCTGGTTCAATACCATCGGCGCGCGTCCCGCGGTGGTTCGCGGCATGGCCGTGCCCGTTTAGGAGCCAGCACTAATCGACACCAGTACCAACCCACGGCTGGAACTTCTATCCGCCAGCCCGCGCCGCGCGAAGGCGGCGCCGCCGGTACTGTTCGTGCATGGCGCTTTCACCGGCGCCTGGTGCTGGGCGGAGCACTTTCTGCCTTACTTCGCGGATGCAGGGTATCGCGCCTGCGCGGTGTCGCTGCGCGGGCACGGTCTTAGCAAGGGCCACGAATACCTCGATTCGTACAGCATCGGCGACTACGTCGATGATGTCGAAGAAACCATCGCGCGCCTGGGCGCAGCGCCGGTGCTGGTCGGGCATTCCATGGGCGGCCTCGTGGTGCAAAAGTACCTGGAGCGCGCAGCAGTGCCGGCAGCGGTGTTGATGGCCAGCGTGCCGCCGCAGGGCCTGCTGTCGGCGTCCATGCAATTCGCCATGCGCAGCCCCGACCTGTTCGGCGAAATGAACCGGGTGTTTCACGGCGGCCGCACCTCCGCCGAAGCCCTGAGCAAAGTGCTGTTCGCCCAGCCGGTCGGCACGGAAGCCCTGCAGCGCTATTACACGCTGATGCAACCTGAATCGCAGCGCGCGATTTGGGACATGGCGCTGTTCAACCTGCCGCAGCGCTGGCAGGTGCAAGTGCCGCTGTTGGTGCTGGGCGCCGGGCTCGATAACCTGATTCCGGCGGGCTTTGCCGAATCGACAGCGAACTACTACGGGGTACAAGCGGAAATCTTTCCCGCCATGGGCCACGGCATGATGCTGGAAGCCGGCTGGGAAGCGGTTGCGCAGCGCATCATAAATTGGATCAGCACTACCCTTTTATCCAACCAATCCCGAATCCCGCCCTGAATCCTGCCCCGAATCCCGACTCCTGTCCCATGACTTCCAGCACTTGACGCTCCCGGTAGCGGCGCAGATACTTTTTCCATGCTCCGCGTACTGTCCCGCGCCGTGAACAAGTCGTTCCCCATTCTGCCCTTGTTGTTGTGCGGGTTCCTTGCGGCTTGCGCGAACGCGCCGATTACCCAGCAGCCATCGAAGTTCTTTCTCGATTCCTCGTTTGCTCCACCGGCGGCACACATCGATCCGGCAATAATCTTCGCGGTCAGCCCGGAAATGCGCCAGTACCTGGAAGTGGAAATCGCCGACCAGTTGCGCGCCGAGGGCAAGCAGCAGGGATTGTTCAATGCGCTCTACCGCAAGGACCAGCTCAAGCTCGAGTACGACGCAGCGATGACGCGCACCGCGGCGGAAGCGTTTGCCGCACACGCCGGCAATTGCCTTTCATTGACCATCATGACCGCCGCCCTCGCCAGGGAACTCGGCTTGTCGGTGCACTATCAGCGTGTGTTCACCGACGAGAACTGGAGCCGCAGCGGCAATATTTATTTTTCCAGCGGGCACGTCAATCTCACGCTCGGGAGAAGAGAACTTGACCCGCGGCTGCGCCTGGATGAAGTTCACCTGATGACCATCGATTTCTTCCCGGTGGGGCAGTTCGAAGTGCAGCACACCTGGGGCATCGAGGAAAAAACCATTGTCGCCATGTTCATGAACAACCGCGCAGCCGAGGAACTGGTGCGCGGCAAGTTGGACGATGCCTACTGGTGGGCGCGCGAAGGAATCGTGGAGGACCCAAACTTTCTCAGCACCTTTAACACGCTCGGCGTGATCTACCGCCGGCACGGCAATTTGCATGAGGCGGAACAGGCGCTGAGGTTCGCGCTCGACCACGAGCCGACGAATA
>Ga0181537_10001381_pt1 | contig 22459 bp, 26 predicted proteins | sample PEATcosm2014_Bin_39_FD_119765 | JGI IMG/M metagenome (GOLD analysis project Ga0181537, IMG submission 119765) | Peatland microbial communities from MTU Mesocosm Facility, Houghton, MI, USA - PEATcosm2014_Bin23_10_metaG | ecosystem: Environmental > Terrestrial > Soil > Wetlands > Peat | place... | reverse complement strand
GCGCGCCCATCGGCGTATTCCAGCCATAGGGTGTCAGACAGCTCGCAACCAGCGCGGCGAGGCCGAACAGAAAGAACGCGATGCCGCCCCAGGTCAGGGTGCGCGCCGCGGTGGTCAGCGCGATGGCGCGGATCGCCTCCGCCGGCAGACCGCGTCGCGCCGCCCACAGACCGAATGCCGCGCCCGCGATCGCCTGAACGACAAGCGTGCCGAGGCCGAAGAACAATCCGGGCAGCCATCCCGTCGCGGCGGAGGGCATCGCCGGCGCCAACGTCGTGTAGATGATCGCCGAGAACGCATCGAGCCCCCAGCCGGCGATAAATCCGTGCACCGCCGGCATCCAGGGCTTTAGCTCGCGCGGTTGTTCCTCATGGGTGGCATGGGTGGAGAGCCGGTCCAGCCCCGGCAGATGCAAATGCGGCAGCCTGCCCCAGCCCGTGATGTAGATGCCGGCCGCGGCCATGACGATGCCGACGACGGCGTAGACCACGCCATCAAACGCGGGGAAAGTGAACCAATGAGTAAGGCCGAGATGAGCAAGCTCGCTCGCCAGCGCCTGCTGCGCGGTAAAAGCGGCCGAAAAGACCAGGCCGGCCTGCAAACCACGGCGTGTCGAATAGCCGCCGACCGCGTAGCTGAAGGTGATTGGCCAGGTATGCTCGTCGGGGGTGATGCCGTGCACGAGGCCGAGCAGAAACGCCGTCAGCAGATCGACCGACAGGCTGACATGGCTCGGGTTCCACAAATTCATTGCGCCGCCCCTTCGCCCGGCGCGTGGCAATCGCGGCAGAGACCGCTCAGCACGAGGTGATGGTCGAGGATCGCGATCCCCGCCTCGCGCTCGAGCGCGGCGAAGTCGGCGGGCCCGATCAAGCAAGGGATCGGCACCAGCTCACCACATTTTGTGCAGTGGAGGTGGTCGTGATGCGCGTCGACCAGCTCGAACCGGGCACGGCCATCGTCAAGGGTCAGCTTGCGGATGACGCCCGTGATGGCGAGCTTCTCGGCGGCGCGGAACACCGAAGAGAAATCGGCCGCAACATCGCGGCTGGCGAGCGCGGCATGCAGATCCTCGAGCGTCCAGGCATGGTGATGCCGCTCGTGCATCAAGGTCAGCAGGGCGGTCGAAACAATGGGCTTGCGGGCCATGGGACTGACCCTATCGGCGGTGGTTCCAATTCGCAAGCTATTTGCGTTATTGCATCTGCATCGTCGCTTCGATCGCCGGCGGCCAGGTGCCGAGTAGCGCGACGACCGCAAGGATCGCAAGCCCCAATGCCTGCTCGGTGATGACCGAGCGGAACAGCGTGCGCAGCGGCACAAGAGCGGTCGCGGCGTCGTGCAGTCGCGGCACCAGACGAAAGCGGTTGATCAGCGCCAGCCCGACCATCGCGATAAACAGCGCGATCTTGACCATCAACAGCCGACCATAGGGCGTCGCGACCAGCGCCTGAAAGCTGCCGACCAGCAAGATGCTGTTGATCGTCCCGGTCAGCACCAGGAGCGCCACCGCGGCGTAGCCGATCTGCGAGAAATGCGGCAGGGCTACGCGGGCGAGCGGGATGTAGGCTGCGCCCCCCGGCCGAACCGCGCGGCGCAGCAACAAGCCGAGCGGCACCAGCCCGCCGAGCCAGATCCCAGCGGCGGTCAGATGGACCATCTGGTTGAGCTCGTGGGTGAAGCCGCCACCCATATCCATTGCCGCGTGGCCGATCCAGCCCAGGCTCGTAAGCAACAACAGCGCCGCCAATGTCTCCGCCGCCATAAGCCCGCGCCTCGGCGGCATCAAACTGAGCAGCAGCAGCGAGACGGCAAATCCAAGATGCCAGCACCAAACCCGACCGAATTCGGTGCCGGTCAGCACCGCGTGCCAAATCCCCGGATCAAGCGCCGCAGTGTCCGAGCCGGCCATCTCGACGGCGATAAACGGGATGATCGCCAGTGCCGACAGCAATGCCAACACGCCGCCGAAAATGGTCAGCCGCCGCAGCGACGCATCGAGCGCGGCGCGCGCCGATGTCTCCATCGACGCGCAGTCGCCGGCAAAAGCGTAAAGGCGGAATGCTCCGATGCCGAACACCGCCATCACGGCGGCGAAATGGATGAAACGCAGCGCCACCCACGCTTCAGTCATTGCCGTCGCTCACGGCTGGACATCAAAGCTGAAGCCCCCCTCGGTGCGGTGCGTATCGACGGAGAGCGCATGCCAGCTGACCTTGTAATGCCCGGGTGCCAGCGCCGGCAGGTTCAGCACCATTTCCATCGGGTTTTGCGGATCGAATACCGCCGCGCCGGTGGCGATCGGCTGGCCATCGGGGCCAGCGATCATCGCGCCGGAGAAAGAGGGTTCGAGACCCTGGGTAAAGAACAGCTGGACCTGTTTTGGCGCGGCTCGGACCGTCGCCCCAACCGCCGGTACGGCATGGTCGAGAAAGGCATGCGCCAGGGCTTGCGCGGCGGAAAGCGCCAGCAACGGCACGATCAAGATGAGGGTGCGCTTCATGGTCAATCTCCGAATAGCGGACGCCCGAACGAATTCGGGAAGATGTCGTCGAGATAAAAATGGAGCTGGACGATGCCGCCGTAACCGTTGCCGGTCTGGCGTGTCGCTGGGATGATCGCTTCGGCGCCGATCTGGAAATATTGACCGGCCCAGATGACGCCGGGCTGGATCGTGCCGATCGTCTGGCCGCTCTGGCCGCGGTTCAACGCGGTCGAAAACGAGACTTCGACGAGCGGGATCATCCATTTGAACGGGTTGCCCAGCCCGATGTCCTTCACGTTTTGCTGTAGATAGGGGAGGCTGTATTCGAAGGCGAAGCCGTAGTTGAAATTGTTCGGGTTCGGATTGCCGGCGCTCTCGACTTTGGTCGGAAAATCGACGCTGAAATTGCCGGTGATCGCGAAGGGTCGAGCCCAGGGCAGGTTATCGGGCAAATCGCCAAACCCCTTGCCGAAATCGAGGAGCGGCGACACCGTCGTGAAATCGTCGGCGCCGAGCGCTTGAACCCGCCCGGTATGCGCCCAGCTGGTATTGACCCCGACCATCGCGGTCGCTTCGTGAGGGCCGTTCTTGAAGAACTGCCAATCAAGTTCGCTATCGAACGTGCCGAGACCGGTCGCCACCGGCGCACCCTTGGGCCGCAGATGCTCCCACTGGTCCGAAAAAGTGATGCCGACATCCGGCCACAACGTCTTCGAGATGTCGGTTTCGAGATCGATCTCCTTCGAGTGGTCGGGGCCGGACGGATTGAAGATCGCGCTCGGCAACGACATCTCGTCGGCGACAAACGGGTCGTCGGTCAGCAGTGTCGCGGGAAAGAAGCGGTCGCCGGCAAAGCCGTGAGCCTGAGCACCGGAGGGTAACAAGGGTAGCGCGGCGCACGCCGCCAGCGCGGCGCTGCGGATGGATATGATCATGGGGAATCCCTAGCTGGAGATACGCAGGCGCGGCGCGCCGGCTTGTCGGGCCGGTGCGCGTGCCGTCGAAAACCGTCTCAGGCTAGGGTCGGTGGGGCGCGGGCGTTGGCGGGTCTGTGTCGCGGGACAGGGATGAAGGTTTCGCCCCCGCGCTCGCGGTGGGCGATGCCGGCGTAGGCGATGAGAAGCGGTGCGAGGGCCGCTTGCGGCGCGACTCCTGGTAGCGGATGCCACAGACAGCAAAAGGCGCCGTGATCGTGGGTCGGGGCGACCGGGGCGCCGTCGGCCGGTGCCGCGGGTTGGGTCGTGCTGTCGGTGCCGGCGAGGCACAAGGCGTGCCCGCCGAACGCGTCGCCCGATTGGGCCGGCGCAACCATCGCCAGCATGCCCCAGCCGGCAAACACAAGCTGAAGATAAAGCGCGATGCCGGCCAGCGAGGCGCCAAACCGTCTCAAGGATTTATCGCGCAACCCTTTCATGTCGTCCGCAGATTAAGCCACTGCGCGATTGTGGCCAACCCGCCATAATCGCAACACGCGATTGTGACGCAGCTTCGTCGCGTCTCAGTCGCGTCCCGCGACGGGCTCCGGCGCCGGCTTGGCGGCGACCCGACGGGCCAGCCGTCCACCCTCGATCGCCTGCCACAGCGCGATTGTCGGCAGCCCGATCACCAGGTCGCGCGCTCGTTTCAGCAGTGACAGGGCCAGCGCCATTTCGGGGCTCAGGCCGAATGCGCCGCCCAGCAGGAGATAGGCGCCTTCCTGAACCCCCACCGAGTTGGGCACGACAAAGGCGACCGAGCGGATCGCGTAGACCATGCTTTCGATGACGATCGCGGCGCCGAACGGAAGCGGCTCTCCGGCAAATCTGAGCGCCACCCAGATCTCGCTGGCGCTGACGATCCAGCACAGGAAATGGATCAGGAAACACAGCCAGATCCCGTTGCGCCGCCGATACGTCGCTTCCAGCGCGTGATGCAGCGCCGCCGCGCCCGCTGCGGTCCGCTCGGCCCAGCCTTGTCCCAGCACCCGGGCGATGCGGTCGACATAGCCCATACCGCGCCGCTGCGCGACGATGAAGCCGCCGGCAAGACAGCTCGACCCGGCCAGGCCGAGCACCACGAATTGCGGCGCGACCCCTTGAGCATGCAGGTGCAGCAGCCAAATCAGGCCGAGCGCGGTATAGGCGATCTGTCCGACAAACTCGAGCGTGACATCGACGATCGTGGTCGCCGCGCCCAGCGTCGCCGGCACCCCGGCGAGAGCGACCGCGCGGGTCCCGAGTACATAGCCGCCGACCTGCGACAACGGCAGGACTTCGGACCCGGCGTCGCGGACAAATCGTCCCCAAACCGCGACCCACGGCCGGGTGCCGGGCAGCAGCGCCTGCCACGCCAAACCCATAACCGCAATCAGCGCGGTATGGATCAAGGTCACCGATACAAACCCGCCCAGGCCGACCGCGAGCAGCGAGTCCGCCACCGCGCCGGCGCCAAAATGCAGCACCAGCGCCGCCATCACCGCGATGCCCGCGGCGATCAGCAAGACCGGTAGCAGCTTCATGAATTGCTGCCGGGGGTCGCGGCTCGTGTGGGCAGGAGGCGGAGGCCGGACAGTGCCAGGCTCGCCAGTGATGGCAGAAAGCGCGGTCGCAGCAAATCGGTCTCGAAATCGGCCATGCGCCGGGCGTTTTCAGTGTAGCACTCGGTGACAAAGCGGCGGAAGGTGAAGCCGTCCAGAAAGACGTTTGCCTGGGTGGCCGAGAAGTCCTTGCCGTCATTCTCCTTCTGGCCGCGTCGGATCGTGCCGATCAGGCGGCCGATCGCCCGACCGTAAAACCGCGCCGAAACCAGCGCGCGCCACCATGCCGCGCCGCGTCCCTTCGCCGCCTCCTGCCACGCCATCCAATTGACAAAAAAGACGATATGGCGCGTCTCCTCGAGCATCAGCGTGTCGAAGATCTCGAATAGCTCCTCGGGCAGAAACGCCGACTGGCGGGCGATCTTGAACACGCCAAAGCCGAGAAACGAATCGATGCATTCGCCGTAGCCGAAATCGGCGAAAGCGGTATGCAAATCGGGGCCGATCGGCTCCAGCTCCTGCTCCTCCGCGGGAAGGCCATAGCGCCGGATCATCACGGCAAGGAGCTCCGCGTGGCGTGACTCCTCGACCCCTTCCAGGTCGACCGCCTGGCGCACCAGCGGGTCGGTGATGGTCTCGGCGAAGGCGCGGACGATGGCGCCGGCGCGGCGCTCGGTGTGCAGCACTTCCTGCCAGAACGGCACGGACCGCATGCGACCGAGCGCCTCCTCGTCGAGGATCGGCCACGGCAGCGTCTCGGGATCGAACCGCTGGTGGCTGTCGATAAACTGGCGGCAGAACCGTTCCTTGTGCGCCTCTGAGCCGATCCGCATCATGCCGGCACCGCCACGCGCGGCGCGCGCATAAAGCGACGGGCAAAGCGCACCAGCCGCGGGATCGTGGTCGGCCGCAGGAGCCGCTTGTCGTAGCCGGCCATGCGCCGGTCGTTCTCGGCCAGGCAGATATCGATCAGCTTTGGCAGCGGCAGATCGACATCGGCGACCGCTTTGGTCCCGGTCACCGTGAAATTGTTGTCCTGCGGCTTTTCTTCCTTGCCGGCGCCGATGCCGCGGGCGAAGCCGATGCGCTCGCGCACGAGGCGTATCCAGACCGCGGCGATCTGCGCCCAGAACCACGGCTTCCGCCACCAACTAAGGTTGCGATAGTGCCAGGCCACCCAATTGACGAAGAACAGGATGTGACGCGCCTCTTCCTGGATCACCGGCTCGAACGTCTCGACCAACTCGGGCGGAAAAAAGGCTGATTCCTTGGCGACGGCGAAGAGGCCAAAGGCAAAGAAGCTGTCGATGCACTCGCTAAAGCCAAGGGTCAGCCACGCCCATTCCGGGCGGCGCGGGCGAGGGTATTCGGGTTCGGGCTCGAGCGCGATGCCATAGGCCGCGACGAGCTTTGACAGCACCTCCTTGTGGCGGCCTTCCTCGAACCCATCGAGCGTGATCGCCTGGCGCAACAGCGGGTCGGCGATCATGTCGGCGTAGGTTTGCGCGCGGACCTTCGCCTTGCCCTCGGTCTGTACCGCGATGTCCCAGATCGGCAGGCTCAAAAGCCGCTGGCGCGCCGCTTCGTCAAGCTTGGGCCAGTCGATTACCGCTGGCCGATAGGGATTATGCGTGTCGAGCAGCATTCGGCAAAACGCCGTCTTGTGCTCATCGCTCCCGGGCTCGATCGCGCCGTTGACCGGCGCCGACCAGTGGCGGAAGGCGAGGTCGGCGGCGGCGAGTATCGCTTGGTCCGTCAAAAACTGCACTCCTTACATCGCTTACTTAACATAGCTCACATGCGGGCGGGCGCTGTCGTTGACTTGGCTCAACCGCTCCCGTATACAGCGCCCTCCGCCCAAACAAGGCATTTGTCGTCGGAGTTGGTGCCGTGAAGCGCACTTACCAGCCCAGCAGACTCATCCGCAAGCGCCGGCATGGCTTCCGTGCGCGAATGAGCACGATCGGTGGGCGCCGCGTACTGGCCGCGCGCCGCGCGAAAGGCCGCAAGCGCCTGTCAGCCTAGATCCTCTTGGCTAGGCGCCTCGCCGGGCGCCGATAAACGGCCACTGGGACCGATACTGGGACCGACCCCGGGGACCGATATGACCGCTCGCCTCATCAGGCTCAAGACCCGCGGTGATTTTCTTCGGGTCGCCGCCGGGCGGGTCCGCGCGGTGCGGCCGGGTCTGATCGTTCAAGCCGCGCCGCAGCCGGACGAGACGGTTGCGGTATTGAGGGTCGGGTTCACTGCCAGCCGGCGCGTCGGCAACGCTGTAAAGCGCAACCGGGCGAAGCGGCGGTTGCGCGCGGCGGCGGATGCGGTTTTGCCGCAGCGAGGCAAGACGGGCACCGATTATGTATTGATCGCGCGCGCCACGACCGGGGGCAGGGCCTATGCCGATCTGCTTGCCGATCTCGAAGGGGCGCTGCGCCAGCTCGCGCGCCAGGGTTCGGCCAAAGACGCGCGTGGCGGAGAGGGATGAGATGGCATTTTTGCGCCATGCCGCAAATGTGATCGGACTGGCGCTGCGCGCGGTGATCCGCGCGTATCAGTTTTTGCTTGCGCCGGTGCTGCCGCCCTCATGCCGGTTCTTGCCAAGCTGCTCGCATTACGCCGAAGAGGCGATCGCCCGTCACGGCCCGTGGCGCGGCAGCCTATTGGCGGCACGCCGGCTGTGTCGCTGTCATCCGTGGGGCGGCAGCGGATACGATCCGGTGCCCGATCTCGAATTCGCTGATGCGCCTATGACCCTTGGCTGGGGCGGGCGCGCCGCAAGGCGCTAAACAGACCGATGATGGACCAGAAAAACCTTCTCCTCGCGATCGTCCTGTCGGTCGCGATCCTGTTCGGATTTCAGTACCTATCCGCCAAGTTCTTCCCCGCACCCTTGCACCCGGCGCCGGCCCCCGCAGCGCAGTCGACCGGCACGTCGCCGAGCCCGACGGCCGAGGCGCCGACGAGTGGCGCCGCGACCACTCAGCCCGCGGTCGAGACACGCGAGGCGGCGATCGCCGATCAGCCGCGCGTCAAGATCGACACGCCGCGCCTGCACGGGTCGGTCGCGCTGACCGGCGGCCGTCTCGACGATCTGACCCTGGCGACTTATCACGAGACCGTCGACCCGAAGAGCCCCGAGGTCGTGCTGCTCTGGCCGACCGGAACCGCGGATCCCTATTTTGCCGAGTTTGGCTGGGTCGGCACCGGCTCCGACGCCAAATTGCCAGGCGCTGATACCAAATGGTCCGCGTCGGGTGGACCGCTTTCGCCCGGCCATCCTTTGACGCTGACCTGGTACAATGGCGCCGGACTGAGCTTTACGCGAACCATCAGCATCGACGAAAACTACATGTTCACCGTCGAGGATGGCGTGAAGAACGAGGGCTCGGCGCCGGTCAGCCTGACGCCCTACGCGCTGATCAGCCGTACCGGGACGCCGCATGTCCTCGGCTACTACATTCTGCACGAAGGTCTGATTGGCGAGCTTGAAGGCTCGTTGAAGGAGGTCAAGTATTCCGCGCTATCGCCCGATAAGCCCGACGATTTTACCTCGACCGGCGGTTGGCTCGGCTTTACCGACAAATACTGGCTGACCGCGCTGATCCCGCCGCAGGACTCGGCGGTCAAGGCGCAGTTCCGCCACTCTGTCGACGCGAACAAGGTCGACCGCTATCAGGCGGATTACGTCGGGTCTCCGCTCGACATACCGGCGGGCGGCGCCGTCTCGACCTCGACACGCTTCTTCGCCGGCGCCAAGGAATACGATCTGCTGCGGAGCTACGAAGAGACCGGCATTCCCCACTTCGATCTGGCGATCGATTTCGGCTGGTTCTGGTTTCTGACCAAGCCGATTTTTATCGTGCTGCAGTTCTTCTACGGCTTGCTCGGCAATTTCGGCCTTGCGATCTTGCTGCTGACTTTCTTGATCAAGCTCGCCTTCTTCCCGCTCGCGAACAAATCCTACGCGGCGATGAGCAAGATGAAGCTGTTGCAGCCCGAAATCGCCAAGATCCGCGAGCGCATCCCGGACGACAAGGCCAAGCAGCAGCAAGAGATCATGGTGCTCTACAAGAAGGTCGGCGCCAACCCGCTGGCCGGCTGCCTGCCGATCGTGATCCAGATCCCGGTGTTTTTCTCGCTCTATAAAGTTCTGTTCGTCACGATCGAGATGCGCCACGCGCCGTTTTTTGGCTGGATCCACGATCTGTCGGCACCCGACCCGACCTCGTTCGCCAATCTGTTTGGGCTCCTACCCTTCGATCCTCTGAGCATACCGACTATCGGTCACTTCCTGGCAATCGGCGCCTGGCCGCTGATCATGGGCGTCACGATGTTCCTGCAACAGAAATTGAACCCGCAGCCGGTCGATCCGGTGCAGGCGCGCATGTTCATGTTCCTGCCGATCGTCTTCACCTACATGTTATCGGCGTTTCCGGCGGGGCTGGTGATCTATTGGTCGTGGAACAACCTCCTGAGCATCGCGCAGCAATGGGCGATCATGCACAAGCGGGGCGCGGCCTGAGCACACCGCTCGCTATCGACGCGCCGGACGATGTCTTCCCGGCGCGCGAGATCGACGCCGTGGCGATCGAGGCGGGCCGATTGCTCTTTGCGAAGGAATGCCGGTTTGTCGCCGGCGCCGCGAACCCAGGGGCATTGCCGCCCGAGACCTTGCCCGAGATCGCTTTTATCGGCCGTTCCAATGTCGGCAAGTCGAGCCTCGTCAACGCATTGACCGGTCGGCGCATGCTGGCCCGCACCTCGAACACGCCTGGAAGAACCCAGCAGATCAATTTCTTCGATCTTGGCGGTCGGCTGATGCTGGTGGACTTGCCGGGCTACGGCTTTGCTTCGGCTTCAAAATCGGCGATACGCGCCTGGACCGGGCTGGTGCAGCGTTATCTTTTGTCGCGCGCGAGCCTGCGCCGCGCTTGCCTGTTGATCGACGCGCGGCGCGGCATTACCGAGACCGACCGCCCGACACTGGCGCTGTGCGACGAGGCGGCGCTGTCCTACCAGATCGTGCTGACCAAGACCGACGCAATGCGGCCAGCGGAACTCGCCGAGGTCGCGGCCGCGGTCACCGCCGAGCTGAAGCGGCGCCGCGCTGCCCATCCCGAGATCCACCTGATCAGCGCCGAAAAGCGCCAGGGCATCGCCGCCCTGCGCGCCACGCTTGTCGGGTTTGCCCAAGCGGCGGAAGTAGCGCAGGTGGCGTCGCGTTCGGTGTCGCGATAGAGTGCCGGCGCCATGAATGACGCTCCGCAGGTCCTCCCATCCACAATCGAGCCGGCGCTGATCGCCAAGGTACTGGCCGAGGCGGTGCCGCATTGGGTGCGCTACGCCGGCAAGACCGTGGTGGTCAAATATGGCGGCCACGCGATGGGCGCCGGCGGCGAGACCTTCGCCCAGGACGTCGTGCTGTTGCGCGAACTCGGCATGAACCCGATCGTCGTCCATGGTGGGGGGCCGCAGATCAACCGCATGCTCGACCGGCTCGGCATCAAGAGTAATTTCGTCAACGGGTTGCGCGTTACCGACGCCGAGACGATGGAAGTCGTCGAGATGGTCCTTGTCGGGACCATCAACAACCACATCGTCACCTCCATCAACGCGGCGGGCGGGTGCGGGATCGGCCTTACCGGCGGGGACGGCAATTTCCTGCGCGCGCGCAAATTGACCCGCAACGGCGAGCTTGGTTTTGTCGGCGAGCCCGAGAGGGTTGATGTCAGCGTGCTCGATGGATTCCGTGCGGCGAAGATGATTCCGGTGATCGCGCCGATCGGTGTCGGCGAGAACGGAGAGAGCTACAACATCAACGCCGATACGGTCGCTGGGACCGTCGCCGCCGCGGTCAAGGCGGCGCGGTTCCTGTTGCTGACCGATGTTCCGGGCGTGCTCGACGCGCAGAAGGCGCTGATCCCGGAATTGAGCGCCGATGCGGCGCGCCGGCTGATCGCCGACGGCACGATCTCCGGCGGCATGATCCCCAAGGTGGAAACCTGCCTCGAGGCGGTCGCTGGCGGCACCGAGGCCGCGGTCATCCTCGACGGGCGGGTGCCGCACGCGATGCTCCTCGAACTCTTCACCGAGGGCGCGGGAACCCTCATTCGCGGCGGTTGAGCGTTCATCTAGGATGTCCCGGTTCACCCATTCGCCTTGCCCGGACTTGATCCGGGCATCCACGTCTTTGATCTCGACGCTTGCCGATAAAGACTAGACCCCCGGGTCAAGCCCGAGGGAGGCGAGTTTTAAGGGCGGTTGATATGGCCTACACGATGCGGCGCGAAGGTATCCCGCTCGGCGCGGTGGAAACCTGGGTCTTCGACCTCGACAACACGCTCTATCCAGCGTCAAGCGGCCTGTTCCCCCTGGTGCAGGCGCGGATGAACGAATATATCGGCAATCTGCTCGGCGTCTCGCTGGAGGAGGCCAAGGCGCTGCGCGCGCAGTATTTCCGAGAGCATGGCACGACGATGCACGGGCTGATGGCGGTGCACCGCGTCGACCCGCATGAGTTCATGGCCTTTGTACACGATGTCGATCTGAGCGTCGTGCCGGCCAATCCCGCGCTGGTGACCGCGTTGAACGAGCTGTCCGGCCGCAAGCTGATCTATACCAACGGCTCCGTGCCGCACGCCGAGAACCTGCTCCGGCATCTCGGCATCGGCCATTGCTTTGACGATATTTTCGATATCGTCGCGTCGGAGTTTGCGCCCAAGCCGGCGATGGCGCCGCTGCGCGTGTTCGTCGATCGCTTTGGCGTGAAGCCGACTGGTGCGTTGATGGTCGAGGACATGGCGAAAAACCTCGCGCCAGCCGCCGAAATCGGCATGACCACGGCCTGGGTGAAGACCGACGTCGATTGGGCGGCGATCGCCTCGGATGCCGACCACATCAATTATGTGGTCGACGACCTCGCTGGTTTTCTTGCCGCCGCGGCCGAGTTGGAACGCGAGACGCGGCGATGACCGTCGCCGCCACGATGGCGCGCAAGCTGACCGAGCGGTTCGCGCCGACTCGCCTCGATATCATCGACGATTCGCACCATCATATCGGGCACGCGGGGCATCCCGGCGGGGCGGGGCAGGGTGGCGAAACGCATTTCACCGTGACCGTGGTCTCCGCGCTGTTCGCCGGCATGAGCCGCGTCGCGCGGCAGCGGCTGGTCTATGAGACGCTGGCCGAGGAACTGTCGGGTGGTGTCCACGCGCTGTCGCTGACCACGGTGACGCCGAGCGAGGAGCGTGGTTGACTATTTTGAATGAATACCATTATATGAATAATTACTATTGTAAACACGTACACGTTGCAATTTTTTGATTGGGGTATAGAGTGGTGTCATGGCTTTGACACCACAGCAGCGAACGCTGAATCCGCGGCGAACTTCACCTTCGGCGCTGACGATCCGCAATATCGTGGTCGACGGGCATCGCACCAGCGTCCGGCTTGAGCCGGTGATGTGGGAGGCGTTGCGCGACATTGCCGGGTTTCGCGGTGTGCACCTCAACGATCTTGTGACGGAGATCGATCGGCAGCGCGTCGTCCCAAACCTGACGGCGGCGATTCGTGTCTACATCGTCAATTACTATCGAACCGCGGCCAGCGGCATCAACGGAACCGCCGTCGTCCCGCCGCCGATGTAACCGGCGAACCCCGTTACGCGGCGTCGGCAAGAAACGCGCGCAAATCCGCGGCTGACGCGTCGCGTGTCACATAAGCGTCACCAATCCGTCGCGGCAGGATCAGCGTGATTCGGCCATCGCGGACCTTTTTGTCCTTGCCCATATGGCTGAGCAGCGCGTCGGCCCTGCCCGCGAGGCCGATCGCGGCTAGTTCGGTCGGCAGTCCCATTGCCGCGATGTGCCGGCGCACGCGCAGCGCGTCCTGCCCCAAGGCGATGCCGAGCCGAACCGCAAAGTCGAACGCCAGCACCATGCCGAGCGCCACCGCCTCGCCATGCAGCAGCGCGTCGCCAAACCCGGTCTCGGCCTCGAGCGCGTGGCCGAATGTGTGGCCGAAATTGAGCAGCGCGCGCGCATCCCCGGTTTCGCGCTCGTCGGCCGCGACGATCTCCGCCTTCATCCGGCAGCTGGTGATGACCGCGCGGTTAAGTGCCGCAGGTTCGAGATCGCAGATCTTGCTGCCCTCGGCATCGAGCCAATCGAAAAACGCCGCGTCAGCGATCAGCCCGTATTTGACGATTTCGCCATAGCCCGCGCGCAACTCGCGCTGCGGCAAGGTGGCGAGCGCGCCACTGTCCGCAAGCACGAGCCGCGGCTGGTAGAACGCGCCGAGCAGGTTCTTGCCGGCGGCGGTATTGATCGCGGTCTTGCCACCGACGGAGCTGTCGACCTGGGCCAACAGCGTTGTCGGGATCTGCACGAAATCGATCCCACGCAGCAGCGTCGCCGCGGCAAAGCCGCAAATATCGCCGACCACCCCGCCCCCCAGCGCGACGAGCATCGTGCCGCGCTCGATGTTGCAGGCGAGCACGTCGTCGATGAGCCGGCCGAAATGGGCAAGATCTTTGGTGCCTTCGCCCGGCGGCAGGACGATCGCGTGGTGGGCGATGCCGGTTGCGGCGAGGCTCGCCAGCAGTGGTTCAAGATGAGCCTTGGCGACGCTCTCGTCGGTCACGACAACCGCTTGGCGGCGCCGCATCAAAGGCAGGATCGCGGCGCCGGCGCCGGCGATCAGGCCGGGCCCTACCAGGATGTCGTAACCGCGCTCGTCGAGTTCGACGCGCAGGCGCTCGATGGTGGCGCTCATGCTTCGCCTTCCGCGCCGGGCGGCAATTGCATGCGCTCGCAGCGCGCGAGCGCGGCGATCGCCCGGCTCGCGGTTGCGTCCGCCGGGCCGTCGCCGCTGTCGATCGTTATATCCGCTTCGGCATAGATCGGGTGGCGCCGCTCGATCAGTTCGGCGAGCACGCCGCGCGGATCGGGCGTCTTCAGCAGCGGTCGGTTGGTGCGGCGTGACACGCGCGTGAACAGCACATCGAGATCGGCGCGCAGCCAGACGGAGACGCCGCGCTCGGCGATGATTCGCCGCGTCGCCGGGTCCATAAAGGCGCCGCCGCCCGTCGCGAGCACGTGCACCGGCCCGCTGAGCAGCCGGGCGATGACGCGCCGTTCACCATCGCGAAACACCGCCTCGCCGCGATTGGCGAAGATCTCCTCGATGGTCTCGCCGGCTGCGGTTTCGATCTCTTCGTCCGAATCGAAGAACGGCAGATTGAGCCGCATCGCGAGCCGCCGGCCGATCTTGGTCTTGCCGGCGCCCATCAGCCCGACAAGGACGATCGAGCGATGAGGCCGCAAACTGCCCGTCGCCACGCGGCGAGCCGGCCCATTAGCGCCTTGGGGCTCGCTGTGAACATCCATCTCGCGCCGTCCTTCGTCGCGCCCCGTGAGGCGCCAAATGTCGCGGCTGTTTCTCGCCGCGCCGACACAGGGTACTAAACCATTTTCCGCGACTGCGGAATTGGTTCGGACAGGGACGCCGACAGGGGTCACGAGTCGAAACATGACGAAAGTAACCCTGGTCGTCGTCCTTGTGGTGCTGCTCGCCACCGTCGGCGGTGCGATGTTCCTCGCTTACTGGCATTTCGACGTGCCGCGGATCGGGGTGGAGAAGGTCTTGCCGGATGCGCGCTTCCCAAAGTGAGCAGCCTGCGCCGGTCGCGGTATCGCCGCGTCTCGAGGCGTTTCTCGAAATGCTCGCGGCCGAGCGCGGCGCGGCGCGGCTGACGCTCGCCGCCTATCGCAACGACCTGATCGATCTGTCGGGGTTTCTCGCGGCACGCGGGATCGCGCTCGACGCCGCCGATGCCGGCGCGCTGCACGATTACCTCGCCGCCGCCGGGACGCGCCGTCTCGCGCCGCGGACCTTGGCGCGGCGATTATCGGCGCTCCGCCAATTTTATCGCTTTCTGCTGACCGATGGCATTCGAACGGACGATCCGACCCGCGGTCTCGATACGCCGCGGCTCGGCCGCCCACTGCCAAAGCTGCTCAGCGAAGCGGAGATGGCGCGGCTGATCACGACAGCCGCGGCGTGGCCGGGCGAGGACGGTGTACGACTGCGCTGCGTGCTCGAACTCCTCTACGCGACCGGGTTGCGCGTCTCCGAGCTGGTGACATTGCCGTTGGCGGCGGCGCAACGGGATCCGCGCTTTATGCTGGTGCGCGGCAAGGGCGGCAAGGAACGGGTCGTGCCGCTCAGCCCACCATCGCGCCAGGCGCTTGCCGATTATCTCGCCTGCCGATCGCAATTTCTGCCGGACGGCAAAGCGTCGCGCTTTCTATTCCCGTCGCGCGGCCACGAAGGCCATCTGACCCGTCAGCGCTGCGGTCAGCTGCTAAAGGAGCTGGCGCTTGGCGCCAATCTCGACCCGGCGCGGCTGTCGCCGCACGTGCTGCGCCATGCCTTTGCGAGCCACCTCTTGGATCATGGCGCCGATTTGCGCAGTGTGCAGCAGATGCTGGGCCACGCCGATATCGCGACAACACAGATCTATACCCATGTTCAGACCGATCGGCTGCGCCGGCTGGTCGAGACCGCGCACCCGCTGGCGCGGCGCAAATAGCAATCACGCGAGCCTATGCGGCATTTTCTCGATTTCGAACGCCCGATCGCCGAGCTTGAAGGCAAGATCGAGGAGCTGCGCCACCTCTCCGCCGAAAACGGTCTCAACATCGCCGAGGAGGTCGGCAGGCTCGCTGGACAGGCCGACCGCCTGCTCCGCCAGACCTACGCCAAGCTGACGCCGTGGCAGAAGGTGCTGGTGGCGCGTCACCCCGAGCGCCCGCATTGCGGCGACTATCTCGCCGGGCTCGTCGACGATCTGGTGCCGCTCGCGGGCGACCGCACCTTCGCCGAAGACCATGCCGTGATCGGCGGCCTCGCGCGCTTTCGCGGCAAAAGCGTTGTCGTGCTCGGCACCGAGAAGGGCGCCGACACGGAGGCCCGGGTCAAACACAATTTCGGCATGGCGCGGCCCGAAGGATATCGCAAGGCACGCCGGCTGATGCGGCTCGCCGAGCATTTCCAACTTCCGCTGCTGACCTTTGTCGATACCGCCGGCGCCTATCCCGGTATCGATGCCGAGGCGCGCGGCCAGAGCGAGGCGATCGCTCGCGCGATCGAGACTTGCCTCGACATCCGGGTGCCCGTCGTCGCGACGGTGATCGGTGAAGGCGGTTCGGGTGGCGCGATCGCGCTCGCCGCCGGCAACTCCGTGTTGATGCTCGAACACGCGATCTATTCGGTGATTTCGCCCGAAGGATGCGCCTCGATCCTGTGGCGCAATGGCGAGAACGCGCAGGACGCCGCCGAGGCTTTGCGGTTGACCGCGCAGGAAATGCTGCGCCTCGGGGTCATCGACCAGATCGTGACCGAGCCTTTGGGCGGCGCCCAACGCGCGCCGCAAGAAGCGATCGCCCGGTTGGGTGACGCGATCGACCAGACCTTGCGACACTATGTTGGGGTCGATGGCGAGACGCTGCGCCAGCAACGCCGCCAGAAATTCCTGGCGATCGGCTCGGTCCTACCGCCATAGCGCGAATATCGGTCTCGATGTTCAATCAACTTTAGGAATTATCCAGTTATCACCGTTGCGTGTGGGGCAGAGCGCCGCGGTGATGAAAGAACTTCGCAACGCCATAATGGCGTTTCTACGCTCGCCGGAAGGTAACGGGTGGATCGGCATCCTCCTGTTTTCGACGGCGCTCGCGTTTGTCGCAGCCTACGGTTTCTATCAGGTCAGCCTCAAATCGTTCATCGCCAACAAGACCGATGAAAAGGCGACGGCGATGCAACTCGTCGATGCCTTTGTCACCAATTATTCGGATGTGCGGCATCAAATGGCCGGTAACGCGCCGGTGCCGGCGACCTTTCGCGCCCGATCGATCACGCTGTTCAACCAGTCGCGGAACGACGACAGCGCCCTGCGGCTGCGCCTGATCGGCCGCGCGGGTAAGGCGATCGCTACGCCACCGGCCGACCCGGACATGGCGCGGATCATCGAATCCTTTGTCGGCAAGCCGGCGCCGCGGCCAGTCCCGGAATTCCTCACCCTCAATGGCGCGCCGATCTTTCGCACCGTCTATCCGTCGATCGCGCACGAGCAAAGCTGTGTCGATTGCCACAATGACCTGCAACCGGGCGAGAATTGGAAAGTCGGCGACGTGATGGGTGCGTTCGCGATAGACGCACCGGCGGGGCCGTTCTTTGCGAAGCTCAAATGGGAATGCTTTGGCATCGCCGCGGTGATCTTTGGGCTGATCGCCGGTGTCGGCTTGTGGATGTCGATCGAATATTACCGCGGCATCCGCGAGCGCGAGCGGGCCAAGCAGCTCGCCGAAGCGGCGAACCGCGCGAAATCCGACTTTCTCGCCAATATGAGCCACGAGCTCCGCACGCCGCTCAACGCGATCATCGGCTTTTCCGAGATGATGCATCACGACGTGCTCGGGCCGCTCGGCAATGAGCAGTACCGCACCTATATCGGCGACATCCATGCCAGCGGCATCCACCTCTTGCAGATCATCAACGACATCCTCGATTTGTCGAAGGCCGAGGCGGGCAAGCTGAGGCTTGAGGAGGAGGTTTTTGATGTCCACGAGGCGATCGGCTCGGTCCTGCAATTGACCAGCGTGCGCGCGCAAGCGGCCGGGCTCGGCCAGACGATCGACATCCCGCCCGATCTGCCGAAATTATGGGGCGACCAACGCAAGACGATGCAGATCGTCCTCAATCTCGTGACCAACGCGATTAAGTTCAGCCCGGCGGGCGGCCATATCGGGATCACCTGTCGGGCTGACCCCGCCGAGGGCTTGTCCATCACCGTCACCGATACGGGAATCGGCATCGCCAGCGAGGACATCGGTCGCGTACTCGAAGCTTTCGAGCAGGTCGATTCGTCACTGAGCCGCAAGCAGCAAGGAACCGGGCTCGGTCTGCCGCTGGTGCGGGCAATGATGGAATTGCACGGCGGCTGGTTCGAGCTCGACAGTACCGTCGGCGTCGGAACGGCGGCCAAGGTCATTTTTCCGCGCGACCGGCTGGTCTATGCCCCAGCAAGCGAGCCGGTGGTCATCGCCGCCTGACGGTTTCTTTGCTCCAGCGCGTCGCGGAGTGGGCATAGCGCTTGCGGGCAGGACTATCTAAGCTCCCCGTCATGACGAGGACCCGGCGGCCGCCGTCCTCATCCCCCGGTTTCTGATGGAGGGACGCGCAGATGCCCGCTTATATTCGGCCGACCAAATCTATGCCGCCAGCAGTTCCGCCGCTGCTCCAGCCGCAACCGCCGCTGGCGCCGCTGATCCCGCCGGCGCACGTCGTCGATCTGATGACCGAGGAAGGGTCGGCGGCGTTTGGCGCGCGCTGGCGGGCAACGGAAGCGAAGATCGTCGAGTGTCCGCCGCTCTCGGACTCGCGGCCCGAATACAGGACGACCTACGACATCGAGCCGCATGGCGAGGTAATGGGCTTTGATGACGCCGGTTGGGAGCCGGTTCCACCGGCCGATCTCGCCGGCCGGCGCGGTGGCGGTATCGTGTCGTTCTTCTGGTTTCGCGCGATCCTGACGATACCGGCGAGCGTCGCGGGCTTTGACACCGCCGGCAAAAAAGCGGTGCTGCACATCAATATCGACGACTACGCGGAAATCTGGGTCAACGGCGAACTCCCCCGCGCCGCCGGCCGCCCGAGCCCCTCTTGCATCCAAGGTTTCAACATGCCCAACCGCCTGGTGCTCGGCGACAACATCGTCCAGCCCGGCGACCGGTTCGAGATCGCCGTTTTCGCGATCAACGGGCCGATTTCCGCCGGCCCCGCCAATTTCCTGTGGTTCCGCGAAGCCAAGGTCGAGTTCTTCCGGTAAAGGGGGCAGTCCCATGGGCCAACAAATTGAAGCCCTGGCGAGTTTTGCTGCGACGACGCGGCCCGAGGACATCCCCGAACCGGTGCGGCAGCACGCCAAGCTCGTCTTCCTTGACACGCTCGGGGTTATCCTCGCCGGGTCGGAACGGCCGGAGGTCGCGGCGCTACGGGCGCGCCTCGCGGGCAATGCCGGGACTGGCGCCACGGTCTACGCGCGCGGCTGGCCAGCCCAGGACCCGCGCAGCGCCGCTTTGCTTAACGGCATTGCCGGGCGGGCGATCGAGCTGTGCGAGGGGTTGCGGTTCGTCTCGGGGCAGGCGGCGATGCAGGTCCTGCCCGGTGTTCTGGCGGTCGGCGAGGCCGCCGGGCGCCCTGGAAGCGAGCTGCTGGCGGCGCTGATCCTTGGCTACGATCTTGCCGGGCGCCTGGCTGGCGGTTTCACGCCGCGGCCGCTGGCGCACCAGAACGGGCAGGTGTCGCTGCTGGCCGCCGCCGCCGCCGGCGCGCGGCTTAAGGGGCTCGACGCGGCCGGCGTCAGTCTGGCGATGCGCATCGCCACGACGCTGGTGCTGACCCCGAGCTACACCAACGCCGTCGCCGGGGCGACCGCGCTCAACGTTGCCGGCGGGATGAGCGGGTTCGCCGCGTCGCTGGCGCCCGACCTCGCGCTTGCCGGTTTCGCGGCGCAGGACGACGCGGTCGAGGAGGCGCTGAGCCAGCTTGTCGGCGGCGGGTTCGCGACCGACCGCCTGCTCGACGGGCTCGGCAGCGAGTGGCAGATCACCCGGAATTATTTCCGGCTTTACGCCTGCTGCAACCCGATCCACCCAGCCCTGGATTGCCTCGCCGCGGCGCTCGCCGAACTCAAGCCGCGCGCCGATGAGGTCGCGCGCATCGAGATCGCGACCTACCGCTTCGCGTCGGTGATGCGAAACCCCGATCCGCCCAATTACTTCGCCTCGAAATATTCGCTGCCACACGCCGCCGCGGTGATGGTGGTGCGCGGCGGCGCCGGGTATGCCGCGCTGGACGACAGTGCGCTTGACGATCCCACCATCACCGCGCTGCGGCATCGCGTGCATGTCGCCGAGGACCCGGCGATGAGCGCGCTGGCGCCAAAGCTGCGCCCGGCGCGCGTCACCGTGACTCTCGCCGATGGCCGCAGCGCGACGCATTCCTGCGACAGCCACCGGGGCGATTTCTCCGACCCGTTTAGCGAAGCCGAATTGCGCGACAAGTTCCGTGAGCTGGCCGGCGTCGTGTTGCTTCCCCAGGGTGTCGCCGCTGTCGAGCGCGCGGTCGACGATATCGAGGAATGGCCGGATATTAGCGATTTGACCGGCCTTTTGCGCCGCTACGGGAGGAGTTGAGGATGAAATCGATTGTTGGAACCTGGCGGCTCGTCAAGACCGAGGCGCATGACGCCGCGGGCCGGCCGCTGCCCGCGCCTTATGGCGGCAACGGCATGGGGCGGGTGTGTTTCACCGCCGCTGGCCGGATGATGGCGGTAACCTGCGACGGCCGCCCCGAACTGCCGGCCGGCGCGATGCGGGATTACTCGTCCTATTGCGGCAATTACACTTTCGACGGCACCAAGCTGGTGACCCGCGTCGATGCCGCCTCGGACCCGGCCAGGCTCGGCAGCGATCAGGTGCGCGATGCCAGCTTTGCGGGCGAGCTCCTCGTTCTGCGCCCGCCGCCGCGCCCGTCGGGCGAGCACCGTGTCCTGACCTGGGAAAAAATCTCGGACTTGTAGAAAGAGAAACGTCTGGGTGCCCGACGGTCGGGGTAGTAGCGCGCAGCGCTTTGATATTCACCGCAGAGGCAATGAGGTTGCGAGCGACGGCAATCTCACTGCCTCACTGTCTCTGTGGCTTTATTCCCCCGCCATCGCCTGCCGGGGCGCGCCGAGCGAGCGCACCGGCGGGAGACCGAAATGGTCGCGCAGCGTGGTGCCTGCGTAATCCTGACGGAACAGGCCGCGGCGCTGCAATTCCGGCACGACCAGATCGACAAACTCGGCGAAGGCGCCGGGGAAATAGGCTGGCAGGATGTTAAACCCGTCCGCCGCTTTCTCGACGTACCACTCTTCCAAGATATCCGCGATCTTTGTCGGTGTGCCGCAGATCACCCAATGGCCGCGCGCCGCCGCGGTCATATTGTAGAGGTCGCGCAAGGTCATACCTTCGCGCTTTGCCATCTCATAAAGCACTTTGTGAAAGGTGGTGCCGCCTTGGCCAGCCGAGGGCGGCGGTGGCGGCACCGGGCCATCGAGATCGTGGCCGGTGACGTCGTAGCCGATGCGGCTCGCGACCAGGGTGATCGCGTTGGTCGGGCTGATCCAGCTTTGCAGTTTGGCGAGTTTGACGCGCGCCTCGGCCTCGGTCTCGCCGATAATCGGCATGACGCCGGGCAGAACCGCGAGGTCGTCGGGCGCGCGGCCGTATTTCGCCATGCGGCCTTTGAGGTCGGCATAGGCAGCCTTGGCCGGCTCCAACTCCTGTACGACCGAAAACACGACATCGGCGGTGCGCGCGGCGAGTTCCAGGCCGGAAGGCGAGCCGCCGGCCTGGATGATCACGGGCTGCCCTTGCGGCGGGCGCGACTGGTTGAGCGGGCCCTTGACCTGAAAAAAGCGGCCCTTGTGGTTCAGCGGGCGGACCTTGGCGGCGTCGATATATTGGCCGGTCGTCTTGTCGGCGACAACCGCGTCGTCTTCCCAGCAATCCCACAAGCCTTTGACGACATCGACAAACTCCTGGGCGCGGGCGTAGCGCAGCTCGTGCTCGTAATGCTCGTCGCGGCTGAAATTGAGCGCCGCTTTCGCGTTCGAGCTCGTCACCACGTTCCACGCCGCGCGGCCGCCGCTCAAATGGTCGATCGAGCCAAAGACGCGCGCGACGTTGAACGGGTCGGAGAAGCTGGTCGAGACCGTCGCGCCGAGCCCGATATGGGTCGTACAGGCGGAGAGCGCGGTAATCAGCGTCGTCGGCTCGAACCGGCACAGAAAGGAGGGATGGTCGGTCGGCTCCATGACCATCGAGTCGGAGATGAACAGGAGGTCGAACTTGCCGCGCTCGGCGATGCGCGCGATCTCCTGCATGACCGGCAGCTGCATGTGGCTGGTGGCGGCGCCCTCATACCGCCAGCCGGCCTGATGGTTGCCCGTGCCGAGCACGAACACCCCCATATGCATCTGCCGCTTTGCCGTGCTCATGTACGAACCCCTTCTTGGACGCCGTATTCTAACGCGAAATCTGCTCGAGGCGCAGCCGCGACGTCTGCGGTCCCATCGCGCCGATGACCAGGCAGCAAGTGGCCATCGCCGAGGCGATAAACACGAACACCCCGACCGTCCCGTAATTGCGCAAGAAGAATGCCACCATGAAGCCGACAAAGATCGTGCTGAAGCGGCTCCACGCATAGGTAAAGCCGATCGCGCGCGAGCGGATGCGGGTCGGGTAGAGTTCAGCCTGATAAGCGTGGAACGAATAAGACAGGTTGCTCGTCGAGAAGGTCAGCAGCACGCCAAAGATGATGATCCAGGCCGGGTCCCGCATCTGCGAGAAGGC
>Ga0181537_10001380_pt1 | contig 22465 bp, 36 predicted proteins | sample PEATcosm2014_Bin_39_FD_119765 | JGI IMG/M metagenome (GOLD analysis project Ga0181537, IMG submission 119765) | Peatland microbial communities from MTU Mesocosm Facility, Houghton, MI, USA - PEATcosm2014_Bin23_10_metaG | ecosystem: Environmental > Terrestrial > Soil > Wetlands > Peat | place... | reverse complement strand
TCCTATCCTTTGTCTTTCTTTTGACAATTGAGAAAAGAAGTGTATAAAAGATTTCATCATGTCGTAAGCAAGCTTTGACATGAGATCGTTTTTTTTACCTAGAATAATTCCTTCTCTCACAAAATGAATTTGCACATTTTTTTTTAATAGAAATTCAACGATTTCATCAAGATCATATCCATTGCGTCCTAAACGATCCATGCATTCGACTAAAACAATATCGTCGTCTCGAACATATTCTTTTAAGAATTTGAGTTGTTCTCTATTTTTTGTTGAGTAGCCGGATTCTATATCGACAAAAATTTTATCTAATTCAATTCCGATAAGTTGGCTGTCCGGGTTTTGCTCATTAGTGCTTACTCTTTTGTAGCCTATGCGTTTACCCTTACTCATCCTAATGTGTTCCTTCTACAGTCCATACAAGTGCTGTTGCCGTCTTTATTTTCTTCTTCATTCAATCGTTTCATTTCTTTGTCCTTTCTTCATAGAAGTGCATGACATGCGCTTTAAATTCAGCGTCCTGCAAAGCTAATTTTCCTTTAAATTCAGCATCCTGTCTTTCAAGTCTTCCGTGAAAGTCTTTCATTTCATTTTTAACTTCATCTCGATAATTAGACGTGTCTTTGCGAAATTCCTCTTTCCAACCTCTGATTTCAGTTTCAAAAGCTTTCATGTCAGCTCTTAGCCATCCGCTCAAAGCAATGTTTGAGCCTACGACAGCGACTACTGTCCCTGCTGCTGTTAATACAATTCCTGCATCCATGTTTAAACTCCTCGTTTTTTGTAAGCGTCTTCAATTCCAGCCATGATTGCTATTAGGTAATTCGAAATCTCTTATTCCCATTCCTTGTAATTCTTGCTCTAGATATTTAATTCTTTTTTTTAATTCATGAAGTTCTTTTTTTCTCTCTAAAATAAGTTTTTCCTTATGGTCAGCCATCATGCTCCAATAAAAATATTCGTGTTCATTTTTTTTCTTATTATTTCTGTAATCTCGTAACCATTTTTCCATTCATATCTCCGGTTTGTTATGAAGAGATTATAGAACTCATTGCACATTTTGTCAACATATAAAATAAGACCCTGTTGAACATGCTATATTATTTTAAAGTTTAATTGTTAGGGGGAGTACCCTAAAGTGACAAGTTAGAAACAAAATCGACCCCTCTTAGGGAAAAAGGGGTATCAAAAAAGGGGTGTAATGGGATTACAGGTCAAATTTAGGCTTGAACTCAAACCAATAACGGCGAGTGATACAACCTTCTCGGTAATGAGGTTGTTGCTCTATGAGACAAATATCATCCAATGAAAAGTTTTTTTCAAAGTGAGTCAATTGAGCAGCATAGGCTAAAAAGAAATCGTTAAGTATTTTGTGATGTTGCTCTCGAATTTGTCTTGTTGCTGCTTCTGCAAATTGTTCATAGCTTTTATTTTCCATATTCATTCCTTTTTCTCATCTTCCACCACAAAGTGAATGTAGATATCACCGCATTTCAATTTTCCGAATTCATTAGGAGAAGATTGTGCTAGAGCAATCCCTCTATACGTATATTTACATGTCCAATCTTTTAAAGACATTAACTCACAAACTTTCTCCGCATCTTCGGCTTTGTATGTAACATACAGGTCTTCTGAATGCGTTAATTTGTTACAGTGTTGACATCTGCTCATTTTCGTCCTCGTGTTTTTCTGGATGGCATTTTGGACAGAGCGTTGCATAATCAAATTCATAGAAGCTTTTGCATTTATTGAAATTATGAAAACACCTAGCGCAAAAATACACGTTTACTCCAGCTTTGCAATATTGGCATTCACAGTCTTTTTTCATTCTCAATCCTATTGAATTCATCGGCCATCTTTAAGATTCTGCCATCATAGGTGAAACATCTGGCTGTGCCGACCCATTGCATTATTTGTATCTGTGAATTCTTGTGATATTCATCGCATTCCTTTGAGGGGGTTGCATCAATGGCGATAGGGCCTGGATAATTTTTCGTTCTGTAAACGACGGCTTGATCTGTTACAATTTTCTCGAAATTTTCTTCATTGTCTAAATCACTCATTGCTTAGCCTCGCAAACCTTTGGAATCTTATTGTTTTTCCTGAGCATTCGCTCAGACGTGTTTCTTCTGTGCTCAAGTCCTTCAAATATTCTTGCATCATTTTTTTTCAGTAAGATAAGGTCGGTAGAAAAGCCAGCAAGTTTTGTAATTCGTTTTGCCTTTAGTTTCCCTTTCTTTAATCTTCGCCCACTCATAAAGCTCCATTAGTTCTTGCTGTTGCTGTTTTAATTTTTTTATTGTGGCTGGAAACTTGCGAAACTCAGCGGAATCTATCTTTTTTTGCAGGAAAGCGCTGATTTTGCGTAGATAATCAGCTGTAAATCCGAATGTTGGCCTAGACAATAGATGGGAATCGAACTTCATTGGCATAGGCGGCATGTGTGAAATTGTAGTAATCATTTCGTTTTGCATTGAGTCGGTTACGTTTTGTCACCGACTGAGTCTTTTGCTTTGTTTTGCAGTTCTTGTTTTGACCCCCATTTCATATCTAATATCAACGCACCAAGGGGAAATTGCATTGCCTCATCAAAATAGGCTTGTCTAAAATCCAATCTGAAAAACTCGCAATGCACACCATGTTTTTCATTAGTTTCTTTGATACAAACCATTAAACGAGCAATCATGTTCGATAGGGCTATTGGATCGCCATATAAACATTCATTTACTCCGAGTTTCTTTCCAAAAGCAAAATCAGATTTTTCATTATCCATTACTTAAACCCTCATCTTTTTTATTGCTCCAATCAGGTCTTATTTTACTTTTCCACGCATTTTTGGATTTTTAAATTCGCCTTTATTGTCTCTCCAACTAGGGTCATAATTTACGCCATAAAGAGGATCAGTGATCATCAAAATAACATCTTTATCACGCAACACACGGTCAACATAATCAGAATTGCTGCTATCTCCACAAATATACCATGCAACACCCGGTCAACGTAATTAGGATTGCTGCTATCTCCACAAATAAGTAAATGTTCTCCGAGCTCATACAAGTCTCCTAGTTTATTTTTTGCATCTTCTTCTTTTCCTGCCTCGATTTCATCATTGATAAAAAAATCGCCATGTCATTTCCTACTTGCTAAATTGATGTCCGCAATTTGGACATTCTTTTTTTTTCTTGCTACTGTTTTCTTCTTCTAAATTTTTTTCTAAAACTTTTTCTGCTTCTTTGCATGAACCCAGTATCTGATCTTCCGTAAACCCCCACTTCAAAAGGTCAAGAGGTTCCCATTCATTGGCTAAGATATCGAAATCAAAATCTCCTTTATTGCGGTTGCTTCGAATTAGATATTCTCTAAATTCTTCTTCCGTTAACTTTCTAGACGGCACTCTTACTTCTATATTTTCAGACCCTTTCTTTAGCTTTTTCAATGCCTTTACTCGCATATGACCAGCAATAATGGTATTGTCTTGGTCAATAGCAACAAGTTCAACATAGTCGAACTTTTCCATTGAATTCAAAAGATGTTGAAATTGTTCTTTTGAAATTTGCCTGGGATTTTTAGAATATCCCTTAAGTTGTGAAAGTTTTCTAAACTCCGTATTCCATGTAAGCTTTTCCATTTTCCTCCTTATCAAATAATTTATTTATATCAGGAGTAAACTTTTTTATTTAGTTGATTTTTTTACTTTATTCCGTAAGATTTTTGCATCGAGGTGAAAATGAATGCAATACAGCTTGAATTCAATATTGAAGATAAGACGGAAGAATCGCTTAAAATTTCTTTATTACAACAACAAATTAATGTTATGAAAAAAACTTTAGACGGTAGCAGGAAAAAATTGTTTTCTGAAATAGACGCCTTGAGAAAATTGTGTCTAACGATACAAATCAAAAACGAAATATTGGAAGATAAAATAAGGAAGTTGACAAATGAAAAAGTCGAATGGGTGTATGCACAAGAAGGCCGCCTTTTTGATGTCCGAGAAAGTAAAGAGTCTTGTGGATGATATAGATAAGCTAGCTTTAGAAAATCCTGAGGAAGCTGAGAGAATTATACATGATCAATATCGGCTAGCTTTTCAGGAGCTGAAAAAGACACCTCAATCCTTATAGACAATAAGTTGCTCTTTTCTTGTCCATATTCCCACTTAATTCGCTTGTCTCCATCAGCCCTGCCCGGGGCCAATCCTGGAATTAACTCATCGGCTATGTAATCCTTCACATATTTGAAGGCCATGCGCAAATTGTCTTCCTCATCCAGCTCTCTATTAGCTAGCCTAACGAGCTTTATTGTGCAGGGTAGTGGTGTGGTAGCCCGCACGTTGTTTTCTATGCTCCAGAGCCTTATAATGCGCTTCTGCTGCCTGTGCCTTTTGCTTTTAACTTGGTAATGTTCAAAACAATTGGCTTCGCTTACAGTTTTAAGGGGAAGTTGCCACTTGAGCGTTTTCATGAACCCAGTTATACGAATTGAGCGTATAACTTTAAAGTATTTATTTTAAAATTCTTTATTTTCCATACAAGTTCCAGGGGCGCCAACAGTCTTTTTACTATATCTCCACTCATTTATTTTTTTGTAATCTAAGTCGGGATTTGTTTTACCTGTAAAAAAACCTTGCGAAAATCCTCTTCGATATGCTTGTTCTTCATTTGACAATTCAGGCAGTATATCCTCTTTGGCATCTCGATATCCCTGTTCATATACTTTGTTAAAAGATTCACATGTGGATGATTCATTCATAAAGACTCTCCTTTTGGTTTAAGGACGAATCTATTTTATAGAAAACCCGAATTTTCGTAAAGCACTATTTATCTGATCTTTAAATCCTTTTTCCTCGTAACTTATGATGTATGGGTCTTTCTGACAACGTTTCGATATTATTTCCACATGAGATCTAAGGACATCAACTCTGGCATATTCGTTTTCCAAGTTATCATATTTTTTAGCATAGGCTAAGTTGGCATGATATTCGTCTTCTTTGTTTTTTGGCACTTGCGGATTATTGGCGCAAGCCCATTTGATTGCTGGTGCCAAACCCTTGGTTAGCTTCGTTGTCGGGTGTGTAGCCCAAGCTATTGCGTTTTTAACAGTTGCTTCGTCGTATCGTCTGGATATTTCTGTTTTGTCGCACTCGGGTATGTCGACTGCTAATAAGCATGAGTGATTAGGCGGCACAGGTTGTGCGGGTTTTTCGTGCGCTTGTAGCGGTTGCTTTTGATTTGATGAATTGAAAAAAGCAGCAGCAGGCACAGCATCTTGCTGCTGTTTCTTTTGTATAGTTTCTTTTGGATTAGTTTCTTTTGTGGGTGTCTTTAGGACACTGGTCTGGTGTCCTAAGGACACTGGTCTAGTGTCTTTAGGACACTGGTATGAATTATTTGAAAATTCTGCCGCATCTTCTTCAGTTTCATAACCATCGCTAGGATCAACTTTATCTTGAGGAACTTCATCAATGATTAATCCATACCAGCATTTCTCTTCCCCCGGCATACCTTCTTTTCTTTTGAAGACCATGCCTTTTGCCATCAAAGAATTCAGTGATCTGCATACAGATTTTCTTTCCATTCCTGACTTTTCGGCTAATTGATTGAGACTGATTCTGTCAAAAGGTTTATGCCATCCAAACGTTTGGCGAATGATGACAAGCATGACTCTAAGCTCTCCTTCTTTCAAAGTTTTGAATATTTCATCAAAACAGACATTGGGGCTTTGGGTATAATTTGGCGCAGGAATTCTCATTTGAAATAACTCCTATAAGCTGCTTGACGCTGCTGTTTTTGATTTTGTTCTATCCAGAATTGAAAGTGATTGATAAGAATGGCGCATTCGACGCCATATAATTCTGCATATTCAACTGAAAATGAATGACTTAATCGTGTCATCTAGAGTTCTCTCCTCATAAATTGATTTTTTAATCAATAAAGGGCTAGACCTAAAATGCACGGAGTGATAAGATTGCCGACGCACACAGGTCCTTATCATTGTCTAGCCCCTTATTGTTAGTAAGGGGTCGTTATTATGGACTACGGCTCTAATCGGCCGTAGTCTGTTTTTTTAATCTTCATCCATGACTTCATCCCAACCGACTAACTCGATCGTGACTCCATCATCGGATTCATCATAATTTAACAATCCTTCGTTATTGAGCTTTCTCAAGTTCGTACGAAAAGAATTTTTGTTATAGTACTTGGACAAATCTTTCCAACTCATCCAAATTCTGTTTAGCTTATCCTTCTTCTCCCACAAAAAACAATAGGCTTTTGTGAGATCGTTCATAATTTGCATCAAGAACATTTTAGGGGGAAGCTCCTGAAAACCTTGCCGGATCATCATAACGCCTTCCTTCGTTGCTTTTGGGATATTTAGCGAATCACAAAAAAAGGCACAAGCAAATTTTAGATTAAAACATTTACTTGTCAATATATACATGCATTATCTATTTTGGTAGAAAACCAGGTAATATCATGAAAGAAGTGTGGCGAGAAATCTTGCAAGGAATTCCAGCGTGGATGTTTGTTTTTATATTAGGGCTCCCGATAATCACGGTGATATCTGCTGTAATGACTCTTTATCTAAGACAATAAAAACATGCGCCTTCAGACGCAAATCACCCAAGCTGCCCAGATCTAATTTGCTGATTTATGCACTTATTCTTACGATATTTGCGTGCTATATCTGTCGCCTTGTATTTATGTTCCAATAGCCGCACCTTTCCATCCGTTAGATCTTCAACATCTTTGGACAATCTCTTTCCAGGCTTAGCATGTCCGTTCATAACCCTAGATAGATAGCGATTATCGCATCCTATTAATTTACTGAAATCTTTTGCGGTCATATCTATGTCAGCTAAAAAGGCTTTCAGTTTGCGATTTTCACGAGCTTCATTTAAATAGTTTTCATTCATCTTTCCCTCCCAAAAAAAGTATAAGACGTAGTATTTACATCAAAACTGAATTGTAATCAACATTTTTCGGTGGGGGCATCTTTTTGCTTGATCTAAAATTGTCAAATAGTTTACATTTTCAAGACCTGAACCAACAAAGGAGTCGTCAGATGGAAATAGATGAAATCAGCAAACACCTGATATTGCTGAAAATCCACATAGATCAAATTGATGAGTGGGTGAGGCAGGCCGCCGATATGGTATATGCCATTGAGGAAAATATTTTTGATATCAAAGACAAAGAATACTCCCAAAAATATCAAACACCAGATAGGGTGGAATTTTTGAAAGGAGCAGCGACAGGAATAAATCAAACGATTGATAGTCCGGCAAGACTGAATTCAAGCCGCTGCAGCAAAGATCATATTGCTGCTGCTGGTTTTTATCAATCCGATTTTTACTTAAATAAAATTGTTTATAAAAACTTAAGGAGCAAACATGAGTAAATTGATGGCTATAGCTACCGCTGAAGAAGCAAATATTCCAGTAAAACATTTTAATCCTAAACAAATAGAAATACTAAAAAATTCGATATGCAAGGGAGTGTCAGATGAAGAGTTTGAGATTTTCTTAATGGCATGTGCCAAAACACAACTTGACCCCTTCATGCGCCAGATTTATGCAGTTAAGCGCAAGGCAAAAAAACCTGATGGTTCTTGGGGAGAAACTATGACTATACAAACAGGCATAGACGGCTATCGCTTACTTGCCGAGCGCACTGGTTGTTATGCCCCTGGTCCGGAGTCTACCTATGTTCATGATGCTTCGGGTAATTTGCTTTCAGCTACAGCTTATATAAAAAAGCAGACTAAAGATGGGACTTGGCACACTGTTTCAGCAAGTGCTTATGTAGATGAATACATGCAAACATTTACAGATAAACAAACCGGCGAAAAAAGGCCTATTGGAATGTGGGGAAATATGCCAAGGACGATGCTTGCTAAATGTGCTGAAGCGCAAGCTTTAAGAAAGGCTTTTCCTGCTGAAATGTCTGGAGTCTATACAAAAGAAGAAATGCAACAGGCAGATCCTGTAGATATAACTCCTAAAATAACTATCGAGCAAGCGGCAGAGCTTGAAATGATATTAGGAGACTGTGATGAAAAATACAGGGCATGGGTCTATAACTATATCAAAAAATCATATAGCACAGACAAAATTTGTGATTTGCCTTCCGACATGTATCAGAGAATGAAAGATGCTGCCTTGAAAAATATGGAATCTCATCATGCCAAACAAAGAGCTGAAGCAGAAAAAACAGACCTATTATCTACGGAGGCACAATGATTGCTGAAGATGTTATCAAAGAAATTCAAGATAAATATGGAGAATATTTTGAAATGAGCCAAAATCCCACTGATTTATTGGTGGGAATTTTAGTCCAAAAAGTCGTGGTATTAACAGATTATGTTGAACATCTTGAAAAGAGGTTGGGCCATGTCAGCAACATTAGAAAATAATCCAGAATACATTCAAGGAACGCTTGAATGGCACGCTCTGCGGAAAACAAAGATTTCTGCCACGGATGCTTCAGTAATAATGGATGCCAATCCATGGAAAACTAGGCTCCAACTGTATCATGAGAAGCTATCTGAGGATCCACCGGCCCCACCAAACGAGGCAATGAAAAGGGGAATAGATCTTGAACCCATCGCTAGAGATCTTTTTATAGCGAAAACAGGAATACAAGTATTTCCCCGAGTTGTTGTTAAAGATTGGGCAATGGCTTCGTTAGACGGCATTAATAGTTTTTCTACTAAAATAGTGGAAATTAAGTGCCCTGGACCTAAAGATCATGCAATTGCTGTTTCAGGCAAGGTTCCAGATCATTATTATCCTCAACTCCAACATCAAATGTACGTTTGCGGCGTACAAACGATGGATTATTTTAGTTTTGATGGTATCGATGGCGTCATCCTTTCAGTTGAAAGGAATAGCGAGTATATTGAGAAAATGCTTACAGAAGAGAAAAGGTTTTATGAGTGTCTAATGAACAAAACGCCTCCAGAGTCTTCAGAAAACGACTATGTCGAAAGGAACGATCTTACATGGCAACAATGTGCTTTAAAATGGAAGTCCCTAACGGAGTCTATAAAAGAATTAACGAAGGAAGAGGAAGAGATAAGAAAGCAGCTCATCTTCTTGAGTGGAGAATCCAATACCAAAGGAGCTGGGATTTCTTTATGCCAAATACAAAGAAAAGGCAGTATCCCTTATTCTGAAATACCTGAAATAAAAAATATGAATTTGGAAAAATATAGAAAACCTTCTACAACCTGCTGGAGAGTAGTATGTCATCAGAAATAAATCTTTCAAAAAAACAATTGTTTGTGTTTTTTATCGTAGTTATTTGTTGCGTATGGCTCATATCTAGATACGAAACATATCTTAAGACAGATGAATATTCTATAGGCCATCAACGGATTAATCATTTAGTTACGTTAAATGGTCTTGACCCAATGCCTTATGAACTAATAGGAGAAAATATAAGATTTAACAAAAAGACCGGAAATATTGAACGATTTGTTTATTATGAGAAAAGTTCATCTCACACCTTACACGGACATTGGGAAGACATAAGATATTTACCAAGCGACAAAGAATAAAAAATAAAGGGAAGGACCTCGCAATCCTTCCCCTTATCCTCTCTCACCTAACAAAAACGGAGCCAAAAACCTAGACTCAAATAACTATTAACATTATTTTGCTTTTTTCTTCATCATTTTTTTTGCTTTTTTCCCTAGCGCACAAATTTTATCCCTTTTTTCATCCTCATGCTCTAAGTGCTTCAGCTCTTTATGAGCTTTACTCTTCTTGGGAACATCTTTTTCTATTTTTCTAATTAACTTATCCATTATTTTTTACCTTTTTTAGGAATCTTTGCTCCTGATTTTCTTGCTTCTGAAAGTGCTGCTGCAATGCTTTGATTACGTGCATGGCCGCTGGTTTCCATCTCTTTTATATTTTGTCCTATAATTTTCTTGCTTTTGCCTTTAGAAAGTGGCATAATAATCCTGTTTTTTGTTTATACTATCTACGATATGGCTGCGACCTATATTTTTATACAAGTGCTTTAAAATCACATTAATAAAAAAAATCATATATGACAAAAGAAAAAAAGAAATTCGTGCCAAGCAACTTCATACTATGGCATGGAAAGACTTATTCTTTGGAAGAATTAATCAGATCGATAGAAACGCTCAAATTGGTCTCTTTTTGAAGCGCTTCTTTCGATATGGAAACCCGTATAGCTTCATCATCGGCCACATTTTCTGCCGCTTGATATAATTGTGGAAGGGTATTGCATGAAGAAAGTAGGCATAAAATGCAAAAGAGGAGCTTGTTCATGATATATCCATAATGAATTTTAGATTTGATACCAGACAGAGAAAGTGAATGTGGCAGAGCCGTTTGTCATTGCTAAGTCTGTTGCACCATCGCTTTTTAGCGAACTCACCAAAGCTGTCGTCGTATTAGGTTGAGGTAAAAGATTTAATTGTGTTCCACTACCAGTCCAAGACCAGGATGTGCTTGCTGAAGTAAAACTCCCTAAGGGATTGTAGTTTGAAAGGTTTTTAACGGTAAAAGGTAAAGAAAATACTGCGTTTCCTGTGCCAGTAGCCGCAGTAATAATTATAAACCCCTCTACATATATCAAATTACCTACTCTGGTATAATATCCTTGTTGGGTATTATAAGTAGTAGTTCCTCCCGTTGTTCCACCAACTACGGTTGGAGTCCATGTGCCATAATTTAATGGATCTTGCGTGCTTGTGCTGATGACTTTACTTGATCCAATAAGATTAATCACAGAATAGGAAATTGTGCCAGCCCCTGCAATTGCATTAGTATTGCTACTTGTAATGTCACAATTGGAAACGGTAGCCGTGCTTCCTATGGAAATAGCAGTTGCTGTTCCAGCCATAACTTGACAACAGGTAAGTCCATTTTGTCCAGAACCGCCAATTGTTAATGTTGTTGTATTTAGGGCAGCTGTAGAGAAAAGGGTATAGTCTGAAAGAAATCCAGAGGTGGAAGAAGTTGTTATCGGAGAATTTATTTCGCAGTAATAAAATGCTGCTGCTCCAGCTGAAGAAGTACTTGATGTAGTACTACTGCCGGTATTAGTAAAGAAACAAAAAAGAAAATTTATACTTCCTGCTCCACTTGAAGAAAAAATAGCTATTCCAGTTGTGCCTAAACCTCCTGCACAATCATTAAGTGTAATTGCAGAACTTGATGAAGAAGAGGTGTACTGTATCCCTGTATTATTTGTAAGATCGAGATAACAACCATTCAAGGTAACAACAGAAGCAACAGATCCCGTAACTGACAATACATAATTGGAATTTGTTTCCAACTGTATATTGTTTATTGCTACGGACCCTGCAGAGGAAAAAGTACATTCGCCAAGGATTGTAACATTGCCTACATTATCATCTCCGGGCATTGCTGAAAGATTAACGCCCGCTTTTAATGCGGGATTTTCAGTATATGTGCCAGGTCTGATGAATATTGTATCTCCTGAAGATGCTGCTGTTAATGCAGCTCCAATGGTAGTAAAGTCGCCGTTTCCTAATTTATCAACTATAAATCCATTTGCGACTGAATAATTCCTATAAGCCATCAAAAAACCTCGTATGAAGTGCCATTAAAAATCAGCTGAATTGCATCATAATTTCCAGCCATTGTGTAAGTGGTCTGGCCGTCAATAGTCACACTACCTCCAACCGTGGTCACTGAAATATTATTAGTGGATGCTTGTCCTGTTCTATCCTTAATGGTGAATTCACGATATAATGTCGGAGAATTGGGAAGTTTTATCGTGATTGTTCCCGCTGTGGGATCTGCAGAAATATAATAATCTGTTGACGAAGCTGTATAAGGAGAGGATGCATGATTAATCTGTACGTAAGAAAATGGGGAAAAATTTGCAATCGATACGAAACCATTTGCATCTACGGAAAAATCAGCGCTGTTAAATGCGGCCAAACCGATGTTTGCGGCATTTGAACTGGCTATTGCTTGAGAAATTTGATTAACTACAGTAACTGTATTCCCTGATCCCGTTGTCTCAACAGGTATAGAACCTGCGGAAGATGTAGTTGCAAGCACATTTAAAACATTAGCCGCAGGGACAGCTGTTCCCGAATTAGTAACATAGGATGTGGCAACTGAAGGGGGAGGAGGTGTACTTGTAGACGATTTAAAAATTTGACTCATTATAAGCCTAGAAATTATTGATAAAGGTATAAGCTACAGAAAAACTTCCACTCGCAGCACCATTTCCGTAAAATTGTGTTCCTTTAGGAAATGTATAAAGATCATCATCTAAAACTAAACACTCACCAGCAGAAAATGTTTTCCATTGCGTAAGGGATTCTCCACTATCTAATGAAATTGAAAGGACAACCGAAGCTGTGCTTTGATTGTCCAATATGATTTTGACTGGGGTGTGAAGAAGAGTGCCGATTAAAACAGAGCTTCCCGTCATAGCTGTGATCAGCTCAGGAGCTGGAATCATCTGTTGATAAAGAATATAATCGGACATTTCAATCTCCTTAGCTTAGTCTCATTGGTAAAGCAACAATTCTCGTTCCTTCAACCACAGCAACTTTGCTTGCTTTCTTTTTTCTGCTCAGCATTGTTTTCTGAATTCTGTTGTTGCGACTCTTGTTCTTGAATTTTTTGTAAAGCTATACTCGCTAAATTTTTTGCAAAATCGTATACACTTCCCCACTGACAATCGTGATCGCATAATACATGCATTTTATCGAATTTTTCTAATCTTAATTCAATCCTATTCAAGAAATTCATTACATATCCTCTTGGTTAATTCATTGGGTTTTCTAATCGACCTCATTGCCTACGTTGGCAATTAAAAATATTCTCCCCAAAATGATGGTAACCATTAAAGGGAGAAAATTTTTACTTTACCTACCAGAATCATTTATCTTAAGAAGATTTGATAAATTAAATTCCCATCGCCACTACGGTTATATTTGTCACACTTATTGTTCCGGTGTCCGAAACTTTTACATAATAATTATTTGGAACATAAGCGAAAATTGTGAAAAATGTTGCTGTTGCCACCGTGAAACTAGGAACTGCCGTTTCAAGTGTCGGGGCGTTTGTCGTACCAACACCTAGAGTTAATGTCGCTGTAGTTGATGAGGCAACTTGAACCACGATATTAAGAAGAACATCATATCCGGTTGTATTTTGTGCAGCAGTTCCAGCAGTCAAACTATTTCCAAACGATCCTGTGGCGGTGCTTGCAGCAACAGGAGTAGTAACAATATTGCCACCAATTGTTGTTGTGGTTACGTTTGTAGTTGAATTACCAATATTAATTGCATGCGCAGCTCCAGTGCCAGTTCCTATGTTGATCGTGGCGGCGTGGGTTCCATTGCCACTAGCAACTAAGTTGAACGTAGGAGCAACAGTCGTATAAGTTCCATTGAAAATATTGACAGAATTTGTTCCACCTGTGAAAGCGCCATTGAAGATATTTAAGCTGTTTGTTCCTTGTGTTAGAATGCCCCCCAAGAAAGATGCGACCTGGTTTCCCGATGACCCTACACCCCCCAAACATGTCAAAGTAGTTGTCGCTCCAGGCGTTACTCCGCTCAAAATATTGACGTTCTGAGCCGCTGTACTTGAAGTTCCCGATGCAATATTTAGTGTTTGAGTACTTGCAGCTACGCCATTCATAATGCCCATAGTCAGGGCGCCTGTTGACGTTCCTACGTTAATAGCGCCTGTCTGGGCGGCTGCACCAATCGTGATAATCTGAGCAGCATTGCCTCCCACACCAACACCAATTGTATTTCCAGAGCCTGCAATGATGGTTACAGCACCACCAGCGTTACTTCCAATGTTTGTAACATGTGCTGCACTCGTTCCTGTGCCAATATTAGTTGTACCAACGGCTGTAGAAGAACCGCTAAACAAATTAAATGTAGATGCATGTGTAAATGCGCCAGAAAAGACGTTTACAGATGCTGCGACCGTTGTAAATGCCCCTGAGAAGATATTTACAGCGTTGGTTCCTCCAGTAAATGCCGCATTAAATAAATTGAATGAATTGGTGCCTCCAGTTGTAATCCCACCAAAGAATGTTGCACTATTCGTTCCTTGAGTTATAGCAGCACCTTGACATGCAAAAACCTGATTTCCAGCAGATCCTACACCACTCATTATTGTTAATGTTTCAGTAGCTGCTGGAGTTGCTCCAGTCATAATGTTGACTGCGTTAGCTGTTGCTATTGAAGCGGCAGAAGCAAGGTTTATTGTCATCCCAGCTGTAGTTACATTACCAATTGAAACAACGCCTGTTGCTCCGGAACCATTAGCAATTAATACTGATTGACTCGCTCCTGAGGAGGATCCTAATGTGATATTTCCCGTTCCAGCAGTGCCCCCAATGGTGATTGTGCCTGTCGTTAAAGCTGCTCCTACGGAATAAGATCCTGTTGTTATATTAGCCCCGCCAATGGTAACTGTCGATCCAGCTGCACCATCTAACGCGAAATTGCCTGTGCCGACTAATACCGAAAGTGCAGATGAGCTTGAAACTGATCCAATCGTAATAGTTTGGGCAGACGCTCCCGTACCAATACCAATTGTATTTGTGCCAGCGCCACTTCCTATATTTATGGCGTTGGTTCCCGTTCCTGTCACAACGTTTAAAGTTTTATTTCCGTTTCCAGTTCCTAAATTTAATGTATTCGTTGCAGAACTTGTTCCAACAGAAATGGCTCCTGTTTGGGCTGTAGCACCTATTGTGATCGTTGCAGCTACGTTACCCGCAATGACTGTGTTACCGCCTGAACCTGACTGTAGAGTTAAGGAAGCACTAGCGGTAGTTGAGCCTAGTGTTATTACGTTTGCAGCAGCATCATTGAAAAGCTGAATGGTGTTGCCGCCGCCAGTTGCTGTTATTCCGCCTGATCCTGAAGCGATTGTAATAAGACCAGATGAGCCGCCGATTGTAGTAGCCGCAGTCCCAGAAGCGTTCAAACTTACTGTTCCAACTGCTGTGAGTGCAGTAAAAGTTCCTGCTGCTGGAGTTGTTCCTCCAGTTGCTGGCGGAGACGCAAAAACAGCTGCTAAGTTAGAAGGCTGAACAGCCAAAGCAGTTACACCAGGCACTGTCACTGTTCCTGCTACTGCCTGGGCGTTAGTAGCCAAGTTTGTTATACCGGTAACTGTAGTCTGAGCTATGTTAGCTCCAGCAAGAACAAGAGATTGGCCATAGGCAAATACATCGTTTGCAGATGAAACATAAGATGCGTTAGGTGCTGTTCCTGCTTCAGTTTGAGCGGTTGTTGCTAAATAAACTTCTCCAGGAGTGGTATTAGTGGCTAGATTTCCTCCAGCTGTATTCCACACGCCCGCTCCGGTGGTTTCGTAAATGATAGGCGGATTAACAGCATTATTTTGCCATCTTGTTCCTGGATTATAAATGTCTTGGCTATTTGGGGCCCTAAGAGCATAGCCTATGAATTGTGGATAAACAAATGCATCGACCCCTGTTGCAAATGGGGTTCCTGGGGCGGTGTTGCCTAAAGCTGCCGTCATAGCGACCTCTGTGGTAAAAATTTATTTTAACCTAAGAGTATCAAACATTTTCTTTAAATTCTATGTAAATTAAAGAAATTCTTCGTATTGCAGGCTACGCTAAAATATGCTAAGCTAGAGGAAATTAGGAGAATTAGTATGTTTTGGGGACAAGTTTTAACAATTGTAGGCGTGAATATTGCTTTGATTGCTGCAATGATCACTATTGTTGTATGGGCAATATCTAAAATGGATGCTGATGTTAAATCAATTGGCGATCGTGTTGATAAATTGGGGGTTAGATTAGATGGCCACGCTATAAGAATCGATCAACTCTATAAGATGTTTGTTGATCTATTGGAAAAGAGGAAATAAATGAAAAGTTTCATAATATCATTATTTTTTATTTTTATTTTTTTTAATTTAAATTCTGCTGAACATATTCATGTTACAAAAAAAAGCAGCACAAATTCTTTTATTAGGTTTCTAAATGTATGTAAACAAGCAAGTGAAAGAGACGGGAGCTCTGTAGATTTAAAAATCATATCTATTGAATTAGATGATGCAAATGATGGATATTCTATTATTAAATATGAATGGAATATATATAAATAAAACTAACTTAATCTCTGATATGGATATCCACGCTCTTTTATCTAGGAAATTTGTCTATAAGGAAATCCACCAGATCGAATTAAATGATAAGCGGCAGCGCCTAAACTTGGCGTTACTCCTTTTTTCCATTCATGCCAAGCGTTTTTCCCTGAAGTGGTCGGCGCTACACCGCCACGTTGTAGAATGTTGAATATATTTTGCGGGATACCTTCATAAAGATACTTAGGCCCATTTTGATTCGGGTACTTACCTAGAAATTGAATCACTAAATTCTTACTTTTAGGATCATATTTGAATCGTGAAATGTTAGAAGATGGATAAGGCCCAGGTTGTAGTTGAGGAATATTTGGCTGCAATCCTTCAACAGGATTTTGCTGCATTTGTGCTAATCTTTGAGCAGCAGCATTCAAAAGCTCTGCTAAGGCTGTCATAGTTTGATCATCAAGCTCATCAAGCATGCTGCTTGCTAAATCAATGATCGTTGCTATAGCTTGACGTAATTCATTCATTGTTTAAGTTGTTGAGATAATGCTTGCATGGCTTGAAGAAGTTGTTGTTTAGCTTGCGGATTTCCTTGTTGCACAGGTTGTTGCATTTCCTGTTGTTGTCCTTGTTGAGGCAAAGCCATTTCACCAGAACCAAAAATGCTTTCAATGATGCTGGACCACGGTGTCTTATGCTTTTTCATTAGCTTTTTAACGATATCAGAAAACCGCTTATCATTCTGCGCTATAGCAGCAGCCTCAATCGGCTTTCTGCCTTTTCTTATTTCATCTAACATGAATTGATGAAGTTCAGGAGATTCTTGCTCGATGATATTTTTATTTTGTTTAGGAGGAGTTTGACCTTGCCCTCCCTCTTCAATTTTTGAACCTATAAAATCTTTTACTTCATCAAATGATTTTCCAGCTGCTAAAGCCTTCTCGATGAACTTTCCATATCTAGGATCAACTTTGTTTAACCCTTTTATGGCTAAGTCTTCAGGCACGTATTTGCTTAGAAAGGGAAGTACTCGATTTAATGCACTACCTCCAAAATATGCCGTAGCTGCTGTTGAACCTACTGCTGCTGCATTTTTAGCAATTTTCAAAGGTAATTCGCCTTGTCTTCTAACTTCTTCTGTAGCTTCTTGATAAGGTTGCATTTTTATCTCCTAGTCTAATCCTGAAAATGAGGATAGCCACCAATCATTCCAGGGAGAAACAATGTTAATAGGTGTAGACGCTTGTTCGGATTGCCTCTGTCTTAAATTAAGTTCTGGAGCATGGTCTGTAACATATTGTAGCCATGTTTCAGGATCATAACCTTTCTTTTCAATTTCATAGGCAATAGCTAATGGGCTTGCTTTTTCATTATTTTTTACAAGTTCGGCAAGTCTTGGTGCGATTTCTAATGTTTTTGGAATAGAAACATTTGGAGGAACCTTACTTTCTGCAATCGTTTCAACTGCTTCAAGCGTTGGCAATCCTTTAATTAGACTGCTAATTTGAGGAACTCTTGAGACAGGTTCAGCAATAGCATAAGCTAGTTTCGGAGAAAGTTTGTTTTTAGAGATGAGCTTTTTAGCAAAATTATCTGTTTGATCAAGTTTTTCCATTTTATTTTGTAATTCTTTCATCGAACGAAGTGTTGATTGTGCAGGCCTTAGAGTGATTCCCCAACTTCCAATTTCGTTAATCTTTGAAAAATCTCTAGAAGCATCATTTAACTTATCTCCATATTTCTTCATAGCTTGCTGCTCGGTTAATCCTTCTCCGCCTTCCTTTCTAGATTTTGTAGCTTGAATGGCTTCATCTTCAATTTTGCTGTATAGTTCAGCAGGAACTTGTGTATTTAATTTCTCCGATTGAGATTGCAATCTTGAAACCACATTGTCTTGAATCTTATTAAGATTCTCATGCTTTTGCTGGTAGGCTTGATTGATAGCCTGATTTCTTTCTGTTTCCGCAGCAACAAAATCTAAAGCTTTCTGAGGATCATTCCCAAATTGAGCCGGATTGGCCTTATACAATTGTCCAGCTCGTGCAAATTCTTCTTCTATGGTAGGAGGTATGGCCCCTTGTTGTATTTCAGCCAGCGGTTTTTCCTGAGTAATGGAAGGAGGAACTATTCCTTGCTGCGCAGGCGGCCCACCTTGCGAAAAAGGATTCGGCTTAGGTTGATTTTGTGATGAATTGAAGTCAGCGAGTGCTTGTCCTCTTGCTTGCTGTCTTAGCAATTCAGAACCACTTTGAATCATTTGTGGAGTAATGCCGGGAACAGATGCAAGCCCAGCAAATTGCTGAAAAGGAGTTAAACCTTTCTGTTCTCCTAATTGTTTTAATCCCGAAGCTAACCGGCTGCGTTCAATTTCCTTAGGCACTTGCTCGGCTAATCCTTTACCGATCCCCGTGCCAATCCTTCCGAAAATGTTTCCCTGTTTGATTAGTTGTGCACACATATTTACCTCTGCATAAAGTTGGGCATTTGTAATTTAGGGCTTGCTGAAGCGTTTTGCCAATCAGGAATAGTATTAGTACCTACTTTATTCTCACCGAAAGAATTCTTTAACCCATTATTCATTCCTAAACCTTGACCATATCCTCCACCAAAAGCAGCTAATCCAGTTCCTATTGCTGGGCCTATTTGCGATAATAATCCTTCTGTTCCTGGCTCAGTTACCATATTTTGGCTGAAATTTTGCAATCCTAACTGACCGATATTTTGCAATCCTTGAGCTCCTGCCTGTCTTAAATTAGCTCGGATAGCGCCCAATCTTTCTGCCAAATCAGTTGCGCCTTGGACTTGAGCATTTCTAAATCCCGAGCTAGACAAACCACCTGATCCCATCCCTGCAAATTGTTCTGAAATTTGAGGGAGAATATCTTGATTATATTGCCTAAGTTGTGGAGCAGAAAAAGCATTAAAGTCTGCACTATCATCACTCAAAAGATTTCGATAATAGTCCGAAGCTTGTCCGAATGCCCCCCCCGCTCCTGGCCCCATTCCAGAATTAACAAGTTGATTATACAATCCTTCTTGTTCAGGCCTCAATGTAGATACATTCTCCCTTTTTTCTGGAGTGCCTGTAAAAAAATTCCCTATTGATTTAAAAAAACCTGGCATATTAAAGCTCCTGCATAAATTCAAGTATTATATAACATCTTGTATAACTACTTCTATTATCGCTTGTTGTTATATATATATTAGTTGAGTCCATAAACATTTGTATCGGCGTATTTGCTGAAGGAACGGCGGCAAAAGGAATCGGTAAGGCTAATAAATTTGTTGGATCTGTCGCTGAAGCCCACATTTGTATTAGAGTAAAATTCGCATCAAAAGTAATGCCATGCGGGACAGCTTTAAATGTTGCATTGGGTAGAGCACCAAAATCAATAACTTTTCTTAATACCGTGCGAAACTGCTGAGACGACCCTCCTCCGGAGGCAATATTCACTCCAGGAATAAACAATTTTCCTGCCAACACTTCCTGATCTAAAAAAAATCCAATCTCCCTTACATTGACGGCATTTGCCAACTTCTTTAACTGCTCGACAATAAAAGGCATTCCTTCTTCCCACGTCTTTGGCGCTGCATCATAGACAGGAACGAAACTTTCTAGATTTTGACTATCAATTGGAATGCTCATTTAATTGCCTATGGCCATATAGTAAATAGGAGTCCAATGGCTATCAATTGTCCCCTGCCATGTAAATCCTGTTTTAGTTAAAGTCCCGGTAGATACTCCGTTTCTAAATGTACTGTTGTTGCTTGCAGATCCTGTTAGTTGTAAATTAAATATATTACCAGGAAATGGAAGGGGAAATGTTACGGTAGTAGAGGAATTTGGATTAAAATTTCCCCATTGAAGAATTAATCCTCCTGGCAAAAATGTATATCCGTTAGCATTGGCTACAGGAACAAAGTTTCTAGTTAATTGAATTAATCGATTTCCTCCCGTCAAAAAATACAGAGTTTGATCGGTGTTGATTCCATCACTTACCGTGCTATCAAAAAGTTGTCCTATATTGGTAATCGCACTTGGAGTAGAATTTGGAACCAAGCGAATGATATTGTGATACCCGTTGTTTTCGGCCTCCGAATATGCCACATGATCAGTGCCATATGTGGTATCCAATTGCTGAAAATTATTCTGAATATTCTGATAATCTACGTCTAGGTTAATGAGACCTGTAGGTATTCCAGGCTGGTACATAGTCATAATTTATTGTCCTTTAAGTACTTACGTCACATGTTTCCAGAATCTATATGTTATGATTCCAGAAATCTGCGATTGACTCAGTTTAAATTTTTCTTGAAGTTCTTTTTGTGAGCTTCCATTTTTATATAATTCTCTTATTTCTCTAACTTGATCTTCTGTTATTTTTCCTGCTGCATGTGCTCTTTTTTCACTAGTCAATAAACGGTGTCTACCTCGATTTTTTTTAAGCATGTCTTGCGTATTATCTTTTGGAGTACCAAGCCATAAGTGCTCAGGATTGCAGCAAGAAGGATTATCGCATGTATGGCAAACCAGCATTCCTTCAGGTATTTCACCTTTAAATATTTTAAAAATTTCTCTATGTACCAAAACATCTGTTTTTATGCCTTCTTCTCTTATGTTAAGGGCGCCGTAACCACTTTCATTGATTTTTCCTTGCCATTGCCAGCATTCATCAATAACTTTATATCGATTCAAAATTTTGCATTTTGTGCTACATTCTAAACAATTTCCATGATGTTCATTTGCACAAATAGGACATTTTTTCTTACTTCTTTCTCTCTGCATAAAATGCAAGTATTTTTGTCTACATTCTTTACAACATCTTCCATGAAACATTTCTCTCATTTCAAAACATTTTGTACATCTTTTCATGATAGCCTCCTTATTTTGGCTATCATATTTTAGCATTGTATACCCATTTTGTAAATCAAATAGATGTGAGCCTCCCGCCTTTTCGAACCCACAAGATCTGCGCATCTATCTGCACAGGCAATTCCTGTTCAATCCCTGCCATTTGGGCATTATTAAAAGTATATTGAAGGGTGAGAAAATTTGATCTAGTGGGACAGTAAACTCGTTGCCAAAACTTGCTTCCCTGTGGTGCTACTGCATAAGTCGATGGCGACGTCGGAATGATCGAATTGAAAAATGTATCTGGAACCGGTGGAACTACGCCATTGATTTGATTTTTAGGTAATGTGTTGGATGGATTTATGTCGTCGTAATCTAAATACACATTCAATGAAATATTTCCGGGATTATCGGATCCAGTAGCAGACATCAAGATATCTAAAAAGCCCAATTGAATATTTTGGCCTTCATCTAAAAAGTTAAACTTTTTGCTGGTAATCGAAAAGTTTTCTCTGATGTTAATTAATCCACCACCAACGTAGGTGCCAGTAGGTGTTCCAGTAATAGGGACATCGAATTGATTATTTGTCGAATTGAATCCATAGATCATGAATTGGTTAGCAGTATTAGGCGAACCAGTTCCATTTCCCAATATGATTCCATAAATTCCTCCGTTCAGACTTGAAAATGGAGTTCCAGAGGGAATTCCGCTAATTCCAATCACAAAGTTGTCATTCATATTATGATTAGGACTTGTAATGACGACCGTTGTACTTTGTGTGATTGCTGAAATATAAAGGCTTACATCATTGGAATTCCTGCTGCTGTAATTTAGATATTCAACAAAACCTTGCTGATTTCCTCCCACAATAGCCGGATATTCTTGCGGCTGATTAATCCATGGAAAATTGCATTCAATCCAAGGAATTGAGGTATTTAACCATGTTCTACTTGATTGAGATTGATATGTCCCCAAAGCTGTTAAGGAATCATTAAAAAATGCCCAGGAATCATTTTCATAATTGTAAACCAGTCTTTGGTTGGGAAATATCCATGAAGCTGAAGGCACTCGTGCATCATAAGAGGCGGCTAGCGGAATTGTCCAATAAGCTAATCTGTTTGGAAAATCTCTAATTCCTTGGACACGAGCTACGCCATCATTTAGCGCATTAAATTGATAAACTATATCAGGGATTTTTATGTCGATACGTTCAGATTTATAGCTATCACACTCTACAATTCCCTTATCTCCTATTCCAACAAGAGAAGTGTCAAATTGCACCGAAGAAAAAGTGCTTTCTGTTCCTAGTTCACTATTAACTTTTTCAATCTGGAAAGGAGCGATAGAGCGACCCGTATAACGTAGTTGCCAAGTAGAGCGCTCACAATAAATAACCAAATTATCCCTAACAAAACCCACAGACACAATATCTTCACTAGTCGGAATATCAAGAAATCCTCCTTGTCCTCTTATGTCATCTCGCCAAGATCCTGTTGCTGGC
>Ga0181537_10001379_pt1 | contig 22480 bp, 23 predicted proteins | sample PEATcosm2014_Bin_39_FD_119765 | JGI IMG/M metagenome (GOLD analysis project Ga0181537, IMG submission 119765) | Peatland microbial communities from MTU Mesocosm Facility, Houghton, MI, USA - PEATcosm2014_Bin23_10_metaG | ecosystem: Environmental > Terrestrial > Soil > Wetlands > Peat | place... | reverse complement strand
GGCGCTGGCGCTGGCGCTGGGGCTGGGGCCGGAGCAGCCGCCGGTGACGTGGCGCCGGCCCTGGACAGCCGGCCGGAACACGTACTGCGCGTGGCCGAGCAATGCCTGCGGCGGCTGGACACGGAATACATTGATCTTTTCTATCAGCACCGTGTCGATCCCGCGGTCCCGATCGAGGACACCGTGGGCGCCATGGCGCAACTGGTGGCGCAGGGCAAGGTACGTTTCCTCGGCCTGTCGGAGGCCGGCGCCAACACCATCCGTCGCGCCCATCGCGTGCATCCGATATCGGCGCTGCAGAGCGAGTATTCGCTGTGGGAGCGCAATCTGGATGCCGGGATCCTGCCGACCTTGCGCGAACTGGGAATCGGCCTGGTGGCATTCAGTCCGTTGGGTAGGGGATTTCTGACCGGCAAAGCCCCGCGGCCGGAAGCGACGCCGGACAACGACTACCGACGCCAGGATCCGCGTTTTGCCGCCAAGAATTATGATCGCAATATGCAGCTGGTGGACATCGTGACTGCCGTGGCCCGCGGCAAGGGCGTGCTGCCGGCGCAGGTGGCGCTCGCCTGGCTGCTGCAGCAGGGCGCAGACATCGTTCCGATCCCGGGAACCAAGCGCCGCGCCTACCTGGAAGAAAACCTTGCGGCAGCCGCAATCACGCTTACGCCAGCAGAACTGCAGCAGCTGTCAGCCATCGGCGCGCCCGGCAGCGTCAGCGGTGCGCGCTACGGGGAAAGCATGAGCCGGTTGATCGACCGTTAGGTTGCTTGCCGCCGGGGACGGGGTAACGATGCGCCGCAACTAGGGGTAACGAAACAAGGGGTAACGAATTGAATCGCGGGAGCATCAGGGCATGAATGTGCAGAATCTGGTCGCCATCGACGTTCACACGCACGCCGAAGTGTCGTGCCGGCAGCCCGTGGATGAGGTGTGGAAGGCGTACGAGGATGCGGCCTCGAAGTACTTCAAGGCCGGCAAGCGCCCGACGATTGCCGAGACCATCGCCTACTATCGCGAGCGCAGCATCGGCCTGGTGATGTTCACGGTCGACACCGAGTTCGAGATGGGCGTGCGCCGGATCGCGAATGAGGAGATCAGCGATGCCGCGCGCGATAACTCCGACATCATGATCGCATTCGCAAGCATCGATCCGCACAAGGGAAAGCTCGGCGTGCGCGAGGCACGACGCCTGATCCGCGACCACGGCATCAAGGGTTTCAAGTTCCACCCGACGACGCAGGGATTCTTCCCTAACGACCGCATGGCCTACCCGCTGTACGAGGTGATTGCCGAGCACAAGCTGCCGGCCATTTTCCACAGCGGGCATTCCGGCATCGGCACCGGCATGCCGGGCGGCGGCGGACTGCGGCTCAAGTACTCGAACCCGATGCATCTCGATGACGTCGCGGCGGATTTCCCCGACATGACGGTCATCATCGCGCATCCGTCATTCCCGTGGCAGGACGAAGCGCTGTCGGTGTGCCTGCACAAGCCCAACGTCTACATCGATCTGTCCGGCTGGTCGCCGAAATACTTTCCGCCGCAGCTGGTTCAGTACGCCAACGGCCAGCTGAAGCATAAGATGCTGTTCGGCTCGGACTTCCCGCTGATCATGCCCGACCGCTGGATCAAGGACTTCAAGGAAACGGCGTTCAGGCCGGAAGTCCACGAGCTGATTCTCAAGAACAATGCGATCGCAGCGCTGGGTCTGGGTTGAGCGCGAGCTCCTCGGTATCAATGTCGCTTTGCGCACTGGCGCTGTAGCGTGCGCCGCTGACGGTCGCCGGGTTGATCAGCGCCTCCAGGCGTGCCAGCACGTCCGCCGCAAGGCTAATCTGCACCGCCCCGAGGTTCTCCTGCAGGTGTTCGAGCGAGGTGGTTCCGGGAATCGGGATCAGGTGTGGCGCCTTGTGCAGCAGCCAGGCGAGCGCCAGCTGCGCCGGAGTGCAACCGGCCTTTCGCGCCAGTTCACGATACGGGGCGAGCAGCTGCGCATTGGCGGAGAAATTCGGCTCGGCGAACCGCGGCATATCGCGGCGCAGATCCTTTGCCACCAGCGTTGACGGGTCGGTGACACCGCCAGCGAGGAAACCGCGCCCGAGCGGCGAGAACGCCACCAGTGCGACACCCAGCCGCCGGCACTCCTCCAGCACTCCCACCTCCGGGTTGCGCGTCCACAGCGAGTACTCGCTCTGAACCGCAGCAATCGGGTGCACCGCATGCGCGCGGCGCAGGGTCGCGGCCGACACCTCCGACAGGCCGATCGCGCGTATCCGGCCGGCGGTCACCAATTGCGCCAGCGCACCGACGCTGTCCTCGATCGGCACGCGCCGGTCCCAGCGATGCAGGTAATACAGGTCGATGTAGTCGGTGCGCAGGCGCGCCAGCGATTCAACGCAGGTGCGGCGCAGCGTCTCCGGCCGCCCGTCCAGCACCCGGCGGCCATCGATGCCGGTCATGCCGCATTTACTCGCCAGGTAGATCTGCTGGCGGTAGGGCGCCAGCGCTTCGCCAAGCAGTGTCTCGTTGCTGCCAAAGCCATACAGCGCCGCCGTGTCGAAGTGTGTCACGCCGAGTTCGACCGCGCGCCGCAGCAGCGCTGCCGCCTGCGCTACCGGCGGTGGTGTACCGTAGGCGTGGCTCAGGTTCATGCAACCCAGGCCAAGCTGTCCTACCGCTACACCGGCGATGGATCGGTCGGGCATCGAGTATCCGGCGTGCGCCCGCCGCCCAGCATCATTGCCGCGTAAGCTTCCTGGCTCATGCCGGTCATCAGCGCTGCAGCGTACTGGAAGCTCTTGCCGTCGGTGGCAAAGATCTTGGCGAGGAAGTAGATATTGCCGCCCAGGGCGATCATGCGATTGTAGTCGCGCGCCATGACTGCCTGTTTCTGCTGCTCGCTCATCGGCCATTGGTCGAGGTAGGCGCGCGGGTCGGCCTTGAAGGCGTCGCGCTGCGCCGCCTTCATCAGCGACATGCAGAACATGTTCAGGTGATACCCGATACGCGCCTGGTCGGCGTCGAACACGGTCGTTCCAGGGATATCCTGGTAGGGTTTTTCCAGCGACATCGTCAAGCTCTCCTCTGCGCTGCTATGCGCTCCAATACAGGCGCATCGGATTATCCACCAGCAGCCTGGTCTGCAGTTGCAGGCTCGGGGCGATGCGAGGAATGAAATCGACCAGCTTGCCGTCATCCGGCATGTGCGTCTTGAGATTCGGGTGCGGCCAGTCGGTGCCCCAGAGCACCCGGTCGGGAAAGCTTTGCACCAGGCGCCGCGAAAATGGCACCACGTCGTCGTAATCCGGCGGTCCTGTCTGCGACAGCCGCTCGGGGCAGCTGACCTTTGACCAGATGTGCGCATGGTCGCGCATCAGCCGCACGAACAGTTCGAATTCCGGAGCGTCGACCGGTTTGCTCACATCCGGGCGCCCCATGTGGTCGATCACCACGGTTGTTGGCAGTGAGGCGATGAAGCCGAACAGCTGCGGCAGATCCGCTGCCTCGAAGTAGATGACAACGTGCCAGCCGAGCGGCGCAATGCGCGCGGCAATGTCCGCCAGTGTCTCGCGCGGCACACTGTCGGCGAGGCGTTTCACGAAGTTGAAGCGCACGCCTCGTACCCCACCGGCGTGCAGCGCTGCGAGCTCCGCCGCCGTCACGTCGCCGCGCACGGTCGCCACGCCGCGCGCACGCCCGTCCGAGCGCGCGATGGCGTCGAGCAGTGCGCGGTTGTCGGTGCCGTGACAGGTGGCCTGCACGATCACATTGCGCTCGAACCCCAGGAAGTCGCGCAGCTCGAACAGCTTTGCGGCCGGGGCGTCGCATGGGGTGTACTTGCGCTCCGGCGCGTATGGAAACACCGCACCCGGCCCGAACACGTGGCAATGCGCATCCACCGACCCGGGCGGGGGTTGATAAGCTGGTTTCGACGGATCGGGATCGAACACCAGCCAATCCTTGTCCATCGGGAAGTCGCTCAGATCAGCCTCGCGTCGCTCTAGGAGCCGCGGCGGACGTCGCGTTCGGCGCTGTCGAGCCCGCCACGCAGGACGTAGGCATCGAAGCCGCGCTCCACCAGGATGTAGGCGGCGGCCGAGCTGCGCCGGCCAGTATCGCAGTAGACGATGTACTTGGTGGCGCGATCGAGGGTCGAGACCTTGAGCCGGATAAAGTACAGCGGGATGTTGAGTGAGCCCTCGATGGCCAGATTCTGATGCTCTGAGGGCAGGCGCACATCCAGCCAGCGCGCGCCCTGCGCGATCATGGCCTTCGCCTCGGCATACGAGATCCACTTGACCAGCGGCTCGTTCATCAGCTCGCGAAAATCCTGCTTGTTGAGACGCATCAGCACGCCGTCGGTCAGCATGCTGACGGTGGCGTTGCGCTTGGCTTCCGAGATCAGCGCTTCCTCGCCGAAGGTATCGCCGATGCCGAGCTCGGCCAGCTTCAGGCCGCCCCGATTCATCGGCGTCTCACGCGTCACCAGGCATTTGCCGCTGACAATGGCGTAGAAGAAGTCGCCCTCGGCGCCCTGCTGGATAACGGTCTCGCCGGCGCGGCAGTCGACGCGCTGCATGCGCATGAAGATCGCCTGGATGTTGGCCGGTGGAATGCGGTGGAAGGCCTGGGTCTGCAGCAGCGTGGTCATCCAGTCGTCGCCACCGCTGCCGGCAAACTGCGCCTGCAGTTCCGCGACCTCGTAGGTGCCGGTCTGGTCCCAGGTGATCATCATGTCGAGCAGCTCACTGTCGACCGACAGGCACTCGATCGGGTCGACCGCGCGGGCGGTGAATTTGCGCGGCAGTGCGGGCGCGATCGGGTTGCGCGCCTCCGGGCTGCCGGCGCGAATCATCGCCACCGTGTTGGCGCCCTCACGCAGCTCGACCAGGCCGGCGAGCAGCCAGTAGCTACGGCGGTCCTTGTCGCCTTCCTTGAACAGCACGCGGTTCGCCGGAATCTGCGTGATCGAGACCTTGCGCGCCAGAGCCACCAGATTTTCCTTCTTCATGCCTTCGAAGGGCGAGAATTTCCGCAGCAACGCCACATCGACAGCCCGTTCTTCGCTCATGGGCGCGAGGCCTCGATTCCTCTCGTCGGTATTTTTTGAATTTTCACACCCACTTTATCCGATCGATGGTAGCACAGGCGTTTCCCGGCGCGGTCAGGCTGTGTCACGCAGCGCCTGCCAGCCGGCATCGGGCCGAAAGCGCGCGCCGTAGCGCTGGGCGAGGGCTTCGAGCCGCGCGACGCAGGCGTCGATGCCGCGTGCGCGCGCGTAGCTGAGAGGGCCGCCGCGAAACGGCGCGAACCCGGTGCCAAAGATCACGCCGGCGTCGATCAGCTCGGCATCGTCGACCACCGCTTCACGCAGGCAGGCGACGCATTCGTTGACCAGCGCCAGGATAAGCCGATCCGCCAGATCCTCGGGCGCAGTGGCGGCATCGGCGGGCCGCACGATCTTGCCGTCGCGCCAGGCGTAGAAGCCCTGACCGCTCTTGCGCCCAAGTTGCTTCGCCTGCACCAGCTGCCGGACCTTGTCCACATAGGCGGGCGACTCCTTGTGCAGCTCGCGCGTCACGATCTGCCCGACATGCAGCAGCACATCGAGCCCGACCACATCGGCGAGTTCCATCGGCCCCATCGGCATGCCGAATTGCACCGCGGCGCTGTCGATGGCGTTGAAGGCAATGCCTTCCCCGGCCGCATGCAGCGCTTCGAACAGGTAGGGAAACAGCACCCGATTGACCAGGAAGCCGGGGCTGCTGCGACACGGCAGCGGCAGCTTGTCGATGCGGCGCGCCAGTGTCATGGCGCGCGCCAGTACCTGCGGCCTTGTAGCGGGGAAATGCACCACCTCCACCAGCGGCATCTGCGGCACTGGATTGAAGAAATGCAGGCCGACCAGGTGGCCAGGATCGCTTAGCGTAGTGGCGAGCGATTCGAGTGTCAGGCTGGAGGTGTTGCTGGCGAGCACCGCGCCGGGCGCCATGTGCGGCTCGGCCGCCGCATACAGTGCACGCTTGGCATCGAGGTCCTCGAAGATCGCCTCGATGACGACGTCGGCGCCCGCCACCCCGTTGCCGTCGACGTCGGCGCGCAGCCGCTCGCTGGCGGCGCTGCGCTCGGCCGGGGTACTCAGGCGTTTGCCATACAGGGCAGCGGCGCGCCGCAGCGCCGGCTCAATCAGCGACAGCTCCCGATCCTGCAGCGTGACGTTCAGGCCGCGCAGTGCGCACCAGGCCGCGATATCCCCGCCCATGACGCCGGCACCGATCACGTGGACGCGCTCCAGCGCCGCAGTGCTCTTGCCAGCCAGCGCCTTGAGCCGATCCTGCAGCAGGAACACCCGGATCAGGTTGCGGGCACTGTCGCCCTGCAGCAGCGTCGCGAACGAACGCGCCTCGGCACTCATCGCCGCATCGCCGCGCGCGCCGTAGCTCGACCACAGCTCGACCATCGCATAGGGCGCCGGATAGTGCTCGCGCCGGGCACGCGAGCGCACCTGGCGCAGCAGCGCCGGACGCAGCAGCGCGCGCACACCGGGCCAGCTCAGCAGGCGCTCGAACGCCGGCGGGCGATGCGGCAGCGGTGCGCTCTGGATAATCTGTCGCGCGGCGGCTTCCAGCTCCGGGCCCGCGGCGACCAGGCGGTCCACCAGGCCAAGCTTGAGGGCCTGGTCCGAGCGCACGCTGCGGCCGGTCAGCATCAGGCTCATCGCCCCACGCACACCGAGCAGCCGCACGCTGCGCACGGTACCGCCGAAACCCGGGTGCACGCCCAGCTGGACTTCGGGCAATCCGAGTGCCAGCCGCGAGTCGCCTACGGCGATCCGGTAGCGGCATGCGAGCGCCAACTCCAGGCCGCCGCCCAGGGCATAGCCATGAATGGCCGCCACGGTCGGATAAGGCAGTGCCGCCAGTTGCGAGAAGATTCCCTGGCCGAGCGTGATCAATTCAAGCGCGTTCGAGCTGCCCGCGAGCGCGTTGATTTCGCGGATGTCGGCGCCGGCGATGAAGCCCGAGGCCTTGCCCGATCGCAATACCAGGCCGCGCAGCGCCCGGCGCTCGAGCGCTTGCAGCTGTTGCTGCAGCTCCAGTAGTACCGCGCGGCCGAGCGTATTGGCAGAGCTGTCGGGTCGGTCGAGTGTCAGCCAGCCGATATTGTCGGCGTCGACCTCGAGCCTGAATGCGGGCGCGTCGGTCACGGGAACTCCGGCCCGACCGAGTTGCCGTTGAGTTCAAAATCGCATACCAACGGCAGATGGTCGGAAAAGGTTGCGGACGGAATGCGGAACGAGGTTATGTTAATTCCGCGGCTGACCAGGATGAAATCCAGCTCCACGCGCGGGCGACGCGATGGAAACGATGGCAGTCCCTCGGTGTTGGCGCTGCGCAGTCCAGCGGCACGCATGAACAGGAAGATCTCGTGCGTACCCCAGAAGGTGTTGAAATCCCCGGCCACGATGACCGGCTTGTGCGAGCGCACCACCAGGTCGTGCAGTGTACGCAGCTGGTACTGGCGGTGGCGGAACTTGAGCGACAGGTGCACCAGGAACACGCACAGCTGGTCGAGCTCCAGTTCGATGATCAGCCGCTTGATGCCGGTATCGAAGTAATGGAAGCGCTCGCCGGTCACACGCGGTGCCGCCAGTAGAGCGTTGGACTGCTTGCGCACGATCGGCACCAACTGGTTGATCGAGCCGGTGCCGTACTTGCATTGATGGGCGGTGTAATGGCCGAGCGCATCGGCGACGTGGGTGGCCTGATTGACCATGCCGCTGCGCACCGAACCGGTATCGACTTCGATCAGCCCGACCAGATCCGGATCTTCGGCACGGATCAGTTCCGTAATGCCTTCGAGCACGCGCCGGCTACTGCGCAGGTAGCCGGCCCCGGGTACTGGAAAATGAAATGCCGGTCCAGTCCCGGTCGCATAGCGTATGTTGTATACCAGCAGTCTCACGGCAGTTGCTGTGGGTCCCTATCCATTCGGACGGCCGTCACAGTACACTGGGAGCATGTCCCAGCGCGATCCCATCAGGGTGTTCGTGACCCACTGCTTCGAGGAGGGCGACGACTACCTGCGGGTGTTCGAGTACATCGAGAGCGCGCAGAATTTCTACTACAAGAACTGCAGCGCTCCGGATGCGCGCCCGCCGATCGGCGGGCAGGACGGGCGGCGCGAGGAACTGCGCCGGCAGATCGCCCTGGCGGAGGTCGTGATCGCGCTGTCGAGCCTGTATCCGCAGCAGCAGGACCTGCTGGTATTCCAGCTCAATTACGCCAAGGCCAGCGACAAGCCGGTGCTGCTGCTGCCGCTGTTCGGTCTGGAACAGCCGCGTGCCAAGGCGCTCAATGGCCTGTTCGATGAGAGTGTTTCCTGGGACGAGCGTGCGCTGGTGGATGCGGTCAAGCGCCAGGCGCGGCACGAGGACACCACGCGCTGGGACACTATCGAGTTCAAGCTCGACTAGGAATTACTGCTGGCCTCGGTCGCCAGAAATTTCGCCAGCGGCACCACCGGCCGGGAATTGCGCGCGGCTACGTGGTGGTTCATGCCGGCGAACATGCCATACAGCCGTACCACCAGTTCCGCATAGCGACACGCCTGATCGTTCGACAGCTTGCGCACCGAGGCCTTGACGATGTCATCGCCTGGCAGCGCGGGCGCCCGATGCAGCGCCTGAATCATGTCGCCGTATTCATGCGCCAACTCGCCGGGGACGTCAGACTGTTGGATATCCTCAAGATATCGGCAGTAGGCATCGAACAGGCGATCCTTGATGTGGCCCTGACCGGCCAGAGACAGCGCGGCTGCCTCCAGGCGCGCACCTATGTCCGCCATATCTCATGCTCCCTGAAACGCTTGATGATCACTCGCACTTATCTGTACTTACAGCGCGAAGCTCACGTAACGCCTTAATAGTTCTAAAACGGGGGAAACCTTGTTCGTTCAATGCTATGCGCGTTGAATATAGCGCGACCCCTGCGAAACTCAAGGGGCGGCATCGGCAGCGTTAAATGCCAAGCGGCGGCCAGATCAGGGGTTTTTCGCCGATCCGGTGCGCTGTCTGTGAGCGCTGTTCGAGGATAGCTCTATAACCCGTTGATAGCAGATGAAAGAAAATGTCGCTAATCAGGGTGAACCGATGCTTTCGACTAGCCACCCGCATATCTGTCGAGCCACACACGCCGGACCGAAAGCTAATATATCCACGGCCCGCATTCGCGCTAGCTGATCGCCACGCTAACATCGCCGCCGGAGAGTCCGAGTTCGTTGCCGGAGTGCGCTGGTGGCGGTGAAAAAGGCGGCAAAAACACGCAGCGCGCGTGCTCGCGGGCTGCGGACGCTGCAGCACCAGACGCTGCCGCCCAGGACCCGTTTCGCGATCGATACCGAAGTGTGGTTCCGCGGGCTGATTGTCGAGCGCCAGCCGGCGGCCGAACGCGATCATCGCTGGTCAACCAAGGACCAGGTGCATGACGAGGCCATAGCCTGGTTTCTCGACCGCCACGCGCTGCGGCCGTTCGAGGATTATCCGGCGCGCCGCAGAGGCGACGAAGACCTGACGTTCTGGGTCGACTCACGGCTCATGGAGCGTGCCCGACGCATGGCGCAGCGCGACGGCGTCAAGGTCGCGCGCCTGATCGATGCCGCGTTGAGCGGCTACGTGCGCCAGCAGCTGCCGGAACAGCTGCTGCGCTACCGCCAACGTGTGCAGGCGCAGGCGCGCCGGCTATATCAGGCCACTCGCCCGCGCGCGCGCCCGGCGCGCAGCCCCAGGACCAGAGGCTAGCGCTCTTGGCGCTCGTAGCCGCCGCATTCGCCGCTGCAGCCCCGAACGGTTTAAGCTTGGAAGCTGATCCGGGGTAGAACCAACACGAGGGGGTAACCATGGCTGAGAGTGTCTACAAAATAATCGAGCTGGTCGGCACCAGTACCGAATCCTGGGAGAAAGCGGCGGCGGCGGCGGTGATACGCGCCAGCAAGACACTGCGCGATCTGCGGGTAGCCGAAGTGGTGCAGCTGGACCTGCAGCTGAATGACGGCAAAGTGGAAGCGTACCGCGCGAAACTGAAAGTCTCCTTCAAGTACGAAGACGGTCATCAGTAGCCGGCCGTCGGCTGTGGCGTGGCGGTCACGGGGGCGGCTGCCTTTCGGCGCGCGCGCTCAGATAGATCTCGCGCGCAGCGCCCAGGCTCATCGCCAGGATGGCGAGCCCCACCGCCAGATCGGGCCACGCCGAGCGCCATGCGAGCGTCAGCGCGGCCGCCGCCAGGATCGCGAGGTTCGCCCACACATCATTGCGCGCCGACAGGAACGCGGCGCGCGACAGGCTGCCGCCCGCGTGCCTGACACGCGCCAGCAGCAGCGCGCAGCTGAGGTTCACGATCAGGGCGCCCAGTGCGGTCAGCGATAATGGCAGCGGCGCGGGGGCCAGCGGCAGCTGCCACTTTTGCCATGCAGTCCAGAGCGTAGCGCCGCCAGGTAACAGCAGCAGCGCGGCCAGCAGTACGCCGAGCCGCGAGCGCTGTGGCGCCTGCCAGCCGAGGGCGACCAGCACCAGCGCGTTGACGGCGGTGTCCTCGAGAAAATCGATCGAATCGGCGAACAGCGATACCGAACCGATGTGGCGGGCTACAGCAAATTCGACCGCGAAGTAGCTCAGATTGAGCGCGGCGGCCCCGCTCACCCTGCGGCGCAGCGCGCCGGCGTGGTCCAGTAGACTGGTATCGTGCATAGTCAGCGCGCCAGGATCTGAACCGACTCGGTGCGCGGATCGAATACGATCCGGGCGTCGCCGCGCTGCAGCTGCTGCATCACGTGCTGGACTTTCTCATCCAACGAGTACTCGCGCGCGCCGTAGTCGGTGCCCTCGCGCAGCACGAACGATTCCACCACGGCGCGCAGCGCCGCGGGCGACAATAGCGTATACGGAACCTCGATCCGGTCGGCGGTTTCTTCGGCCATGCCTCTATGCGATATAAATATATTAATAAACAGAGGTATAGAAATGTTGTTTAAAGTAAAATATAGTTATGGCAGCGACGTCTCCGCTGCCTGCGGCGCCGGATCGGGGATTTACCGGACCGAATACCTGCGACTGCGCTGGTAAATAGGTTAATTTACCCAATATAGAACCCATGGGGAGCACTCATAAGATGGCCTTGCCCGCAGTTCGAGCCGGCGTTGCCCCGATTAACTGGGCCGCGTCGTTCATGTTCGTGCTGACCTCCACCGTCGCAGTGACGGTGGTGCCGTGGTATGGGATTACCCACGGTTTCCACGCCGCCGCCTGGATACTCTTTATGCTGTTCCTGGGTGCCAACGGCATGGCGATCACCTGTGGCTATCACCGCCTGTTCGCGCATCGCACCTATGAGGCGCATCCGCTCCTCAAGGTCGCCTACTTGCTGTTTGGCGCCATGGCGCTGCAGAACAGCGCCTTGAATTGGGCCGCTGGCCACCGCGTGCATCATCGGTTCATCGACGATCCGGAGCGCGATCCATATTGTGCCCGCCGCGGATTCTGGTTCTGCCACATCGGCTGGATGCTGCGCAGCTACCCGAGCGGTGAACCGGACTTCAGCGCGGTGCGCGACCTGGAGCGCGACCCGCTGGTGATGTGGCAGCACAATCATTACCTGCTGGTGGCGTTGTCCACCAACTTCGGTCTGCCGCTGCTGGTCGGGTATTTGAGCGGCGATGTCTGGGGAGTGTTCCTGCTGGCCGGCGTGCTGCGGCTGGTTGTCAGCCATCACTTCACATTTTTTATCAATTCGCTGGCACACATGTGGGGTTCGCAGCCCTACACCGATGAGAACACTGCACGCGACAATCCGGTCGTAGCCCTGCTGACTTACGGCGAGGGCTACCACAATTTTCATCACATGTTCGCGCATGACTATCGCAATGGCCTGCGCTGGTGGCAATGGGATCCGTCGAAGTGGTTCATCAGCAGCATGTCTGTGCTTGGCCTGGCGAGCAATCTGAAGCGGGTACCGTGGTTCAGGATCCAGCGCGCATTGCTCGACAACCAGTTCCAGCGCGCCGAGCGCAAGCTCGCGAGCCTGCCTGGGCGGGCGCATATCGAGCACCTGCGCGGCCGGATCGCCGAGGAATATGAGACATTTTCCAGGGCCGTGGCCGAATGGGCCCATCTGCGCGAGCAGTGGCTCGAGGACACCAAGCGGGCGATGCTGGAGCGTTGGGAGCAGTCGAACCTGCAGTCGCGCCTGCGCGAACTGGAATACGGATTGCGATTGCAGTATCGTCGAATGCGTGCGCTTCAAGCCCAGCTCGGATAAATCGCCAGCGGCCCCTGCCGCAGCGGCGAACCTGCCGGAGAGCAGAGCAGGCGACAGCGCACAAAGCGCGACGATCGGTTGAGCTGCAATCAGGGTTTCGTATGAGCGCCAGTCCCGAATCCGAGACTATTTCCGACTTTCCGGGTGCAGTGCCGGCACCGGGCCGGACCCGTATTTCCATCGAGGGACGACTGCTACGCCGGTTGCTGGCGGACCTGGGCGACCCACCCGTCGAGTTCGTGCTGTGGAGCGGCGAGCGCGCCGCGCCGCCCGGTACCGCTCCGGCGATCAGGATCAGGATCGCTGACCGCGGCACGTTGCTGCGCGTGCTGGGCGATCCCCAGGTGCAGTTTCCCGACGCCTACAGCGCCGGCAGGATCGAGGTGGAAGGCGACCTGGTGCAACTGATCGCACTCATCTACCGCGGCATGGAGGCCGAAGACGTCAAGCATTCCTTCGGCAGTCGGGTCGCGCGCTGGTTTCGCCGCAACCAGCGCAATACGCTGGCCGGTTCGCGCAGAAACATTCATCACCACTACGACATAGGCAACGAGTTCTACGCCATGTGGCTGGGCGATACCATGGCCTACACCTGTGCCTACTATCCGAACCTTGCCGCCACGCTGGAGCAGGCGCAGGTCGCCAAGATGGACCACGTCTGCCGCAAGCTGCAGCTGCAGCCGGGGGATAACGTGGTCGAGGCCGGCTGCGGCTGGGGAAGCCTGGCGCTGCACATGGCCGGCCGCTATGGCGCACGCGTGCGGGCATACAATATTTCCAGAGAGCAGGTCGCCTACGCGCGCGAGCGCGCCAGGCAGCAGCGGCTGGAGGATCGGGTGGAGTTCATCCAGGACGACTATCGCAATATTACCGGCCACTACGATGTGTTCGCATCGGTCGGCATGCTGGAACATGTCGGGCGCGAGAACTACCCGGAACTCGGACGTGTCATCCGGCGCTCGCTCGGTTCGGCGGGCCGCGGACTGATTCATTCCATCGGCCGCAACCATCCGGGGCCGCTGCATCCGTGGATTACCCGGCGCATATTCCCGGGCGCGTATGCGCCTTCGCTGGGCGAGATGATGCAGATCTTCGAACCCTCCGGTCTGTCGGTGCTTGACGTGGAGAATATCCGCCTGCACTACGCGCTGACGCTGCGCCACTGGCTGGATCGATTTCGAGCCGCCGAGGATCGCGTGCGCAGGATGTTCGATGAGACCTTCGTGCGCATGTGGCGCCTGTACCTGGCCGGATCCATTGCCGGATTTGAAACCGGAACCCTGCAGCTGTTCCAGGTCGTGTTCAGCACGCGCGAGAACAACCAGATTGCCCTGACCCGACAGCACCAGTACGCGACCTGAGCGGCTGGCACTGCGCATGCGTAACTGCGAGGTCATCGTGGTCGGCGGCGGGCCGGCCGGCGCAGCGGCGGCGCGGCGGCTGAAACATGGCGGGGCGGATGTGCTGGTGCTGGACAAGGAGGTCTTCCCCAGGCACAAGCTGTGCGCCGGCTGGATCACGCCGGAGGTGGTGCGCGACGTCGGGCTGGATCCGGAAAGCTATCCGGAGCGATTCCTGAGCTTCCGGCGCCTGCACTGGCACCTGGTGGGACTGCATCTGCCGATCCCGTGCGTGCAGCACTCCATTCGACGCTTCGAGTTCGATGCGTGGCTGTTGCAGCAGTCCGGCGCACCGGTAGTCACGCACACGGTCAGGCAGATCGAGCGCGATGGTAATGACTACGTGATCGACCGGCAGTTTCGCTGCAAATACCTCATAGGCGCGGCCGGCACCTCCTGTCCGGTACATCGGCAGCTGTTTCGCCAGGCGCTCCCCAGGGTGCGTGCGCTGCAGACGGTCACGCTGGAGCTGGAATTTGCCCATGAATGGACCGATGGCGACTGCCATCTGTGGTTCTTCGAGAACGGCCTGCCGGGCTACAGCTGGTATGTCCCGAAGGCGCGCGGCTGGCTCAATGTGGGCATCGGCGGCATGGCGCAGCGTCTGAAGCTGCGCGGCGAGGACATCTGGCTGCACTGGCGTCGCTTCGCCGAGCGGCTGGAGCGCCGATTCGGGATCCGCATTGCGCTTGAACCGTCCGGTTACAGCTACTACGTGCGCGGACCGATCGATGCGGTACGGCTCGATAACGCCTTTCTGACCGGCGACGCGGCGGGACTTGCGACGCGTGACCTGTGCGAAGGCATCGGCCCGGCAGTGCGCAGCGGCCTGCGTGCCGCCGATGCGGTGCTGCACGGCGGCGCCTACGATCTGTCGGACGTGACCGGTGCGAGCATGGGCGGCGGCTGGATCAGCCGCATGGTCGATTGGGGCTTCACCCGCGGGATCGGGCGGCCGGCAGCGCCGGTCGCGCTCGCGACCTGAAGCCTACTGGGTAGAGGTCGGCACGCCGAGCTGACGCGCTGCGCGCGCCAGGTGCTTGTGGTAGCAGATGATCGCCGCCAGCTCGGTCTTGTAGACGCGATCAACCGTCCCATAGAACGCATCCAGCGTCAGGCCGTCGTCGAATCGCTCCGCCAGCACCTGGAATCGCGGCGCGCACAGCGCCGGATTGGTCTGGTCGAGGTGGTACTCGATGTAGTCGCGCAGCAGTGTCAATGTGAGTTCGGTGTGAAAGGCATCCTTCGCCTCTGCCGACAGCGCGTCATAAGCGCTCACCAGCCGGGTATCGACGCTGCGCTTTGAGATCACCACCACGCTGCCGGGCCTGGCGGCCAGCGACAGGGCCTCCATGATGTGGCTGCTGGTGGCGGGAAAATCGAAGCGCAGCGACCATCGGAATGTGGGACTCTCGGTTCTTACCGGAGTGCATCCCATCGCTCGTAACCAGGTTTCCACGGCCTCTATTTCCACGACTTGGGGTACTCCTGCCAGCGTGCGGGGCTACGGTCGCGGCGGCATCGTACAGCCTAACGCAGGATTTCCACCAGCAGCACCCAGGCGTTGAGCAGGGCGACTGCGATCGACAGCACCACGGCAAGCGCGAACCACTGCAGGCCGCCGCTCAGATAACCGCGCAGAGAAAGGCCGGCCAGCAGCAGCGGCAGCGTGGCCAGCTGATACAGCGCCAGGCGCTGGATGGTGTAGACGCGGTACTGCGCCCGATCCAGTTCCTTCAGCTGACGCAGCGTTGGCTCAGCCCAGGTCAGCAGCCACGACAGCAGCAACATCACCCCCAGTCGCCCCGGCGGCTGATCCGGCACCAGCGCAAACAGCGAGCCGCACAGTACCGCGGCCAGTAGCAGTATGGTCTCGCCCGCCCGCCCGGATACGCCCGGCAGCTCCAGGATGCGGGTCAGATTGATAGACAGCGCGACGAACAGCAGACCTGCGAGAGCCCCGGCGGTGCCCGCTGTCGCGACCAGGAAATCGTTCCAGTGCGCGGCTTCACTCATGGCGAGTGCGAACCGGCTCGACGGTGATCAGATGCCTGACCACCGTTGGACGCTCGAGCAGGCCGTGGATCTGCCCCTGCAACACGCGGTCGGCGTGCGTCACGCGTTCATGCTGGCGCAGATGCTCGACCCACGACTCCACCCGGAAAGTCTCCACGAACACGCCCTTGGCGGCTGTATCTTCAAATATGTCCCAGGCGTACGCGCCGTCGCGACGGCGCTCATGGGCCAGCGTGCCGATCGCGCGCAGGAACGCGGCTCTATCCTTCTCGGCTGCCAGCCGGTATTCGACCGTCACCAGCACTGGTCCGCGATCGTCGTCGATCTGGTGCGTGACGACAGGCACCGGCCAGTGCATCGATGGCGTCAGATCCACGCCGGCGCCGGCCTGCAGCTTCCAGCGCCGCGTCAGGGGAATTGCCAGCAGCGCGCCGGCCGCCGCCAGCATCAGCGTCAACGGCAATCCCGCGCGGTCGGTTACGGCGCCCCAGAGCGCACTGCCGAGGGTCATGGTGCCGAAAAACACGGTGACGAATATCGCCAGTCCGCGGCCCCGCACCCAGTTCGGCAACGCCACCTGCGCCGACACGTTCAGATTCGCCAGCACCGCGATCCACGATGCGCCGGCAATCAGGCTGGCGGCAAACGCGATCGCCGGTACGCGTGCCACCCCGTACAGCGCCAGCGCCAGCGCGGTGCCGATGCTTGCGGCAACCACGACGCGGTCTGCCCCGAGCCGCGCCTTGGCCCAGGGCAGCGCGAAGGCGCCACCCACCGCTCCGGCGCCGATCGCGCCGAGCAGGGCCCCATACAGGGCCGGCCCGCCAGCGATCTGATTGCGGGCGACCAGCGGCAGCAATGCCCAATAGGCGCTCGCGAACAGGAAAAAGGCAACCGCACGGATCAGCGTCGCGCGCAGATACGGGTTGTGACGTGCGTGGCGAAAGCCGGTGCGTAGCGCGCTGCCGAATCGCTCCGCGGGCAGCCGGTCGGCGCGTGATGGCGGCGGTCGCCACCACAGCAATGCTGCGATGACGCCGAGGTTGCTGAGCGCATTGACCCAGAACGGGGCGGCGATGCCAGCCAGCCCGATGATGCTGCCGGCGAGCGCGGGACCGATTGCGCGGCTGATGTTGATACCGACGCTGTTGGCGGCTACCGCAGGCGCCAGGTCCTTGACAGGTACCAGCTGCGGCACGACCGCCTGCCAGCCCGGTGCCGACAGGGCGCCGCCGACACCGATCAGGAACATGAACAATAGCAGTGAGGCCGGTGTCACATTCCCGAACTGAACCAGTGCGGCGAACAGCGCCGACAGCAGCGTCGTGGCCGCCTCCACGCCGATCAGAAACCTGCGTTTGTCGAAGATGTCGGCCAGCGCCCCGGCCGCCAGTGCAAACAGGAACATTGGCAGGGTGGTCGCGACCTGCACCAGGGACACCAGCAGCGCGTCGCTGTTGAGGCTCACCATCAGCCACCCGGATGCCGCGTTGTACATCCAGGTGCCGATGTTGGAGACCACGGTCGCGATCCAGATCACGGTGAAGGCGCGATGCCGGAACGCGGCGCGCGCTGAGGGCGGCACGCTGCGATCGGGACGCGTCAACGGCTCGCTCGGCATCGACTCCGACTCGTGGATCTTAAGATCGGCTGCTGCTCGTTTATTATCGCCCGCTTATTGGATGATTTATACAATACCCATGACTGCGGCTGCCGGGTACCGCCGCCGTCATGGGCCTACCGATGCCAGCTGCCGTGTGCTGGCGTTCAGAATTTATAGTCCAATCCGGTTGAAAAGCCCATCTCACGACAGCCGCCCCAGGTCGTCGGGCCGGCGGAACTGGCGTCGGTAAAGATCGTGTTGGTGCCATCGTGGCAATCGGTCGTCAGGCCGCGTCCGCCGGCGCCCAGGTCGTAGTGCGCATTGCCGTGATTGATCGTCAGCGCGCTATCGACGTACCAGTACAGCTGCTTATCGAGCTTGTGCTTCCAGGCGATCGTGAACATATCGGCGGTATCGTCGGTCGAATTCGGATTGTAATTATGCTGGCCGCCTGGATCTCCCGGCGTCCTGCCGGCATGCGCCCAGCCGAAGCTCACGTTGTCCCGCCAGCCCAGATCTTGCGACAGCGCCAGCCAGATGCCATTGCGCTGGCGTTCGTTCTGGAACTCAAGCGCCTGCGGAAGGTTGCGGTGCATGTCCTCCCAGATCGCGCTGGCCGCCAGCCCGAACGCAAAGCGATATTGCGCACCGACCTTGAAGGCCCATTCATCGGCGATATCGGTCAGATAGGGCGGCGAGGCAACGCTGGCGTAGCCCGGAAACTCGGCGACGATGGCGTTAAAGGTGGCGTAGTCGATCAGCGGACTGTTGGCGCCCACGAGGTAGCCGTAGGTCGGATTATTTGCGCCGATGCCATCGCTGTTGCGATTGACATTACGATGCCGTTCATAGGCTGCAGTCGCGTAGAAACCGCCGGTCTCCAGCTTCAGGTCGGCGCTGTAGGCGTCGCCGAAGCCGCCGTCGTCGCAGTTGAGCAGCAGGTTACCGCTCCCCGGTTCATTGCCACCGCTGCAATCGGGCGAGCCAGCCGACTGCACGACGTTGTCGAAAGTGCGATTTGCGCCAGGTGACCACAGCACATCGAAGCTGAACATGTTGGCAAATGTCGGGGACTCATACCACAGCGAGTGGTCGAGGCGGGTGCCGAACTCGACGCGGTTATCGCCGCCGGTATTTCCCATGATCACCGCGTAGTCGCCCAGCATGCCGGAGAAAGGATTCATGCGGTCGGTCGATCTCTTGTACGGCGCATACACCGTGCCGAATTTCACTTTGCCCCAGGACTCGTCCTGGAGGCCGACAAAAGTATCGCCGAGACCAATAGCGCCCTGGACGGTGTTGGACTGCTGCGTGTATGAGGTCCGCAGGCCCGGCGAGGCGGTAATCGCCAGCGCAGTCTCTACCTGAATAATGAAGTCAACATTGCTGTCGCCAATTCCGTGTTCTGTGTGATATCCGATCAGCGACTTGTTGGTCGATAGCGCTGGCATGTACCCCAGCCGCCCAATCTGCTGCTGCCCCTTCGGACCGTTGTTGACGTAGCCGCTGGACGGATTGTTGGGATTGACGAGGCTGTAGCTATAGGCGGTGAGCCCGTTGATGCCCTTGGTAGTGTCGTCCAGAGAGACGTCGAGCGTGCCGTAGAAGCCCTTCAGGAATTTTTCGAACAGGGGCTCCTGTGGCGGCGCCTGTTTGGCCACAGCGGGCGTCGGCGGTGCCGCACCCGGCACGGGGATCGAAGCCGGAGCGGCCGGCGGGGCGGGCTGATTCGCCGCCTGCTGCTTCTGCAGGGCGTCTACCTGCTTGCTCAGATCGTCGATACGCTGCATCAGGATCCGCATCTGCTCCTTGAGCGCCGCGTTGTCGCTGGCCTCATCGGCAAAGCCCGATCCGGAATAGCCGGCAACCAGCAGTACTCCCGCGAGCACCGCACGCAGATAGCCCGGCACTTTCGCAATACCCATGCTAAGACCCCCCCCGGTTGGTTGTTAGTTGATCGTCAGTCCAATTGTCGTCACTTATCCGTGATCGCGGTCTGCCTGCCGCGCGTCTGCGCCAGCGTCAGATGACTTTTTCAGCCCGCAACGCGTCGATCTCCGAGGCGCTGAACCCGAGTTCGGCCAGCACCTCGCTGGTGTGTTCACCCAGCAGCGGCGAGCGCGTGACCTCAGTAGGGCTGTCCGACATCTTGATCGGGTTGCCCACGGTCAGGTATTTGCCGCGCGTCGGATGGTCGACCTCGACGATCGTGCCACTAGCGCGCAACGAGGGCTCCGCGGCCAGCTCCTCCATCGACAGGATGGGTCCGCAGGGAATGTCGTGCTGGTTGAATTCCGCCATGGCCTCGAATTTGGTCTTGGTCATGGTCCAGTGCTCGACCGCCGCGAAGATCTCCTTCAGACGCGGCAGCCGCGCATGCGCGGTGTGGTAGTGCGGATCGGTAACCCACTCGGGCTTGCCGATCACGTGGCAGATCTCCTTCCATACCGGTGCCTGGGCGATGAAATACAGGTAGGCATTGGGATCGCTCTCCCAGCCCTTGCACTTGATGATCCAGCCGGGTTGCCCGCCGCCGGAGGCATTGCCGGCGCGCGGCACCGAGCTGCCAAATGTGCCATCGGGAAACTGCGGGTATTCCTTCATCACCTTGGTGCGGGCCAGGCGCTGCTGGTCGCGCAGCTTGACGCGGCACAGGTTCAGTACCCCATCCTGCATCGCCGCCAGCACCTTCTGGCCGCGGCCGCTGCTGTTGCGCTGGTACAGGGCGCAGACGATGCCGAGCGCTAGATGCAACCCGGTTCCGCTGTCGCCGATCTGCGCGCCGGTGACCAGCGGCGGTCCGTCGTCAAAGCCGGTGGTCGACGCTGCGCCGCCGGCGCATTGGGCGACGTTTTCGTACACCTTGCAGTCCTCGTACGGCCCGGGCCCGAATCCCTTGACCGAGGCGACGATCATCTTCGGATTGAGCTGCTGGATGTGCTCCCAGGTAAAGCCCATGCGATCGAGCGCGCCGGGGGCGAAATTCTCCACCAGCACATCGCAGTGGCGAATGAGCTTTTCCAGCACCGCTTTGCCGGGCTTGTGCTTGGTATCGAGCGTGATCGAGCGCTTGTTGTGGTTCAGCATGGTGAAGTACAGGCTGTCGACATCCGGGATATCGCGCAGCTGCTCGCGCGTGATATCGCCGTGGCCGGCGCGCTCGACCTTGATGACATCGGCCCCGAACCAGGCCAGCAGCTGCGTGCAGGTCGGACCCGACTGCACATGAGTGAAGTCGAGTATGCGCACGCCGTCCAATGCCTTAGCCATCCGTGTCTCCCGAGCGCCTTACTTGTACATGGTCTGGTTCCTGGTGCCCGGAGCGTATTCGCGCGGGTCTACCCAGATGTTGATCACCGCGCAGCGGCGCAGCCGCTGGACCGATTCGCGCGCGCGCTGCAGGGCAGGGGCGATCTGCGCCGGGTCGCGCACCTCTTCGCCATAGCCGCCCAGCATCTCGGCGAACTTGCCGAAGGCAACGTCGCCCAGCAGGTTGCCGACGTTGCCGCGCTCCTCGCCGTACTTGGCCAGCTGCCCGTAGCGGATCTGATTCATCGCCGAGTTATTGCCGATGACTGCGATGTACGGCACGCCAAAGCGATTCGCGGTCTCCATATCGAAAGCGGTCATGCCGAACGAGCCATCGCCGTAGTAGCACAGCACTTCCTTGTCCGGATGGGCCAGCCCGGCGGCGATTGCAAAACCGGTACCGACACCGAGGGCGCCGAGCGCGCCCGGATCCATCCACTGGCCGGGTCGGCGCGGACGCACCGCCTGCGCCGAGATCGTCACGACGTCGCCGCCGTCGCCGATGTAGATGGTGTTGTTGGCAAGGAACTCGTTCAGCTCGTAGGCGACGCGGTAAGGATGGATCGGCATCGAGTTGGACTTGAACAGCGGCATCAGCTTGTCGGTGGCCGCTGCTTCCGCGCCGCTGAGCTTCTGCATCCACTGCCGCCGCGCCTGTTGCCGGTCCTGCTTCAGGCGACCGGAGGCCGCCTGCAGTACCGCACCAAGGATCGCGCCAGGATCGCCGACCAGTCCGAGATCCACGTCGCGGTTCTTGCCGACGGTGCGGTAATCCATGTCGATCTGCACCAGCTTGAGCTTGCTGCTGATGCGCCGTCCGTAGCCCATGCGAAAGTCGAACGGCGTGCCGACGATGACGATCACATCGGCATCCGAGAATGCGCTGCCGCGGGTGCGATCGAAGTGGTGCGGGTCGCCCGGTGGCAGCAGGCCGCGGCTGCCGCCGTTGAAGTAGCCCGGGATGTCCAGTCCGCGCAGCAGTGCGATCGCTTGTTCGTGGCCTCTGGCCGCCCATACCTGCTGGCCATAGAGGATCGCGGGGCGCTCGGAATTGACCAGGATGTCGGCCAGTCTTTCGATGTCGCGCGGATCGCCGATGGATCGGGTCGAGGCGCGGTAGTGACCCGGCTTGGGAATGATCGCCTTCGCGAGGTCGACCTCGCGATCGAGCACGTCGCGCGGAATCTCCAGGTACACCGGTCCCGGGGCGCCGTTGAATGCCTCGCGCGCCGCCATCGATATCATGTCGGCGATGCGCTCGGTAGATGGCACCGAGGCGGCGAACTTGGTGATCGGCTGCAGCAGCTCGACATGCGGCAGGTCCTGCAGCGAACCCATCCTGTGCTGGGTGAGCGCACCCTGGCCGCCGATGTGCAGCACCGGGCTCTCGGAGCGAAACGCGGTGGCGATGCCGGTCATCGCGTTGGTGCAGCCGGGGCCGGCCGTGGTTACCACGCAGCCGAGCCTGCCGGTCTGCCGGGCGTAGCCATCGGCGGCGTGCGCTGCCACCTGTTCGTGGCGCACATCGATGATGCGGATGCCCTCATCGATGCAGCCGTCGTAGATGTCGATGATGTGGCCGCCGCACAGGGTGAAGATGGTATCGACGCCTTCGTTCTTGAGCGCTCTGGCCACCAGGTGACCGCCCGAGATCACGCCGGCGTCACGGCTCTTGGGCTGCAGCGTGTTGTCGGCGGTGGTGGTGTCCGGCTTTGTCGCCGCTGCAGGGGATGCGGGGGTCATGGTGTCTCCTTCAATTGCCCTGGTTCAATTGCCTTGGGCATGCTGCATCGGCGAGCGGCCGTCCGCGTGCGCCTGGCTGTCTGCCTCGGCGCGGG
>Ga0181537_10001378_pt1 | contig 22485 bp, 22 predicted proteins | sample PEATcosm2014_Bin_39_FD_119765 | JGI IMG/M metagenome (GOLD analysis project Ga0181537, IMG submission 119765) | Peatland microbial communities from MTU Mesocosm Facility, Houghton, MI, USA - PEATcosm2014_Bin23_10_metaG | ecosystem: Environmental > Terrestrial > Soil > Wetlands > Peat | place... | reverse complement strand
GCCTGCGGACGCAGATAGATGAAGAGATTGCGGCACAGGATGAGGTGATACGGCCCGCCTGTTCCGGATGGGCCCATTTCGGCCCGGCTAGTTACCGTCCGGCCTGCCTTGCCCCTGTCTGCGCGATCCGGCTGAGGGTCAAGGGCGCCGGGTTCGGCCAGGTTGCGGGGCTCGAATTGGATGCGCCGGCAGAGCGCTTCGTGCATCTTCCATTGCTTATCGCGCAATATGCCACACGCCTCTTGCCGCTCCGCGGAGAGATTGCGCATTGCCTCTTCCGGGTAGACGCCACGGCGCGCGGTGTGGAGGGCGCCGATGGAAATATCGAAGGCGTCGATGGTGAAGCGAGTGAGCGGGATGCCCGCCCGCTGGAGCGTGGCGGCGAGCGAGTAGGCCTCCTGCCCGGTGCTGCATGGGGCGGAAAGAATGCGCAGGGGGCCGATGAAGTCGGCGGCCATTCGCGGCAGCCAGAGTTCGAGGTGATGGAAGACGGTGGAATCGCGGAAGAAGCGAGTCTCCTGCACAACGGTAGCGTCAATGAGGGCGTCGAGTTCTTCAGGCGAGGACTTCAGGTGCTCGGCGTAGACGGCCGCACCGTCCAGCTTGAGATAGCGGCAGCGTGCCTCGATCACCCAGTCCAACCGATTTGGGTCCAGTGAGCGCGGATCGACACCCGAGGCGCGAACCAGTTGGTCCACGATCGTTGTGATCGCGCGGGAATAGCTGCCGGCGTCCCTCATACGCCAGCCACCGGTGGTGCGGAGATCGGCGTGGGAATCAGGGCATAGAGCATCGGCAGATAGCTATCAAGGTCGAGCGGCGGCGCGTCGGGATCGTGCGCCGCGGCTGCAACTTTCACGGTGTCAGTAAGGCCGGCGGCGAGCAGGCCAATGTATCGTGTGGGCGCCTCGGCAGGAGCATCGAGCACCATGATGCGGCTGCCAAAGTGCTCCGGGGTGGGCTGGTCGCATACGACGCGGTTGAGATCGAAGACGGGGACCTGCATGCCGTGAAAGGTTAGCCAGCCGAGAAAGTAATCGTCCGGCTGGCCTGTGAGAGTGGCGTATCCGGCGAGGTGGTGCACGCGATGCAGCGGGATGGAGCAGGGACCGGAGTGAAGACGAAGGCGGAGTGCGATGCGGCTTTTTGCCTCGGCTGTCATGCGGCTCCTCCCCCCGGCGCGGTTCGGCGGTTGACTAAGCTTCGATCTCTAGGCTTGCGTGGTTACCCTGAAAATGCGCTCCTTCAGAACGCGGACTGCTTCATGGAGCTGGCGGCTGACGTCGTTGAGGTCGTTGACCGAATCGGAGGTCTGGCGCGCTGTTTCCGTGAGCTGCCACATGGCGTCCGAGATTTGCTGCGCGCCCTCAGACTGGTTCTGCATCCCCTGCTGCACGGTCTCGTAGCGCGGGGCGATGGACTCGACGCGTTCGATGATTTCGCCGAACTGTCCGCGAATCACCTCGGCGGAACTGATGCCGCCCTGTACTGCGCCGGAGAGATCGCGCATCTGCTCGACGCCGCTGGTGACGGCCTCCTGCATCTCTTCAACCATTTGCTCGATGTCCAGAGTAGCGATGGCCGACTGGTCGGCAAGGCGGCGGATTTCGCGGGCTACCACGGCAAAGCCCGCGCCCGCTTCGCCTGCTTTTTCCGCCTCGATGGCTGCGTTGAGCGAGAGCAGATTGGTCTGGTCGGCAACCTTGGTGATGGCGGTAACGACGGAGTTGATTCGTGCCGCCTTGCTGCGGATGGTCGCAAGCTTGGAAGAGATAGAACCGCTGGCCGAGGAGAGCGTCTGCATAGAAGTCTCCATGCCTTTAAGTCCCTGGCGGCCCTCCTTGGCGAGGACGGTGGTTTTCTCAGCGGCGTCGGCAATTTCGACCATGGCGCGCAGCAGTTCCTGCGATGTGGCGGAGATTTCTTTCACGGCCGCGGCGATCTGGTTAGTGGAGGCCATGAAGGTGGCGACGTTGGCCTGCTGTTGGACAGCGCTGGAGGCAATCTGGGTGGCGTTCGAGGTGAGATGGATGCTGAGATCCGCCATGGGACCGGTGATGCGCCTGGATATGAAGAAGGCGAAGATGGCGCCCAGCAGCAGCGCGACCAGGCCGCCAACGATGCTCTGGAGGAGCAGCTCCTGGAACTGCGAGCGCACCTTGTCAGTGGTGCTGCTGAAGTCGCGTGAATCCGCCGCCACGGCGATAATCCAGTCCCAGGGTTGGAAATACACGTAGTGCACCATGACCTGCGCGCCGGTGCGCGGATCGGTCACAATGACTCCGCCGGTCTTGCCCCCTTCCAACTTCGGCGCTTTCTCCAGTACTTGCGGCAGCCACTGCGAGCGCAGATCCGCGGCCAGGCTCAACGGCTCCAGCAGAGCCTTGTTGTCGAAGGTCTGGCTCTGGTTGCCGTAGTAAACAGATACCGAACCGTGCTCGCCAATCTTGGCCGAGGCCGTGAGGTCATCGCGCAGGGAAAGGGCCGACTCCTGCTTGACGCCCACATAAAACATGCCGATGATTTCGCCCCTGGCGTTCATTAACGGCTGGTAGGCGGTGATGTACCAGGCATTCACTACATACGCGCGGCCGCGGAAGGTCTGGCCGCTGAGGACAGTCTTGATCACGGCATTCGCCGTCCCATCCGGCATGGTTGCGGGAATAAAGGTTCCGATCGCGCGCTCGCCGTCGGCGGCCACCACGCTTGTGGCCACGCGCAGCATATCGCCGTCCGCATTCACGCGCTGAAACAGCGTCGCTGTGTCGCCGGTTTCCTTGGTCACATCGTCTATTACGGGAATGTGGTGTTCGAAGCTGCGATCGCCTTTGAGAACCGTCCCGCCGAGAGACCAGACAGGCGCCGTGACCTGGCTGCCGATCTGCGAATACTGGTTCAGCGCGTTCCAGGTCATGGTTTGTCCGACTTCTTTGACGCCACCCGCGTGCTTGAGTGAATCTTCGCCCACAAGGAGGCTTGAGTTGACGGCGCGCTGGATAAATTTCTGCGCGAGAGCACAGGTTCCCCATGCCCGCTCCGCATTGTGCACTACGCGAACATCGATCACCGCGTTCACGTCCCGGTCGACGGATTGGCTTGTGCTTCTCTCATTGAGCACAACCAGAACGGCCACCGTACCGGTGGCAAAGACGGCGGCAAGAATGGCGAGACCGGTAACCTGCTGGCGGAGGGAAAGGCGAATGCTCGGCAGGGAAATGGAAATCTGCTTAGAGCTCATGCGGGCGTCCGTTCAGAGCGCTTTCGCGGTCGAGGTAAAGGTCGAGCCGCAGGTCGCGCACGTGTTCGATTGCGGCTCTCATAGTACAGAAAACATACCATCTGACAGCCCGGATGGATACGGAAAATTGCACCGCTGAGCGGGCAAATCCAGCGGGTAAGCCGGCGGGGCAGGGTGACGCCGCTACGGGTGCCACGCGCGGTAGCAATGGTGTTGCGCTCCATCTCAACGAAGAAGACCATGAAGCTGGCAAGGAGGATTGCAATAGTGCAGCCGAGAATTACATCGACGACCGGCTTGAGACGAAAAGGAGCGATGGCCAACGCCGGACTTTGCGGTCCTGGGCACTCAGGGAAGCACCCTTCTGAATGCGCGCTTCGGTGCAACGGCCAGTCCAAGATATGTTGCGGTGCGAGCTACAGATTTTGCTCGATTGGCCGCAGATGTGAAATGTCCGGTCATGAAGGAGAGTTTCCTTTTTTGAAGTGCACGCAGTTGAATGGGACACCTACTCACTGAACAAACTTCGCGATCGATATTCTGTCGCTTATTGTCAGAGACAGCGAGTTGCCTTTCATTGTTGCGTTTATTGATTCGAGTCTTCTTGCTTTCCATGAGTTTCTTGACGGCATTTGAGCGAAACCAAACAAACTGCGCTTAGGAAGCGCCCGGCCACGGGGCTCTATTCTTTCCGTGGCCTCCGCCGGCAGGCGCTTACCCTATGTGTGGTCCGTGTCTTGAAAGTAAGAGCCGTCTCGCATGGTCTTTGCGGATGATCGTCTAACCTGCATTCGCTCCGGGGTTCAAGCCTTGATATAGGGAAAACTCCAAACTCCGCTCTTATCTTCTGTCGTAAGCCTCAGTCACAGCCTCTGCCAGATGCGCCGGTGCTGTCGTATCCTTTTCGAGGTGAGCGAGAGCACGGACGAAGTTTGCTTGGATATGCTTTATTGGCTTTGCGGCCATATTTCTTGAGGAGCCGCATTGGAGGGGTGCGATGTTACGTTCGGCTCCATATCTCATCGCAGCGGCTTTGGGTTTGGGATCTGTTTTCCTGGGTGTCGGGGCCGAATTGTCTTCGGTTTTTGGCATGGAAGATGGAACGACCGCTGGACAGGCCGCGAGTCCCGCTGCTGGGCAGACCGCAAAGATAATCATCGATTACCCGCTCGAAGATTCGGTTTTCCCGCCCGAGATTACTGCGCCTGTCTTTCTTTGGCGTGACTCCAGCCAAGAGGCCAATCGTTGGGTGGTCGAGGTTTCTTTTGCGGGCCAAAGCGAGAAGATCCGCGTCGAAACGTCCGGCGAAAATCTGCGAAGAGGTGAGATCGACCCCATGGCCGGTCCGGTTCAGGAATTGACCCCTGAGCAGGCGGCGACGCACACCTGGCAGCCGAACGCCGAAACCTGGGCCAGGATAAAGCGGCTGAGTGTTAAGGCTCCGGCGACTATCGCGATCTCCGGATTTGCCGGCGGCAAGCAGCCGGTGTCGATCTCCACTGTTCACATTTCCACCTCGGTTGACCCCGTCGGCGCTCCCATCTTCTATCGCGACGTGCCGCTGTTGCAGCCGGTCGCCGGAGAAAATGGCCCCATTTCTCCGCTGCCGCAATCCGCGATGCCCCTGATCAAATGGCAGATTCGCAACTTGGCCGAGCCGGCGAGCCATGTGGTCATGGGCAATATGCCCACCTGCGCAAATTGCCACTCGTTTTCAGCGAATGGAAAGGCCTTCGGCCTCGATCTCGATGGGCCCCGCAACGACAAGGGTTTGTACGCGCTCGTTCCAGTGGCCAAGTCCATGACCATCGCGAATCGGAACGTCATTCGCTGGAGTTCGTTCCAGGTGAACTCAGAGGTTAAGATTGGTGATCCGGCGGTTAAGCGGTTTGGCTTTATGTCGCAGGTGTCGCCCGATGGCCGCTATGTAGTCACCTCCATCGGCCCCCCTGACAACACCAACATCCACAAAGACGAAGAGCCCGGCTTTACCAACGGAATCCTGGACCGGCTCTATAGCATTAATTTCCGCGACCTCGCCTTCAGGCAGGTCTTTTACCCCACGCGCGGCGTTCTGGCCTGGTATGACAGCAAATTGAAGACCTTCCAGCCGCTTCCGGGCGCCGACGATCCGCACTATGTCCAAACCAGCGCCTTCTGGTCCCCTGATGGAAAGTACCTCATCTTCAGCCGAGCCGTGGCCCGTGATCCTTATCCGCCGGGAGCATCCAAGGCCACCTACGCCAACGATCCGAACGAAACCCAGATTCAATACGATCTCTACAAGATTCCTTTCAACGATGGACGCGGAGGCGAGGCCATTCCAGTCACCGGCGCTTCCAGCAACGGTATGAGCAACGACTTTCCCAAAGTCTCGCCAGACGGCCGCTGGATTGTATGGGTGCGGAACAAAAACGGATTGTTAATGCGTCCGGACAGCATGCTGTGGATCGTTCCCTTCGAGGGTGGCAAGCCGCGGCTCCTTAAATGCAATACATCGCTGATGAATTCATGGCACACTTTCTCTCCCAATGGCCGCTGGCTGGCGTTTTCCTCCAAGGGCCGGTCCCCCTACACCCAACTGATGCTTACCCACATCGACGCCGACGGCAATGACACCCCCGCAATCATGGTGGAAAACACCACGGCCGGCAACCGTGCGGTCAATATTCCGGAGTTTGTCAACATCGCGGCCGATGGTCTCGAAAAGATTGACCCGCAGGCGACGGAGTCCTACCGGCTCTTCGATCAGGCCATCAAGGAGCTTGACGCGAACCAGATCCAGGATGCGATTCAGACCTTGAGAAAAGTCGTGAAACTCGATCCGGACGACTCTCTCGGCCACTTCGTTCTGGCCACGTCTCTGACCGGAAACGATCAGGAGCGCGAAGCGCTAGAGGAGTATCGCACCGCCTCCATACTTGACCCCAAGAACCCAGCCTTTGCAGATCACCTGGCAATCTCTCTGGACCTGAACGGCGACGCCGAAGAAGCAATCCAGCAGTTTCACAAGGCGATAGAGCTTATGCCGGATTCACCCGAGTATCGCTTCAACCTGGGGTTTGTGCTCGAGTCGCGTGGCGACTATGCCGCAGCCGTGGCTCCGTTGGAGAAGGCGGTCGAGCTGAGCCAGGGCAAAAACATGCAGTCTCTGGTTGAATTGGCCAAGTCCTACTACAAAACTGGTCGAGCCCCCGAAGCGGTCCAAAGGCAGCGTCAGGCCATCAATCTGGCCTCGCAGCGTGGCGATGAACATGCGGCGAACAATCTCAGGGAGTTGCTGGAGGTCTATCAGCACGATGCCTCCATCACCAAACCTCAGTAGATCGATGTGCACCGGAAATGCTCTGATTTCTTTGCTCTGAGTTGTTTTCCAATTGTGGGATGGGAATAGCGTCGGGTTTGCTGCCTCAGGTCTCGTGTCCGAGATTTGGACCGGTCCAGTCGACCTTACGCCCGCCCCGCAAACTCCTTTGTCTCCGTATAGACCCTCACCTTTTCGCCCTCTTGAATGTAAAGCGGGACCTTGATCTCGAGACCGGTTTCCAGCCGCCCCAGTTTGGTCACCTTTCCGCTGGTGTCTCCCTGAGCACCCGGCTCCGTATAGGTCACTTCGAGCTCAACCTTCTCCGGCAGATCCAATCCAATCGGGTTCCCATTGAACTTGTTCAGCTTGATAATCGCGCCCTCCACCAGAAACTCCAGCGCATCGCCGATCATCTCTTCCCGCAACGTCAGCGTATCGAATGTCTCCTGGTCCAGGAAGTACGACCCGTCGCTGTCGCTATAGAGGTAGGAAGCCTCCACCGTCTCCAGATCGGGTTCCTTGAACTTCTCCCCCGCCTTGAAGGTCTTGTCGAAGACCGCCCGCGTGAGCAGGTTGCGCATCTTCAGCCGCACCAGCGTCTGGCCGCCTCGAGCCGTGGGCGTGGAAACCTCGACATCAATGCAGTAGTAGGGCACGTTCTCGTGCTCAAAGTACATCTTGCGTTTCACATCGATCGCATCAATCAGCGCAGCCATATATCCCTCAAAAAACGAAATCTACCCTGACAGTTTAGCCCGTGGGTTCCCGTCAATTATATTGAGCCAGATCCCCTCGGTTTGCAGGCATTTAACTCCTGAACGCGCATAATTACTACATGTCAATTCTTGAGGCCGTCGAGACTATTGAACCAATTCCACCCATCCTGTCCACCCTCAGGAGCCGTCCCGGTTCAATATGTCAGACATCTCCCCGGTCCGTACCCCCAACTTCGCACCCCCCACCCCCCTCTCTTGTTTCGTTGAAAACAAAGAAGTTAGCCGGTTTTACAGTTTGACCCCCAACAAAACAAAGAAGTTACCGCCCATCTAAAAGCGCAAAACCACCTAAAAGCACCAATTCCAGGCACAAATCGGGAACTCCAGCGAATTGGAGCAAGCTCCGAGTGTGAGCTGCATCACTTGCCACTTTGCCCCTCACCTAGCGATACTCCCAACAGTCCCATTCTTGGGCCTCATCTTTATTTCAAGCGAGAATTGCCTTGGCGCGTGAACTTTATACCGCACGTCTTGACCAGAAACATTGCATCTCCGAGTCCGCTCAGTGCTACCACTTCGAGTTCGCCATTGATGAGTTGGAGAGCTTTCCATTTACCGCGGGCCAGTTTGTCTCCGCCGTCGCCGAGGACTCCACTGGAAAGCAGCAAACCCGCGCCTACTCAATAGCGTCCGCAGCAAGGGAAAACCGCTTCGATTTGTGCGTCAACCGCGTCGAGGGCGGCTTTTTCTCCAACCATCTGGCTGACCTGCCCGACCTGCCCATCGGTGGCGCCATCCACATACATGGCCCCCACGGCTATTTCACCCTCCACGAGCCGCTCACGGACTCCATCTTTGTTGCCACCGGCACCGGCATCGCCCCTATGCGCGGCTATGTGCAGTGGCTATTCCCCAAAGGCGGTCCTGATCGGAGTGAGGGCAAGGATATCTGGCTCGTTTACGGCACACGCTACGAAAGCGAGCTCTACTATCGTGATGAGTTCGAGGCTCTAGCAAGTCGCATTCCCAACTTTCACTACATCGCCACGCTCAGTCGCGCCCCCGAAAGCTGGACCGGCCACCGCGGGTATGTGCAGGACTATGTGGCCAAGATTGTCGAGGAGCGCGCCGCCCGCCTTGGACTGCCGCTGGTACAGCCGCCGCCTGACCCGGCCATTCCCGCCAAAGAGCTGAACTTCGATATCTACGCCTATATCTGCGGCCTCAACAACATGGTCACCGGCGTCCGCGACAAGCTGGCCGGCTACGGCTGGCACCGCAAGCAGATCATTTTCGAGCGCTACGACTGAACTGGTATGAGTTGACGGGTCGAGGTCGACGCTAGAGGCTGAACAGTTCCCTGAGCCGCTTCGTCTGCGCCCGGCTCACAGGAATCTCGGTCTGTTTTTTGTCATTCATGCGCAACTGGTAAGTGGACTTGAACCATGGCACGACCTCACGGATGTGGTTGATGTTCACGACAAAACCACGATGAGCCCTCCAGAAGAGTGCCGGATCGAGTAATTCCAGAAGCTCTTCAAGTGTGCGGCACTTGGAGTGCCCCTCAAAGTTCTGCGTGACCACGCGAATCACACCTTCGTCGATGGCCGCGTAGCAGATCTCGGCCTGATCCACCAGCAACAGCCTGCTCTGCGCCTGCACAATCAGCTTGGCCGGCTGAGCCGCGCGGGAAACGGCGTTGGGACGATTCAGCAGCTTGATCAGCGCATCGATTTGCGAGTCGGGCGAGTTGGGCGCCGCCCCCGTCGCTCCTCCAGCCATGCGGCTCCGCACCCGGTCCACTGCCTGCAGAACACGGGTCCGGTCAAAGGGCTTCAACAGGTAGTCGACCGCATTCACGTCGAATGCGCGCACCGCGTATTGATCGTAGGCCGTTGCAAAAACAATCTGCGGCAACGGCTCGGCATCTCCGCCATTTCCCAAGCCGGCCTTTTGCCGGCTGCGGTCCATCAGCCTCTGGATGACCGCAAAGCCGTCAAGTCCCGGCATTTGTACATCCAGGAAAACCAGGTCCGGATGATGTTCCTCGACAAGGTCCACGGCCTCAATGCCGTTCGTCCCTTGAGCCACCACATCGACGCCGCCCACCTGGTCGAGCAGGTACTTGAGCTCTTCGCGGGCCAGTTGTTCGTCGTCGATGATGAGCGCGGAAATGGTCATTTAGGCCGCTGAATCCTTCGAAAGCTAACCCGGAAGCTCGATTGTAGGAAGCACAAGCGGCTCAGTCAATTCCCGGGAAACTTGAAGGGCCCGGAAGGATTGCAACGAATGAATTTGAAAGTCTGCCTGCGACTGCCTGCGTTACTCGCCGAGTACCCTCAGGCGCGCGGGCATGTGGTCGCGAGCCAACTCATGGCCGCAGCGCGTGCAGAACTGGTCCGACGCCCGCACTGTGCGGAAACAGTTGCCGCAGCTGGCAGTGAGCTGGTAATCGCACTGCGGGCAAAAATGGAAATCGCTCTGCACATGGGTGGAGCAGGCCGGGCAGCGCGAAACTTCCGGCTGGCGCAGCAGGAAGTAAAGAACCGCGCCAATTCCACCCGGCATCACGAAGCAGATGACCATCCAGAACCGCGCGCTCATCGCCCGCCGGGGCGCATCCTTGCTGACGTACCCCAGCATCAGGAAGTAGAGCGCGATCAGCACCCCACCGGAAAGGCTGAAATAAATATGAAAACCGAGCGGTGGCGGATGATGTTGCTGCTGGGGAAGGATAAACCAGAAGTAGTATTCCACCAGCACAAAGGCCGCCGTGGCGACTACTATGGACCACACCGGAATCAGGCGTGTGTCTTCGTTGACGGAGATCGATTGTGGATCGCGCATAGCTATTCCCGCTCTTCGAGGGCCACTCAAGAACTTAAGCGAAGCTTAAATTAAGCTTAACCTCTATTGAGATGGACGGGAAAGAGAATCCGGAAGTTGCGCGCACTCGTGCTTTCGTTTGCACGCTGCTGATAAGAATTTTTAGATTGGGTCGCGGATTGAGATTTCTATCGAGTCAGGACCGGTTGTGCCGCACCCAGCCCGCCACTAGCGCCGCACCTAGTAAGGCGCCACTCAGAAAGAAGATCCATATGCTCAGCTGGCCCGTCAAGCCGGTCAGCCTTTCTTCCTCGATCAGGGTTTCGCCGGCCCACCAGACCAGCGGACCCAGCATAAGAAGGACTACGAGCACTGCTGCCAGGGCCAGGGCGCGACTTCGCTTGCGTCCCGCCTTCTGCTCCTTCATCACGCCGAGTGAGGCTTTCACAACGCGTGAAGTACGATCGGCCACGGCGGACTCCCGCCCAGCCTGAAAACCTGCGACGGCGGAAACAAGATCCTTTTCGGCGTCCATTCGAGCCCTGGTCTCGTCATTCGCGCCGCCACCCGAATTCCGGGTGACCTCGACAGCCATCAAACCGCCTCCGCCAGCCGCGCCCCACTCTGATCCAGGTACGGTTTCATCGCCGCCATTCCTCGGTATAGTCTTGATTTTACCGTAGATAGAGGTGCGCCAGTAACCTTGGCGATCTCCTCCAAACTCAATTCCTCGTGGAACCGAAGGACCAGCACTTCACGATGCAGCGTATCCAACCGCAATAACGCCGCCGCAATCTGTTCCCGATCCTCCAAGTTTGAAAACCGGTCAAATGGAGTCGGCTCGCTATCGGCAACCTCAAAGCTCATCGGCCTGTCGTCGTCGTTCTTGCTCTCAAAGATCTCATCCAGGCTCGCCATTGTCCGCTTGCGCCGCTGGTCGATGACCAGGTTGCGGGCGATGGTAAAAAGCCACGTATCGAACCGGGCCTTGCCGTTGAACTGCCCGCCACGGACCAGCACCCGCATCCAGACTTCCTGAAAAAGATCCTCGGCCATCTCCCGGTTGCTCGTCAGATACAGCAAATAACGGAGCAGCCGATGCTGATAGCGAACGATCAGTTCGTCAAGCAGGCCAGCTTCCTGGCGTTTGAGCCCTTGCGCGACTGCGAGACTCTCCTGCCGCAATTGCTCGTCGATTGCGGTAGCGGATCCAGATGAAAAAAAGGGGCGAACAGAGGCAGCAGTACTCATCTTGTTAAATTAGACGGCCAAAACACCTCTTGAGTCACTTTAAATTCGAGGTTTAAACAAAAAAGAATTTACGCGCCGCTCTTTTTTGCCACGCGAAGGGCGTCTTCCACCGCCTGTGCCGTCCTGGTTTCCCTGCTCTTCACGCTCTGATAATGGAATATTCCCAGCAGATGATTACGCCGCTGGGTCGGGGTCATCGCCACCCAGCCCTTGCGCGCCAGCGGCTCGCGCAGGAAAGCCGCTCTCAGAATGGGCGGTGTTTCCTTCTCACCTTCCATCGCGAGCATTATCCACTCAGCCATCTTTGCGGCGCGCTTCTCGCGAGCTTCAGGTGACTTGGCTTCGTTCACTATTGCGCCCATCATTCTGCGCGTGTAGTAACTCAGGCCGTCGAACCATTTCCTCAACCTTCGATCTTCCTTCAGAGCCGCAGCCAGCTCCTGAGGGACTTCCGCAGGCCGCTCTTCCAGATCCGGCTCCAGCCGAATCCGCACCCTCTCGCCGGCAGCGACCCCGGCGGCCGCTTGCATCCTCCGGTTCACCACCAGAACTTTGCCCTCGCCCCGCGGATCGGGGAACAGCGCAGTGCGAAAAGCAAACCCCGCATCAGAATCTTTTCCCGCGCCTCCGCCTTTCAAAGATTTGCCTTTTCCGTTCAGCGCGGCTATCTCGCCACGAACGCGCAGTCCTTTCCGCTCCGGCCATGCCTTGGTCACGTCGAACGGGATCCGCGCAATCACCCACCGCAGCCGCGTCCCAGCCGGCTCCAGCACTGCGGTGAACGATTTGGCGTTGGATTCGTTCATTGTCTCCCAATCAGTCGAGTATTACGCCGGACAAAACGAGCCGGACGAAACGTTCAATATGCGGAAAGCTCATCATGGAGGTAGTGGCCACTCTCCGCTCTGAGGTGTAGGTCGGTTTAGCTCTGAGCGGCGTAGACGGTCATCGTTTTGCCGTCGCGCAGGGCTTTGATATTGCGCATGGGCGGCTGGCCAAAGAAACGGCTGTACTCGCGGCTGAACTGGCTTGCGCTTTCGTATCCAACTTCAAAAGCCGCGCTCGCAGCATCCAGATTCTCCGTAAGCATGCGTTCCCTGGCAACATGCAATCGAATCTGCTTCTGGTATTGCAGAGGGCTCATGGCGGTTAGGGAGCGGAATTGATGGTGGAGCGTCGATATGCCCATTCGCGCCATAGTCGCCAACTCTTCCACGCGGAGCGGCTTAGTGTAGTTCTTCCGGAGCCACTCAACCGCCATGGCGGTGCGGTGGCTTTGCTCGCCCAGCGTGGCGATGGCCCGGAGATGCTTTCCCTGCGGACTGCGCAGTAATCGGAAGATGATTTCGCGCTGGATCAAGCTGCTGAGAAAAGGAATGTCCTGCGGCGTATCGAGCAAGTCGACGAGCCGGGAACAGGCGTCAAGGAGTTCGACTGAGCTGATGCCAACGGCCATGGCACGCGCGTCAGCCGATTCCTCGCGCAGATGAAACTCCTGCTGCGAAAGAATTTCACGGACTGCCGGCATTTCAAGCTTGAGAACCAGGCCGAGGAGGGGCTCATTTTCAGTGGCCGCGATAACCTGGCTGACTACAGGCAAGTCGACAGAGGTGAGGAGGAAGTTCGAACCGTCGCAAACGTAGATGGTTTTGCCGACGTTGATGCGCTTCTGGCCCTGAAGGAAGACAACCAGGCTGGGCTCGTATGCTGCCGAGGCGCAAGCGGTGGTCGCGGAACGGCGGTACAGACGCAAGCCCGGTATGGGAGTGAGCATGTCTCCTTCCGCGGCGGTCCGGGCGGCAATCTTACGGGCAAGCTCTTTCCGCAAGGCCGCCACTCCCTCATCCAGCGTCGAATTCAGACTCGCTTTGGCGTGTTTCACTCCTTAACTCCTTCACTTCTTCAAAACCAAGTTAACGCGGAATTCACGATGCTGTGCACAAAAATGCGGGCATCGACAGAAATAGGCAATAGATTGGCAGAATCGGGATACCGCTCGAAGGGCGCGATTCCGTAGGCTGATCTTCGAGCGAGTTATTCGCCATTTGTCGAAGAAGCCGAGGTTAATTCGTGTTCAACGCAAAAGCTTATTCCGTTGCCAGCGCGTCGTCACCATTTGTTGCTACAACGATTGCACGGCGCGATCTCACCGAATGCGACGTGCAGATCGAGATTCTTTACTGTGGCATCTGCCACTCAGATCTGCACCAGGCCCGCAATGAGTGGAGCGGCGTGATGCCGACCGCATATCCCTGCGTGCCCGGCCATGAAATTGTCGGCCGAGTCACAAAAGTTGGTTCCGCGGTTACGAAGTTCAAGGCGGGCGATCTGGCCGCGGTCGGCTGCATGGTGGATACCGACGGTACGTGTCCGGAGTGCCAAGCGGGGCTGGAGCAGTTCTGTCCCAACCTCACCCTCACCTATAACTTCCCTGACAAGCACACCGGCGGTGTAACCTACGGCGGCTATTCCGACTCGATCGTGGTGACTGAGCGCTTTGTGCTCCGGGTTCCCTCCAACCTCGATCTTGCCGGAGCCGCACCCCTGCTCTGCGCCGGCATTACCACCTACTCGCCCATGCGGCACTGGGGCGTGACCAAGGGCAAGAAGGTTGGCGTTGTGGGACTGGGCGGACTCGGCCACATGGGCGTCAAATTCGCGCACGCCCTCGGAGCCCACACGGTAGTTTTCACCACTTCGGCCAGCAAGAAGGAAGATGCGCTGCGCCTGGGCGCCGATGAGGTCGTTCTCTCCCGAAACACCGACGAGATGGCCAAACACGCCGGCAGCTTTGACTTCATCCTCGACGCTGTCGCCGCCGATCACGACATCAACGCCTACATCGGCCTGCTCCGCCGCGATGGCAACATCACCCTCGTGGGCGCACCTGAGAAGCCGCTGCCAGTTTCCGCATTCGGCCTGATCATGGGTCGCCGAAGTCTCTCCGGCTCTCCCATCGGCGGTCTAACGGAAACACAGGAGATGCTCGACTTCTGCGGCGCAAACAACATCACCGCTGATGTCGAGGTGATCCCGATCCAGAAGGTCAACGAGGCTTACGAGAGATTGCTCAGGTCGGATGTAAAGTACCGGTTCTCGATCGACATGGCTTCGCTGAAATCGGAGTAAAGGTGTATTGTTCCGCAACGGGTTTCAACGGATACAGGAGGATGAAAAGTGCAGAAGCGCAAATTGGGAAACGGTGGACTAGAAGTTTCGGCTCTAGGCCTGGGTTGCATGGGGCTGAGCTTCGGGTATGGCCCGGCAACCGAAAAGGAACAGGGAATCAAGCTGATCCGGACCGCCTACGAAAGTGGCGTCACATTCTTCGACACAGCGGAAGCTTACGGCCCGTTCCTGAACGAAGAGCTCGTTGGCGAAGCAGTGGAACCTTTCCGAGACAAGGTTGTGATTGCAACCAAGTTCGGTTTTAAGGAAGGAAAGCCGGCGCAGGGGCTCGACAGCAGGCCGGAACGCATTCGAGAGGTCACCGAGGCGGCTCTAGGGCGGCTTAAGACCGACGTCATCGATCTTCTGTATCAACATCGCGTAGATCCGAATGTCCCCATCGAAGATGTTGCCGGCACAGTCAAGGAATTGATTGCGGAAGGGAAAGTCAGGTACTTTGGCATGTCGGAGGCCGGTCCTCAATCCATCCGGCGCGCTCATGCGGTGCAGCCGGTGGCGGCTCTTCAAAGTGAGTATTCGCTCTGGTGGAGAGAGCCGGAGACGGAGATACTGCCAACGCTTGAAGAGCTTGGGGTCGGCTTTGTCCCGTTCAGTCCACTCGGCAAGGGATTCTTGACTGGAGCAATCAACGACACTACGACGTTTGACAGCACCGACTTTCGCAGCGTTGTACCGCGCTTCAGCGAGGAGAACCGCAAAGCAAATCAGAACCTGGTGGATGTACTCAGCGCGATTGCGGCGCACAAGGGCGTGACCAATGCGCAGATCGCGCTTGCCTGGCTGCTTGCGCAGAAGCCGTGGATTGTTCCGATTCCTGGTACGACTAAGTTGCACCGGCTGGAAGAGAACCTGGGGGCGGCAAACGTGGAGTTAACCACCGACGACCTACACAGCATTGAGAACGCCGTAACTGGCATAGCAGTGCAGGGGGCGCGGTATCCCGCGCAGCTTCAACAGATGGTCGGGCGTTGAGAAGTTTCATGAACAACTGGTTGGCCGGCAAGCGGAAATCGGCAGGAGAGAGAGCAAAATGACGGCTCTACATTGGACCGCTCTGGCTGTCATGGTGGGAATCGCCGGTATGTTTCAGGCTCAATCAGCGAAGAAGGTGGCTGGCGACCGCGAAAGGCTTGTCGGAGCGTGGCACTTGGTGCGCATTGATGGAGTTGACCAGGATGGGAAGCTCGTAGACGGTCCTCAACCGAAAGGCATGTTGGTTTATACGCGCGATGGACACATGTCTGTGCAGCTGATGTATCCAAAATCGGCACACGTGACTTCAAACGATTACGTGCAGGATGGGTACGAGGCTTCGTTCGGGAATTACGATGTGGACGAAGGGACGCATACGCTGACTCATCACGTTCAGGGTTCCAATACGGGTGATCTGTTGGTCGGCAAGGACCTTTCGCGCGTTTACAAGTTCACCGATGATGGACGCCTGATTATCCGGTCAGTTCGGCCCGATGAACACTGGTCCGTGACTTGGGAGCACTATTGAGCAGCGGACTTTGCGCCTGCGGCAGAGCGGCCGCGAGCTGAATTCTGCCTCTGGAAAGGAAATAATGCAGAAACGCAAACTTGGAAGAAGCAATCTGGAGGTATCGGCCATTGGGCACGGCTGCATGAGGATGAGTGCAGGCCACGGGCCGGTTGCGGGAACCAAACAGGAAATGATTGCGGTGATGCGCGGAGCAGTTGAACGAGGCATCACGTTCTTCGATACGGCACAAGTCTACGGTCCGTATGTGAATGAAGAGTTCGTAGGCGAAGGCCTTGCTCCGGTGCGCGACCAGGTGGTGATTGCGACAAAGTTCGGGTTCAGCGGGAACGCCCACGACAAAGGTTCCCCTGGGCTTGATAGCCGCCCTGAACAAATTAAAGAAAGCGTCGAGGGCTCTTTGAAGCGGCTTCGGGTGGACACCATCGACTTGCTTTATCAGCATCGAGTCGATCCGGAAGTGCCCATTGAGGACGTTGCAGGCAGCGTGAATGACCTGATTCAGGAGGGCAAGGTAAAGTTCTTCGGGATGTCGGAAGCAGGGGCAAAGACTATCCGCAGAGCGCACACCGTTCTACCGGTGACCGCGCTGCAAAGTGAATATTCGCTATGGTGGAAGCGACCGGAAGAGGAAATATTGCCGACGCTGGAGGAGTTAGGGATCGGCTTTGTTCCTTACAGCCCGCTTGGCAGAGGGTTTCTGGCTGGATCGGTTACGGAAGAAACCGAATTTCCGGAAGGGGACAACCGCAGCACCTACCCGCGCTTTTCAATCGAGGCCCGCAAAGCTAACCGAGCTTTGGTGGACCTGATTGCGGAGTTCGCGAGAGGGAAGAACGCGACAGGCGCGCAGATCGCGCTGGCATGGCTGCTCGCACAGAAACCCTGGATCGTTCCCATCCCCGGAACCACCAAGCTTGCGCGCGTGGAGGAGAATATTGCGGCGGCCTCACTGGAACTCACCGCGGAAGATCTTCGCGAGATCGACAGACTCATTGCCAGTGTCGAAGTGCAGGGTGGCCGGTACCCCGAAGAGTTGGAGCGAATGACTTACCGGTAGCTGATTCGCCACTAACAAGGATAGGAACTGGTTGTGAACATATCTTTCGAAAACCAAGTGGCACTCATAACTGGCGCCGGCTCTGGGTTGGGCCTCGCGACAGCTAGAGCCTTTGCTGCATCCGGCGCTTCCGTGGCGCTGGCGGATTGGAATGAGAAGGCGGTGCATTCCGCGGCCGAGGAATTGGCGGCACAGGGGCACAAGACACTCGCAATTCGTTGCGATGTCTCAGATGACGCGCAGGTGGAAGCAATGATTCAACAAACAGTGGCCGAATTCGGCCGGCTGGATGCGGCCTACAATAACGCCGGCGTTCAGAATGTCCTTGCAGAGACTGCTGATTCTTCCCGGGAGGATTACGACCGTGTCATGGCGATTAATCTCCGCGGCGTGTGGAGTTCGATGAAGTTCGAGCTTCAACAAATGCGCAGGCAAAGAAGCGGGGCCATCGTCAATTGCTCCTCGCTTGGGGGTCTGGTGGGAGGCGCCGAACGCGGAACCTATCACGCTGCCAAACATGGCGTCCTCGGACTCACCAAAAGCGCAGCCCTCGAGTATGCGACACGAGGCATCCGCATCAACGCTTTATGCCCAGGGTTGATCTGGACCCCGATGGCCGACCAGATGGTTGCCTCCGGCCAGGGCGATGCGCTCGAGGCAATGCTGAGAAGCGTGCCTATGGGCCGGTATGGCCGCCCCGAGGAGATTGCAGATGTTGTTCTCTGGCTTTGCAGTCAAGCGTCAAGCTATGTGACCGGCCAGTCCATCTCAGTCGACGGCGGCTACATTATGCGCTGACAGCATCCGACAAACATTGGCACAATCGCGGAACGGAGAACGCAGAATGAGTACCTGGTCGAACGAAGAACTTCGCAAAATCAACCAAGCCGATGACCTGCACATATCACCCTTCCGCGAAGATGGTGTGACATATGGAACTCCGACATGGATCTGGTCCGTTGTGGTCGAGGACGCCCTCTATGTGCGTGGTTACAATGGGCCAAACTCTCGCTGGTACCAGGCGGCGATTCGGCAGAAGGCGGGACGGATCATCGCGGCTGGCATAACCAGAGAAGTCAGCTTCGAGTCTGTGGACGGACCTGATAATGACCGTACCGGCGACCACATCGACGATGCATACCGGGTGAAGTATCACGACAGCCCGTACCTGAAGCCTATGATAAGCAAGCGCGCCCGCTCTGCGACGGTCAAAATCGTGCTGCGCGAACCCCTAGGAAATCTCTGACAATTGGCCAAGCGACAATTGATTAATAAGAACTGGAGAAACGCCCATGGAAATCAAGCGAGCAGGCACTCAACCTTCCGCAAAAGGACCTTCTGACTGGTTTACCGGGACCGTGCGGATCGATCCCCTGTTTCAGGCGCCCGATCCGGCGCTGGTGCAGGGTGCCTGTGTCACTTTCGAGCCGGGCGGCCGTACTGCCTGGCACACGCACCCGCTTGGCCAAACCCTGATTATCACCGCAGGCTTCGGCTGGGTTCAGCGCGAAGGCGGTCCAATTGAGGAAATCCGGCCGGGCGATGTGGTCTGGTTCTCGCCGGGAGAGAAGCACTGGCATGGCGCCACGCCGACGACCGCGATGACGCACATCGCAATCCAGGAAAGGCTCGACGGCCGGGTCGTTGACTGGATGGAGCACGTCAGCGAGGAACAATACCGGAAGGGATAGCGCGGCTTCCGCGATCCGCAATCTTCTACACTATTCCTTATGGAAGTTCTTTATGGCCTGCACCCGGTCGAAGAAGCCCTCAGGGCGGGCAGGCGGCGCTTTGACCACGTTCTGGTTGCCCGCGAGCGCCACGACGAGCGGCTCGAGCGCCTGGTCAATCAATGCCGCCAGGCTGGCGTCAGGGTGCGCCAGGAAGCCCGCGAGCAGCTCACTTTGCTGGCGCAAAGCCCTGCCCATCAGGGCGTAGTCGCCATGGTCCGTCCCCAGGAGTTCCTCTCTATCGAGGATCTCTTCGAGCCGGCATCTTTGGGGTCCGCCCGCCTCATTCTCGCCCTCGACGGGGTCGAAGACCCGCAGAATCTAGGTGCTCTGCTTCGCGTTGCCGACGGCGCCGGCGTCGACGGCGTTCTCCTGACTGAGCGCCGGTCCGCCCCACTGAGCCCCGTTGTGGTAAAGGCTAGTGCAGGCGCGGCCGAACACTTGCGCATCGCCCGTGTCGTTAATCTTGTTCGTGCTCTGGAACAGCTCAAAGAGCGGAACCTCTGGATCATCGGGCTCGACGAGCGGGGCCCGACCGATTACGACCAGTTCGACCTCACGGGCAACTGCGTCCTTGTCCTCGGGCGCGAGGGCGCCGGGCTTCACGATCTGGTCCGCCGCACATGCGACCATTTGCTCCGCATTCCAATGGCTGGAGGGGTCAGTTCCCTTAACGTATCGGCTGCAGGGGCGGTCGTGCTTTACGAAGCCTTTCGCCAGCGTAGAGCAAGGGTGTCTGGCGCCGAAGGCGCAGTTGGCCCAACCGCAGGTGGCGCTCGCCCCGGGTCTGCCGCCGCGTCCAAACCAAAGAAGCAGAAAGGCTTGGGTTCATGAAGTTTTCATTTGCCGGGTTTCTGGCAGCGCTGGCCACCGGCATTGCAGCTCTGTCCTCCGCTGCGCAATCCACCGCGCCTGCCCCAGCGCCGCTGCAGTCCGGAGCGCAAACCACTCCGCAGAGGTCCGACGGGAAGGTGATTTTTTCACGCTCCATCGACGACGACGGCCAGACCACCACCCATGTGGACATCGCGACCGCTCAGTCCTCGGTCATCAAGACAGAGCAGCCGGTCGCCACCGATCCTGAGCGCTTGGCTGTTACATTCACGGGCCTGGATCTCGACGTCCGCCTGCGCGCTGTCGAACAACATATTGCCGTTCGCGCCCTCATAACCGTCCGCAACGACAGCAAGATGACCCTGGCGCGAATCCCACTGCAGATTTCTTCCACACTTCAGTGGGAGCGCATTCGGATCGCCAGTAAAGATGCCGCATTCTCCGTGGCCACAATTAAATCCGACGCTGACCATACAGGCCAACTTAATGAGGCGGCGATCCAGCTTGCTAGACCGCTCGAACCTGGAGCGATTCTCCAGCTCGACGTCAGCTATTCCGGCGATGTTCCACCCTCCGCGCAGCGCCTCGCCGTCATCGATACTCCTGAAGACATTGCACTTCACTCCGACTGGGACCAGATCGGCGTCTCATTCACCGGGTTGCGCGGCTTCGGCAGTGTCGTCTGGTATCCGGTATCCAGTGTGCCCGCTTTTCTGGGCGAGGGGGCTCGCCTCTTTGACCAGATCAGCTTGCACAAGCAGCGACTCCGCGGTGCGCATTTCCGCCTTCGGCTGACCACCGAATTCCCTCACGGCCAGTCACCCACTGTCGCTGTCATCAATGGTCATTCCATTCCACTTACCGTCACCAGCCCCGGCAAACTCGACCAGGGCCAGGAGGTCGCCGGCGTCGCAACAGCCGATAGCGGACCGAGTGTTCTCGGGTTTGAGGCGCCGAGCCTTTTCCTTGCCGTCCGCACCGCCTATCCCGCTGCAAACACAACCATTTGGGTGGTCCCTGACGACTCACCCGCTGTTCCACCCTGGGCTGCCGCCGCTACCGCCGTAACTCCTTTCCTCGCAACCTGGCTTGGTCAAACTCCCCGCACCCAGCTCACCATCCTGGACCTGCCCGACCCCGCGGACGCTCCCTTTGAAGCCGGAGGTCTTCTGGTTGCTCCCATACAGGACGCTGATCCCGAACGACTTAGCGCTGTGATGGTGCACGCGCTTACGCGTGCGTGGCTGCAATCGCCGGAATTGACGCTAGCTTCCGGCTCCCCCGCCTGGCTCGACGAAGGGGTAGCTGCCTTCGTGGGGACTCTCTGGGCGCAGAAGCAGTATGGCCACGACCAGGCACTCGGGATGCTGGAGGCTCAACGCCCCGCCCTTGCGATTGCGGAGCCGGCCAGCCCCGGTGAAAGCGCGGGCCAACCACTGGCTCAGGCGATCTCGCCGATCTATTACCGCACTAAGGCGGCGTATGTCCTGTGGATGCTGCGCGACATGATTGGCGATACCGCGCTCTCCGACGTGCTTCAAACTTGGAAGCGCGCGCAGTACTCAGGGCTTGATAGCGCAGGTGACTCATTCCAAAGGCTTATTGTGGAGACTGAGAAGAGCAATGGAGTTGGCGACGACCCTTCCTGGATTTTTTCCGACTGGATTGACGCGGACAAGGGATTGCCGGACCTGACTATCGAAAGTGTGTTTCCTACTGCGCAGGTGGACGGGAACTGGCTGGTTGCCGTTCATGTTGCGAACAGCGGATACGCCTCGGCTGAGGTTCCCGTCACCGTTCGCTCGGCGGATAAGTCTGTGACACGAAGGCTTTTAGTGCCCGCGCGCGGCAGCGCTGTTCAGCGGATCCTTATCCTTGGCAAGCCTATTGAGGTGCAGGTGAACGATGGGGATGTACCGGAGACGCAGGCTAGCATTCATGTAACCAAGCTGGGCGAGGCGGGGGACAGTACTTCGTCGTCGAGTCAGCCTGTGACGCCACAGCAGTGAGCGTTGCGTGCGCGGTTGGGCACGCAAAGAGTGAATAAGTGAAAAAGTGAAAAGGCGCACAATTAAGATAGAGAATAAGTGATTATAGGTAAAGGAGTTATCGAAATGAAACCGCGAGGTCTTTTGCCCGCAGAAACGCTTCGGATTGGGCTGGCTATTGGGTTTGTTTTATGGTGCGGGCTGGCCGCTGGGGCGCAGCAGGGCGGCCTGATGGCGCATGACCTCAGCGGCTTCGCATTGGACATGACGGTGGAGCAGGTGGCGTCGGTTGCCAACTGGCCTCTGACACCGACCGGCACGGGGCAATACCAGGTGATGATTGACGGGATTGACTACAGTTTTGGCTTCTCGGCGGCGGGGCATCTCTTTCGGATCGACTCGCGGCAGGAGCTTCTCCCGTTCCCGCTCGACGCTGCGTTTGCCGCGGACCTAACCCGCCGGTTGACGGAGAAATTTGGACAACCACTATCGAATCAATTACCTACTGGACCGATAGTTTGGATGTACCAGGAGAGCTATGCGGGAGCTAAGGGGGAGAAGCTGACTCGCGAAACGGAGAGCCTGACGGTATTAGTGGCGGGCGGGACGACCGAACCGGTGACGGTGGAGATGCAGATGATTGCGCCCCGCATTGAGCGGCGCGACGCCCAAACCGCGCCCGCGGTGGCGAAATAGACTCACCATTTGAGGTTGCAGTTTCCTTGATCAAAAGTGTTGGCCTGGAGGGTGAGTTGAGAGGGGCAAAACGTTGGCTTGGGAGGTTAATAATATCGATAAAGGTTTGCTTATAGGCAGATTAAATGGCGAATGTTTAACCTTCCAGG
>Ga0181537_10001377_pt1 | contig 22487 bp, 19 predicted proteins | sample PEATcosm2014_Bin_39_FD_119765 | JGI IMG/M metagenome (GOLD analysis project Ga0181537, IMG submission 119765) | Peatland microbial communities from MTU Mesocosm Facility, Houghton, MI, USA - PEATcosm2014_Bin23_10_metaG | ecosystem: Environmental > Terrestrial > Soil > Wetlands > Peat | place... | reverse complement strand
CCGCTCCGCCATACCCGAAAGGCCCCAATGGCCACCGCCAGCCCCGACGCCGGGCGAGTCCATGCCAACCCCGTTGTCTCGCACAACCAAACGCAAGCGTTGAGTCCCATACTCCAGCAAGACTTCGATCTGCGTGGCCTTTGAATGCCGAAATGCATTGGTTATCGACTCTCGAGCGATCCAGTAAAGTTCCTCGCGCGCCGTCTCTCGCATCGGTTTCGGGGTGCCCTCGACCAGTACTTTGAATTCGGCATCCGAAGAAAGAGGGATCTCGGTGGGAATCTTCGCAATATCCGCCTCCAACTCTTGGCACCGTGCGCGACGAATGCGCAAACCAGAAACAACATTACGACTCTCCCCAATCATTTGCCCTATCATGCTCAAGACGCGTTCAACGAGCGCCTTCGCACTTGAATGCTCATCTAGCTTATTTTTTGCGACCCCGAGCTGCATGGACGCGCTCAAAAGTCCCTGCAAGAGAGTGTCGTGAAGGTGTTGCGCGATCCGAGTGCGTTCACGAACTCTCTCTTCCATGCGTGTCGTCATCTGGCGAGAGACCTGCGTGATTCGCCACCGGTAGGTGGCCCACAGCGCGAAAAGCGCGGCGGAAATGTACATCGCGCGAAACCACCAGGTTGACCACCAGGGGGGAAGTATCCTGATGCCAAGTGATTCTCCCGGCTCGCTCCATTGCCCAAATTGACTCGACGCTTGTACTTGAAAGGAATAGGCACCGGCGGGGAGATTTGTATAAGTCGCCCGCCGATTCCGTCCATTGACTTCGTTCCAGTTGGAATTGAATCCCAAAAGCCGGTAACGATAGCGAGTCGAAGCGGGATTGTCGTAACGCAGCCCCGCGAACGCCACCGAAAACTGAGTTTGCGTATGCGCCAACGTAATACTCCGAGAATAGGCGATCGCTTGCTTCAGAACGCGGTCGGGACCCACCAGTTCTGGGACTCCGCCGATGTCTAGCTCCGTCAATACGACTGGTGTCGGAGGCCTTGTTTGATTCAGCCTTTCGGGATAGAAGCCTACGCCTCCCTCGAATCCGCCGAAAAACAACTCCCCATCTTTCGAGGTGGTGCAGGTATCCCAGCCCGTAAGGTCATTACCAGGAAGACCATCGCTTTCCGAGTAGTTTTCGAACGTTCGAGCCGTCGGATCAAACCTCGAAATTCCGTTGTTGGTGCTAATCCAGAGATTCCCCTGAGCATCTTCGCGAATGCACGAGATGCTGTTCCCGGGGAGTCCGCTTCGAGTGTCAAATGCTTCAAAGCGATTGGTCTTCGGATCCAAGCGATTCAGTCCGCCCTGCGTTGCCACCCAGACAACATCGGCCTTGTCGACATATACATTGGGAACAGTGTCGTCCCGCAGACCCTGCGGTTGGCGCAGATCTGAGCGGTAAATTCTGAACTCTCCGGTGTTGGGGTCGAAGCGATGCAAGCCTGTCTGCGCGGTACCAAGCCAAAGACGACCGGAGGAATCTTCCGCGATAGCCACGTAAGTTTGGCTGCGATGACTTCCCTCCTGGACCTTATAGGTGCGAAAGATGCCTGTTTGCCGGTCGAATCGATCGAGTCCATCGTCCGTTCCTACCCATACAGTCCCAAGATGATCGACAAAGATCCGATGCACCCTATTGTTGCTCAAGGAGGACGGGTCAGACTCCATGTGCCGATAGGAGCGGTAAGTGCCAGACCGGGGATCCAAACTTCGAAGGCCGTCACTGTTTGTGCCAAGCCATATCCAGCCCTCTCGATCCTCTGCCAACGAGATGACCATCGGAGTTCCCGACAGGCCCGCTGGCACGAGTGTCCTCTTCCCGTTGCTGCGATCGATGCGATTGATCCCATCATCGTTGCCAATCCATAAGGTACCGTCGCTCGCCGCCAGAAGAGCATTTACGAAGGTAACGGTTAGGCTATTAGGATCCGCTGGATCGTGTTTAAAGACTTCGAATGGAACGCTTTGCGGATTTAATCGAGCGACGCCGGAGCTGTGAAGCCCGCTCCAAATGCCCCCGTCGCGATCTCTGAACAAGGAAATTACCTTGTCCTCACCGATTGAGTGTGCATCCTGCGGGTGATTTCGAAACCACTGCACTGAGCGCCGTTGCGGATCGAGTTTCAATAGTCCGATTCCAAATGATCCCAACCAGAGGTCTCCCGCATCGTCCTCAGCGACCCCCATGATTCCGGTCTTGCCGTTCGGCGGGGGATTGTGGGTCGTAAATGTGTACGGAATCAAAACGTTGTTCCGCTGATCGAAACGGGCCAGCCCCGTTCCGGACGCATGTACGATCCAAAAATCACCCTTGCGATCTTCAAAGAATGTGGTTTGCTGCGGATCGACCACTTTAATGCGCCTGACAACCTTGCCCTCGTGACGGTCAAACTCCGCCAAATAATTGGCGTTGCCCACCCAGAACCTTTTCTCCCGATCCTCGCCAGACCAGTTGACGTCGTTGGTGCTCAATGTTCGCGGGTCGGCCGGATCGTGCCGAAAATGGGAAATTTCGCCGGTGTCTGGATTGAGACGATGCAATCCATTTCCGGTTGCAAGCCACAACATCCCGTCATGATCCTGTGACATATGCACGACGGTGTCGCCCATTTCGGACCCGGCCGCACCGGCAATATGATAGTGAGTGAAGTGTTCTGTGCGCGGGTCGAAGCGATTTAAGACCTGATTGCATCCAATCCAGAGGTCGCCCGAGCGATCTTTGAAGAGAGAAAATATGTACGCGCTCGACAGGCTATCTAGATTGTCCGGATCGTGGACATAAAGACGGAACTCATAACCATCGTAGCGGTTGAGCCCATACTGCGTTCCGAACCACATGAACCCCAGGTCATCTTGGACAATTTGCGCGACGCGAGTTTGCGAAAGGCCATCTAAGGTTGAGAGGCGCGAGAAGCGCGCTCCACTCACCTCCGTGACGGGTAAGGCGACGGAGGCTGATCCCACTTGCACGACCGGCACAGGATCGTGCACAGTCGCATCGTCTGCGTGCGCCACAGGAAAGGCCGCCATGCAGGCCAGGCTGATAGTTGTAGCGAGCCGTGGGCCTCTTGGATTCAAGCGATACTGGAAAATGAACTTGAAAGGCAACAGCCCGCGCCATGCCACCGGCGCAGGCGGCAGCGTGGATCGCTGGCGTGTGGCCTTCCGTCGCGGCCCGACTAAGAGGAGCGCTGTCAATACTCGAGACATGGAAAAAGCGTTAGTCTCACGCGTTCGAACCCGCGCCCACTTGCTCACCGCACGGTCCCAAAACTCAATATCGACCAGGCCGGAAGCGTTTTGTCGAGACGCATGGCGTCGGGGCGCATTGAGCGTTTCGCCCCTTTTTGTACTCTCCTGGAGATCATGTGCATCGAGACGCGGTGACGTCTTGAACAAACTGGCCTCTTTTGTGATTTCTGGCCTTCACTCGGGTCCATATTGTAAAATTGGAGTCCGAGACAGGGGAGGTCGTTTCGATGATCCGTTCGGGAGATAGGGAAATGGATACGAATCCGCGAATGTTCGGTTCGTCACTGGCGGAGATTTTTGGGGCGCCCGACTATGATTGCCGGCTGGAAGGGCCACATAACAATCCTGAGTTCGCGATCACCAGGCTTCGATCGGGTGCGCGACCAGTGGAGAAGGCCCCGTCCTACCCGACTGATGACGCGCTCTTGGTCTGCGTCTCGCTCGAGCCAACAACGATTGGCCAATGGCGTGCTCGATACAACGGTCGGGAGGTGGGCGTCACTCGAGGAATTCCGTTCGCAACAACCGTTCTCGATCTCCGCTGTCCCATGGAAATGTGGGTCCATGGGCCGTTCGACTACCTGCATTACTACCTCTCACGCTCGCTGATCAACAGAGTGGCAAGCGACAACGGGATCGCTCCACATGACGCTCTCGCGGAAGTCTTCTTCGTCGAGGACCTTGTTGTTGCACAACTGACGAGATCCATACTGCTTCCCGTGAAACGCGGCGAGCAATTGGACCGGCTCGCCCTCGATCAAATTGCGATGCTGTTAGGGGCGCACGTATTGCAGCGTTACTGCGGCGCTGCGAGCCTGCCCAATTCCGCGCAACCAGGACTTCAACCTTGGCAAGAGCTTCGCGCTGAGGAGATGTTGCGCGTACAGCTCGCAGGCGGCATCACGATCAAAGAGATCGCGACGGCGTGCTCATTGTCCCCCAGCCATTTTGCGCGTCGCTTCCGTACCAGCTTTGGCCAATCGGTTCATCAGTACCTAATTCGGCTTCGTCTTGAGCGCGCCAAGACACTGCTTACGGAGTCAAGAACTCCACTCGCCGAAATCGCCGAACTTTCCGGATTCTGTGACCAAGCTGCGTTCACGCGCGCTTTCAGTAGAACCGAGAGAATGACTCCTTCGCGCTGGCGCAAGCGCAACAACCCGGACACGGTGTATTCGGGTTCGAGTGCCATCGCGCCGATCGACGCCTGAATAGCGCCGCCAAAACTGATTGGCGGCAAGAACGGGAACATTGCGCCACATAAATTTCACCGAGCTTAGCTTTTCGGCGATATCGATCCACGTCTTGTCTGTTCGTGCGATATAGTCGAACCGTCTCCGCAACAAACGCACTAGCCGCCGTAAACCCATCGCATCAAGATATCGAATCTCAAGGCGTGGACGATCTCCAACTGGGAGACGAGCCCTTCTTGCTCCCGCTCTTGTCCGACGACCCGAAGCTAGGGGATCAACGAATGAACGTACCTATTGATCGTAGGATCCAAGAATTCACGGGGTTGCGAGTTCTAATCGATACGCCGACTCAGTTCGCGACCGTATGTGCCCGGCTCCGCGCGCTCATGGGTCGTGCAACGATTCCTGACCTCGTGGCTTTGGCACGCGAGCCCATCGGCGAGGTTGAGTTCGCGCGGCGCATCAACGAGCGCTTCGTCGGACCCAGCGGCTTCATGCTGTTCGCAGAAATTAACCACGGTGGTTGGATCTCCAAGTTTGGTATCAATCGCAGCACGCTTCGGCTGATCTTGGGAAATCCCCTAATTGCGATCACCATGCTCCGACATGACCTTATTGCGGGCCTCTTTGCCCCGGTTGAGATCCTTGTGACCGAGCACGAGGATAAGCAGGGCACCAACCTCGTATATGTGCAGCCGTCCTCACTCATCGTTGTCGAGGACAATCCACCGTTACGATCCGCGGCAGAGGCGCTCGATACGAAGCTTGCAGACCTGATTGCGTCTGCCGTGTGTCCATAGGGGCCTGCAGAACGCCCCGACTTATTTGGCACATCGGTATTCGGATCAACGAATAGGGGATCTCCATGCCGGCTCATCGTCAGTCTTCCTACGGACGCGTGTCCTTGCGCCCTACAGCACGCCGATCGATTCCCCGCACAAACCGACAATACGGGCTGCACCGAAGAAACGTATTGATAACTCGGTGATTCCGGCCGAAACACCAATCTTCCTCTCTCGCTCTCTGTCCTTCCCACCGCAGGGGATACGACGCGTTTCGCTGCGACCCGACTACAGGTCCTTCCCGTCGTCATGACGATGACACCTGAATGGAACAAGCTGTTCGAATTCGCGTGGCGCATTCTCGTGTTCGTGGTCGCCATCGGCATCATCATCGTGGTCTCCACTCGATGGACTCGATGGGAAGGGCACGAAGGCTGGCAGAGAACCGACGACGCGTATCTACACGCCGATGTCACGGCCATTTCAGCCAAGGTTCCTGGATATATACGTGAGCTTCCCATTGAGGATTATCAGCGGGTACATAAAGGGCAGGTGCTGGCGCAACTGGTCGACGACGACTACAGAGCGGGTGTTTCGCAGGCCGCCGCCAATCTCGCATCCGCACAGGCACAGGCCGAAGTCCTTCGAGCACAACGTGGATTGCAGCTCGCAAACCTGCAGGCCGCGCGCGCCGTAGTGGTATCCACAAAAGCTCAAGTCGCTCAAAATTCACGCGACCTGTCGCGGCAACGGCGGCTGCTGGATACGGGCTCCTCATCCATTGAAAACAGTGAAAAGCTCGAGACGACTCGAGCGCAACTCGACGCTTTGCTCACTCAGAATCAGGCGCAGGTACTCGCTGCTGCAAGAAGTCTATCAGTCCTGGATGCGCAGTTGTCCCAGAGCGAAGCCGCGATCGCCGCCGCGCGCGCGGCGCTTGATACGGCGACCATCAATCTAGGGTACACAACGATCACAGCAACCCAGGACGGAGTGATCGGTGCGCGAGGGATCAAGCCCGGTCAGTTAGTAGGGGCGGGCAGTCAAATCACCACACTAACGCCGCTACCCAACGTATGGGTCATCGCAAACTACAAAGAGACCCAGCTGACTCATATGGCCGTTGGGCAGCAGGCGGAAATTCGCGTCGATACTTTCCCCGGTCGTCGCCTTCGCGGGCACGTGCTCGCCTTTGCGCCAGCCTCGGGCGCCGAGTTTGCACTCCTGCCGCCGGACAATGCGACGGGCAATTTCACTAAAATAGTACAGCGCGTAGCGGTGAAAATTCTCATCGACGACTCTCAAGGGCTTGGAGAGCGGCTGGTGCCGGGGCTTTCGGTAGAGGCAAGTGTCAACGCGCGCGATGGGTATCACAAATGATCGCGCCCGCCGGGACCGGTTCCGCCGCTGCGATGACATCGCCGGCGCTCTCGCCGCAGGCGCACATTCCGTGGCTCGGTCTGCTTGGGGTGTTGCTCGGGACGTTTATCTCCACACTAAATGGACGGTTATCCACCTTTGGCCTTACCGATATTCGCGGCGCTGTTGGCGCTGGGTTTGACGAGGGCGCGTGGATAACGACGGCTCAAACCTCCGCCCAAGTGTTTGTCACGTTGATCTCAATTTGGTTAGCCGCCGCGTTTGGCCCCCGACGTATTCTGATCGGGGCCTCCATAGGGTTCGCGGTGACCTCGCTGTTGACACCGTTTTGCAGTGACCTGCCTTCGCTGTTGGTGATGCAGTTCCTCGGAGGACTTGCCACCGGGTGCTTCATCCCACTGACGCTTGGGTTCATTCTGATGAGTATGCCTCCCAAGTATTGGGCTTTCGGTGTCGCACTCTACACGTTGCATCTCGAGTTATCGCTGAACATCTCTGCCTCGCTCGAGGGTTGGTACGTAGATCACCTGTCGTGGCGTTGGATTTTTTGGCAGAACGTGCCACTTGCGTTCCTAATGTCCGTCTGCTTGCGATTTGGAATCACACCAAAGCCGGTGACAACTCGCCCGCCGCCTGATTTCTTTGCGCTCGTCGCCGGCGGCGTAGGGCTTGCGCTGATTTATGCAGCGCTGGACCAAGGCAACCGACTTGACTGGTTGAACTCGGGATTGATTGTTGCGCTACTTCTGGCCGGATTCCTTTTGATAGCCGCCTTCTTCGTCCATGAAGCGCGCACGCTGCGGCCTTTGCTGAACCTGAAGGTGGTATTCGCATCACCCTTACCGTCCCAATTTCTCCTCGTCGCATTCTTGCGATTAACCATTCTGGGAACCGGGTATCTGATACCGCTTTACCTGGGCGCGGTACGCGGGTTTCGAGCGTTGGAGGTCGGAGACACCCTCATTTGGATAGCGATCCCGCAACTGCTTTTTTGTCCGATCGCCGCGCTGATGATGCAACGTAGCGATGCTCGGCTAGTCGCCTCGATGGGATTCATTTTCATCTGCATCGCCTGTTTGATGGTCGGATACCAATTGACGCCTCTTTGGGGATCCACCGAATTTATCCCCTCGCAATTGTTGCAAGCACTCGGTCAGAGCTTTGCGCTGTCCGGCGTTGTCTTTTTCGGCGTACTGCACATCCGACTCGAGGACGCCTTCACGTTCGGTGCGGTTCTGCAAACCGCGCGATTGTTGGGCGGCGAGATGGGCAATGCCTTCATTCAAACTCTTGCTCGTGTACGTGGCCAGGTTGCATCTAATCTAATCGGGCAGCACATCCAGTCAGGTGATCCCGCCGTGCTCGAGCGTATTCGGGCCTATGGTGCCGCCACCACTCGGAATTTCGATCCCGGAGGCGCCTTAGACCGAGGTCAATTGGTGTTGGGCAATGTAGTGCGCTCCGCGGCTACGACTCAAGCAGTCGCGGACAGCTTCGTCATCCTGGCGGTCCTGACCGCCATTGCGCTGGTGCTCCTGGTCTTCCGAAGACCAGCGCCCGTAGGCCCAGCTTCGCCGCCGTCCCTCTTCCCCGAGAAACCTCATTCGCCATGAGAGGTCGTTCAACACTGGGGACTATCGGCAGCTTGTTGAGCACGCTCTCGCTATGTACGGCATGTCGCGTGGGACCCCACTACCATGCGCCAGTTCCGCCCAACGGCAGCAATGCACCGCTCGTCTCGGTAGACGCTCAGCTGGAGAGCACAGCGATGCCACCTGATGCCTGGTGGCAGCTGTACAACGATCCGCGGCTCAGCGAGTTGATCATTGAAGCTCTTCTCGCCAACCGCAATCTCGCGATCGCGGAAGCGAATCTCAAGGCTGCAAAAGCCGTATTATCGGGGGCCCGCGCGTTGAGATATCCGTCCGCCGAGATCTCCTCCAGTGGTGTCTATGGGCGCGATCCCGCCACCGATGAGATTCTAGAGCTCACGGGTCGTTCGCCCAAATCCACGTGGATCTTGGAGGATATCTTCGAAGCCTCCTACGAACTCGATCTCTTTGGCCACGTGCACAACACCATCGAAGCAGCGAGCACCCGTGCGGATGCGGAGACTGCCGAGCGCGATGCTGTACGGGTAGTGGTAGTCGCGCTCACCGCGCGCTCCTACGCCGCCATTTGCGCGCTCGGCGAAGAGTTGGCCGTGGCGCGACACTCGCTCGAGGTGGTGACACACCAAGCGGACATCGTTATGCGGCGATATGGCGCCGGTGGCAACTCCGAGTTTGATGTCGAGCGCGCTCAGGCGCTGGTGGCGCAGGTCCGTTCGTACATTCCTTCGCTCGAAGGGGAGCGTCGGGTAGCACTCTTTGAACTCGCTGCGGTGCTGGGTAGGACGCCGGTTGAGGCCCCCCACGACATTGAGTCCTGCGTGGCGCCTCCTCACCTTGTCTCGCTCATGCCAGTCGGTGACGGAGCGGCGTTGATCCGGCGCCGACCGGATGTGCGGCGCGCTGAACGGAGGCTCGCGTCAGCCACCGCGCAAGTGGGTGTGGCAACCGCCGAACTCTATCCCATCATCCGCTTGTCAGGCTTCTATGGCGGCGTCGCAACGGAGTTTAAGCAGCTCGGAACCAACGCTGGCGCCGCCTGGGGTGCCGGGCCTTCGATCAGTTGGACCTTTCCAAATCAGTTGGGCGCGAGAGCGCGGGTGCGGCAAGCCGAAGCTGGTCGAGCCGCCGAACTTGCGACATTCGACTCCACGGTCCTTGGCGCACTGAAGGAGACCGAACAAGCGCTGACGTTGTATCGCGCGTTGATCGAGAATCACGCCTCTTTAGTCGAAGCTCGTTCGAGAATTCATCGGTCATTCGATATTGCGAGTGAACAGTATCGCGCCGGTGGAGTGAGCAATCTTGATCTACTCACGACGGAAGAATCCCTGGTGGCTGCAGATTCCGCAGTCGCATCCTCCGACGCCGCGCTGGTGCAGGGACAAATTGCCGTATTCAAAGCACTGGGCGGCGGCTGGGGCGACCCCACTGGGCAATTTGGATTGAATGGAACGTCGGTCGCGCCATCCCGTTGAGCGATGGCGGGATATAGAGGCCGGATACTAGGCTCCGATAAGGGTCTGCTTGACCTTGGTTAGATATCTTGTCATAAATCTCATCGAGTGAGTTTTGAATTTGCTCCCTTGTCGTCATGTCCTTGTTCCCTTTGGTTTATCGCGCGTAGATTAAGACTGTGAGGCGGTATTCGGGTTATTGGCGTTCTTAGGCACAGGTTGCAGCACCTCGCAGCCCTCGACGATCTTGCCCACATATTTGCAGCGGAAGATATCTTCGCCGTCCCTCGTTTGACAATCCCAATCCCAGTAGCGCACATGCACAGAGCTCCAGATGGCCATCGATCGCGGCGCGCTTAATCTCACACGGAATGCCGGTCCACTTGATGTAGCCAACAATGACTTCGAGCCCATTCGGGAACAGCAGGTGATGTTGCATAGGTGGTCCGTTCACCAGACTTCGATAAAAGTCCGCTTGGATTTCGCTGAAAACCATGTCGTAAATGGCGTCGAGTGAGATCCGTACTTGAACTCTTCTCTTGCTTGTCACCGACCGCTCAACCCCGCAATCGGTCTTGATAGACGCAGAGGTTGGTGTAGATCATCTCGAGGAGGGGTGCCTTTACCTTCGCCGCATGAGCGCGGTCTACGAGATCTCCGATGATTTGATCCGCTTCGATGTGAACGCCGCGTTGCAGGTCCCGATACATGGATGAGGTGGTCGGCTCCGTGGCAGTCAATGCGGCGGCAGCGGCGGTGAGAAATTTATCGCTCGGAGGAACGCCGACGGCTCGAACCACGGCGACAATTTCCTCGACCACGGCAAGCGCGAACTGCGATCCTTGCGGTGCTTCAGACACCTCGCCGATGGTGCCGCGCATCAAGCAATTGATGCCACCCATCCCGGCGAGCAGAATCCATTTCTCCCACATTTCCTGTTCGATGTCGGGCGAGAGCCGCGCATCGAATCCCGCACCCTGCAGGAATCGATCGAGTTCCTGGATTCGCTGGGATTCTTCACCATTCATTTCGCCATAGACCATATCGTGGACTGAGGTCGCCTGAACAATGCGCCCTTCACCATCCACGGATGCAGCAATCTTGCAGGCGCAGCCGACGACCGCTTGCTTGCCAAAACGCTTGCCCAGGGTGTCGACATGCTTCATCCCGTTCAACACCGGCAATATCATGGTCTTCGCGCCCACCGCCGGCGCCATGTCCTTCAGGGCGCCTTCCAAGGAAAATGCCTTGACCGTGAGCAATATCCCATCGTAGGGGCCGGTGAGCGACTCAGCCGTGACCCACTGTGGATGCAGCGTGACATCCCCGTGAGGACTTACAATCTGGAGACCCTGTCCCACGAGTTGCTTGGCACGGGCAGCGCGGACCAGGAACGTGACGTCCCGACCGGCCTGGGCAAGACGCCCGCCGAAATAGCCGCCGGTGGATCCGGCGCCGACTACGAGCATGCGCATTACACCCTCCTTAAGGGCCAGTCTGCCCGTTGAAGACTCCACTGGCTGGTACGTTGGTGCTCCAATATGCGCATCTCTGCGCTAAGAGCGCGGCCGCCAGATCGATATCGGAACCCCGCGTCTGCTACACCTGGCGCCAGCGATGAAAGGTCACTGCAAGCGTGCTGGATCATGGGCTCGTTGAGTGCCCGGTGTCCGCCTTGCCAGCAAGGACTCGGCGATCAGCTGCTTCTCGGAGCGCACCGGCGGCAGATTTCGATGCATCAATTCGAATCGCCACGCCTCCCCTTCCCTTCCCTGCTCGCGAAGCAGGCTGAGAAGACCGGCGAGGATGAGAACGGGCAGGGGACCTACATCACCCACTGGCAACTGCGCGTCAGTGCGAAGTCGGCCGTCAGCAACGTCGCCGCGCAGAGCAGACCCAGGCATCGGCTTCCCAAGGCGCACCCCGTAGCGATGATGTGTTGTCACGGGTTTGGTCAAGAGCCGCCGCCGCGTTGCGGGAACCGCTTTGGACCCGCACCGATTGTCGAGAATGCCTTTAAGTCTGTTAGGGAATGACGGCATGCCAAATGCACACAAAGTAAAATCGCAGGCGCTGCCACATCCCGGTCAATCATTGGACGAGAAGATCGATCGGGTGGTGCTCGATGATTTCATGGGTTATTACATGTTGGCCACGGGGCTGTGGTTGCTCGCGGATAAATGCCCTTTCGTGAATCTTCCCGAAAAATCAGAGGGCAGATGGGGTCAAGGCCTCACGGCGCAGAAAATGAAATCGTGCGTGTGGCTCAAACTGAAAGTGGTGGTCCGAATCGATTTCGCGGAATGGACCGGGGCGGCCAAGTTACGACATACCAAATTCATAGGATTGCGCGAGGATAAGGATCCTCGCAAGGTGGTCCGAGAAACCTAGAGTGACCTTCGCACCGTACGCCGTTAAAAGCGGGCCGTGAGGTTAAGCAGGACCGTTCGAGGCGCAGCCGCCGTGACGGTCTTGATGAAATTCGAATCCAGCGTGGTCCCCGAGAGGGGCACGAAATCGTTGAACAGGTTCGTCACGTGCAGTCCGAGCGACCAGGAGTTTGGGTTCTCGAACAGCAGGTGCAACGCTGTCAGTCCGCCGCCGCCAACCATGAAATAAGCAGGACTTTCGATCGCCGTGACGGTGGGACGGCTCGATTGATAAGAGTAGTCGAGCCGTGCGACCCAACGCCGCTGCTCCCGGAGGGGCATGGTGTAGCTCGCACTGGCATTGGTTGTCCACTTGGACACGCCCCCGAGTGGGTCCCCGGACATCAGTTGCATTGCGGGGTTACTCGATTGTGGCTGCGGACCTATGAGCCGCGCGTCAGCGTACGATGCACCGAGGCTCAACGACAGTCTTTGCGAAGGGTGGATCTCGAACTCTGATTCGAATCCGTCGGAATGCGCCGAGCCCGCATTGATGATGTAGTTGAAAAGCTGTGTCGGCACGAGCTGCTGCATATTGCTCCAGTCGATATGGAACATCGCCCCGGTCCAAAAGAAGCGGCCGCTCTTGAGTGCCGTCTTCCAACCCATCTCGGTGTCCCAGACCGAGTCGGCCGAGTAGGGCGGTGCGGTTGCGGTAAAGCCCCCGGGGTAGTTCGGTCCGCCGGCGCGAAAGCCCTGGGCAACTTGAGTGTAGAGCAGCGTGCTCGGCGTGAGCATGTAGGAGAGCTCGATTTTCTTAAAGAGCTTGCTTTCGCTGAATCGCTGGAATGGCTCCGATCCAGTTGGTTGTCCGGGAAAGAACTGCTGCTCGATGTTCTGTTGATCCGATTGATAGGAATGGAACCGCCGCAAGCCGACCGTGGCTTTCAATCCTCGATACAAGTCATAAGTACCTTCCCCATAGAGCGCATCCTGGTCGAAGTGATCGTAGTTGGTGCGTGCAAACAGGCGATTGTTCGCAATGCCCGTACTGGGGTCGATCGCGATGTATCCGTCCGAGTCCGCAACGGCCACTTGGGCATGGTGGTATGTGGAGGCGCGCTGTAAGAACGCACCCGCCACCCACTGCAGCCGCCCGGGTCGTCTCGAGACCAAGCGTAGTTCGCCGGAATAGGCGTGCACGCCCTCATGCGCATAGGAAACCGCCGGTACTAAGGGTGGGCCGAAGCAGCTTTGGTCCCAAGTAGACTCATTGCATCCGAACTGACCGAGCAGAAAGCGGGTGGTGTCCAGGCTCTGGTCGACAATGCGATTTTGATAGGTGCCGATCGCAACCACGCTTACCCAATCAAGATCATAGGTCGAGGTGAGATCGAGCATCGCGGTCTGATCGTTCCACGGTGTGCGGACAAAGGACTCCGTCACGTACGGGTTGCCGGGGACAGCGAAGCTGGGATAGGTTTCGAAGGAGTTGCCGGTTTGAAGTTTCTGATAGTAGGCAATGCCGGTTATCGTCCATTGATCGCTTGCTTGGAACGTCGCCGACACCCGCGAACCCCAGGTGTGCTCCCAGTTGAGGTTATCACCGGGGTTCTGGTGCAAGGCGATGTCGCTGCGGTAGGTCTGATCGAGCCAACCGCCGTTGTGTCGATCATAGAACGTGGCGCGGACCGCAAAGCGTTCCTCGACAATGGGTGCGTTGAGCATGGCGCTAGCGCCCCATGAGGAAGTTCCGCCTTGGGTAGTCGCGCCATAGCTGTCGGCAGCGGCCGAGAAATTGCTGAGGTCGGGGCGCCTGGAGAGGATGCGAATCGCACCGCCCATGGAGCCGTTGCCATACAGGGTTCCTTGCGGCCCGCGAAGCACTTCAATCCGGTCGGTGTCCCAAAGCTTGAGGTCCGGCTGATCGGCGCCGGTGTCGAGAGTACTTCCCGGCAATCCGCTGATGGGAATGTCGTCGTAATACAGCGCGACTTCCGGTCCGCCCGCAGACTGCAAGCCGCGAAGTGCGTAGCGCTTCTGCCCAGGCCCTGAGTCGATCGCCGTCAAGCCCGGGATCAATCGCTCGAAGTCTGCGACCGCGTCGATGTTGGCGGTTTCAAGGATGTCCGGTCCGATCACCGTCATATTGATCGGCGTCTCGAGGAGGAGTGATTCTCGTTTGGTGGCGGTAACGAGAATTTCGGCTAAGGGGCCCGAGGCGGCGTCAGCGGATTGCGCAACCGCGCGAGTGAGAGCGCCCGCCATCAATATCCAGACACCCGCAGCGACCTGAAGCGATGCCGGCCCAATGAAACTTCCAGCGCGCGCGCCATGCATGCTGAAGCCTCCCGGTTGGACTCGCCGTTTCCGACGATAACGCTAGACGGTGTAAATCGCTGTATATCGACGTTAATTACCGCCTGGGGAGTGGACAAGACCCGCTCTGACTGCCGAGCATGAAGGACATGTTCGGGACTAAAGTGGTTTTCGCCGATCGCGCAAGGGGTGGTGTTGAGCCGTCCTCGCCCAGTACATCAATGGTCGAGCGCCTGGATTCCTCGCCGCTCAAATTCGTCCATGGACTGGCGGCTCTTTTGTGCGCGTTGGGATTCGGGATCGATTTGCTCGAGATCACGGTCACGAACGCGCTATCCGCCGTGTTCTCGGCGCCGCCCCACTCGTTGAGCGCAACCGTTTTGTCATGGCTCTTGGCCTCGGTCTACATCGGGGCGGTCATCGGAGCGCCCTTGGTCGGGCGCGTGGCCGATCGCCGTGGGCTCAGGTCGGCCTTGTGCGGATGCCTACTGTGGCTGGGATGCACATCCTTGCTCGCCTTTACCCAGTCGAGGCCTTTGGAGTTCGGCGTATTTCGGTTCCTGTCTGGCATCGCGTTGGGGGCGTATCCGCCGCTCATGATCGCGTATCTGACAGCGATCGCTCCTGCCGCTTACCGAGGACTGATGATCTTTTGGGTGTGCTCGTTAGCCTATCTGGCTCCGCCCTTCGGCATTTTTATCGTCAGCTGGCTCACGCCACTGCACCCCTTCGACATCGCGGGATGGCGATGGCCATTTGCCTTCGGCGGGCTGGCCGCGCTCATCGCGAGCTTCGGGTTCATGTGGTTGCCCGAGTCGCCTCGGTGGCTGCTGATGCTCGGTCGAACCGAGGCGGCTGAGCAAATCTGCTTGTCCATTGAGCGCTCCCGACGGCTGCTGTTACCGATCCTGCTGAGCCCTCGTTCGAGATTGCATCCTCCAGCATCAACGGCTCGCCGAGATCTGCCCCCTGGGGGGGAGAAAATCAAAGGAAGGCTGATGTTCGTCGTAGGGCTTTACTTCCTGCAGCCGTGGGCGATGGTTGCCTTTCCTCTTCTCACCGGGCCGATGTTGCTGAAGCGCGGTTTCCGACTCACCGATGCACTGCTCTACATCGCCTGGGCGACATTCGGTCCAGCCGTGAGCACTTTCTTCGCGGGCCCCGTCATTGATCGTCTCGACCGCCGCGTATCGCTGGTACTCACCTGTGGCTTCATGTTGTTGGCAGTGAGTGCTTTTTTCTATTCCGATCAGCCGCTGCTGCTGACCGGTGCGATCCTCGCCTTCACAACGGGGGTCGCGGTCTACACGCCGCTGATGACCACTTACGGAGCAGAGCTCTTTCCGATCTCAAAGCGCGCTTCTCTGACCACCCTTGCGTGGGCCGGCAACCGCTTGGCGGCAGTACTCGTCCCTTTGAGCGTCCTACCGCTTTTCGTGGCTTATGGTCCGCTCGCCGTTGGCTGGGAGGTGAGCGCCGCGCTGCTCGCCACAGGGCTGCTCATTGCGGTCTACGGTCCCAGGGCCTCTGCCGGCGAGGCTACTCAATGAGCCCACACATGTTGCACCGGGCCGCGCTAGACCCTCGAAGACAATTGATTCCAAGGCTGCGGCAAATTTGGCTAACTGCCTCGATGGCGACTTCTTCAAACCTCGCGTGGTTGCGTTCCGCTTGAGCGCCTCTCTGGGCGATCTAGGGTCTTGGGCTGGGGGTCGTTATTGTTGTCATATATGCGGTTGTTATTATCTATAAAAATAACCCTAGCAAAGTCTATGGCGCTTTCCGAGCATTTGGGACGTACGGTCGCGCCATTTTGGGGAGAAAACCGCAGTGAAAGCCGGTGCCTGTGGAGCGACGACCCACATTGCCGTCTCGATCCTATTGTTCCAGGCATCTACCGCCATCGCGCAAAAGAGCCTGACTCCGGCCGGAGCGGTCTCACCGGAGATTTCTCAGGACTCTGAAATTCCAGACATCATTGTCACGGCGCGCAAGATAGCTGAACGATTGCAAGATGCGCCAATGAGCGTGGCGGTCATCACCTCAGATACGATAGAGAAAATCGGCGCGACGACGCTGGCGGATTTGGGAAGAGCAACGCCGGGCATGACGATTGTGTCAGCGGCGCCTGGTCAGAATCAAATTATCTTGCGTGGCCTGTCCGGCAACAATACCGTCGGCTTCTATCTCGACGACACGCCGCTCTCGATTGGCATCGGAAATGCGGTTCAGCCGACGAACTTCGACATGGATCCCGCGCTCTTTGACTTGGATCGGGTCGAGGTATTGCGTGGGCCTCAGGGGTCACTCTACGGCGCGAGTTCCTTCGGCGGAACCGTGAGGTACATCACCAACCAGCCGAATCTCACCGAAACACGCGTATCGGCTAAGGCGACTGCTTCCGGTACTGAGCATGGAGGATTTAACGAAGAGGTGGATGGACTCATCAATCAGCCTATCATTCCGGGATATTTAGCGCTCCGCGCCATGGTGTTTGATCGCAACAATAGCGGCTATATTGATCGTTATCCGACTGACCCGAACAATTACTTGGCCGTTCTTCCGGGTCCCGTCGATAAGAATATTAATACGGAGCAAACATTTGGCGGGCGCATTGCCATCGAGGCAAAGCCCATCGATGAATTATCGGCGACTCTCGCTGCTTACTATCAGCACCAGAACTTGGGCGCCCCCTTTACGTTCGACTCCCCGCCCGGCAGCTTCAGCGACCCGATTCAGAGTCGCTTGCTCCGTGAACCATCCACGGACCAGGTACAGCTTTATACCTTGACGCTAAAGGGTGCCCTCCCGCAGGTCTCGATCACGTCCTCCACCTCCTACATGGACAGATATGTTTTCAGCGCCGAGGATGACTCGAAGGACCTGAGCTACTTGGTGCCGCTGGATGCCGTCTACCCCTCCATCCTCTTTTCGGAAGGGGGCAATCACAATTTCGTCGAAGAGATACGCGCCGCCGGCGGTGCAGGTCCCGTACATGGCGTGGTAGGCATCTTTTACGCGCATGCGGTCGCGTACGGCACACTCAATTGGCCGACTCCGCCGCAATATGAGGACGCCTTGGGAGACCCGACCTACTACAATTGGAACGACTTCCTCGATGTGCAAAAGGCGGTGTTTGGAGAAATCAATATCGATCTGCTGCCCGGCTTGCAGGCAACGCTGGGCGATCGCGTATACCAGCAGAGCCAGCGCTACACGGTCTACATCAACGGAGCTTTCAATGGCGGAGAGACGCCCACGAGTTCGCATACCAGTGATACTCGGGGGACCACACCAAAGTACGGTCTTTCGTATCACGTGACCCCGGATGTGCTCACGTATGCCACAGTCGCAAAGGGATATCGCGAGGGCGGCCCGCTGTTCACGTTTCCCTCTCTTTGTGCGCAAGATCTGCTCAATCTTGGTGACACGACCGCGCCCACCGCGTTCAAACCCGACTCGATCTGGAACTACGAACTGGGCACGAAGACCCAATGGTTCGACCATCGATTGACGGTGAATGGAGCCCTCTACTATATCGACTGGAACAATATTCAGCAGACCATCAATTTACCCGGCTGCGGTTTTAACTTCGTAGGCAATTTCGGTAAGGCTTCCAGCGAGGGTGTCGAATTGGAAATGAATTTTAATCCGGTCAGGGCGCTGAAGCTGAGTCTTAGCCTCTCTTACAACGAAGCGAAGCTGACCTCAACGATTCCAGGCGCGGCGGGGCAGGCAGGTCAAACTCTCGAATATGCGCCACATTGGATGGGAGCTGCATCGGCGGAATACACCCATTCAATCGCTGCCGACACCTCTGCCTTTGTGAGAGGGGATTTCAATTCCTCAACTCGCGAGGACTCGAACTACAATTACCAAAGCATCTACAAAAATATCGCCGGGTACAGTCTTCTGAATCTGCGCTTGGGCGCGAAGCACCTAGGCTGGACAGGGGGCTTGTTTGTCACCAATGCCCTGGATCGACGCGCAGAGACCGAACTGCCCTTCGCGAACGGCTTTGATCTGCCGACGCAACGGCGCATCGCCCTTAATCGGCCGCGGACAATAGGGGTGGACATACGGTTCGACTATTAGTCGCAAGCCCTCTGAAGGCCGCTCAATCGACGTGCCCGACAACAAGATCGGCGTGGTGATGACCCGCGAGGGCAAGCCTTTACCGGAATGGAGGCGGGAAATTACGCGGTGGTGCAGGTGGCCGAAGCGCTAGCCAGATCCGGCAACAAGCTCGTACCGGACGTCGTCGCCGGCGGCAGCGACGGCAAGAGCGGCACGTTGGTGGATGTGCTGTTGGCCGGATTGATTCGCGACAGCATGGGGAAAAAGACGGCATGAGGCTCACGTTCTCGCAGAAAGGCGGGCGTGTTAATGGAGTGAAATACGACGACGCGCTGGTGTACGACCGACAGTAGTTGCCGACGGTCGAGCGCAATGCCCTACAACGCTGCGCGCCTCGTGGTACGAGACGCGCATTCCTGAATCCCAAGACAGCGTGGTGCAGCGTTGGTGGGTCTGGGGATTATGTCGCTATGAGCCAAGTCTCGGGCGCCAGAATTTGCCCGATTAGCTCCACAGCAATGCCCGAAGCGGCTTGCATGCTGTTGCCCACTGGCAATCACGGGGTGGCGCATGTCTCCGGTCAATTTCGAGGTTTGGCTGAATCACTTTGAATACCATGCGCGCCATCCACGCTGCCTTCCACACGGCCTTTCCGATGAGCTAGAACCCGATGAGCGGCGGCTCATTGCGAGCTCGATTGCAACGTTCCAGCTGGGGGAGCAGTCTGAGGGACGTACGCTCTTGCGGGCCGCACAGCGCTTCGCGCACCGACAGCGTCTTGCCGCGCTCGTGCGGATCACTGAGCTTTTCATTCGCGAGGAACAGCGCCACGCGGCGCTGCTGCGGACGTTCATGGAGGATCACCACATCGCGCTCAAGAGCACTGACTGGACCGATCGGGTGTTTCGGCTGGTACGACGACTCGCGGGTTTGGAGCTCTACCTCCATGTACTCATCAGCGCCGAGCTGATCGGTATCGTCTATTATCGTGCGCTCGAAGCAGCCACGGATTGCCGGCGTCTGACTGTCCTCTGCCGTGTGCTCGTCGCCGATGAACTAGCGCACGTCGGATTCGAATCGCAGCTGCTGCTCGCGCTGAGAGCGGAGCGGACGACACCGGTGCAGGCCCTGATGCGCCTGGGTCATCGAACATTGCTTGCGAGCACCGCCGGCGTTGTTTGGTTTACGCACCGTTCGGTGCTGCGCCAGGGCGGTTACGGTATGCGGAGTTTCCTTCGCGCCTGTCTCTCGCAGTACGCCTTCTACATGGACATTCCTACGGCGGCAGGCCCGACGTCCGACCGCGTTCTTGTACCGGCGCCAAGACCGCGTGAGTGACCGGAGTCGGCGCACCGGTCAGCCGTGCGACCTCCTGCACGGCAGGCAGATTTGCATATTCAGCGATTGTATTGTTTGTCGAATTCCTGGGCGGCGCGCAGATAGCGTTCCTTGCATTCCGTTTCCCGATCGGCGGTCTCCTGCTGCGCGCATTCAGGGGCCGGGGAGTAAAAGCGCGACCAGGCCGCAGCCTTGGCTTCGTCAGCCGCGAGTTGAGTCATCGTCGCGCCCGTTTGCGCCGCGCCGTGGGCTTGACGCAACGCCACGCGGTCCCTGCGAACGGCGTTCGCCAGTCCCGCTCCTTTGGGATCCAGCTCTTGCGCGGGATGCGCATCGCCCGAGGTAGCAGAGGCGCTGTGGTCGAAAATCTTGTAATAGCCGTGGCGCAATCCGATCAGCAAGATGATCAACAGGCTGATGCGCCATATCCAGGTTGTGAAGCTGGTTCTGTCGGACAGTTCCATGGGTCGATGGTAGGCAGTCTCCGTGGGCAAAGCGTGCCTCCAGTCACAGACTTTTAAAAGCGCTCTTCGTTACGAAAGCAGATTCGCTCTCGGTCTGATTCACTGATAGATCTTCGTCCGCCAGGACGATGGGGGCGCCGTGCAGGGTACGCTCCGCGGCGCGGCGCCACGCGTCTTGAAAATGGCTGAGCTCCTCACTTGACGCGATGGACTTGGTCGCGAGCAGCGCCTCGAGAGCCTTCAGCCAGTGAAGATAGTAGACCGCGCCATGGTTCGGCGCATCGAGAAGGTTCGGCGCATCGCGAGGGCTCGGCGAGTCGTGGTCAGCGGCGGAGCGGATCTGATGCGCCAGGGCGTTCGACCATTCGGGCCAGGTGAACACGCCGCGCTCGTGAAGCGACACGGTCATGGCAAACGCATGGGCTTGCCAGGGCTCTTCGAACACCGGTCCCTCGGCATCGCGAGGCAGTCCGGGCAATGCCTCGAGCGGAGCGTGCGCTGCGTCAACGTAGATTGAGTTCACTGCGCGTTGTTCATGCCGGTTCGAGATAGGGTTGCCAAGCATCGAAGGACACGCGGTGCCCGGCGGCGGCCTTGGCGCCCCATAATTCGCGCGCCTCGAACACCACCGTATAGAGCCACTGCGGATCTTCTCCCAAGCCTTGGGCATGGGAATCGGCAAACACATGGCACCCGTGGATTCGGTCGATGATGCCGGTCTTGCCACGCAGATAGGCGGGGAGCCGTGTCGGGTGATCGACCGGTGCGGCGCGGGTGACGACTGTTTGACCCAGCCGATAGCGTGCGGGGGCGATTGGCGGGCGCGTTGTGGGGGAGCCTTTCGCCAGCTTCGCGGGCACCTGGTCCGCCATCAAGATCTGATCGATGGGCGTGTGCGGGTGGGGAGCATGGCCGACGGCGAGTTCGTCGGAAGTCACCAGACCTTTCGCCACGAGCAGTTTTTCGAGGCCGCTCAGCCAGATCTGATAATAGCTGAGTTTCAGGTAGTCGGGCAGCGTCTCGCGGGCGGCGCGCATCATGTCGATGTTCCAGCGGCCGAGTGCGCCCATCGCGAGAGTCAACGCGAGCACTCGCGATTCCCAGGGGGCATGGAACAGTGAGTCATCGGCATCTTGTACCACCGGGCCAAAGCCTTGGCGGCCGCCGAGATCGCCATGAGTCATGTAGGGCACGTTACATTTCCGCGGGCGTGCGCGCGAGGCCGGTGCCGATCATCGAGTCGCGGGTGACGAGAGCGCTTAAGGCCGCTTCGTCAAGGCCGTCGGTGCCTGCGGGACGTTCGGGAATGACGAGGTAGCGCACATCGGCGGTCGAGTCCCAGACCCGGATCTCGGTGTCGGAGGGCAGGGTCACGCCGAACTCGCGGAGCACGCCGCGCGGATCTCGGACGACGCGCGAGCGATAGGGGGCGCTCTTGTACCAGACCGGGGGCAGTCCCAGCACGGGCCAGGGGTAGCAGCTGCACAGTGTGCACACGACGATGTTGTGCCGCGTGGGGGTGTTTTGCAGTGCGATCATGTGCTCGCCTTGTCGTCCGCTGTAGCCAAGTTCGGCGATGGCGGCGGTGGCATCGCGCAGCAGCCGATCGCGATAGTCGCTATCGACCCACGCGCGCGCAACCACGCGGGCGCCGTTGCGTGGGCCGATTTTGGTCTGGTAGGTGTCGATGAGCACGTCGAGTGCCGCAGGATCGACGTAGCCTTTCTGGGTCAGCAGCGTCTCGAGGGCGCGGACGCGGCGCTCGATCTCGCTCAATTCGCTGTGGCCGGGATGGTCGTGATCGGCATGCTCGTGGTCGGGATGTGCGTGATGGGCGGGGTCCTGCTCGGTTTCCATGAGCAATGGTAGTCGCGGAAACGGGCGCGGCGCTACGGGCGCGGTTACGGCGAGTGTGTAAGGTTCGGCGACACGCAAGCAGACTGACGCGACCTCGGCTCCATTCTACGCTCGCGGCAATCGTAAAAAAGCCCATGAACCGGGATCGCGTCGACGGTGCAGGTCGACGGTGCAGCGACACGAAGGGCGGAGTGGGCGCCATGCGGGCGGCGCGGCTCGCTGGCTTGGTGGCCCGGCAACGGCCGAGGGCTGTGCGCAGCAGCCTACTGGCGGCCCAAATAGCCCAAGCAAGCCACGCGGCCCCTAAGCTTGGACGCAACATAAGGCCCGCTACGCGCAACAGGTGGTGGGCAGCCTTGAACCGGACGGGCGTTTGAAAT
>Ga0181537_10001376_pt1 | contig 22489 bp, 18 predicted proteins | sample PEATcosm2014_Bin_39_FD_119765 | JGI IMG/M metagenome (GOLD analysis project Ga0181537, IMG submission 119765) | Peatland microbial communities from MTU Mesocosm Facility, Houghton, MI, USA - PEATcosm2014_Bin23_10_metaG | ecosystem: Environmental > Terrestrial > Soil > Wetlands > Peat | place... | reverse complement strand
CGGCGCTCGTTATTGAATTTGGCCCGATCCCTTCAGGCCGGCTCCGGCGAGGCAAGACCACCATGGCAGCCGGCAACGGGGGCACGGGCAGAGCTTCAGCCGACAGCCTGATCCGAGTTCGGAGCGCTGCCGACGCGCGCCGAGAGCAGTTCGGTGGTATCCGCCGCACTGCGCGGATGCGCGAGGAAGAATCCCTGGGCCAGATCGCAGCTGCGCTCGCGCAGAAAATCCATCTGATCGCTGGTCTCGACACCCTCGGCAACCACCTGCTTGCCGAGCGCGTGCGCCATCTTGATGATGGTCTCGGCGAGCGTCGCCGCGGTAACGCTGTGCGGAATCTCTTCAATGAATGAGCGATCAATCTTGATGGCCTGCACCGGATGCTGTCGCAGGTAGCCAAGCGAGGAGTAACCGGTGCCAAAGTCATCGAGCGACAGGCGCACTCCCAGCGCCGCCAGGCGCCGCAGCGAAGCGCGTGCATCCTCATCAGCAAACACCGACTCGGTCAGTTCGATCTCGAGCATCTCCGGTGGTACGCCGACGCGATCGAGGGCCCGGCGCACCAGCGTCGGAAACTCCTGCTGGCGCAGCTGGTAGACCGAGACGTTAAGTGCCAGGCGCTCGGGCGCGATGCCCTGCTCGCGCCAGATCGCGAGCTGGTTGCAGGCCGTCTCGAGCACCCAGGCTCCGATATCGACGATCAGTCCGCTCTGCTCGGCCGCCGGCACGAAGTCGCCCGGATAGCGCATCGGTTCGCGTGGCGGCTGCCAGCGCAGCAGCGCCTCGAGTCCGACCAGTGATCCGGTGCGCACATCAAACTGCGGCTGGTAATAGAGTGAGAACTCGCGCTTGCGAAGCGCCTTGAACAGGCCACTTTCCGCCGCGGCGCTCGGCATGCGCTCCATCTTGCGGTCGTAGAAGGCCGCCCTTGAGCGCCCGCCGGCCTTGGCCTGGTACATCGCCAGGTCGGCATTGCGCATCAGCTCCTCGATCGTCCCGCCGTCGTCCGGGAACAGCGTGATACCGATGCTGGCGCGCACCTGATGATCGCGGCCAGCGACGCTGACCGGCATCTCGAGACTCTGAATGATGCGCGCGGCCACGCGCTGCGCGCCCTCGGGTGCGCCCACACCGCGCAGGATCACCGTGAATTCATCGCCACCCAGACGCGCGACCGTGTCGCCATCCTTGACGCAGGCGCGCAGGCGCTGCGCGACCACGGTCAGTACCTGATCGCCCGCAGTGTGTCCGACACTGTCATTGACCCGCTTGAAGTGATCCAGATCCACATAAAGCAGCGCACCGCGCAGGACACCGACGCTGGCGCTGGCCAGTTCCTGGGCGAGTCGGTCGCGAAACAGCAGTCGATTGGGCAGCGAGGTGAGCGCATCAAAATGCGCCTGTCGGTACAGCAGTTCGTCGCGGGCACGGATCGAAAGCGCCACGCCGAGCCGCGCCGCGCATTCGGTGCCGTAGCTGGCGAGCTCCGGCGGCACTTCCGGCGCGTTGTGATAGCCGACCGCGAGGATCGCCACCACCTGCTCGGAGGCCTGCAACTTGACCGGCCAGAGCCAAAAGAACTCAGCGCCCAGCTGCAGCAGCGGCTCGAGGAAACTGTGGCGCACCGGCTCGCTGCGCAGCACCGTGAGCCCGGCAGTGTGCGCGCCGAGATTCTCAACCAGCTCTGAATCCATGCTGATACGCCTCACCGCGCCTTCCGTGGTGCCGCCCGCGGCCACATAGACCCGCGCCTGTGTCGGTGCATCCTGATCGAGCAGCGCCAGCGCCGCGGCGTGGCAGCCGGTGATGCGACGCACCCGCGACAGCACCGCATCCAGGGAGTGTTCAAGATCGCCCGCTTCGAGCAGCAGCCGGTCAATTTCGTTGAGGTTTTCCAGGGCCCGCACGCGCTCGCCCATCAGTGCAACGGCGCGATTGAATTCCGCTGCGACGCGACGCGGCGTGTCGTTGGCGCCGCCCAGCGGCACAGGCACGTAGCGCCCTTCACCCAGATCGCGCAGCGAGCGGCGCAGTGCCAGCAGCATCGGTTCCCAGCAATCCTGCAGATACCAGGCCGCGGCCATCGCGAGTATCAGGCCCAGGCCAATCAGGTAGGCAAGTTCGCCGCCGAGGCGCCTGAGGCCATAGCTGCCCGGGTGCCAGGAGGAGAAGCTGACCACGGTCCAGGCATCGCTGTTCAGATGCAGTGCCGTCGGAATCACGCGCGTGAGCGCACCGCGCCACTCCCGCCCGCCGACCTGCCAGGAGCGCTGGCCGAGCTGATTGACGTCGCTCGCCGCGCCATCGTGTTCCTGGATCAGGACCGGCAGCAGGTCCTTGTCCACCGGCGCGCTGGTACGCAGCACGTTGCCCGCCCCATCGAGCACGATCATGTCCGAATGACTGCCGGGAATGTCCGCCATGTCCTGCCAGAGCCACTCGCCCGTGATCTCGAAGAAGGCGATCATCGGCACGCCGGCAGCCGTCGTGTTGTGGATCAGATAGAGCCCGGCCGTCGGGCCGTGCGGCGCGCTGCGCAGCAGAGTCTGCCCGGCGTCCAGTGCCCGCCGATCGAAGCTATTGAGTGCGACCGGCCAGCGCGGACTGCCAGCAGAGGCGCTGCCGAGAACCACGCCGCCGATGGCAGCGGCGCGCAGCACGCGCTGCTGCAGCACATTGCCGCCGGCACCGGCATCGACGCTGGTCACGGCCTGCACGGTCAGGCCGGCGGCCATGAGTCGCGCGCGGATCTGCGCCGCGACGCTCTGGCTGCGGGTGCCTACGAGCTGCAGCGTCTGGGAATCAGCATTGCTGTTGAGCGCCTGTGCGCCCGACCACAGAGCGCCGGCAAGCAGCGCAACAGCCATGGCGCCGGTGACCAGCAGCAGCCGCCAGATCATCGACTTGGGACGGGCAGGGTCTGTCGGCGACATTGGGGACGTGGCTATCCGGCTGCGGGTAGCCCAATTTAACGATAGTCGGTCCCGATCAACGCCGACCAGGTCACCGAATTGATGCGCTCGACTACCCCGGTGTCGACTGCGTCACATTTGCGGCGCTTCGTCGTTGGTGCCCGCGAGTTTGCAGATCTCGGCGTAGGTGTAGCGATGCGTGCCACGACGCCCCGAGAGCACCGCGCCGGCCATCGCGGCGGCGACCTGGCGGGCGCTGATCGGGCGAAAGGGCCGAAGCTTGCCGAGCATCAGCGGACTGACCAGCGGCGCCAGCAGCCGTGCGATGCCCTCGGTCGCGCGCAGTTCGCGGCGCGATCCGAGCAGCAGGCTCGGCTGAAATATATGCAGCGCCGGGAAACGCAAGGTCTGCAGCGCAATCTCGGCCTCGCCCTTGACGTGCATATAGAAGTTCTTGGCGGCTATGTCCGCGCCGATCGCGGACACCACCGCCAGGCTGACGGCCCCATTGGCGCGCGCGTAGCGGGCGAAGCGCACCACCAGATCGCAGTCCACGGCCCGGAACGCTTCGCGCGAACCGGCCTGCTTGAGCGTGCTGCCGAGGCAGCAGTAGGCATCGGTGCAGGCGAGCGAGGCGAGTTCCTTCTCCAGATTCTCAAAGCGCAGGATGCGGTTGGCGAGCCGCGGGTGATCCACCCGCAGCGGGCGGCGCGAGAGCGCCACCACCCGCTCATAGGCGCCGCCGTGGAGCAGCATCGGCAGCAGGCGCGAACCCACGAGCCCGCTGCCGCCGACAATCCAGGCGATGCGCTTACTGACCTCAGCCATGTCATTGAGCTTACGGGGGCCATTGCTCATCGCACAAGCGATCCGCAGTCACAATTCCAGTCGCAGCTGCCCTCCGGGTGAGGGCGATCGAAACAATTGGGTACACAACGGCGGCGCCGGCGTCGATGGCAGGCCCAGTCGCCGGCTGGCCAGCGCGAAGCGCGATCGCAGCAGCTCAGCCCAGGCACCGCTCCCCTTCATGCGCTGCCCAAAGCGGGCATCGTAGTCGCGGCCACCATGCGCCGACTGCACCAGCGACATGACGTGGGCAGCGCGCTCGGGCAGGTGGGTCGCCAGCCATTCCCGAAACAGCGGTGCCACCTCAAGCGGCAGTCGCAGCAGCACGTAGCCGGCCCGGCGCGCGCCGTTGGCCACTGCCGCCTCCAGCAGCTGCTCGAGCTCGGCATCATTGACCATCGGAATGATCGGTGCGATCAGCACCCCGCACGGTATGCCCGCCGCGCTCAGCTCGCGCAGGACCCGCAGGCGCGCCGCTGGCGCCGCCGTGCGCGGCTCGAGCGTGCGTTTGAGCTCGTTGTCCAGGCTCGTCAGGCTGACGTAGACACGCACCAGCTGCTCGCTGGCCAGCTGCGCCAGCAGCCCGATATCGCGCAGGATCAGCGCGCTCTTGGTCAGAATCGTCAGCGGATGGTGCGTTTCGACAAACACCTGCAGCAGCGAGCGGGTCACTTCGAGGCGCCGCTCGATGGGTTGGTACGGATCGGTGTTGGCCCCGAGCGTTATCGGCTCGCAGCGATAGCCGGCGCGCGCAAGTTCCTGGCGCAGCAGATCCGCCGCCCCGACCTTGTAGAACAGGTGCGTCTCAAAGTCCCGCCCCGGGGACAGGTCCATGTAGGCATGTGTGGGCCTGGCAAAGCAGTAGATACAGCCGTGCTCGCAACCGCGGTACGGATTGATCGACTGCGAGAAAGGCACGTCGGGTGAATCATTGCGCGAGATGACGGTGCGGGCCGCCTCGGGCAGCACATGGGTCGCAAGCGACTGCCCGGTCTCCTCGCTGTACCAGCCATCATCGAGCGCATCGAAGGACGTGCGCACGAAACGCGGCTGCGGGCTGCTGAGTGCGCCGCGACCCTTGATTGGTGTTCCCATAGGGGTTACTGTATATAAATACAGTTCTAGCGCAAGTCCTTCATTCGGCGCAGCGGCGGAAACAGTGCGACCCATAAGCCGACGACGCCGAGTGTCGCCAGCCCACCGATGACGACCGCGGGGACGGTACCGAACCAGCGCGCGGTGAGGCCCGATTCAAAGCCGCCCAGTTCGTTGGAAGCCCCGATGAACATCGAGGTCACCGCATTGACCCGGCCGCGGATCGCATCGGGGGTGTTCAGCTGCGCGACGATGCCGCGCACGTAGACGCTGACCATGTCGCCGGCACCGGTGATGAACAGCGCCGCGAAGGAGAGCAGGAACACATGCGAGAGGCCGAACACCACCGTCGCCACGCCAAACAGCGCCACGCCACCGAACATCCACAGCCCGGCGTGCGAGCGGATCGGATAGAGCGCCAGCACGATGCCGGTAATCGCAGCCCCGGCGCCAGGGGCGGTACGCAGCAGACCGAAGGCCACCGACCCGGCATGCAGAATGTCGCGGGCAAATATCGGCAGCAGCGCCGCGGCGCCGCCGAACAGCACCGCGAACAGATCCAGCGAGATCAGGCCGAGTAGCACGCGGTTGTGAAGCACGAACTTGAGACCTTCCACGAACCGATGACCGCTGCCGGGCTCCGGGCCAGAGGCGCTGCGCGCTTCGGCGCGTACCGGGCGGATGCCCAGGATCAGCGCCGCGGTCAGCAGATAGAGGGCCAGGCAGGTGGCATACACGACCCTGGCGCCGAGCAGGAACAGCAGGCCGCCCAGTGTCGGGCCGGCGATGACCGCGACCTGGAACAGCAGCGAGTTAAGCGCCATGGCCCGGGGAAGATCCTCACGCGGCACCAGAGCCGGCAGGATTGACTGCACCGCCGGTGACCAGAACGCGCGCGCTGCGCCGAAGATGCCGATGGCCAGGTACATGGGCCAGAGCACGCGCGTACCCGCCAGCGTCAGCCCGAGCAGCGTCGCCACGCACACCGCCTCGAAAATAGCGGCCAGCACCGCGACCACGCGCCGGTCATGGTGATCGGCCACATGGCCGCCGACCAGCACCAGCGCGACGAACGGCACGAACTCGCTCAAGCCCACCAGACCAAGGGCCAGTGGATCGCGGGAAATCGCATACACCTGCCAGCCGACGGCGATGCTGAGCATCTCCCAGCCGATGATGGCCGACACCCGAGCGATGGCGAAGCGCGCGAACTCCTTGTGCCGCAGCATGGCCAGCGTCGCGGCGCGACCGCCTGTACTCAAGCGCTCTCCGCGGGCCTGCGGATGCTGTGCCACTCGCGCCACACCGCCAGCAGCACGCCCAGGATGGCTGGACCGATAAACAGCCCGACCAGCCCGAAAGCCGCGAGGCCGCCGAGTACACCAAACAGCACGATCAGGAATGGTGCGCGCGTCGTGTTGCTGATGAAGATTGAACGCACCAGATAGTCCAGCCAGCTCAGTACCAGCAGGCACCAGAGCGCGAGCATCGTCGCCGCAAAGACCTTGCCCACGGCCACGAGCCAGATCACGATCGCGGCCCACACCACCATCACGGCAAAGGGCACCAGCGCGGCCATCGCCGTCACGGCCGCCGCCATGACCGGTGCGCGAACCCCGGCGATCCAGTAGGCCACTCCGCCCAGCAGGCCCTGCACCAGCGCAGACAGCACCAGGCTGATCAGGACCGCCTTGACCGTCTGTCCCATGGCCTGCAGGTACACCTGCGCACGCTCGCCCAGGTACTCGCGCACCATCGCGCTCACCTTGCTCGCGATCTGATCGCCATCGAGATACAGAAAGAACATGCTGACGACGGTGACGAACAGCTTGCCGGCGTTGCGACCGAGGTTGCCCAGCACCGCCGCGGCATTGCCGCTCAGCGAGCTGACCAGGCCGTGCAGCGAATCGTGCAGCCACTGCGGATCACGCTGTAGGCGCTCGTTGAAATCCTGGAAAATGGGACCGATGAGCGGCACATGCAGCAGCGAGTCAGGCAGCTGCACGCCACTGGCAAGGAGTGGTGCAAAGTCCCGATACAGCTGTGCCAGTTCCGAGCGCAACATCATCAGCAGCAGCGCCATCGGCACGATCACCGCCGCGGTCAGGGCCAGCGTCATGATCAGCGCCGCGCCGGTGCGGCTGCCGCCGAGCACACGGATGGTGCGCTGGTAGAGCGGCCAGCTCACATAGCAGAGGATGCCGGCCCAGATCACCGACACGATGAAGGGCCGCAGGACCGCCAGGCCCAGCAGCAGCAGCGCGGCCAGCACCAGCCCGGTCAGCGTACGACGCAGCCATGGATCAGGCAGCTGAGCTTCCAGTTCAGCCTCCCGGGCCGCGCCCGTCGGCGCCCGCGAAGCGCACGATGTGCGCCGCGCTCTGCTGCGGCTGCTCGTGATGCAGCAGATGGCCCGCGCCTCTCAGGCACTGCAGATCGGCGCGCGGCAGCGCGGCACGGAAGCGCTCCAGTACGCCCTCACCGGCCTTGCGCAGCAGCTCCGAATCACTGCCATAGAGCAGCTGGACCGGGATCCGGATCTGCTGCCAGCTCGCCTCGACCTGGGCGCGCGTATAGCGCACCGGCGAGGCGAGCTGCAGGCGCGGATCGGCGATGATTTCGAAGCCCTCGCCGTGCGGGCGCGTCCAGACCTGGGCCAGGTACAGGGCGTGGGCGGCTGGCAGCGCCGGATTGCGCCGCTGCAGCATGCGGGCCAGTTCGGCCACGCTCGCGTACTGGCGCTGCGCCGGCGGCGCGCGCAGCTGGTCAAGCCAGCTGCCGATGTGCGCCGGAAACTCCGCGGCCGCGATCTCGGGCATGCCAAAGCCCTCGATGTTCACCAGCCAGGCCAGCCGCTGCGGACGGATCGCCGCGTACAGGCTGGCGACCATGCCACCCAGACTGTGGGCAATCACCGGCCAGGGCGAGTCCGCGCCCAGCGCATCGAGCACGGCTTCCAGTTCGGCCAGTCGATCGGCAAACCAGTAGCGCTCGGCACGCCAGGCACTGCCTCCGTGGCCGCGCCAGTCGATGCCGAGGAATGCCCACTGATCAGGCAGCGCATCGATGAGCAGCTGCCAGCCGGCCGCACAGTCCATCCACCCATGCAGCAGCAGGCAGGGCCGCCCGCTTGCCGGACCCCAGCGCGTGAGCGCGATGTGGCCCTCGCGCGTCTCGAGCATCTCGGTACGTGGCAGGCGGCGCGGCCGATACGCTTGCGCTTCACTCGTGCGTGCGGCAGAGGGCTGCGGGTTGGGCATCAGCTGCCCAGGAACATGCGGTAGGCCGGATTGCTGGTCTCTTCGCTGTACGGAAAGCGCAGCTCATTCAGGTGCTGCAGAAACTCGGCGCGCTCGGCGCGCGGTACCTGGATCCCGGCCAGTACGCGCCCGTAGTCCGAGCCGTGATTGCGGTACTGGAACAGGCTGATGTTCCAGTTGGTGCCGATCGCCTGCAGGAAGCGCAGCAGCGCGCCGGGCCGCTCCGGAAACTCGAAGCGGTACAGCAGTTCATGTTCTATGGCGGCGGCGCGACCGCCGATCATGAAGCGCACATGGAGCTTCGCGACCTCGTTGTCGCTCATATCGATGACCGGGTAGCCCGCTTCACGCAGCTGCGCGCCAATGCGCTGGCATTCATCGCGGCCCTGCGAGAGCTCGAAGCCAAGGAAGATGTGCGCCTTGTCCGTGCCCTGATAGCGGTAGTTGAATTCGGTGATGCTGCGCTGCCCTAGCAGTTCACAGAAGCGCAGGAAGCTGCCCGGCTGCTCAGGAATCTCCACGGCGAACAGCGCCTCGCGGCCGGCGCCCAGGTCGGCGCGCTCGGCAATATGCCGCAGCCGGTCGAAATTCATATTCGAGCCGCTGTTGATCGCCACGAAGCGCAGCTCGCGGCACTTCTCGCGCGCCACGTAGTGCTTGATGCCAGCGACGGCCAGCGCTCCGGAAGGCTCGACGATCGAGCGCGTGTCCTCAAAGATGTCCTGGATCGCTGAGCAGATCTGGTCGGTGTTGACCAGCACGATCTGATCGACATAGCGCTTTGCCAGCTCGTAGGTCTCCTCGCCAACACGGCGTACGGCCACGCCATCGGCGAACAGCCCGACCTTGTCGAGCGTCACGCGCCGCGCAGCGCGCAGCGATTCATACATCGCAGCGGCGTCTTCGGGCTCGACGCCAATGATCTTGATCTTCGGATACAGCTGCTTGACGTAGGCGGCAATGCCCGCGATCAGTCCGCCACCACCGACCGGCACAAAGATCGCGTCGAGCTCGCCACGCGACTGGTGCACGATCTCCATTCCAATCGTGCCCTGCCCGGCAATCACATCCGGATCATCGAAGGGATGGACGAACGCCAGGTTGCGCTGCCGCGCCAGCAGCACGGCGTGATCGTAGGCGCTGTCGAACATGTCTCCGTGCAAGACCACCTCGCCGCCGAGGTCGATGACTGACTGGACCTTGATGGTGGGCGTGGTCAGCGGCATCACAATGACAGCTGGTATGCGCCGGTGCCGGGCCGCCAGCGCAACGCCCTGCGCGTGGTTGCCGGCCGAGGCGCAGATCACGCCGCGCTCGGCGACCGAGGCCGAGAGGTGCGCGATCTTGTTGTAGGCACCCCGCAGCTTGAAGGAGAAGATCGGCTGCAGGTCCTCGCGCTTGAGCAGCACACGGTTGCCCAGGCGTCGCGACAGGCGTGGCGCGTCCTCGAGTGGCGATTCAATCGCCACATCGTAGACCTTGGCCTTGAGGATGCGCTGGAGGTAGTCGTCGCTCATAGAGCAGCAGCTTAAATTATTAGGGCGCGCTTTGCCCGCACAGGACGCTCTGCCGGTCTCGCGGGTAACGGCAGCGGCTTCAGGCGCCAGGCTTGAAGACGAAGCGAAACTCCGTGTTGCCGATGGTAAGCAGATCGCCTTCGCGCAGCGCCTGGCGACGCACGCGCGTTCCATTGATGTAGACGCCGTTGGTGCTGGCCAGGTCTTCGACGACCGTGCCCTCGTGGGTCAGCAGCAGCACCGCATGGTGGCGACTGACCGAGGGCGTGTCGATCTGGATAGAATTATCCGGTGTGCGCCCGATGGTTGTGCGACCGGTCAGCACGTGCGCAATATTGGTCGCACCCGAACGGCGCACCAGCAGCGGGCTGCCCGGCGCGTTGCGCCGGCGGGCCTCGGCCTGCAGGCGCTGCACCACCTGCTCGCGCTCCTGCAGCGTGCTCGCGAGCCGCTCGAGCTCCCGACGCAGCGCGGCTTCATCACCGGCGCTGTCCCCTGGGCGCGTCCGTGAGTGCAGGTGCGATTCGAGCGTGTCTTTTTGTGCCTGGGCTTCCTGGAGCCGCCGCTGCGTGGACTCGAGATCCGCCTGCGCCGTGCCGAGCTTGCCGTGTACCAGGCGGATCATCTCGCCGTGGTCACTCAGTTCCTGCTCGAGCGTCGCAATGCGTTCAGAGGCGGCCGCGAGCTCGGCGGCCGGCACGGTCGGCGCCGCTTCGGGCGCGCGCGTGAGCTGGCTCTGCAGCTCAAGTGCGTGCTGCTCGGCCAGCTGCGCCCGGCCGCTCGCTTCGGCCAGCTGATGCTGCAAATCATCCACCGTGCTGTCGAGCTTGGCGATGCGCCGCCGGTCCGTGCCGGCGGTGGTGAAGGCCGTGTTGAGCTGCTGCTCGAGTGTGGCGATCAGCGCATCGCGCTCACGCACGCGGCTCTCGGCATCGTGGAGCATGTCATCGAAGATCTGGCGGCGTGCTTCGAGCGTGCGCAGGGTCTCAAGGTAGCGCTCGGCGCGCACCTGCAACTCATCCGGAGCACCGGCGCGTCTCACCGGCGGAAGCATCGTCGGCGCGCCGGCCATTGCCGCGGGCGCCTCCTGCAATCGCGCCTCGAGTGCACGCAGTTCCGCGGCATCGCGATCGGCACGCACCAGCAGTTCGCGCTGCTCGGTGCGCGCGGCGCTCAGCTGCACGCTGAGCGCACCGGCCTGATCCTGCAACTCGCTGATGTGGTGATCCCGTGCGTTGAGCTGCCGCTCGTAGTCATGCAGCTCCTCGCTCCGGCCCTGGACCCGCTCCTCAAGTTCGCCCAGGCGCACGGTCAGTGCATGGACCGTCTGCTCAAGGTTCTCGCGCGCGGCGAGCGCCGCATCGCGTGAGGCCTCGGCAGCGATCAGCGCTTCCCTGAGCGCCTCCTCTGCGGAGGGCGGCGCAACCCAGGTGTCGGTTTCGGAAACATCAGTGGCAGTGGCTTCAAGATCCGTAAGACCAGGCATCACGGCGGTCCGCTGCAGTTCCTCTGGCGAGGTCTCGTTGTCGTGGTCCTGAAGTTTCTTCATGGGGCTGCGAATCGGTGTCCAAATAAGCCAGGCAGTGTGGCGAGCGGTTGGCCGCTCGCTGCATCGTCAGTTCATGCCAAGAAATTCCCTCAATCGCTGCAGCGTGGGTTCAGCCACGCTACGCGCGCCAGGCTCCCCGCCCAACCCCAGATCGAGCTGCAGCACCGGCAGCGCCGGAGCCAGCGCGAGGCTCGCGCTCGCCGCGAGCACCAGCTTGCCCATTAGCGCCCGGCGCGCTTCGATCAGCGCCAGGGCGAGGGCTGCGCCGCTGCCGTGAGCGATGATGTTCAGGCGCCGGAAGCGCATCGAGTCCAGAAAATCCGTCAGTGCGCCCGCCAGTTCGGCCGTGCCGGCACCGGCTGGCGGTGCATCCGACTCGCCCGAGCCGGGCAGGTCCGGGGCATAGATGGAGCGGTCGCGCCCCAGTGCCAGCAGCAGCCCGTAGAAGGGCCGGCCGGAACCCGGCGCGCCGGGGATGCACAGCACTGTCGTGGCCTCATCAAAACCACCGCCAGAGGGCATGACATGGTGCACATGCAGCTGCCCGAAGCGGCATTCAAAGTAGGCGCGGCGCACACGCGGCACGCCGGCAACCTCACCACCAGGGTGCGCGGCCGGCCTGCGTTCAGAGCTGCGCTCAGATGAGGGAACCATGGGGCAAGCATACCAACCTGCCATGAAAAAAAGCGCCCGCCGAGGGGCTACCGGGTCACTGCGCGGCGACTTTGCGGCACTGCCCACGGCTGCGCCGGATTGGCGCGGGCCGGCGTCGCAAACTGTGTGCTCTCCGATTGACGTGACCAGCGGCATTCAGGTTCTATCGCAGGCAATGTCTGGCTTTCGCTCCGTAGTGCTCCTTGCCGCCGTGCTGGCCGCTATGCCGATCGTGGCCGGCGAGCCTCCTGCTGCGGCGAGCACTGAGGTTCCCGATGCGGCGACGCTCGAGGCCGCCCATGCGCGGGTCGGTACCATTACGATCCGGCCACACCAGATCTTCGATCTTGGCGACCCGCATGAGAACGGGCTGTTGTATCGCCTGGCGGACCGCTTGCACGTGCGCTCGCACCAGGCAGCGATCCGCGCCCAGCTGCTGTTCCGCAGCGGCGATCCCTATGACGGGCGGCTGCTTGAGGAGACCGAGAGGAATCTGCGCCAGCTGCCCTACATACGCGAGCCCCGGGTACGCGCCACCGCCTGGCATGACGGCGTCGTCGACGTCGATGTGGATACCTACGATGTCTGGACGCTGCAGGTTGGACCCAGTTTCAGCCGCGCCGGAGGAGCCAACAGCACCAACCTGGGCGTGGCTGATGACAACATCCTGGGTTTCGGCAAGCAGCTCGGGATCGGCTGGTCGAGCACGGTGGACCGCACCGGCACCTACTTTGCCTGGAACGATCCGAACGTGCTCGGATCCCACTGGACCGACACCGCCGTGTGGCTGACGAATTCGGATGGCTACAGCCACGGGCTGCAGCTGGCGTTGCCCTTTTATCAGCTCGCCAGCACCCACAGCTACGGCCTGCTGCTCTCGGACACCGTGGAGACCGATACCCGTTACCGCCTCGGCCTCGCCTACGATGAGTACCAGCACGACATCCATGCCGCCAACATCTACGCCGGCTTCTCGAGTGGGCTGATGGACGGCCGCTCATGGCGACTGAGCGCCGGCGTGCAGGCCCAGAATGATGAATTCGCTACGCCCCCTGGCGACACGACCATCGGACCGCGGCCGGCGAACCGCAATCTGGTCTATCCGTATGTCACCCTGGCCCTCGTCACCGACCAGTTCCAGGTGACGCGTGACACCAACCGGATTGCGCGCACCGAGGATCTGCAATTCGGCTGGAATGGCATGCTGCAGCTGGGCTGGTCCACCCCGGCGCTCGGCGCCGACCGCTCCGCCGGCATCGTCAATGGGCAGCTGAGCTACGGGGCGCGACCGACCAGCAGCGTGGATAACTTTACTGCGCTCACTTACAGCACGCGGGTCCAGGATGGCCAGCTGGTCGATGAACACACGGGCGGCCAGGACACGTTCTACTGGCGCACCTCCGAGCGTACCCTGTTCTACTTCCTGGTCAGCGGCGATACCGGCCGCAGCGTCGATCTGGACCACTACGATCTGCTCGGCGGGGACAGTGGTCTGCGTGGCTACCCTCTGCGCTACCAGATGGGCACCTCGCGCTCACTGGTGACGGTCGAAGAGCGCATCTACACGCCCTGGTCGCTGTGGCGCCTGCTCGACATCGGCGGCGCGGCATTCTTCGATACCGGCCGCACCTGGGGACCGAATCTGGTCGGGGAACCACAGCTGGGGTGGCTGAGCGATGCCGGGATCGGACTGCGCCTGGGGAACAACCGCTCATCGCTCGGCAATGTGATCCACGTAGATCTGGCAACGCCCCTGAATTCCGGCAATCCGAATCTTCACGGCCTGCAGCTGCTGGTCTCGACCCAGGCCACCTACTGAACTCTAGAACATGCCGGAGGGGTCGGGATCGGCCTCGATGGCATCAGCCGGTGCGCGCGAAGCAATAAACTCGCCGGTGATCATCGCATCGTAGCCAAGGCCCGGGCCCACCATCGGGTACACGCCGGCGTCGGGATCAATGATCACTTCAAGAAACGCCGGACCCGGGTGCGAGAGGAACTCGGCAATCACCTGCGGCACATCCTGTTTGCGATCAAGGCGCCTGGCATAGGTGAAACCGTCCGCCTGCGCGGCACGGATGAAATCCTTCTTGTGCAGCGACTTGTCACTGCCCGAGAGCCGGCCCTTGAAGAACAGCTTCTGCCACTGCTTGACCATGCCGTCGCCGAAATTGTTCAAGACCACGATCTTGACCGGCAGGTCGTAGGTCGTGACCGTCTCCAGTTCGCCAAGGTTCATGCGAATGCTGGCATCGCCATCGATATCGATCACGAGCCGGCCCGGATTCGCAAACTGGGCACCGATGGCGGCTGGCAAACCAAAGCCCATCGTGCCCATGCTGCCCGAGGTCAGCCAGCGCCGTGGCGCGCGAAAATCAAACAGCTGCGCCGCCCACATCTGGTGCTGGCCGACGCCGGTCGCAATGATGGCTTCGCCGCGCGTGTGGCTGTTGATCTGCTCGATAACATAGTGCGGCTGCACCAGATCGCTCGCCCGATCGTAGTTCATCGCATAGCGGCTCTTGAGTTCCCGCAGGTGCGCGAGCCACGGCGCGAAGTCGCTGGCGAAGCCGGCGCGGCGTGCGCCGGCCAGCAGCGCGCGCAGCGCATCGGGCAGCAGCCCCACATGGCTCCACTGGGCGATCTTGACCTTGTTGATCTCGGCCGGATCCACATCCAGATGGGCGATGAAGCGGGCGCGCGCGGCGAATTTGCGCGGATCACCGGCCACCCGATCATCAAAGCGTGCACCCACGGCCAGCAGGAAGTCACAGTCCTCGACCGCGTAGTTCGCGTAGGCCGTGCCATGCATGCCCAGCATATGCATCGACAGCGGATTCATCGTGTCGATTCCGCCAATGCCCATCAGCGTCGTGACCACCGGTATGTGCAGCGCCTCGGCAAACTCGGTGAGCGCCGCCGACGCATCGCCATTGATCACACCGCCGCCGGCGTAGATCAGCGGGCGACGCGCCTTGGCAAGCTGCCCGATCAGCGCGCCCACCTGCTCCGCGCCCAGAGTGCTCGCGCGCAGCGCATTGGTGCGCAAGCGATAGCCGGTGATGGCGAGCTCGCCGCTGCCGAGAAACGGACCGGACCAGTTCTGCACGTCCTTTGGAATATCGATCACGACCGGGCCCGGGCGCCCGCTGCGTGCGATCTCGAAGGCGGTGCGCACCGTGGCCTCGAGGCGCGTCGGGTCGGTCACCAGGAACACGTGCTTGGCAACCGATCCCATGACCGCGGTCACCGGGGCTTCCTGGAAGGCATCGGTGCCGACCGCCGCCGTCGGCACCTGGCCACAGATCACGACCAGCGGCACCGAATCGGCCAGGCTGTCGCGCACCGGCGTGACCGTGTTGGTGGCGCCGGGCCCCGATGTGACCACGCAGACGCCAACGCGGCCGCTCGAGCGCGCGTAGCCGGCCGCCATGAATCCGGCGCCCTGCTCGTTGGCCGGGACGATCAATGGCATCTGCTGGCCGCCAAGCTGCTTCTGGCGCTCGTTGTAGACAAAGATGGCATCGTAGGTGGGCAGGATGGCGCCACCGCTGTATCCGAAAATGGTGTCGACCCCTTCATCGGCCAGCACCTGGACAATGATTTCGGCTCCGCTCAGGGTCTTGCCGCAGAGCGGATGGACGGGGGCTGGCGGGGAGGTTGCCGGGGCCACTTTGACAGCTTCACTCATGCTAACAATCGCTACCTAGCCGGATCGGAACTCCAGAGCCTAGCAGCTTGAGCGGCCGGCTCAAAACTCCGCTAATCTGCGGCGTTTACCCGGTGCAACCGGCTCCTGTAGGCTTAAGCGCATGCGACACATTATCGGCATCCTGCTGCAGAACGAAGCTGGCGCACTCTCGCGCGTCGCCGGCATGTTCTCCAGCCGCGGCTATAACATCGAATCGCTGGCGGTGGCCCCGACCGATGATCCGACGGTATCGCGCCTGACGCTGGTGACCTCCGGCTCCGATGCCGTGATCCGCCAGATCGCCAACCAGCTGCACAAACTGATCGATGTCGTGAACGTCGAAGACATGACTGGCGGCGAACACCTGGAGCGCGAGCTCGTGCTGCTGAAGCTTAAGATCGATCCGCAGCGGCGCGATGCGGTGCGCGGCTTCGTGGTGCGCACCGGCGGACGGGTGCTCGACCCCTCGAGCGACAGCTTTATTGTCGAGCTGCTTGGAAGCGAGGCGGAGATCAATGGCTTCATGCGCGAGCTGGCAACGCAGGGTGAATTGATCGAGGTCGTGCGTAGCGGGGCCCTTGGCATCTCGCGCGCGGCACGCGCGCTGCGCCTGGTGGAACCGGCCTAGCCACAGGCACCGGCCGGCGCCGCGGCGGCCGGCTTCAGGGAATCAGCACCGTCGAGCCGGTCGTGCGGCGCGCTTCAAGATCGCGATGCGCCTGCGCGGCCTCGGCCAGCGGATAGCGCTGTCCGATGCGGATCTTCAGCTTGCCGCTGCTGACCGCGGCGAACAGCTCGCGCGCCGCCGCCTTCAGCTCAGCTGCCGTATCAATATAGTGAAACAGCGACGGGCGGGTCAGGAACAGTGAGCCGCGCTTGGCCAGTTCACCGGCGGTCATCGGCGGTGGTGGACCCGAGGAATTGCCGAAACTCACCATCAGGCCGCGCGGCTTGAGGCAATCCAGGGATTCAAAGAAAGTGTCGTGGCCCACGGAGTCATAGACCACCTGCACCCGCGCCTCGCGCGTCAGCGAGCGAACCGATTGAGCCAGTGCATCCCGCCCCGCCACCAACACATACCGACAGCCGTGACGGCGCGCCAGCGCGACCTTATCCTCGTGGCCCACGACGCCAATGACCTTGGCGCCGAGCGCGCGCGCCCACTGGCACAGCAGCAGTCCGACGCCGCCGGCTGCGGCATGCACCAGGAGCCACTCGCCGCTGCGCACCCGGTAGGTCCGACGCAGCAGGTACTGGGCGGTGAGCCCCTTGAGCATCAGCGCCGCGGCCTGCTCGTCACTGATACGGGTGGGCAGTGCAACCAGGCGCACCGCGGGCACATTGCGCAGCTGACTGTAGGCACCGGGGGCCTGCAGCACATAGGCCACACGCTCGCCGATGCGATAGCCGCGAACACCGCGGCCCAGTGCCACGATCCTGCCGGCCGCTTCGCGACCTGGAATCAGTGGCAGCGCCGAGGGGTAGAGGCCGCTGCGATCGTAGACATCGATGAAATTCAGGCCGATCGCGCGGTGCTCGATCTGCACCTCGCCGGGTCCGGGGGCGCCAGGGTCGCACGGCTCCCAGCGCAGCACATCAGCGGCGCCATGCTCACGCACGTAGATCGCATTGGCCATCGCTCTATTATGCTACGAAGCTGGAATTCGCTTACACCTGCCGCTGGCGGTCATCCGCCAGCGGTCAGTTGCGTCGATTCGCAGTTCATCTTGGCGCGCCGGGCAGGCCCATGCCGCGCCTGGCGCCAACAGCCCCGGGATCACTCTGTGTTCCCGATCCTGTCTGCATCCACCCATCGAGATGAGCTGCGCCAGCGTGACGCTGGCGGGGAGAGTCAACCGCTGGCAGCAACGCGCGCCTTACAGCGCGGCGTCGTCGGTCTCGCCGGTGCGGATGCGGATGACGCGGCTGATGTCGGTCACGAAGATCTTGCCATCGCCGACCTTGCCGGTCTTGGCCGCCTTCACAATGGCCTCGATGACCTGCTCGACCAGTTCGTTACGCACGGCGACCTCGACGCGCGTCTTGGGCACAAAATCCACGACGTATTCGGCGCCGCGATACAGCTCGGTATGGCCGCGCTGCCGGCCAAATCCCTTGACCTCGGTCACCGTCATGCCCGACACACCAATCTCCGACAGCGCCGCACGGACATCGTCCAGCTTGAAGGGCTTGATGATTGCGGTAACCAGTTTCATACACGTGCTCCCGACTTTGCTCTTATGCGGCGGCCATCCGGCGTTCCGGAAGTGCACCTTTCGTGCCACGGCGTGCTGAGCGCAAAGTACCGTGATCTCACCGCACCGTTGTGCGCACGCGTGCCCTTGGCACCAAATTGGCGCGTGCCGCACGGCCGCCTGCCCGACGTCGGTGCGCCAGCGGCTGCAGCGCCGCACGGTCGCGTACGTTGCGGGGAGGAAGGCGCCTCAGATCCTCGCGGCCGGCAGATCTTTCCGGTGCTCATGCCGCCGCTGGGTCGCCTCATCCGTGACGATTCGTAATCCGGCAGGCTCGGCTGAGGCAGCGCCACCCGCGCCAGTATTCCCGGCCCCGCTGCCGCCACTCGCTAGCCGACTGCCGCCGCGACCTGGCGGTAGCGCTCAAGCTCCCGCTGCAGCGTCTGCTCAAAGCTCAGTTTATCGGAGGCTTCGATCCGCTCCTGCTCGCGCAGCGACTCCTCGGCCTGCGCCTGAAATTCCTGCAGGCGCGTCGCATCGGCCTGGTGCTCATCGAGCAGTTGCCGGCGATGCGCCGCCGAGAGCTCCAGCGCCCAGGCCGCGTGCCCGCGCTCGCTGGCGGCGAGCTCGCGCAGGACCCGCGCCGAAGGGGTCTGCTCAGGATCGGCAAACTTCGCGCGCTGCGCCGCGAGCGCATTCTGGTAGGGGCGCGTGGCGAGCCCCGCATCGAGAAGTTCGCACACCCCCTGCATCGAGTCGAGCAGCTCCTCGCCCCAGGCGCGCATCGGCACACGGCGACCCTCGCGCTCCAGCTGCAGTCCGCGCTCGCGCCCCTGGCGCGCGCTGCGGACATGGTTTCGGTCGAGCGCCTCCTGTTCAGAGCTGCCAATCGGCGGGCTGTCCTTGAGCACCAGCAGCACCAGCAGCGCCTCGACAAACAGCAGTTCGGCCAGATCCGCACCCGGTGCGGCATGCGCGCTCAGATCCAGGGCGCGCACTTCGACGTACTCGACCCCGGCGCGCAGCAGTGCCTGGCACATGTTCTCGTCTGCCCGCGGCACGCGCTTGGGACGTATATAGGTGTAGTACTCATTGGAGATCTGCAGCAGGTTGGCATTGAGCTGGCGGTACCTGCCATCGACCCGGACGCCGAGCCTGGCGTAGTCCTCGTGGGGCTGCAGCACTGCGCTGACCAGATCGCGCAGGTACCCGTGCAGGCTGTTGGCCGAAACGCTGACCGCGGTCTCGCCGCGGTTGCGATAGCCGACATCGCTCATGCGCAGCGAGGTCGCGTGGGGCGCAATCAGCGTGCCGGGGTCGCGCCGCTCGAGTCCTTCGGGCAGTGCCCCGGGTAGGAAGGAGGCGCACAGCGCCGGCGAGTTGCCGAACAGATAGGACACCAGCCAGCCGTGGCGGCGGTAGTTGCGCACCAGAGCGAGGTAGCCCTCGGTGATGAAGGGCGCGCCCTCTTCATGCGACTTCTGGATCTGGGCGAACACCGGCCAGAACGACTCGTGCAGCGAGTAGTTGAAGTGCACACCGGCGATCGCCTGCATCAGGCCGCCATAGCGGGTCTGCAGTCCCTGGCGGTAGACGTGCTTGAAGCGGCCGCGGTTGGAACGCCCGTACTCGGCGATCGGCAGCTGCGCCTCACTGGCAATCTCGCCCGGCATCGATGCCGCCCACAGGTGCTCCTCGCCGATCTGGCGGTAAACGAACTGGTGCAGATCCGCCATGAAGGCGAGCAGCGTGGCGCTGTCGCGAAACGTTGGCGTCACAAGCTCGAGCAGCGACTCGGAGTAGTCGGTCGTGATCGATGGATGGGTCAGGGCCGAGCCGAGACCGCGCGGGTGAGCCGTGGCCGCGATGCCACCTTCCGGGGTGACGCGCAGGGACTCCTTTTCGATCCCGCGCCGGCCGCCACGCACGACCGCGGTGGAGCCCCCATTGAGCAGGGCGGCCATCCGGCGCTCGAACTCGCGGTCAATTCCGGGACCGGCCATCCGCCAACTCCTTGAACCTTAAAGGGTATCGACGCCGCGACCATGACAATCGCGGGGCCGGCATCTTGCCCCGCACAGCCCGCGGCCGCAATCACCTGTCGGCCAGTTGCTGGCTGGCGGGTGGCGCGCATGGCTCGACCCCGGCCATCGTGGCATCCTAGCGGGCCTTGTCGCCGCCTGTGCTCGCGGCATTACCGCCCACCCTGGAGGCCACATGCTGGTCGGATCTTCTCCCAGGCGCGTCGCTGTCATCGGCGGCACGCGCATTCCGTTTGCCCGCTCCCACGGCGCCTATGCGGGCCAGAACAACCAGGGCCTGCTGACCGCCGCGCTGACTGCGCTGGTCGAGCGCTTCTCGCTGAAGGGCGAGCGTCTGGGCGATGTCATGGCCGGAGCGGTTATCAAGCACTCGCGCGACTTCAACCTGACGCGCGAGTGCGTGCTCTCCTCGGGCCTGGACCCGCAGACCCCGGGCCTGGACCTGCAGCGCGCCTGCGGCACGGGACTTGAGGCGGCAATCCTGGTGGCGAACAAGATCGCCCTTGGGCAGATCGATGCCGGTATCGCCGGCGGCGTCGAGACGCTCAGTGACCCGCCGGTCGTCTTTGGCGAGCGCTTCCGCAGCCTGCTGATGCAAAGCTACCGCGGCCGCAAGTTCAGCGAGCGGCTCGGGCCATGGATCAGGATGCGTCCGGGCGATTTCAAGCCGGTACTGCCCGGCGTGGTCGAACCGCGCACCGGCCTGTCGATGGGACAGAGCTGCGAGCTGATGGCCAAGACCTGGAAGATCAGCCGCCAGGACCAGGACAAGGTCGCACTGCAGAGCCATCAGAAGGCCGCGCAGGCCTGGAAGGATGGTTTCTACGATGACCTGGTGGTTGCGCACCTCGGCCTGACGCGCGACAACAACGTGCGCGCGGACACGAGCCTGGAACGCCTGGCCTCGCTGCGACCGGTGTTCGACACCTCGCCGAGCGGCACGCTCACCGCCGGCAACAGCACGCCGCTGACCGACGGTGCCGCCACGGTGCTGCTGGCATCCGAAGCCTGGGCACAGGCGCGCAACCTGCCGATTCTCGCCTACCTCACTGCCGGCAAGAGCTGGGCGGTGGATTTCGCCTCGGGCCACGAAGGCCTGCTGATGGCACCGGTCTATGCGGTCTCGGCGATGCTGCAGGATGTGGGACTCACGTTGCAGGATTTTGATTACTACGAAATACACGAAGCTTTTGCAGCGCAGATGCTGTGCACGCTGCGTGCGTGGGAATCCGATGAGTACTGCCGCGAACGGCTGGGCCGCAGCGGCGCGCTCGGCCGCATCGATCCGGCCAAGATCAACGTCAAGGGCGGCAGCGTGGCCATCGGTCATCCCTTCGGTGCAACCGGCGGGCGCATCCTCGCCTCGCTTGCCAAGCTGCTGCACGACAACGCCACCGCGCGGCGCGGCCTGATCTCGGTCTGCACGGCCGGCGGCATGGGTGTCTCGGCCATCGTGGAGCGCGCGTGAGCCGCACGCGTGAGAATTTCGCTTCCGGCGCGACCTGGGAGCCGATCGTCGGCTACTCGCGCGCCGTGCGCGCCGGTGGCTATCTGCATGTCTCAGGTACCACGGCCACCGGGCCGGACGGCAAGATCGTGGGCATCAATGATGTCTATGCCCAGACCCAGCAGTGCCTGCGGAACATCGAGGCGGTCCTGGTGCGCGCTGGCGGCACGCTGGCGCAGGTGGTACGCACGCGCCTGTATGTCCTGAACATCGCCGACTGGGAACTCGTCGGGCGCGCGCACGGTGAACGCTTCGCCGAAATCCGCCCGGCCACGAGCATGGTCGAAGTCTCGCGCCTGATCGCGCCGGAGATGCTGATCGAGATCGAGGCCGATGCCTATCTGGGCGAGTGAGCGCAGCGAAGGTTCCGCTGAGTAAGGAGACAAGCGTGCCCAAGGGACGCTGGGAAACACTGATGGCCCGCGACGGGCATGAATTTGCCTGCTACCTGGCCAAGCCAGATGCCCGGGCGCGCGGCGCCGTGGTCATCGTGCAGGAGATATTCGGCGTCAATGCGCATATCCGCTCGCTGGTCGAGCACTATGCCGGCGCGGGCTACCTCACGATCGCGCCGGCGCTGTTCGATCGCATTGGTCGCAACATCGAACTGGATTACACGCCCGATCAGGCCGCACTCGGCCGCGGCTACATGCTGCAGATCGAACGCGCCGATGCGCTGAAGGATATTGCCGCGGCGATTGCCGTCGTGCGCCACGCCGGCCGCGTCGCTGTCATTGGTTTCTGCTGGGGAGGCCAGCTTGCCTGGTATGCCGCCAGCCGCCTCGGCGTCGACGCGGCGGTGTCCTACTACGGCGTCCGGCTGTGGGAGGCGCTCGATCAGCTGCCCACGGCGCCGATGATGCTGCACTTTGGCGAGCAGGATGCGCACACCTCGCCCGAGCAGATCGCGGCGATCCGCAGCGGATTTCCGGCCGGAATTTATCATCTGTATCCTGCCGGGCACGGCTTTAACTGCCCGGTCCGACCCAGTTACCATCCCGAGAGCGCACAGCTGGCAGGGGAGCGCACGGCGCAGTTTCTCGCCCAGCATGTCGGCTGATCGACGCGCGCGCCGGCGGCGGCGCGGCGGCCGGAAAACATTGAAGCTTACATGGACGTATGCGACCCCTTCGGCTTGAGTCAACGCGCAGCGGGATGTCCGAAGGCGGATGAGAAGCCATGAGCGGCTGGATTCGCAGTGGAGAGTCAAGCGCGATATCT
>Ga0181537_10001375_pt1 | contig 22490 bp, 13 predicted proteins | sample PEATcosm2014_Bin_39_FD_119765 | JGI IMG/M metagenome (GOLD analysis project Ga0181537, IMG submission 119765) | Peatland microbial communities from MTU Mesocosm Facility, Houghton, MI, USA - PEATcosm2014_Bin23_10_metaG | ecosystem: Environmental > Terrestrial > Soil > Wetlands > Peat | place... | reverse complement strand
ATCCTCAAGCGCCTTGCCGAGCGCGAAGCACAGGTGAATTCGATCCACTGGCGAGGTGGCGGGCGCCGACTCGGCACTACGCATCTGTGTCAACTCGTCATCCGCGAAGCGATAGGTCTTCAGGTTCGCCAGACTCCAGTAGGCATCGCCATAGCCGGGGCGGGCTGCCGCCGCGCTGTGGTAGGCAGCCACTGCCTCGGCACCGCGCCCCAGGGTCTTTAGCGAGTGTGCGATCGACAGATGCAGCTCGGCCGGCTGCAGTGCCCCTTGCAGTAGGCCCTGGTATTGCTCAATGGCGCGCTCGTGCTGGCCCAAACCGACGCAGGTCAGTGCGTACAAAGTGCGGTAGTTGCGGTTGGCGGGATCTGCAGCCAGCAGCCTTTCGGCCTGCGCCTGCGCCGCCTGGTGCAGATGTCGTTCCGAGAGGACCTGCGCGTAATCGAAGCGGGCGGCCTGATAGCCGGGCTCCAGGTCGAGCACGCCCTCAAGCAGCAGCTGCGCATCGTCGAACACTTCCTGTTCGATGCCGATGCGTGCCAGCAGGCGCATGGCTTCGATGTGGTGGCCGTGTTCGAGCAGGTAGGCGCGAATGAGCTGCTCAGCGCCGACCAGGTCGCCATCGGCAAACCGCGCCGTCGCCCGGACCACCTCGGGCGGCAGCTTCTTGAGCTGCGCGACGTGCGCGCCGGCTTGCTCGGCCTCCTGGACGCGCGCGGTCATCCTGAACAGGCCCTCGAGCAGGCTCCAGCTGACCGGGAGTGCCGCATTGATGTGCACGGCGTGCAACAGCGCCTCGATCGCCTCGGGGGCCCGCTTCAGTGCCACGTAGCATTGGCCGCGCTCCTGAAAGAGGCGGCTGAAGCGTGGATGCGATTGCTCGAGGCGGAGGAGTGTACCTAGCGCAGCTGCAAAGTCACCGCTCTGGCGCTGCGCGAGCGCGCGCAAATACAGGACATCGCGATTCTCCGGGACCGTGACCAGCAGCGCCTCGGTGGCCTGCAAAACCTCGGCGAACCGCCGCAGCTTCACCAGTTCCCGAATTCGCTCGACTTCGAGTTCCGTTGCCGAGGGCTGGTTCATAAGTTCGCGCGCGAGTATCGGTTCACCCCCCGGTCAATCGTGCTGCAGTTCGGCGCCCCCGGCGGCACACGCCGGGGGCAGCCGGGGCAGAATGCAAGTCTCAGAGCTTGTATCCAAACGTGAGGCCAATGACTCTCGGCCTGAGCGGTGTCTGCGCCACGATGAACTGATCGGTACTGGTGAACGTGGCAGCATTCGAGTTGCTCAGATTTTCGCCGTAAATATTGGCGTACCACTTGTCCTTTGCCACACCGACGGAGGCGTCGTAGGTGGTGTAGGCCGGATCCTCGAATCGCAGCCTCGATGTCGTGATGCCAGCCGCCGCGATGGTCGGATTCGAACCTGCCTGAGTGTAGGAGGAACCATGGTAGTTGGCGCTCGCCTGGACAAAGGGCGTGTAGCCTTCGATATCCCACTCGTAGCGGGCGCGTACGCTGAACTGCAGCGCGGGCGAATTGGCCGTCGGCGAGCCTATCGGGCCGTATGGATTAGTGACCCCCACGCAATCCACGCCGCCAGCAGAGCACACTTCGGTGATCGGATGTCCATAGTTCGCGCTCAGCGGATTGTTATCAATGAGCTTGGGCGAATTGGTCTGGGCACTATGGTTCCAGGAACCCGATCCCTGCAGCGTCAGGCCCCCTATGACTCGGGCTACCAGCGACATTTCGATACCCTTGATGACAAAGTCCTGGCCATTGGTGTTGTAGAAGATATTGCCTACAACGCCGGGATCGAAGAACGGAACCTGCACGTTGTTCCAGTTCTCTTGATAAAGGGCGCCATTCCACTGCAGGTGATGGTTGAAGAATTCCGTTTTCCAGCCAATTTCGTTGTTCGTCAGCTGGTCGGACACATAGGATTTCTGCAGGACGTACTGATCTACGCCGTCGGGGCCAATGCCGTGCTCCGCGCCGCCATTCTGGTTGAAGCCGCCCGGCCGGAAGCCCTGCGAGAAGGTGTAGTACAGCATGGCATCGCTGGTGACATGCCAGGTGAGATTCCCGCGGCTCTTGAAGCCGGACTCGCTGTCCTCAAGATGTGCCGCGTTGAGATTGAAGCTGGTGGCCGGGTTGTGGCAGCCGCCAGGAGGTACACCGGCTTCGAAGCAATAGAAACTGGCGAGTACGCTGCCGGCGAGGGAGTTCTCGAAGTCAAAGTGCCGTGTACCGACCGTCAAAGTCAGCACCTTGGGAATCAGGTCAAGATCAACCGAGGCAAAAAAGGCCAGTTGCCGGGTGTCGCGCACCTGATCCTGGTAGAACGAAGTATTGTCGCTTTGGACCCCCGGATACTGGACGCTCGTGCCTGGAAACGTGCCAACGTCCGAAATGCAGCCCGTATCGCCATTACCCGGAGTACCCGGCGTCGCGTTAGTGGTGCAGTTCGGGATGGACTTGTACTTCCATGCCGTCTGATCGTAGAGCTTATTGTCTTCCCAGTACGCACCGCCAATCGCCCGCACGCGCCAGTCGTCCGGGGTGCTGAGCCGGAATTCATGTTGCTGGTGATAATTCTGCTCCTGCGAGTGCCAGCTGGCGCTCGGCGAGAAGCAGGTTGAGGTGAGCGAGTTGTCGTAGCCCGTGCCCGGGCCGTAGCACTGGTAGTAATCGGCGTACTTGCCGCGCGCATAATTGGTGTAGTCACCGACCTGGTCGACGTGGCGCACGAGATAGCCACCCGTATAGACAGCCTTCAGCGCGCCAAACTTACCATTGACTGTCCAGGCGGTACTCTCAAAGCTGTCCTTATCGTAGGAAGGATTGAATAAAGTGACTTCGAGAGGCTGCAGCGCAGCACCATCCGAGCTGGTAGGTTGCTGGTAGAACACTCCTTCGGCATCCATCTGCTGGAAGCTCTGGGTAACGAGCACATCCCAGTCCTGGTTGATCTTATAGAGCAACTCGCCGCGCACGCCCTCGTAGGTCACGGGGTTGATATCGCTGGCGACCTCGCCGGCATTGTTAATGACCGGGCTGTTGGGCGGCACACAGTAGGCGCTGGGGTTGGTCGGGCAGGGATAGTTGGCATAGTGGATGCCGATGTCGCTGTCCGAGCGCGAAAATGTGGCGGGTACGTTATTGATGTAGCCGCCGCGCCTGTCGTCGTAGAAAACGCCACGGAAGGCCAGCGTGTTATCGATCAGTGGCAGGTTAATGACAGCCGTTACATCGGTGTTCGGGTCGCCGTGCGCGGTGACTCCGTAGCCGGCCTTGACGTTGCCTTCGGTCACATCAAGTTTCGGCTGATTGGTAATGTAGCGGATCACGCCAGCCTCGGCGCCAGCGCCGAACAGCGTACCCTGCGGGCCTTCCAGAACTTCGATGCGATCCAGATCCGCTGCATAGATATCGAGATTGCGGTTAGGGAGCTGGCCCGACTGGTTGTCGAGGTAGATGGCGACGTTCGGCCACACACCCGTCGAGCCGCTGCCCTGGCTGGGCTGCGTGCCGGCGCTCAGGCCACGCATGAACACTTCGTTCTGACCGGGACCATTGGCGGCCACCGTGACATTCGGCAAGAACTTGATGTAGTCATCAAAGGTCGAAACGTTGAGCTCCTGCAGTGCCTCGGCAGTGAACGCCTGCATCGCAATCGGCACGTCCTGCATGTTTTCACTGCGACGCTGCGCCGTGACTACAATCTCTTCGAGGCCGCCGGTATCGGCGACGGCACCGGTGTCAGCTGTCGTATCGGCAGCTGAAGCTCCGAAGGAGGCGCCAGCCAGAATGGCCGCGATGGCGTATGAGATCTTTGCGTTCATATTCTGATTCCCCTAGAGAAGAACTGCGTCACGGCCGCTCCGGCACGAGTGGCCCTTGAAATCCACGAGGGCGCTGTCGCACCCAGTTGACTGAACCTTCGCTTCCGCACCGCTGCTCCAACAACGGCGCGCCGAGACCTGCGAATTAATTCACTGCAAGCGAGTCTATATTCCACCAAGCCGACTGCAGACGCAAGGCGCTGCAGACACGTAAACAACAGCAATTTAAGACATCAGAGCATGCATCGTCGCGCATTCGCCGGCGCGATTTCGTTTCAGCAACGCACAGCCCGTCTACAACACGGATGCGCGGGCACACCGTGCGCGCGCACAACACGGGTGCACGCTGCGCCCCGTAATCGGGCATGCACCGTTGAACCTCGAGGCCGCCGGCAGGCACTCGCCTTCGGTCCGCACTCATTGCATCAGCAGCTGGTAGGTAGTGAGTTTGCTATCCGACTCCTCAACGTTGACTCGTTTGCCAATTGGGCGCGACGTAGTAACCGGCCTCCGAGGGGGGGAGCGGCGGCTTGCCGAGGATCGCGTCGGCGAGTTTCTCGGCCAGCATGATCGTCGGTGCGTTCAGGTTCCCGGTCGTGATCGAGGGCATGATCGAAGAGTCGACGACGCGCAGCGCCTCGGTTCCGATCACGCGGCCCTCAGGGTCCACGACCGACATCGGCTCGCTGGCGGCGCCCATGCGGCAGGTGCCGCTTGGGTGATAGGCCGTCTCGACATGCTGGCGGATGAATTCGTCGATCTGCGCATCGCTCTGGACCTCGGCGCCTGGCTGGATTTCCCGGCCGCGGTAGGGCGCAAAGGCGGGCTGCGAAAAGAGCTCGCGTGTCAGACGCACGCAGGCGCGCATCTCGCTCCAGTCATCCGGGTGCGAGAGGTAATTGAAGCGGATGCGCGGCGGATCGAGCGGATCGGCCGAATGCAGGGTGACCGTGCCACGGCTCTTGGAGCGCATCGGCCCGACGTGAGCCTGATAGCCGTGCTCGGTGGCCAGCGATTTGCCATCGTAGCTGACCGCCATCGGCAGGAAGTGGTACTGCAGGTCCGGGTAGCGGATTCCGGCGTGGCTGCGGATGAAGCCGCCGGTCTCGAAGTGGTTGCTTGCCCCGAGTCCATCCTTGCGCAGCAGCCAGCGCAGTCCGATCAGAAACTTGCTCCAGGGGTTTTGCGTCGAGTAGAGGGTGATCGGCTGGCGGCTGGCGACCTGGAAGTAGAACTCCAGATGATCCTGGAGATTCTCCCCGACACCCGGCAGCGCATGCACCAGCGCGATGCCGTGCTGGGCGAGTTCCGCCGGAGGCCCGATGCCTGAGAGTTTGAGCAGTTGCGGCGAGTTGATCGGGCCCGCGCTGAGAATGATTTCGCGGCGCGCCCGCGCCAGGCGTTGCGCGGCGCCGTGCCGGTAGTGAACGGCGCTCGCGCGGCGCTCGGTGAAGTCAACCATCGTCGCCAGGGCGTGTGTGTGGACGGTGAGATTCGGTCGCGGCAAGGCCGGTCGCAGGTAGGCGTTGGCGGCACTTGAGCGGCGGCCTGCGCCCACGGTCATGTCGAGACGGCCGAAGCCTTCCTGCTGGAAGCCGTTGAGATCGGCCGAGAGCGGGTAGCCGGCTTCGCGCGCCGCCGCGAGCCATGCAGCGTGCAAAGGGTTGCCAAGTTTGCCGTAGCTGGTCTGCAGCGGCCCGGAATCCCCGCGATATTCATTGCCACCTTCGGCGCGCTTTTCGGCGCGGCGAAAGTAGGGCAGTACATCGCGGTAGGACCAGCCTTCGGCGCCTTCTTCCTCCCAGCGCTCAAAATCGAGCGGGTTGCCGCGCACGTAGACCATGCCATTGATCGAGGAGGAGCCTCCCAGGACCTTGCCGCGCGGCGTCTGGATCCGCCGCCCGTTCAGATGCGGTTCCGGCTCGCTCTGGTAGCCCCAGTTGTAGCGCGGCATGTTCATCGGAATCGACAGCGCCGTGGGCATCTGGATAAAGATCGAGCGATCCGAGCCACCGTATTCCAGCAACAGCACCGAGTAACGCCCGTCTGCGCTCAGACGGTTCGCCAGCACGCAGCCGGCCGAGCCTGCGCCGACGATAACGTAGTCGTAGCTCTGCTCACTCATGAGGGTAGTTGAGCACCTGGACCGGCTTCAGTAGGGCGCCTGCACGCCCTGCAAGGCGACATAGACGCTCTTGAGCTGCGTGTAGTGCTCGATGGCAGCCCGGCCGTTCTCGCGGCCCAATCCCGAGGACTTGACCCCGCCAAAGGGCAGCTCGATGGGTGTCACGTTGTAATGATTGATCCAGCAGGTCCCGGCCTGAAGTCGGGCAATCACGCGGTGCGCGCGCGTCAGATCGCTCGTAAAGACTCCGGCCGAGAGCCCGAATTCGGTGGCGTTGGCGCGCGCGATAACCTCCTCTTCGGTGTCAAACTCCAGTACGCACATGACCGGTCCGAAGATCTCATCGCGCACGATGCTCATCTCATCGTGGCAGCGATCAAAAATCGTCGGCTGCACGAAGTAGCCTGCCGCGAAATCGCCATGGGCCACCTGCTCGCCACCGCACAGCAGGCGCGCGCCTTCGGCGCGCCCACGGGCGATGTAGCCCAATACTTTGCGCATATGCAGTTGCGAGATCAGCGATCCGACCTGCGTGGTCGGGTCGAGTGGGTTGCCAATGCGCATCGCTGCGGTGCGCTCAGTCAGCCGCTCAAGGAATTTCCTCATCAGCCGCCGCTGGACAAAGACACGCGTGCCGTTCGAGCACACCTCGCCGGCCGAGTAGAAATTGCCCAGCAGCGCGCCCGAGACGGCATCTTCAATGTTGGCATCATCGAAGATGACTATCGGTGACTTGCCGCCAAGTTCCAGCGTCACATTCTTCAGCGTGCTGGCCGCATCACTCATTACCGCGCGGCCAGTGCTGACCGATCCGGTCAGGGAGATCTTGCGGATCTGCGGGTGCCTGGCAAGGCGCTGGCCGGTTTCGCCAAATCCAATGAGAATCTGAAAAATGCCAGCCGGCACGCCTGCCTCGCGCATGATCTCTTCGAGCTTCAGTGCGGTCAGCGGCGTCAGCTCCGCCGGCTTGAAAATCATCGCGTTGCCGCAGGCCAGGGCCGGCGCGGCCTTCCAGCAGGCAATCTGCAGCGGATAGTTCCAGGCGCCAATGCCAGCGACCACGCCGATCGGCTCGCGTCGCGTATAGCCAAAAGCGGCGGGGCCCAGGTCCAGGTGCTCGCCGGCGATGCTGGCTGCCAGGCCGGCGTAATACTCCAGGCAGTCAGCGCCCGAGAGTACATCGACTGCGAGCGTTTCCTGAATGGGTTTTCCGGTCTGGCGCGTTTCGAGTTCTGCAAGCTCGCCATTGCGGGCGCGCAGCAGGTCGGCGACCCGGCGCAGAATCCGGCCGCGCTCGGTCCCAGTCAGAGCTGCCCAGTGCGGTTGCGCTTCGCGTGCTCGGGCCACGGCGTTATCGACCTCGAGCGCACCGGCAGTGGCCAGCACCGCCAGCAGTTCCCCGGTTGCAGGGTTTCTCACCGACAGTTCGCGTGGTGCGCGCGGGCGGGTGCGCCGATCGGCCACCGGTGCCGGGCTGTCGGCCGTGTGCGTCAGCGTCGGTACGGCATCGGGAGTCGCCCCGTGCAGGCGACTGTCGACAAAACTGGTCAGCAGACCGCGCGCGGCTTCACTGTCCGCCTCAGTCCAGTTCGACAGCGCCGCGCGCAACCAGACGCCGTCAATCATCGCCGCGATCATTGCCGCGAGTCGGCCGGCTTCGGATTCGGGCACGACCTGGCGCAGCGCGTAGCGCAGATTGGATAGCATGCGCCGCTGATAAACGGTCTGGACGCGTTTGAGTCGCTGCACATGCGGGACCTGGCCCCAGAAGGCGAGCCAGGCGCTGCCGGTGCGCTGGTCAAACTCTGATGGCGCAAGGTTGGCGTCGATAATGGCCTGGATGCGCTCGCGCGGAGTGTGAGCGGTGTGCAGGCGCAGCCGCATCTGTTCCGCAACGCGCCGGGCGAGCGAGCGAAAGGCGGCCTCGAGCAGGCCGTCCTTGTCGGAGAAGTAATGCGCGACCAGGCCTTGTGATACACCGGCGCGGCCGGCAATCTGTGCCAGCGTGCTGCCGACGTAGCCAAGATCAGCGAGCGTATCGACGGTGACCGCGATCAGCTGGGCGCGCCGATCCTCGCCCAGATCTTCATGCCGGGGCGGGCGGCGGCGCGTTGAGCGATTGTTCAATTTTGTTCTCCCGGCTGGCGTAAAACCTCGCACATCGCCGAATTGATGCCAGCCTCAGGTGCCAGTTCGATCCGCAGAAACCATATAAAAAACTTTTCAATATCAGGTATTTAAGATGATATTGTGATGTTTAAAATACGACAGGTAAACAGCCATTCAATATTGTGCAACAATTCTATGATGCCGGTGCGGTGATCTGGCGGTCAAGACCAGCTGCGGCATGCACGAAACGCGCAACCGGCGGATGCCTGGCGCACCGGAAATGTCGCTTTGCCGCTTGTACGTGGGCACGGCGGATCCGGTAAATTCGATACGGCGGGGGCTGAGCGGATATTTAAGGGGAGAGCGATGCCGTTGAGCGTGTTCAGGCACCGGAGGCCGGTAGCGAGCGGTGTGCGCTGGCTGGCGACGCTGGCAATGACCTGTGCCGCGAGCCTCACAGTGGTTCTTGGCGACCCGGCTGCCGCGCAAGACTCGCCGGTGGGCGAGCCTGCCAGCTGCCGGCTGGTGCGGCTCTCGGATGTGGGCTGGACCGATGTCACCGCAACCACCGCGTTGACCAGCAGCTTGCTGCGCTCACTCGGGTACCAGACTCGCGTCACGGTGCTGTCAGTGCCGGTCACGTTTGCATCGATGCGTAACAAAGACATCGATGTGTTCATGGGCAACTGGATGCCCTCGCAGGTCGCGGATCGCAAACCCTTCGATGATGATCACTCGGTCGATGTCATCGGCGCCAACCTGACGGGTGCGCGCTATACGCTGGCGGTTCCAACCTATACCTACGAAGCCGGAATCAAGGATTTCGCCGACATCAAGCGCATCGCGGGCGAACTCAATCACTCGATCTACGGCATCGAGCCGGGCAACGATGGCAATCGCCTGGTGCTGACCAACATCAAGCAGAACCAGTTCGGGCTCGGGGACTTCAAGCTGGTTGAATCGAGCGAGCAGGGCATGCTGGCCGAAGTGGAGCGTGCGATCGCCGAACACCGGCCGATCGTGTTTCTCGCCTGGGATCCGCATCCGATGAACATGCGTTTTGACATCAAGTACCTGACCGGGGGCGATGCCACCTTCGGCCCGAACTTTGGAGGTGCCGCGGTTTATACCAACACGCGGGCAGGCTACCTGCAGGAATGCCCGAACGTGGGCCGGCTGCTGAAGAATCTGAAGTTCACGCTGCGCGGCGAGGATGAGCTGATGAGCAGCATCCTCGATACCCACCGCGATCCGGAATCTGCCGCATCGGCCTGGATCCAGGCTCACCCCGAAGTCCTGGCGAGCTGGCTCGATGGCGTGCGCGCGATCGATGGCACACCGGCGCTACTGGCGCTGCAGCCCCAGGCGACGCGCGCAGTCGCGCACAATGCCGATCAGTGGATTGTCGATCATAAGATCCCGGTCGGCGATTTCATGGCGCGCCTGATCGATTTCATCAAGACCCATGGCACGGTGTTCTTCCGCATTGTCTCGGCGACGATCGGCGGCGCGGTCAATGGCCTGACCCGGCTGCTGATTGCCATTCCCTCGCTGCTGCTGGTTGGTGTGTTCGTGGCGCTGGCATGGCTCCCACGCCACTCCTGGGGTCTGGCGCTGTTTGTTGCGCTCGCGCTGCTGTTCATTATCAACCAGGGTTACTGGGCTGCGACCTGCGAGACCCTGTCGCTGGTGTCGCTCTCGGCCCTGGTCTCGACGCTGGTCGGCGTGCCCATCGGCATTGCCGCGGCGCACCGTCCGCGCCTGTATGCATCGCTGCGACCCGTGCTCGATCTGATGCAGACGCTGCCGACATTTGTCTATCTGATCCCGACTCTGGTGCTGTTTGGCTTAGGGGTCGTGCCGGGCCTGATCTCGACCGTGATCTTCGCGCTGCCGGCGCCCATCCGCCTGACCCATCTGGGCATCTCTTCGGTGCCGGTGGCGCTGCGCGAAGCCGGCGAGGCCTTTGGCGCCACGCGCATGCAGCTGCTGTGGAAAGTCGAGCTGCCAAGCGCCGCACCCAGCATCATGACCGGCATCACCCAATGCACGATGCTGTGCCTGTCGATGGTCGTGATCGCGGCGCTGGTCGGTGCCGGTGGCCTTGGCGTCCCGGTGGTTCGCGCGCTCAATACCGTGCAGGTCGGCATGGGGTTTGAGGCCGGCTTTGCCATCGTGCTGCTGGCCATCGTGCTCGATCGGATGAGCCGCTCTGCCAACCGGGAGCGCAAATGATGGACAGCGCCATCGAGTTCAAGGATGTCGACATCCTCTTCAGCTCCGAGCCCGGGCGCCGCGGCGCGGCGCAGATACGCACGGCCCTGGCGGCGCTCGACAAGGGCGAGAGCCGCGCGCGCATCTCGGAGCAGCTCGGCGTCATCGTCGGCGTTGCCGGCGCGAGTCTCAAGGTCGGTCGCGGTGAGATTTGTGTGCTGATGGGGCTGTCCGGCTCGGGCAAGTCCACACTGATGCGCGCCGCCAACGGTCTGAACACCGTGACCCGTGGCCACGTGTTCGTTCGCGATGGCGATCGCACGGTCGATGTCGCGGATTGCGATGCCACGGCGCTGCGGGGCCTGCGCCGCCGGCGCATCGCGATGGTATTCCAGCAGTTCGGCCTGCTGCCCTGGCGCACGGTGCGCGAGAACGTCGGGCTCGGCCTGGAGCTGCGCGGTGAATCGACGATCGAGCGCAAGCGCATCGTGGCTGAGAAACTCGAGCTGGTGGGCCTCTCGCAGTGGGCGGAGCGACAGGTGGCGGAGCTCTCAGGCGGCATGCAGCAGCGCGTGGGCCTGGCGCGCGCCTTTGCCACCGATGCCGACATCCTGCTGATGGACGAGCCCTTCTCGGCCCTCGACCCGCTGATCCGCACCAAGCTGCAGGATGAACTGCTCGCGCTGCAGGAGCGGGTCAAGAAAACCATCCTGTTTGTCAGCCACGATCTGGATGAAGCACTGCGGCTCGGTGATCAGATCTCGATCCTCGAGGGCGGTCGCATCATCCAGAGCGGTACCGCGCAGGACATCGTCATGGCCCCGGCCACCGACTACGTGGCCGAATTCGTGCGCCATATGAATCCGCTGTCGGTACTGACCGGCAGCATGGTCATGCGCGCGCACTCCAGTCTCGGCAGCGACGGCGGCCACTTGTGGCTCGATACCGAAGGTCGTTACCGCCTGGAGCTCGACGCCCAGCAGCAGCCGCTGGCCGTGCATGCAGCGGGCACGCGACTGAGCATCCAGCGCTGCGAGGAAGAAAGTGACCCGGCGCAACTGGCCGCCGGGGTGGCCATGGTGCCGAGTGCCATCAGCCTCCAGGGCATCATTCGCTTGCACGAGGCGACCGGTTATCCGGTGCTGCTCTCGGAGCTGGGTCTGCTGAGCGGGGTGTGTGGCGAGGCCGAAATCATCCGCGCCCTGGCGGGCCGGCGCAGCGCGTCACTCTAGCCTGCCGGCGGCATGCCGGTGCTTGCGGGGGTGTCGTGCCCGGAATGGCGCGCTCTAATAAGTCCACGCCGCAAACTGAGCAGGGGTGGCCCGGGGGGGCGCACATACTGGCAATGGCGGTCCGTAGCGAGAAAGCGCATGGGCCAATGTGCGCCTGGCGCATGTGCATTAAATTCAAGGAGATACGGTCATGGACGAAGTCACCGAGCAGGCCCCACGCGCTCGCCGTCCCAGTGGCCGCGACGCCAAGCGGGCCGCGCGTACCGCCCGTGCCAGCTCCTTCGTGCCCTACATCACCCGCAAGATCCCGTACTACGAGGTCGTCGATCCGGACGGCCTCGCGCTGCTCGAGCACAACGCCGACACGGTGCTGGCTGAAATCGGCATCGATTTTCGCGAGGATCCGGAGGTTCTCGACCTGTTCAAGATTGCCGGAGCGGACGTGCAGGGCGAGCGCGTGCGTTTTCCACGCGGCATGTGCCGCGAGATCATCCAGCGCAGCGCACCGCGCCAGTTTGTCCAGCACGCGCGCAACCCTGCCCGCAGTGTCCTCATCGGTGGCAACAACACCGTATTCGCGCCAGCCTACGGCTCGCCGTTCGTGCGCAATCTCGATGAAGGCCGCCGTTATGCGCGCATCGAGGACTTCCGCAACTTCGTGAAGCTCGCCTACATGGCAAACTCGCTGCATCATTCGGGTGGCACGATCTGCGAGCCGGTGGATCTGCCAGTTAACAAGCGTCACCTCGATATGGTCTACAGCCATATCAAGTACAGCGACAAGCCGTACATGGGATCGGTCACGGCGCCCGAGCGCGCCCGCGATACCGTCGAGATGACCAAGATTCTCTTTGGCGGCGATTTCATGGATCCGGCCACCGGACGACCCAAGACCGCGGTCATCAACCTGATCAATGCCAACTCGCCGCTGACCTTCGATGCGACCATGCTGGGCGCCGCGAAGGAATATGCCCGCGCGAATCAGGCCTGCATCATCACGCCGTTCATCCTGGCAGGCGCGATGTCGCCGGTCACCGTCGCCGGCACGGTCGCGGTGACGCTGGCCGAAGCGCTGGCTGGCATCACACTTACGCAGCTGGTGAACCCGGGTGCGCCGGTGGTGCTGGGAAGTTTCGCCTCCTCGCTATCGATGCAATCGGGTGCACCCAGCTTCGGAACTCCCGAGCCGGCCCTGGTGCTCTATACGATGGCGGCACTGGCGCGGCGGCTCGGCGTGCCGTTCCGCTCGGGTGGTTCGCTGTGCGCCTCCAAGATCGCCGATGCGCAGGCCGCCTTCGAATCGGCCCAGACGCTGCTGCCGACCTGCCTGGCCGGCGTGAACTTCGTGCTGCACACCGCCGGCTGGCTCGAGGGCGGCCTGGCGATGGGCTACGAGAAATTCGTGATCGACGCCGACCAGGCGGGCATGATGCATACGCTGCTGGCTGGCGTGGACTTAAGCGAAAACGGCCAGGCGCTCGATGCCATTCGCGAAGTGGGGCCGGGCAAGCACTTCCTCGGCTGCGCGCACACGCAGGCCAACTTCGAGACAGCCTTCTACCGCTCGCCGCTTGCCGATAACAACAGCTACGAGCAGTGGGACGCCGAAGGGGCCAAGGATATGGCGCAGCGTGCCAATACAATGTGGAAGAAGCAGCTGGCCGAGTACGAGGCGCCGCCGCTCGATCCGGCCATCGACGAAGCGCTGCTGGATTTCATCAATCGGCGCAAGGCCGCTACGCCAGACTCGAACATCTAGCGCACTGCGCGGCTCTAGGCCGCCGGCGTGCGCAGGCGACCACCGCGCACGACGCTGTGACAGCGATTGCCCCCGAGCCAGTACGCCAGCTCACGCGGGTGAGCAATGTCAAAGAGCGCAAAATCTGCGCGCTTGCCGGCGCGCAACGTCCCGTGTGAGTCGGCCAGGCCCAGGGCCGCCGCCGCGTGGCGCGTTACGCCCGCAACCGCCTCAGCGGGCGTCAATCCAAACAGTGTGCAGGCCAGCGGCAGCATCAGCTGCAGCGAGGTGCTGGGCGAAGTCCCGGGATTGCAGTCGGTGGCCAGCGCCATCGGCACCTGCTGGGCGCGCAGCGCCGCGACCGGCGGCGGCTGACGCTCACGCAGCAGCAGATAGGCGCCCGGCAGCAAGACCGCCACGGTGCCACTGCGCGCCAGCGCTTCGACGCCGCGCAGCGACAGATATTCCAGGTGATCGGCCGAGAGCGCGCCATGGGCCGCAGCCACGATGGCACCGCCCTGATCGGAGAGCTGCTCGGCATGCATCTTCACGGCCAGTCCATGGGTGCGCGCGGCCTCGAGGGCGCGCGCACACTCGGCCGGTGTAAAGGCGATCGATTCGCAAAACACGTCGACGGCCCGCGCCAGGCCCTCGCGCGCTACCTGCGGGATCAGCTCATTGCAGACCCGATCAATGTAGCCGGCGCGATCCGCGGCAGACTCGCGCGGCAGTGCGTGCAGGGCCAGGAGCGTGGGCACGACCTCGACGTCCACCAGCGCACCGAGCGCGCGCGCCGCGCGCAGCAGTTTCAGTTCGTTGGCCGGGTCGAGCCCGTAGCCGGACTTGATCTCAAGGGTCGTGACACCTTCGCTCAGCAGCGCGCGCGCGCGCGGCAGAGCCGCGGCGACCAGTTCATCGACCGACAGTGCACGCGTGCGCGCAACCGTTGAGGCGATGCCGCCACCAGCGGCTGCGATCTCGGCGTAGCTGGCACCGGCCGCCCGCTGTTCAAACTCGCTGGCGCGATCGCCGCCAAAAATCAGGTGCGTGTGGCAATCGATCAGCCCTGGCAGCAGGCAGCGCCCGCCGCCCGAGTGGATGCGTCGGGCCAGGCGCTCGGGTGCCTGCGTCAGCTCGCGCCGTTCACCGACCCATGCGATCTGCTCGCCTTCGACGCCGATGGCTGCATCCGCTATCAGCCCATAGGCATCGGCGCCCGGCTCCAGGGTTGCCACAGCGACATCGATCCAGATACTGTCCCACACGGTGACTTGTCCGTTTCCCGCGAAAGGGCGGCGGTTTCATTATTATAAGAAGTGCGGCGGGCGAAACTGAGGTGGCGGTGCAATTATTTCTGGAACGGGCACTGTTGCCCGAGGGGATCGCCTGCAACGTGGCTGTCACGGTTGCAGAAGGCAGGATCCAGAGCGTGATGCCCCAGGCCGTTGCCGGCAGCGTGCCAGTCACGCGCGGTCTTGCCTTGCCGGGCATGCCCAACGTGCACAGTCACGCCTTTCAGCGGGCGCTTGCGGGAGCCACGGAGGTCGCAGGGCCTGGTCGCGATTCCTTCTGGACCTGGCGCGATGCGATGTACCGCTTTCTCGATCGGCTCGAAGCATCGGAGGTCGGCGCCATCGCAAGCTACGTCTACATGGAGATGCTCGAAGCCGGCTACACCTCCGTGGGCGAATTTCACTATTTGCACCATCGGCCCGACGGGATCCCTTACGAGAATCCGGCTACGCTGGCCCTCGCGGTGCGCGCCGCCGCGGGCCAGACCGGGATTCGCCAGGTTTTGCTGCCGACGCTGTACCAGCATTCTGGATTTGGAGAGCAGTCGCCCAGTGCGGCGCAGCGCCGCTTCCTTCTGGGCACCGAGGCCTATCTTGATCTGCATGCGCAGCTGCGTAGCGGCGAGACCGCGCTGCAGCGCACGGGTGTGGCCTTGCACAGCCTGCGCGCGGTCAGTACCGGCGTGCTGCGGGAAGTAGTGGCGGCGTTGCGAACCGCCGCGCCGCAGCTGCCGGTGCATATTCACATCGCCGAGCAGCGGCGCGAGGTTGAGGACTGCATTGCATTCTGTGGCAAGCGTCCGATCGGGCTGCTGATGTCCCTGGGCGTGGTCGATGAGCACTGGTGCCTGGTGCATGCGACTCACGCCGATGCCGATGAGCTGCGAATGATGATCGCAGCTCGGGCCGTAGTTGGCTTCTGTCCGACCACCGAGGGCAACCTCGGCGATGGACGCTTCCCGCTCGATGAACTGCTGGCGGGTGGTGGGCGCTTCGGCATCGGCAGCGACAGCCAGGTGTCGATCGATCCGGCCGAGGAACTGCGACTGGCCGAATACACGCTGCGGCTGTGGCGTGAGCGGCGCATGAGTTCCCTGAGCGGTGGCGCGACCCACGCCGGTACCTTCCTCTATGAACAGGCTGCGGCCGGCGGTGCACAGTCACTGGGACTGGCTGGCGGCCAGCTGGCTGCCGGAGCGGTCGCTGATCTGGTGATCCTCGATACCGCTCGGGCCGCGATGGCCGGGGTACCGGAGGCGGCACTGATCGATGCGCATCTGTTCGCGCCGCGCGCCGGCGCGGTGCGCGATGTGATGGTCGGTGGACGCTGGGTGGTGCAGGGCGGCCGCCACGGCCAGCGCACCGCTCTCGAAGCGGCCTATCGTGACGCGCTGGCTCGAGCCACGGCGAGCTGAGATCGGCTCTTCACCCTCAGCCCAGCTGAACGCGCCCGCCGCAGAGGAATCCGGCCGGCGCGGCCTGCGCAAGGCGCTCGGGCTGTGGGATCTGGTGCCGATGCAGGTGCTGCTGGTCATCGGCGTCACCTGGCCGGGCATCGCGGCCCGACAGGGCGGTACGCACGTGGCCTTCTGGCTGCTGGCCGTGGTGCTGCTGTTCATACCGGTCGCGGCGGTGATTACCTACTGCGTGCAGATCTGGCCACTGGAAGGCGGCGTCTACCAGTGGACCAAGCACGGTATCGGTCCGTTCGCCGGCTTCATCAGCGCCTGGAACTACGGCTGCTGGGCGCTGCTGCTGTTATCGAACCTCGGTATTACCACGGCATCGAGCATGGCTTACGCGCTGGGTCCAAGCGCGGCCTGGATGGCAGACAGCCACGCGCTGATCGCGACCCTGAATATCGTGCTGTTCGGCCTGATCCTCCTGGTCAACATTCCCGGATTTCAGGTCGGGCGCTGGATTGCGCACTTTGGTACTGCGGTGACGGTGCTGGTGATCGTACTGCTGGCAGCGCTGATCTTCATCCATCCGCACGCGACCCGCCTGCACCCGCATCACTCGCCCCAGGCGCCCTTCAGCGCCGCGTTCCCGACGCTCACGCTGCTGAGCGTAAATCTGTTCAGCAAGCTGGCCTTCAACGGGCTTACCGGGCTTGAGCAAGTAGCAGTCTTTGCCGGCGAAACGCGTCATGCGGCGCGCGCCATCCTGCGCTCGGCCTGGATCGCGGCGCCCGCCATCGCGCTCATGTACATCCTGATGAGCGGGGCGCTGCTGGTGTACACGCCTGCCAATCAGATCGACCTGACAGCCCCGATGGCGCAGGCGTTCGCCGCCGCGTTTGGAGGCGGGATCGCAACGGGCCAGGTCGACTGGGGCGCGCTGCTGGGAAAGATCGCGATCGTTGTGGTTGCGATTACCGTGATCGCCTCTTACGTGGTGGTCGTGGCCGGCGCGAGCCGCCTGCCGATGGTGGCCGCCTGGGATCACCTGTTTCCCAGTTGGTTCACGCGCCTGCATCCGAAGTTTCGCACGCCGACCCGCTCAATCATCGTCATCGTGGTGCTGGCACTGCTGTGCGCACTGCTCGCCTCGGTCGGCACCGGCGCGCAGGAGGCCTGGCAGCTGCTGACGGTGGCCGCAAATTGCTGCTACGCAGTTTATTACCTGCTGATGTTTGCCGTGCCGCTGGTGGTCGGAACACGCTTCAGTCCGCGACCTGATCTCAAGCCGGGATTCGCCTTGCGTTGCGCCTGTGTGAGCGGCATGGGCGTGACCTTGCTGTCGCTGGTACTGGGCGTCGTGCCGATCATTGAGGTCGCGCATCCGGTGACCTTCGCGGTTAAGGTCGTCTTGAGCGGTCTGGCGTTCAACCTGGTGGGGGCATCGATCTACGTGCGCGGTACCCGCAAGCGGGCGATTTCAGCCACATGAACGGCTGTCGCGGAGCGCCGCAGGCTGGCCTAACAGCCTGCCGGAGGGCCGCAGGCGCGCATCGTTGAGTTAACCTGTATATACAGGTATAGTTCACGGCATCGGGTGCGGTGACTGGCATCCCGCAGCAGGGCGAGCATCTGAACGCACTACCACAACCGCTGTACGCGCAGGTCAAGAACCATGTCCTGCGCCATATCCGCTCCGGCGCCTGGCGCCCGGGTGAGCGAGTGCCCTCGGAGCACGAGTTGGTGCGCGAGCTCAATGTCTCGCGCATGACTGCCAACCGCGCCTTGCGTGAACTGACGCGCTCCGGCGTGCTCTCGCGCATCGCCGGCGTCGGGACCTTCGTGGCCGACCAGAAGGCGGCCAGCCATCCGCTGCAGATACGCAGCATCGCCACCGAGATTCGCGAGCGCGGCCATGGTTACCGGGCCCAGGTCCTGATGCAGGAGCGCATCGCGGCACCCGATTCGGTGCTTGCAGCCCTGGCCCTCGGCGCCCGTCGCACGATGGTATTCCACTCGCTGATTGTGCATTTCGAACGCGATCTGCCCGCGCAGCTGGAGGATCGCTATGTCAATCCGGCGCTCGCCCCGGATTACCTGACGATGGATTTCACCGCGATCACGCCCAACGAGTACCTGATGGAGGTCGCGCCCCTGCAGCGCGTCGAGCATGCCGTGCGTGCCGTGCAGCCCGATGCCGCGACCCGGCGACACCTGGCCATGGGGGCCAAGGAAGCGGCGCTGCTGATCGAGCGCATCACCTGGAGCCGTGGCCAGCGGGCCTCCTATGCCTTGCTCTACCATCCGGGCAACCGCTTTGAGCTGCGCGGTAATTTTGATATCTGAGCCAACGACTTCGGATTAAAGGAGACCGGATCATGGATGCACACACCCGCACTGACACGACGCGCAAGATCCGCGCCGCCCATGGCACACGACTGGAGGCGCGCAGCTGGCTGACCGAGGCCGCGCTGCGGATGCTGCGCAACAACCTTGACCCCGAAGTGGCCGAGCGCCCGGAAGAGCTGGTGGTCTACGGCGGTATCGGGCGCGCGGCGCGCGACTGGGAGTGTTTTGATCGGATCGTCGAGACCCTCAAGACGCTGGGTGATGAGGAAACGCTGCTGGTGCAGTCGGGCAAGCCGGTCGGCGTGTTCCGAACGCATGCCGATGCGCCGCGGGTGCTGATCGCCAACTCGAACCTGGTGCCGCACTGGGCCAACTGGGAGCACTTCAATGAGCTCGACCGTCGCGGCCTGATGATGTACGGCCAGATGACCGCGGGCTCCTGGGTCTATATCGGCAGCCAGGGCATAGTCCAGGGAACCTACGAGACCTTCGTCGAGTTGGGCCGGCGCCACTATGGCGGTGATCTTGCGGGTCGCTGGATTCTTACCGCCGGCCTCGGCGGCATGGGCGGAGCGCAACCCCTGGCGGCGACGATGGCCGGGGCTTCGATGCTGGCAATTGAATGCCAGGAGAGCCGCATCCAGAAGCGACTGGATACACGCTACCTGGATGTGCGCGCCGACACGCTCGATCAGGCACTGGCGCTGATCCAGCAGGCGGTCAGCGAGCGGCGCGCGCTGTCGGTAGGACTGCTGGGCAATGCCGCCGAGATCCTGCCGGAACTCCTGCGCCGCGGCGTGCGCCCCGATGCGGTGACCGACCAGACCTCCGCGCACGATCCGGTCAATGGTTATCTGCCCGAAGGCTGGAGTATCGAGCAGTGGGAAGCCCGTCGCTTCTCGGATCCGGATGCGGTCGCCGCGGCCGCGCGCGCCTCGATGGCCAGGCACGTCGAGGCGATGCTGGAGTTCCAGCGTCGCGGCATTCCGACCTTCGACTACGGCAACAACATCCGCCAGGAAGCCTTCAACCAGGGCGTGAAGAATGCCTTTGATTTCCCAGGTTTCGTGCCAGCCTATATCCGGCCGCTGTTCTGCCGCGGCGTCGGTCCGTTCCGCTGGGTCGCGCTGTCCGGGGACCCGGAAGATATCTACAGGACCGATGCCAAGGTCCGGGAACTGATCCCCGATGATCCGCATCTGCATCGCTGGCTCGACATGGCGCGTGATCGCATCCAGTTCCAGGGGCTGCCGGCCCGCATCTGCTGGGTCGGCCTGGGGCAGCGGCACCGGCTGGGACTGGCTTTCAACGAGATGGTGGCCCGCGGTGAACTCAAGGCGCCAATCGTGATCGGTCGCGATCATCTGGATTCCGGCTCGGTGGCGAGCCCGAATCGCGAAACCGAGGCGATGCAGGATGGGTCCGATGCGGTGTCCGACTGGCCGCTGCTCAACGCCCTGCTCAATACCGCGGGCGGCGCCACCTGGGTGTCGATCCACCACGGCGGCGGTGTGGGCATGGGCTATTCACAGCATGCCGGCGTCGTCATTGTGGCCGACGGCACCGAGGCGGCCGGGCGGCGCCTGGCGCGCGTGCTGTGGAACGATCCGGCCAGCGGCGTGATGCGTCATGCCGATGCCGGCTATGCCGAGGCCATCGAGTGTGCCCGTGAGCAGGGTCTGAAGCTGCCGATGGTGAATTCATGAGTCCAGTGCGCGCCGCGCGCACGTGGTTGTGGAAGCCCGGCAGGCTCGATCTGCCGCTGCTGCGCCGGCTGCGTGACGAGCCGCTGCGCGTGCAGCTGAGCCGCGCGGATCTGGCGCGGCTGCGCCGCGGCGAGGCCGTCGTGGAGCGGCTGCTTGATAAGGATGCGACTGCCTACGGGATCAATACCGGATTCGGCCTGCTGGCCCAGACGCGCATTCCGCCTGAGCAGCTGCGCCAGCTGCAGCGCAACCTCGTGCTCTCGCATGCGGCCGGCATCGGCCCGCTGCTGCCCGATGAGGTGGTACGGCTTACGATCGCGCTGAAGATCGCGAGCCTCGTGCAGGGCTACTCGGGCATTCGCGCGTCCACGGTACGGGCGCTGTGTGATCTGCTCGCCCACGGGATTTATCCCTGTGTTCCGGCGCAGGGTTCGGTCGGGGCTTCCGGGGATCTGGCGCCATTGGCCCATCTGTCCGCGGCGCTGATCGGAGTTGGTCACGTGCGCGTTGGCGGGCGGATCCTGCCGGCAGCGCGTGCGCTTGCCAGGGCCGGACTCAAGCCGGTGGAACTGGGGCCCAAGGAAGGCCTGGCACTGCTCAATGGGACGCAGGTGTCGACGGCCCTTGCGCTGACGGGTCTGATGCAGATCGAGGACGTGTTCTGCGCCGCACTCCTCAGCGGTGCGCTGTCCGTGGATGCACTGAAAGGCAGTGATGTGCCCTTTGATGCGCGTATTCACGCGCTGCGTCGCCAGCCCGGTCAGCAGCGCGTGGCGGCCGCCTTTCGCAAGCTGCTCGCGGGCAGCCGCATCCGCGCCAGCCACGCTGAATGTGACCGCGTGCAGGATCCGTACTCATTGCGCTGCCAGCCCCAGGTCATGGGCGCCTGCCTTGATCTGATGGCCAATGCCGCGGCGACGCTGGTGCGCGAGGCCAATGCGGTCACTGACAATCCGCTCGTCTTTCCCGAGGACGATAGCGTCTGCTCCGGTGGCAACTTCCACGCCGAACCGGTGGCGTTCGCCGCCGATCAGCTGGCGCTGGTGATCGCCGAGATCGGCTCGATCGCGGAGCGGCGCATCGCGCTGCTGGTCGATCCGAAGATGAGCGGGCTGCCGGCATTTTTGGTGCAGGAAAGCGGCGTGAACTCAGGCTTCATGATTGCGCAGGTCACCGCCGCCGCACTGGTCGCGGAGAACAAGGCGCTCGCCCATCCGTGCAGCGTGGACTCAATACCCACCTCGGCGAACCAGGAGGACCATGTGTCGATGGCCACGCATGCCGCCCGGCGCCTGAGCCTTATGGCAGCCAATGCTGCGGCCGTGATTGGCGTGGAGCTGCTCTGTGCCGTTCAGGGCATAGAGTTTCACCGGCCGCTGAAGAGTTCGGCCGTGCTCGAGCGGGCAATCGCTCTGGTGCGCTCGCGCGTCAGGCCGTACCTCAGCGATCGCTTCATGGCACCGGATCTGGAGGCTGCCCGTGCGCTCGTGGTCTCCGGGCAGTTTCGTGACTGGCTATCTGGAGTGCGCCTGGATGGCTGAGCACCCCGCAGTATTCGAGTGCGAGCCGGGGCACTCGCCGCTGATCATCTCGATGCCGCACGTCGGCACCGAATTGCCCGAGGCGTTGCTGCCGTTGCTGAGCGATGCCGGCCGTTCGGTGGTCGATACGGATTGGTATGTCGATCGGTTGTGGGCCTTTGCCCTGCACAGTGGCGCCGGTTGGGTACGTGCCCGATATTCGCGCTACCTGATCGATCTGAACCGTCCGCCGGATGATCACTCGCTCTATCCCGGCCAGACGACGACACCATTGTGCCCGACCGAAACCTTTGCCGGTGAATCCATCTACGTGGGCGCGGGACCCGATGCTGCAGAAATTTCGCGCCGGCGTGAGCTGTACTGGCGACCCTATCACGAGGCGCTGCAAGCGCTGATCAAGCAGCGAATCCAGCAACACGGCTTCGCGGTGCTGGTGGATGCGCACTCGATCCTGAGCAGCGTACCGCGACTGTTTCCGGGGCGGCTTCCTGATATCAACGTGGGTACCTATGGTGGCCGCAGCCTCGGCCGGACGGCCGAGCGCAAGGTGATCGCCGTGCTCGAATGCCAGTCGCGCTTCACGCATGTGCTCAACGGTCGTTTCCAGGGTGGTTACATCACTCGTGCCTACGGACAGCCCGCGCAGCGTGTGCACGCGATCCAGTTCGAGATTGCGCAGTGCGCCTACATGGATGAACGCACCGGGGTCTGCTCGGCGGCGTCGATGGCTCCGCTCCAGGCGCTGCTGGAACAGGTGCCAGAGGCCTTGATGGCGGTGGGTCGCGAAGATCTGATGCGCCCGCAACTGGCCTGAGCATTGGAGCTTACATGGAGGTAAGCGACCCATCCGGAGTAAGTCAGCGCGCAGCGGGACGGCCGGATGCCCTTTAGCGCGTTATGAGCGGCGTGATTCGCAGGTGCCAGGCAGCGCGGTGTTTCT
>Ga0181537_10001372_pt1 | contig 22530 bp, 14 predicted proteins | sample PEATcosm2014_Bin_39_FD_119765 | JGI IMG/M metagenome (GOLD analysis project Ga0181537, IMG submission 119765) | Peatland microbial communities from MTU Mesocosm Facility, Houghton, MI, USA - PEATcosm2014_Bin23_10_metaG | ecosystem: Environmental > Terrestrial > Soil > Wetlands > Peat | place... | reverse complement strand
ATGCGAGACATGCCCGTGACTTGGCCGTCTCGTTTGTAAGTCTCTTCAAATGTGTGATCGTCGATCTTCTTCAGCACCACTGAAGTCGTTCCCGGATCGCCGTGGAACGGATAGTCCTTGCCGTCGAACTTGGCGCTGTAATTCTCACCCGTGCTTGCCTTGAAGTTCAGCCCGTCGCCTGTCGTTGTATAGGTGAAGGTAAGAGCGTTGTCGGAAACCGACTGCCACTTTTCCACCTTCCATGAACCGGAAATCGCGTGTGCTCCCGCCTCGGGCTCCCCTACACGTGAGTAAAGGCCCGTTGCCATTACAGTCTGGTCACTCCCCGCCGGATGCCCCTCGTACTTAAAGGTCGTTGTTTTGCCGTCCGGAGAGATCGAAATGTCCTCGCGGAAGGTAACTTTGCCATCTTTCTTGCCTACACGTTGAATCGTATTAGCATCGATCACGGTTACGCTCAAGGTATCCGCATAGGGATCGCCGGTAATCTTCTGGTCTTGCCCATCGGCTTTGACTGTAATCTTCGGAACGCAGGTGGAACAGGTGTACATTCCATCCTTCAATTCAAAGACCTGTGGTTTGGAATCCATCTGCAACTTGTTGAGGTCAATCTTCCACGTACCATTGATCGCGCTTTGCGCAAACGCGGCCAAAGGCAGCATCATCAGCAACATTCCTAGAATCTTTCTCATGGTCATCCTCTGCGAAATCTCGGCGTAGATGTAGCCGGAAGGAGCCGGATGTACCCATCCGGCTCACGGGTTCAAACGCAAATCTCTGGATGTTTTTACTTCTCCGCCTCTTGCTTCTCCTGTCTTTCTGCAACAAAGGTATCGGTCATGCCGCGGAGCTTATCCTCGGTCACCATCGTCAGAGACTTACCATCTGGCGAAACGGACATTTTCGATACGGCGATAACCTGTCCATTGCGCTTGTCGGTTTCTTCAACCGTGTTGTCGTCGATCTTCTTCAGCACCACGGAAGTCGTGCCGGGATCGTTCTGGTACGGATAGTCCTTCCCGTCAAACTTGGCGTTGTAGGTTTCACCGGTGCTTGCCTTGTAGTTCAATCCGTCTCCGGTCGATGCGAAGTTGAAGGTCAGCCAGTTTTCGGATGCAGCTTCGAACTTATCCAGCTTCCACGAACCGGAGAGCGCGTGAGCTCCCGTCTCGGGCTCTCCTACGCGCGAATAGACAGCAGTACTCTTCGCCACCTGGCTGCTTCCGGCTGGATGCTCCTCGAATTGACGGGTCAGTGTCTTGCCATCGGAGGAAACCATAAAATCGGCCTTGAACGCGAGCTTACCGTCCTTCATACCGACCACTTCGACGTTGTTGGGGTCCATTATGGTCACTTTTTCGCTGCTCGCGTACGGAGAGCCAGTTACCGAATGCTCCTGACCGTCGGCCTTCACCTTGGTCTTCGCATCGCACGTGAGGCAGGCATACATGCCGTCCTTTAACTCAAAAACCCTCGGTTTCGAGTCCATCTTCGCCTTGTTCAGATCGATTTTCCACGTACCGTCGATCGCGCTTTGCGCAAACGCAGCCAAAGGCAGCATCAGCAGAATTAGCCCTAGAACTCGCTTCATGGTTGTCCTCTCCGAAGTGGCGGCTGCAGGAGGTGATTATGGGGGAGCCGGAATCCAATACCCGACTGGACGGTAGCAAGCTACGAAACTTCTGCCTGCAGTGGTTGATGGATGCCCGCTGCACTCTCGGAGTTGTGCTTCCAGCGGGTAATCGCTCCCTCCAGACTCGCGGGTTCTGAAGGAAGATGGCTCCGCCAGTGTTTTGCCCTGTGTTCCTTGCTCCCACTCTGAATTTTCTAAATTTCTCACCTCAACTTGTGAGTTAAATCACAGTTATTTGGTTCATCTAGTAGTGCAATAACCATAGGAATCTTCGAAAGCATTTTTGTACTCTGTGTCTCCGCACTTATATCCTTGGAGGACCGATCATGGATCGAGTCAAAGTGACAGTCGACGGCAACGAAGCCGCCGCATATGTCGCGCATAAAACAAACGAAGTGATAGCCATTTACCCCATCACTCCCTCGTCACCGATGGGTGAGTTCAGCGATCAATGGTCCTCGGACGGCAAGCCCAATATTTGGGGTTCTGTCCCTCACGTCATGGAGATGCAGAGCGAAGGCGGAGCTGTAGCAGCTCTGCATGGTGCTCTCCAGGGCGGAAGCCTGGGCACAACCTTTACCTCCTCGCAGGGCCTCCTGCTGATGATTCCTAATATGTACAAGATCGCCGGCGAACTCACGCCGTGCGTCATCCATGTAGCAGCCCGCGCCGTAGCTGCCCAGGGACTCTCCATCTTCGGAGACCATCAGGACGTGATGGCTGTCCGCCAGACGGGCTGGGCGCTGCTTGCCTCCAATAATGTGCAAGAAGTGATGGACACAGCCCTTATCGCGCAGGCCGCAACTCTGGAATCGCGCATCCCCTTTGTGCATTTCTTTGACGGCTTCCGTACCTCGCACGAAGTAGGCAAGGTCGAGCAGCTCACCATGGACGATATGCGCGCCCTGCTGCCTGAGGCATTCGTTCGTCAGCACCGTGCCCGCTCGCTTTCGCCGGACCGTCCTGTCCTCCGCGGTACCGCGCAGAATCCGGATGTCTATTTCCAGGCCCGCGAGACCGTCAATCCCTTCTACACTGCCGTGCCCGCCATCCTGCAGAAGGCAATGGACAAGTTCGCTGAAGTCGTCGGCCGCCAGTACAAGCTCTATGAATACGTTGGCGCGCCCGATGCTGATCGCGTCATCATTCTGATGGGTTCCGGCTGCGACGTTGCCGAGGAGACCGTCAACAAGCTGGTTCCGCAGGGTGCGAAAATCGGAGTGCTCAAGGTTCGCTTGTTCCGTCCTTTCTCCGCCGAGCACTTCCTCGCCGCGCTGCCCTCCACAGTCCGCACCATCTCCGTACTGGACCGCACCAAGGAGCCCGGCTCCGCGGGCGAACCGCTCTATCAGGAGATTTTGACTGTGCTGGCCGAGAGCTTCGCCGCTGGCAAAATCGCCTCGATGCCTCGCATCGTCGGTGGCCGCTACGGACTCTCCTCGAAGGAGTTCACGCCCGCCATGGTCAAGGGCGTCTCCGATGATCTGGACCAGCTCGTCCCACACAATCACTTCACCATTGGTATCAATGACGATGTGACTCATAACTCGCTGCCTTACGATCCCAAGTTCTCCACCGAAGATCCGCAGACCATTCGCGCGCTTTTCTTCGGCCTTGGAGCAGACGGCACAGTGGGCGCGAATAAGAATTCCATCAAGATCATTGGTGAGGACACAGACAATTACGCGCAGGGCTACTTCGTCTATGACTCGAAGAAGTCTGGCTCCATCACCACCTCACATCTCCGCTTCGGTCCCAAGCCGATTCGCTCCAGCTATCTGATCTCTCGTGCGAACTTTGTTGCCTGCCATCAGTTCAGCTTCCTTGAGCGCATTGATGTGCTCAAACTCGCCGATGAAGGCGCGGTCTTCCTCCTCAACAGCCAGTTCAGCAAGGATGAAGTCTGGGATCAGTTACCCCGTCCGGTGCAGCAGGAGATCATTACCAAGAAGCTCCAGTTCTACGTGATCGATGGTTACAGCGTAGCCAAGGACACCGGCATGGGCCAGCGCATCAACACCATCATGCAGACCTGCTTCTTCGCCATCAGCGGAGTGTTGCCTCGCGACGAAGCAATCGCAGCCATCAAGAAGGCCATTAAGAAGACCTACGGCAAGCGCGGCGATGCCGTCGTGCAGCAGAACTTCGCAGCCGTCGATCAGACGTTGGCGAATCTGTATCGCGTCGATGTTCCCGACGCCACCAACAGCAAGGTCGAGCTTCGTCCTCCGGTTCCCGCACAGGCTCCTGAGTTCGTGCAGAATGTCCTCGCCCCCATGATCTTCGGTGATGGCGACGAACTGCCAGTGAGCATGATGCCCAATGACGGAACCTATCCCACGGGCACCGCGCAGTGGGAGAAGCGCAACATCGCGCTTGAAGTTCCCGAGTGGGATGAAAAGCTCTGTATCCAGTGTGGCAAGTGCGTTCTGGTGTGCCCGCACGCGGTCATTCGCGCCAAGGTTTACCCCAGCGATTTGCTCCCCACAGCCCCCGAGTCTTTCAAGTCCGCCGAGCCCAAGTGGAAGACCTATTCGGCAACTTACAAGTACACCTTGCAGGTTGCGCCGGAGGATTGCACCGGTTGTGCCCTTTGCGTCGAGGTCTGCCCCGCCAAGTCCAAGAGTGAAGCCAAGCACAAGGCCATCAACATGGTTCCGCAGCCCGCCGTCCGCGAGCGCGAAGCCCGCAACTGGGAGTTCTTCCTCGGGTTGCCGGAGGTTCCGCGCGAACAGCTTGCTCTCTCGCAGGTCAAGGATGTGCAGCTCCTCCAGCCTCTCTTCGAGTTCTCGGGCGCATGCTCGGGATGCGGCGAAACGCCCTACGTCAAGCTGCTTACCCAGCTCTTCGGGGACCGCACGGTCATCGCCAACGCCACCGGATGCTCTTCGATATACGGCGGCAACCTGCCTACCACGCCTTACACCAAGAACAATGATGGGCGCGGCATTGCATGGTCCAACTCGCTCTTTGAGGACAACGCCGAATTTGGTCTCGGCATACGCCTCTCCCTTGACAAGCATCACGACTACGCCCGTGAACTGCTCGTGCGCCTCGCCGCCAAGCTACCGGAAGAGTTGGTGAAAGCCATCCTCACCGCGCCGCAAAAGGGTGAAGCTGCGATCGGGCAGCAGCGTGCTCGCGTCGCACAACTCAAGCAGGTGCTCGCCACCGTCGATCAGCCGGAAGCCCGCGCTCTGCTCGACGTGGCTGACAACCTGGTCGACAAATGTGTCTGGATCGTCGGTGGAGACGGCTGGGCCTATGACATCGGCTACGGCGGCCTTGACCACGTAATGGCCTCCGGACGCAACATCAATGTCCTCGTACTGGACACAGAGGTCTACTCCAACACTGGCGGCCAGATGTCCAAGTCCACGCCGCGTGGTGCGGTAGCCAAGTTCGCAGCGGCTGGCAAGGGACGCCCCAAGAAGGATCTTGCCCTTATTGCGATGAGCTATCCGGCTTACGTTGCCCGTGTTGCCATGGGCTCCAGCGATATGCAGACCATCAAGGCATTCAATGAAGCGGAAGCCTTCGACGGTCCATCGCTCATCCTCGCCTACAGCCATTGCATCGCGCACGGTTATGATCTGGTTCACGGACTCGATCAGCAGAAGCTTGCCGTCCAGAGTGGTCATTGGCCGCTGTTCCGCTACAATCCCGCTGCCGCACCCGGCCAGGCGAACTTCGTTCTGGATAGTCGTGCTCCCAGCATTCCACTGGAGCATTACATCTACAACGAGACTCGCTATACCATGCTTCGCCAGAGCAATCCAGATGCTGCAAAGGTTTTGCTTGCCGAAGCACAGCAGGACGTCAATGAGCGCTGGAAGCGTTATGAAGCGCTTGCCCAGGAATTCGCCGCCGCCGCCAACCCGGCTGCCGCAGCCGCCAAGGGAGCTCAGTAATGATCGATCTTTCCACTCAATATCTCGGACTCAAGCTGCGCAACCCACTGGTCGTGTCCGCGTCACCGCTTTGTAAGGACATCACTAACCTGCGTCATATGGAGGACTGCGGGGCTTCCGCCGTCGTCCTTCACTCGCTCTTTGAGGAGCAGATCAACATCGAGACGAACGAGCTCGATCGCTTCCTCTGGGACGGTTCCGACCTCGGCGCCGAGAGCACAACCATCTTCCCTGACCTTGGCCAGTACAACATCGGCCCGGACGCTTACCTCGAACACATCCGTCAGGCAAAGCAGTCCGTCAGCATTCCCGTCATTGCTTCGCTCAATGGTGTCTCGCGTGGAGGATGGGTCAGCTACGCTCGTGAGATGCAGCAGGCTGGAGCAGACGCCATCGAACTTAACGTCTACTTCATTCCAGCCGAGCCCGCCGCCACCTCAGACGATATCGAAAGGCTCTATCTCGATCTAGTCGCCGAAATCCGCCAGACGGTAACTATTCCAGTCGCGGTCAAAGTCGGCCCGTACTTCAGCGCGTTCGCCAATATGGCGCAGCGTCTGGAAGCCGCGGGAGCCAACGGAATCGTTCTCTTCAACCGCTTCTACCAGCCGGATTTCGATCTTGAAGCTCTTGAGGTGAAGCCCATCGTCACCCTTTCCAACAGCAGCGAACTGCTGCTCCGCCTGCATTGGACCGCAATGCTTCACGGTCACCTGCACGCAGACATCGCCATCACCGGCGGTGTACACACGGCAGAAGATGTAGTGAAGTCCATGATGGCCGGAGCCAAGGTCACCATGCTTGCATCGGCTCTCCTGCAAAACGGCATCGGCTATCTGCGTCCGTTGCGCAATCAGTTGGAAGCATGGCTGGAGCGCCGGGAGTACGAGAGCATCGAGCAGATGCAGGGCAGCATGAGTCAGAAGAATGTCCCGAACCCCAAGGCTTTCCAGCGCTCCAATTACATGAAAGTGCTATCGAGCTACGTGGGAAAATAAGTCAGGAAACTCGCACATACAAACAGGAGCGCCCCACTCGGGACGCTCCTGTTACTTTTGCGCTAATTTTCGCAGGGCTTGCTGGTTACTCGGCTGTTCACGGTGCGAGAGGCTTAAGGCAAGACCTCCATCTTTTTTAGCTTGTTGTAAATGGCCTCTTCGGAGAGAGCCGTGCGTACTCGGGCAACGGTAGCATGAAAGCCTTTGAGATTACGGCGGAGAAACTCCGGGGCCGAATCGAGTGCTTTATGAAGGCCCTCGACAGTGCCATTGAAATACATTACGTTGTGCTGGAGATCGAAGCCGCACGGAGGAAGCTCCGTGGAAATCAGGAGTCGGCCCGAGGCTACTGCCTCCAGCACTTTGAAGGGAAACACGCCCTCTCCCATTGATTCAATCGACGTGTGAGGATTCACCGCGACATCGCACGCAGTCAGCAGTTCGTAGAGCTTTTCATCGGGAACGTCTTCGAAGAACTTCATTCTGCCACCGGAGCGGGCCGCGCACCTGTGGAGTTCCTCCGCGAGACGGCCCCGCCCGGTGATGGTGATCCGCCAATCCGAAGGCAGTGCGGAATGCAACGAAGTAAAAATCGATGCTCCCTTCTCCACGCTGAGGTGTCCGAAGTATCCCACCGTGAAAGGAGCAGACTGGAGGGGGTCGCGGCCGTTGACTTTAACAAACGGGCTCATAATGTATGGCAGAGGCATCGTGCGGACGGGGCCCATGCCGATTTGAATGCTCTGGTTTACACAGGTAATCAGAGAGGCGCGGCGCTGCACGATAGGAAGATAGCGGGAGTCGAGAAGTGGCTTGAGGTTCAGAAGGCCGCGTTTTCGCGCCAGGGGCAGGTCCTCCATTTCGAGAACGATGCGGCACTTTGCAAGTTTTGAGAGCAGCAGTGCGAAGCGTGCCTCGAAAGCGTAGCTGTTGTAGATCCATACCAGTGATGGACGCAGGGCTGCAACCCGTCGCGCCAAGGGCAGCGCGGTGAGGATGTTTGCCAGCTTTCCCGCCGGTCGCCAACGCCAGGTAAACGGTGTGATCTCAAGCACCCGGACTCCGGCAATATTGCGGACAGCCGCCGTGGATAAAGCAAACCCGGTGTGCCGATGGGCCGAGTTGATGAAGATAATTCTTCTTCCGGAGCGGGCGAGAATTCGCAGCACCGATTCGATCTTATGCGCAGCACCTTGTGACCCTGACTCAGGAAGGTAGGGTGCGACCATCACGATTGGATTCGAACGATTCTTCATAATGAAACCGCGGCAAAATATTCGCGGCAAAAATACGACTGAGACACAGGCTCTTTCATACTTTCCTCGGAGCTGAGATTGAGGGCTTGAGCGCCGCCAGACAGAGTCCGGCGTTGAAAACAGTAAGTCCGAGGGTTGTGGTATTTTCCATACCCCCAATGACGATCCCTGGCAAGGTAGCCGCGAGAAGCAACCAAGGCAGGGCGTTGCCGCTTCCCAGAACCTGGAAGGAACGCCACAACAGATACAGTGCGAAGAAGGCCCGCAGTCCGAGATAGGCCAGTCCGAATACTGGCCCGAACTCCAGTACTGTGCGTTCCCATTCCATTTCCGCAAGCAGGAACGATTGGGTCCCGGTTTTAAGCACTGAGGCCGCGTTGCTGCCCATGCCGATTCCGTTGCCAAGCCACGCGGTCTCTCCGGAAGCCTTTAATCCGCGCTCAAACACGCCCAGAACGCGCCTGTCCAGAACAGCCTGCGTGTCTCCCTCTGCGTTGGAAGCTTGTTGCCACCTGGTCGTGAGAGTATCTACCGCGTCGTTGACGAATGGGAGTTGCAGCGCAACCACGACGCCGAGCAGCAGCACCGCGACGAGCTTCACGACGCCGGCAAAGTGACTTCCCCTGCCTACTCCCGTAAGCAAGGCAACTCCAAGGAAGCCCACCATGATAAAGAGCACAGTGCGGCTTCCGGAAAATGGCATGGCCACGATCGTGGACATAATAGCGGCCCAAGCCAACCATTGGGGAATCCAGCCAGGACGAAAGAGCGTGAAGAACGCAAAACCCGCGACCATCGGGATGAAGGTCACAAAGCCATTTCCATAGCTGAACGTGCCAGCGGGACGAATGTGGCCGCCAGCGGAGGAAATTTGCGCGGAACCTACCCCCGCCCCAGCGTTGATCCATGAGGACGGCAGAGCATAAAACTGCGCCACCATGAGCGCCGTCATAGGTACAGAGAGAATAAGAATCCAGGTGCCAACCTTCCGCAGGTCCTGAGCGCACAGGGTTTCCGCCATCACGATGATCAGCGGGAGGTGCAGTACGTATGAATGCAACCCATAAATCGCGATCAGCAGCGTGTTTGCGCCAGTGATAACCTGCGCAACCGCTAACAGAATGAGTCCCGTCGCAAGCAGCGCGAACGGCCACATATTCTCCCGCGTGAACTTCCCGCAGCGGGCCGCCTGGAAATAAATGATCAGCGCAACAGGGTCGCGCACCATCAGGAGCGGAGTGCTGAGCGAAGGAAAAATCCACTTACGCAACGCTCCCTCGAAGATAATCAGCCAGAAGTAGATCCAGATCCACCGCTTGAGCCAGCGCAGTTTGGGAGTGTCTTCGGAAGTGAGAAGCGAATCAAGCATGGCTAGCTCTCTTCTCCAACCCCAGAATGCAGCTCATGGTGGATACGAGCTTTGCGCGATAGTTGGCCCACGTGCATTCCTGCGCGCGCCGGAATGCCGCCTGTGACATCGATTCGAGCTGTTCGCGGTCCAGCGCCAGGATCTCCAGCTTTTCGGCGATTGCCGAAGCCGAGCGAATAGGGACCAGGTACCCTTCACGACCCTCACGAATGATCTCAGGACCTCCGCTGTTACGGGTCGTGATGACGGGCAATCCGCAGGACAAAGCCTCCGCAATAACCAGGCCGAACCCTTCGCTGATCGAAGGCAGCACCAGCACGTCATGCTTCAGCATCTCTTCGAGCACAGCGGAATGAGGCATGCTCTCGATCCAGCGATTTTCGCGAACTGCGGCATCGACCCCGCGTGAAGAGCCCACCTTCTTTCCGATTAGCGTCAGTTCGGCGAGGGAAGAGACCATCTTCACAGCGTCGATGGCGTAGCTGATTCCTTTGCCTTGGGTGAGCGCTCCCACAAATAGCACGCGAAGTTTGGAGCCCGTGCGCGGTGCGCGCAATGGAAGGTTCAGATGTTCGTGAGCGCCATAAGGGACGACGAACAGCTTGCCGGCGGGAACTGATGCATCTTCGAGAGTCCGTTGAACGAAGCGGCTGGGGACGATGACAACATCGGCCATCGCGAGTTCTTCGTCTGCGCGCTCAAGAAACTCAGGGCTGCGGCCCAGTATCTCAATCGTGGAGGCGTACTCTGGCTGTAGAGCAGCCTCTTCGCGGAGCAGTTCGGTATTGAACCGCCAGTGTCCGCCAGTCAGTTCGTATATGCACGTCATCCCCTGACGATGCGCCGCCCGAAAAGTTTTGAGCGCAGAGTCTGCGTATGTGTACACAGCGCGCGAAGGGTGCCGCGTAATCGCCGCGGCCACCGTTGCATCCAGTGCGCGGCTCACTTGCATAATCGACAGAGGCGCCTCATCGCGCCTGGTCAGGCCTTGCAGTCCAAACTTGGTAGCGAGTAGGCGCATAGCCTCTCGCGTGGGGGTGAGATCGATCATGCTGCCGGGAGTTTGAGGGTAGCAGCGGCGATTCAGTTCACTGCGTAACCGGTTGGGCAGCCAGCGATTCACCGGCCATTCCTTATCCCAGTAAACAGAAGTGTAGTAGCGCTCAAGCAACTCCTTACCATGCAGGGCGGCGAGCGCTTGGCGTACATTCTGATTACCTACGGGATGGCTAAGGATGACCATTCTACGGTTGGCTTTCCATGGCGGCTGGCCGCAGTCCGAAGCACTGATGGAGAAAGTCGAGATTGCGGCTGCCACAGTAATATGCAGCGGCCTGATGCACTTCATCTGCTTCCACAGAGAGCTTCATGATCTGCCGAATCGCGTCGGCAATCGCCGCAGTTTCCATCGACGCAATCGAGATACCGAGGCGATAGCGGGAGAGCATGTAGTTCGTGCTGCTACCCAAAGGGCAATGCGCCAGGATAGGCTTAGCCGCCATCAGATACGTGCTCATCTTGGTAGGCTGGCTTGTCTCGCGGAAGATACGATGGCGTTCGCTGAACGAATACATCGAGTAAAGGAAACGGCACTGCTGCAACTGCTCAACGACTGTGGATTCCGGAACGTTCCCCGCATTGACCACAATTTCCGGAAACCGCGCGGCAGCCGCCACAAACGCAGGTGAGTTGCCAAAGTTCAAAACGCGAAAGACAGTGCCGTCCGCCTGCGAGATGCTGCGCAGCGCACCAAGAAAGGCGAACACCTCTGGCGCACTATAGGCGCTACCAGCGTGGCCGATGGTGACAACTTGTTCGTCTGTGGCTCCTGGATCGGGCATCCGAAAGTCTTTGACATAGCGGTAGACCACGCCGGACTCAATTCCCCAGCGGTCGTGGTAGTAACGTCGCATCCCCTCGGACACCACTTCCACCGTATTGGCGCGTTGCAGCAACTCGCGGTGGCAGCGGTCGATGAAGAGCGCAAGATGGCGATAGCGCCGCGACCTGTGCGCCGCCGCTGCCGGGTCGTCGTGCACCGAGACATGAAGGTGTTTGACACCGCTTTCTGAGAGCTTCTTGCCGAGCAGCAGCCCTTCGTTCATCGCACTCAGCCAGACGATATCGGGTGACCAGTTGAGAATCCTCTTCACCCACGCGCCAACTGCGGAGTGGCGCTGTGCGACGAAGAGCTTTGCGCTGTTCATCGCATCCACGGCCATTGAGCCGCCGAGCAGGTTCGGCCCTAGCCACGTTGAACTCGGTGCGCTGGCGTCACGGTCAGCCAAGTAGAACCAGCGGATTTCCGCATCTTCCAAGTGCGGCAACAGACTCCGATAGATAATCGACCCACCACCGCCCGCGACTGGAGGAAAGGGTGTCACCAATGCAATTCGCGGACCGCTCATAGGCCAATCACCACTGCGTTCATCATGAGCGCGCCCCGGCAGCCTTCGTCGCCTCGGCAGACCTTTTTGCCCACGAGTCATGGATCTCGACAAAGACATCGTCGAGCGATTTCGTAATATCCCAACCGGGGTAGTGCTGCTTCATCTTTCGCAGGTCGCTGATGTAGCAGATGTGATCGCCTTCGCGATTCTTATCAACGTAGTCATGCTGCATTTTCTTGCCGGAGATCTGCTCGATCTTCGCGAACGCTTCCAGAATCGAACAACTGTTGGCGCGTCCTCCGCCGAGGTTATACACCTCGCCGCAACGCGGAGCCTCCAGGAATGCAGCGATAAAACGCGCAACATCCAGCGAGTGAATGTTGTCGCGCACCTGCTTTCCCTTGTATCCATACACGTGATAAGGCGTGCCGCTGATATTGCACTTGACCAGGTAGCTGAGGAAGCCGTGCAACTCCACGCCGGAGTGGTTCGGACCGGTAAGACATCCGCCGCGCAGGCAGCACGTGGGCATCGCAAAGTAGCGTCCGTATTCCTGCACCATCACATCCATCGCAACCTTCGAAGCACCGAAGATCGAGTGTTTCGACTGATCGATGCGGAAGCTTTCAGGGATGCCATGTAGATACTCGGGCGCGGCGTAGTCGTAACGAGTTTCAGTCTCGATCAAGGCGAGTTCATTGGGCGCATCGCCATAAACTTTATTGGTAGAGAGCGCAACGAACGGCGCTTCCGGACAGCCTTGGCGAGCGGCCTCCAACAGGTTCAGCGTTCCAACTGCGTTGGTATCGAAGTCGTCGAACGGTATCCTGGCTGCAAGGTCGTGGCTGGGCTGAGCGGCAGTATGCACAACGGCATCCGGCTTCAGTTCCTTAACCAGTCCAAGCACTCCCGCGCGGTTGCGAATGTCCAACTCATGATGGACAAAACCTTTCAGCAGGGACTGAAGCCGTTGCTGGTTGTGGCGATTATCCCCCTGCTCGCCAAAGAAAACAGCGCGCTGATTATTGTCCAGCCCATGGATCTCCCAACCGAGCTGGGCAAAGTACACACACACTTCCGAACCGATCAGCCCTGACGAGCCGGTGACTAACAACTTCTTCATGCATCCCCCTGACTAAATGGCAATGAATTCAAAACAACCCAAACCTCGACGCTACTCATGAGTTCCGCGCAGCTCGCACCGCCGCCATCAGGTGTATGGGCGGTACGCGGAACAGGGAGGCGAGGAAGGGTGCAACAGGAGCATTCAGCAGAGCCAGCGAATGTCGCAACACAAACGAGCAGCAGAATACCTCGGCACAGAGCACGGTGGCAGCGGCTCCGGGCAGTTTGAACTGTGCCATCAGCAGGCAAGCTAGAGGAAGCGAGACGCTCGTGACAATCAGATAGAAGAGTGCAACTCTGCCATGTTCATTGGTGGCCAGCAAGGCCATCATGCTGGACGACCAGAGCGAGTTGACAACTCCGGCGGCCAGCAGCAGCAGAAATGTAGGCATATCCATAGTGATCTTGCCGTGCGTCCAGACAGCTAAAATCCGGCTGCCTCCCAGGGCCAGCAGAATGGCGGCCCCACCCGAGATCCACACAGAGGCTTGGCAGGAATAACGGTGCAAAGTGCGGGACAGATTCTGGTCACTCGCTCCGTGTGCGCGTGAGAGCTCTGGCCACACCGGGGCCTGGATGGCCGCAGTGACCTGTGTCGAACTGCGCGCGAGTGTTCGCAGCGTGGAAAAAACCACCACAGGAATGGGACCGAGCACGGCTCCAACCGCCAGCAGAATTCCTTGGAAGCTGAGTGCGGTGCCGGCAGGGAAGGCCATATACGCCATCGCCGGAGCCCACAAACGCCGCACTACATCCCATGAGGCGTGAGCAATGCCGTAGTGCAACCACGGACTCCGCTTGCGTAGCGCTGCCTGTAACAGCAGGTTGCCTGCAATGCGGATTGCCAGCATACAGCCCGCTGCAGAGACCGGACCACCTCGCGCAATCACGATTACCACAACTGCGGCAGCTTCGGCAAAACGCACGATGTTGCCCCACATTGTCCCGAACGCAAAATTTCCGTCACAGCGGAAGCCCGCGCTGATCATGTTTGCCTGAAAGCCAAAGAGAACGCAGGCGACCAGCAGCACAAGCGTCAGCGAAATCTCCATACCCGGCATCGCGGTAAGCTGCAGCCAATGTGCCAGCGGCAGCAGGCCGACAATCAGCGCGGAAATCGTCGCCACAATCAGCGAGATGCAAGTCGTCAGCAGCCATGCGCTCTGAAAGGTTTCGAGTGCGCCATCGCGGTCTCCCTTGCCGACTTGCATCGTCATGTCATTGGACGCAACGCTGCCAAAGCCAAAGTCGCTCAGTACAAGGTAGGTTGGAATCGCACTCAGAATCAGCCACTCGCCATAAAGCCGCGTTCCCCAGTAGTGAAGGAAGACCGGGACGCTGATGACCTGTATCGCGGTAGTCACCAATGGGCCGAGCGCACTCGCTCCAAAGCCGCGAATGAGTCTGCCCGTGATGCTGCTCTGGCGCCTGGATGTACTACCCGTCACTGCTAAATCCCCTTGTAGATAATCAAACCGGTCGCAAGCGCAATGGCTGCTTCCGTACCTCTAATCGCGGCAGCTTTGCCCGAGTTGGTTGGAACGTAAAGAATGTCGCCATCTTCGAGCATGGGATCGACGGCCTTGCCGCTGATGATCTCTTTCACCGGCACCGGAAACTCAAGCCGTCCCGTAGTTGTCTTGCGAATCAGGCGAGACTTGTTCTGTGCCGCGCTGTGATTCGTGCCACTGGCCAGCGCCAGGACTTGCATCACGGTAAGCCGCTCATTGCTTTCAAGCAGAAACCCGCCAGGCTTACCCACATCCCCTACCACATAGACCACTCCCGAACGGGCTACGAGGATGGTGTCACCAGGACGAATATCAACTGAACTGCCGATGCTGCCAGGCTTGTTATCAAGCTGAATGACGAGGGGGTGTTCGGGATCAGATTTGTGGGCAATCGTGACCGACTTGCCTGCCGCAGCAGTGACGCCGCCAGCGGCCGAGATCAGGTCCATCACTCCGTGCGTGCCGAGCAGTGGATATATACCCGGATTTCGAACCTCGCCCGCGACGTTCACGCCTTGAGTGGCGTATTCAGTAATGAAAATCGAGACATGAGGGTCCTTGAGAATATCGGCACGCAGCAACTGGCGTTCAACGGCGGCGGCAGCCTCTTCAGAGGTCATGCCCGCGACATGCAACGCACCGGCGATGGGAACCATCACTTCTCCCGCCTCGCTGACGCGAAGTTTTCCGGAAAGTTCCGGCGTGTCAAACACTCCAAGTTCGATAAGGTCACCGGCTGAAATGCGTAGCGCGCGTGAATCCGCTGACAAAGGTGCAGCCTGGGGCAATGCGGTCGTCGGCGTAGCCTGAGCCGCAGCGGTGAATGGGATCAGGCCGCACAGCGCCATCATCACCAGCAGTATCCGAATTCGAGAAAGACGCATCATACTTGCTCTCAAAAATTCCACAGAAGTCACCTAGGAAGCGTCCTGATCGCTGTCTCCGTAATAGACGGGTGCCGACTTGCCATAGTACGGGCGCTGCGCATAGTAGTAGTGCTCCAACCGGAGGTTGACGAAGGTGAAGACCGCTCCCACTACGTTACTGTTGGAACGCTGAAGAAGATCGCGAACCCGCAGCACCGCTTTCTTGCGTGCCATTCCCGAGCGCACAACGAAAACCACGGCGTCAGCAATGTGGGCGAGTGGCAGGGCATCGGCCACCGACAGAATCGGAGGCGTGTCCACAATCACACGGTCATACTTGGCAGCCATGGTCGCCAGCAGTTCAGCCATTCTCTTCGAGCCAAGCAGTTCAGCGGGATTTGGAGGATGCGGTCCGGCGGGCATCAAATGGAGGTTGGGCAATGATTCAATCGGCGTGATGATGGCCTGGTCGTTCAGCCCCTGGGTTAGAGCAGTGCTCGTACCGAACCGCGAATGTGGCAAGCCAAAATGTACATGCATAGCGGAGCGCCGAAGATCGGCGTCAACCAGGAGAACCGATTCGCCACGCTGGGCAAAGGCCACTCCTAGATTCACCACGACCGTGGTCTTGCCTTCGACCGGCACCGAACTCACAATCGTGATGATCTTCGGTTGGCGGTCCGGCGAGGTGAGCAGCAGTGACGTGCGCAGTCCGCGGAATGCTTCGGCCGCTGGCGATCGCGGGTCGTTGAGAAGCAGCGGCAGCATTGCCCCCAGCTTGTCGCTTCCTGCGATCTTGGCCGTGAGCTGGTCCACTGGAATACTGCTGAGCACAGGCAGTTTCAGGCATAACTCCAATTCTTCGGAGCTGCTGAGAGTGTCATCCATGGACTCGGCGACGAACGCCAGCAACAGGCCGCTCAGCAATCCGCCCATCAGCCCGAGCACGTAGTTGAATATGACTCTGGGTTCAATAGGATGGGCCGGAACTTCAGCCCGATCGATCACATTGACGTAGCCGGAACTCAATCCGGCAGTCACACCGGCCATCTTCAGCTTCAATTGCAGCGTGTCATAGAGTTCGCGGCCGTTTTCCACGTCATGTTTAAGCACGGCGTACTCCACTGCGTGTTCATTCAGTTTGTACGCCTTGTCCTTCTGATCGTTGAACTCAGCGCGCAGCAGCGACTCGGTCTTTGCCGCAGACTTGTATTCATCTTCAAGGCGCTTGCCGACATTGCTGATCTCGGTGGCAATCGAGCCATCCAGGCGTGCGATCTGACTCTGCAACTCATGAACTTTCGGATAGCCGCTGCCGAACTTGGAATTCAGTTGTGCAAGCTGGGCCTTTTGCTCTGCCTCTTGTGTACGTAGCACTTGCAGCGTGGTACTTGGGACAACGTTGGCAATCAGCTCGGGATTGCCCGTCGCCGCCATCCGATAGCGCGCTTCTTTGACGATTCGATCGGATTCAGCCTGGGTGAGCTGTTCATTCAATATCTTCAGGCGGTCGGTAACAATGTTTTCGCTGTCATCGCTGCCAGTATTGAGAACGCCGTTCTTCTTCTGGAAGTCGGCAAGCTTTCCCTGCGCCTCAAGGGTCTTGTTCTGCAGGCCGGTCATCTGTTGAGAGAGCCAGTTGGAAACCTGCACCGTGCCCTCATAGTGAGTTTGCAGCGTGCGCTGCATGTATTGCTCCACCACGGTATTTGCGACGTCCGCGGCGAGCTTGGCATCAGGGCTGCGGAAGCGGACTTCTACGATCTCGCTGTTCGGCAGTGCCTTCACACTCAGCGACCCGCGGAAATGTCCTAGCACTCCCTCCCGGTTCGCGGGAGACATGGCCGAAAAATCGGTGACGCTACCGCCTACTCTTTTGCCTGAGAATGCCGGATTCCTTAACAATCCCAAGCTATCTATCACGCGCATCGCAACGGTGTCGCTCTGGATGACGCGCACCTCGGTCGTCAGGCGGGAACTGGAATCGGTATCGCCCAGTTTCTCGTTCATCATTTCGTCTAAGCCAAGCCCTGAAGAGCGGCTCGGATCGATTTCCAGGCACGCGACGCTCTCATAGATCGGAGTCATGCTCATCGTGTGAAACACAACCGCGCCGAAGACCAATCCGGTTACACATAAAAAGAGAAACTTGTGCTTTAGAACCGTCCGCCAAATGGAGGCCAGTGACAGCTCATCTTCACGCGTGAAACTCTCCCGGGTGGGCATTGCTGCGGGCACATTTTCCAATGCCGCGCCCTCTTTGTTCGTCGGACACATTCACAACTCCTCTTGCTGCTGAATACGCGCCCCATCGAGCGGAGCGCACTCACGCGTGAGCACACATCGGTGTGCTTGAATCGGATCGCAATGATTTCTGCTGTTAATAAGACATTATATGATCCAGCCCACAATAGGGGAAAGGTTACCGGAGGTGGAACTGAAGCGTTCCCGGGAAATAATGAAGCCAGACGGCAGAAGGGTGACCGAACTCGCAAGATATCGGACTCACGGGCTCAGTCCGCAGCAACACCGGAGGGGCTGAGCGTGCGCGTGAACAACCGATTAGCGTAAAATCCTGATTACCTTCATCAGGCGGGATTAGCAACATGTCGCTCGCAGGCACAACGCTTACGCGCAGGACCGATTCTGCACTCGCGCGGACCATCTGCGTCGATCTGGATGGCACCCTTATTGCCACCGACCTGATCTGGGAAAGCGTGCTGGACCTGACCCGATCCCGCCCGATGTTGCTCCTGCTGCTTCCATTCTGGCTCCTGCGCGGGCGTGCCTACCTCAAACAGCAGCTCTCTGAAGCAGTCTCCATCAAGCCTCAATGCCTGCCTTATCGTCAGGATGTATTGCGCGTGATTGCCAATCTCAAACAGATGGGAGCGCGCCAGGTCGTGCTGGCAACGGCGTCCCATGAGCTTCTCGCAAAGGCAGTTGCCGAGCATCTAGGAATCTTCGATGAAGTGCTGGCGACTGGCAGCGGCCTCAATCTCAAAGGCAAGGCGAAGGCCGAGGCACTTCAGGCACGTTTTGGCAGTGACTTCCTCTACATTGGGGACAGCACGGCAGATCTTCCCGTATGGGCTGCGGCAAAGCAGGGAATCGTCGTCGGAAGCAAGGCGCTGGCACGCCGCGCTGCCGCCGTCACCGAACTGCGCGAGGTTGTTGAAGTCGAGCCCGCGACCTGGAAGGCTTACTGGGACGCGTTACGTCCGCACCACTGGAGCAAGAACAGCTTGTTGTTGCTGCCGCTGCTGCTTGCGCATCGATGGAGCACTCACGCTTGGGCGCTCACCCTGCTCGGAATGTTCCTCTTCGGACTAGCCGCCTCCGCCATATACATCATTAATGACCTGATTGATCTGCCGAGCGACCGCGAGCATCCATGGAAAAGCCGCCGCCCCTTTGCTTCAGGCCGTCTCGCAATTCTCAGCGGCATGGTGATGGCTCCGATGCTGTTTGTATCTGGAGTTGGAGCGGGCTGGTTGTTGCTCGGCTATCGTTTCGCACTCGCCGTGTTTTGTTATTGCGCACTCACCTTGGCATATTCTCTTGTCTTAAAGCGTCTGCCTCTGGTCGATGTTTTCGTGCTAACGAGTTTCTATGGCATTCGCATCGTCACCGGAGCGCTGATTACACTCACGCCGCTATCGAGTTGGTTCCTGATCTTCTCCATGTTCTTCTTCTTCAGCCTTGCATTGGCCAAGCGTTATAGCGAACTCAAGCATGCCGCGATCTTGCTCGACACCGGCAACTCCGGTCGCGGATACCGCGCCGAGGATTCGCCTCTGCTCTCAACCATGGGAGTGGCCAGCGCCTTTGCCTCTGTCATCGTCTTCAGCTTTTATACTCGCAGCCCGGAGGTGAGCCATCTCTATCCCCACCCCCAGCCGCTACTACTCATTGCGCCCATGCTGCTTTACTGGTTGGTAAGAGTGTGGCTCCAGGCGGGCCGCGGCGAACTGAAAGAAGATCCCGTTACGCTCGCCGTGCGTGACCCAATGAGTTACATCGTGGGCTTTGCCTGTGTGCTATGCATTCTCATCACTTTTCTTTGGCGGTAACCCAAGGGCGGTAATCATACAAATGACTTCCGATATAGAAATCAAATCCGGCGCGAGCGCTAAGACTCAACCCTCCGCCCCGCCGGAGAACGCTCCAGACACAAGCTACAAGAGTTGGGGCAATTATCCGCAAGCCTCGCATCGCAAAGTCCTGCGTCCTGCATGGATGGACGAGATCACAGGGAAACTGCTCACTGATAACGCGCCGCTTCTTGCCTACGGACTCGGCCGCAGCTATGGCGACAGTTGTCTGAACGACGGCGGCACGCTCATGGATATCCGCGGCCTTGATCGTATCCTTCACTTTGACGCAGAGCATGGCTCCATTGTCTGTGAGGCAGGAGTTTCACTTGGCGAAATTCTTCTGATAGCCGTTCCGCGCGGATGGTTTCTTCCCGTAACGCCAGGGACAAAAATCGTAACCCTCGCCGGAGCCATCGCCAACGATGTACACGGAAAGAATCATCACGTCGAAGGCACTATCGGTTGCCACGTCGAGCAGTTTGGCCTCGTGCGTTCCAACGGCGGTGAGATCATTTGTTCGCGCGATGAAAATCCAGAGCTCTTCGCCGCAACCATAGGCGGCCTTGGCCTCACCGGCATCATTCTCTGGGCTGAGTTGCGCCTGAAAAGAATCACAAGCGCACAGATCGAGATGGACACCGTTCCCTTTGCCACTTTCGAAGATTTCATCCGCCTCAGCAGTGACGAAGAGGGAGCAAAGTACGAGTACACCGTCGGCTGGGTCGATTGCCTGAGCGGACGCAAAACACGCGGCATCTTCATGCGCGGCAATCACGCCACAGAAGGAAAGCTGCGAACGCACCCCGAGAAGATCAAGCTCTCTGTCCCATTCAATCTGCCCAGCTTCACCCTGAATCCCTTCAGCATCTGGGCCTTCAACAATCTCTATTACGCAATGGGCCGAGCCAAGGCCGGACACTCACAGGTACACTACGATCCGTTCTTCTATCCGCTCGACAAAGTAGACAACTGGAACCGCATCTACGGCCACGGTGGATTTACGCAATATCAGTGTGTGGTTCCAAACAGCGAAGTCGCGGCCTTCCAGGAGATTCTCGAGCGTATCGCGCGCGCCGGGCAAGGCTCCTTCCTTGGCGTCATTAAGAAATTCGGCAGCGTGCAGTCGCCTGGCATCATGTCCTTCCCGAGGCCTGGCCTGACGCTTGCTTTGGATTTCCCCTTCCGTGGCGAAAAAACTCTCAAGCTCTTCGCCGAACTTGACGAGGTCGTAGCCGCTGCTCGCGGCGCACTCTATCCCGCCAAGGACCCGCGCATGAGTCCTCGCATGTTCCGACTCTCCTACCCGCGTCTGGAGGAGTTCCGCCGATACGTGGATCCCGCGCTGAGCTCGAGTTTCTGGCGTCGCGTTGCAGAGGAGAAGGCATGAGTCAGGGACTGGTAATACTCGGAGCAACCTCGAAGATTGCGCAGGAAGTTGCGCGCATTGCCGCCAAAGAGGGGCGCGAGATTCTGCTCGTGGCGCGCAACGAAGAGCGCCTGGAAGCCGTAGCCGGAGACCTTCTGGCGCGTGGCGCAGCGCGTGTGGAAACCATTGGATGCGATCTTGCCGACGTCGCGAATCACCAAGCTCTGTGGTCCCGCGTTGAAAACCAGATGCCGGAGTTCACTTCGGTCCTGCTGGCCTATGGCACATTAGGCGATCAAGTTCGCGCCGAGCAATCCATTGCCTACACCATGCGCGAGCTGAATACCAACTTCATCAGCGCCGCAAGCCTCCTCAGTTACGCGGCCGCTTCATTGGAGCACAGAAAAACAGGCGTGCTGGCCGTGATTACGTCCGTAGCAGGAGACCGCGCTCGCCGCTCGAACTACGTCTACGGCAGCGCCAAGGGTGCGCTCACGCTGTTCGTCCAGGGCCTGCGCGCAAGACTATTTGCCAGCGGAGTCCGAGTGCTCACCATCAAACCCGGTCCGGTGGACACCCCAATGATTGCGCACATGAAAAAGGGTCTGCTAACCGCCTCGCCGAAGTCCGTCGCGGCCATCATCTATCGCGAGATGGAAGAGGGTAAAGGCGAAGTGATCTACGTCCCCGCCTACTGGCGCGCCATCATGGCCGTCATCCGCGCAATTCCAGAGAGCGTGGGCAAGAAGCTAAAGTTCTAGGCCGCACTAGGAGCTGAGCCAACGTCGAAGCTGTTTGTAAACAGAGGCATCGCTGAGTAGATCCCAGTGGTTCATTCCGTAACCGACCCATTGATGAGCCTCGTCAAGTTTCAGACTCATCTCGGGATTTGCGTGCCGACCCAGAGCGCTGTCTACCGTGACCAGCCCGTCCCCAAGCAAGTCGGGACCGCACCTTGCACTCTCCTGTCTGGTGGCAGCAATCGCATAGCACTGCACACTCACGGGCAAAGGCAACGGGCTTCGCGCATCCTTGTCATCAGCAAACCGATCCCGTCCTTTCCAATCCTCATCCGTCACATAGCCATGGCGCATATCCGTGATGCCTGCGCTACGAATCTTGCCGACACGGGCGAACGGTGCGGAGTACGGACTGATCTCCAGGGCGGTGTCCACCCAATTGCCCAGTCTTTCAAGCGATGCGCCGTGGTGCGGTGTTCCAAGAAAGATCAACTTGCGCAGCAGTGTCGTCCAACTCTGGCCGTTTGGCATCACACCGCCTCGCATCCCATAGTGCAGAGCGCTCCTGGCCACCAATCCCCCCATGCTGTGTCCAATGATGGTAATCTCCTCCACCGGCACCGGCCACTGCTCAACTAACTGTTCCAGCAGACTTGCCAGGCACTGCCCGTTTTCAGAAACGTGTAGCCCGCTGTTGTAATGCAGGTACACGGGCGTGTAACGGAGATCGCGGGCAAGAGACGCTCCGTGGTCGTGTCCTTTCCGCTTCCACTGCAGATCATCCAAACAGAGCCCGTGTATCAGCAGGAGCACCTGGCCGGTTGGCTGCCGCATGGTTTTGTGCAGCGCACTCCTCGCTGTTTCGAGTGGCCGTCCGTGGCGCCGCAAACGCATCGAAATTGCGAGTGGATTATTCGTTCGCACCAGGTGGTCGCCAAGCACGCCGTTCACGGCGGCCACCACGGCCTCTCGTCCCTGTGACACGCGCTCTTCGTCCGTCGCAGGCGTCAATCGCTGCGAGGCTAGGAGGCTATCGCCTATCAGTCCCGTCACTCCGCGGATGCTGTGATAAACCAGCGCAGTAATACCCGCTGTCAACTCCTGTGACGGTGAATGCCCGATCGCGCCAGCCGTAGCTGCGATCTCGCCGTGTACCGCTTTCACCAAATCAGTCACTCCAGCAACGCCATCGTTGGCCAGGCGGCTGAACCCAACCAGGTCAGAAGCACGAAGATGTATAGCCCTACTCACGCAGTCCCTTCTGTACT
>Ga0181537_10001371_pt1 | contig 22533 bp, 19 predicted proteins | sample PEATcosm2014_Bin_39_FD_119765 | JGI IMG/M metagenome (GOLD analysis project Ga0181537, IMG submission 119765) | Peatland microbial communities from MTU Mesocosm Facility, Houghton, MI, USA - PEATcosm2014_Bin23_10_metaG | ecosystem: Environmental > Terrestrial > Soil > Wetlands > Peat | place... | reverse complement strand
CGAATTTCCGGCGTGTGTGTTAGAGCATTTTGCCGAGAACGGGGACGAGCAAGAGCGCGACGATGTTGATGATCTTGATCAGCGGGTTGATGGCGGGCCCGGCGGTGTCCTTGTACGGATCGCCGACGGTGTCGCCGGTGACGGCGGCTTTGTGGGCATCGGAGCCTTTGCCGCCGTAGTGGCCTTCTTCGATGTATTTCTTGGCGTTGTCCCAGGCGCCGCCGCCGGTGGTCATGGAGATGGCGACGAACAGGCCGGTCACGATGGTGCCGATCAGGAGGCCGCCCAAGGCTTGCACGCCGGATCCGGGGCCCATCAGAAAATTCACCACGAAGACCAGAACGACGGGCACGAGGATCGGCAGCAATGAGGGCACGATCATTTCCTTGATCGCCGCCTTGGTGAGCATGTCCACCGCGCGCGAGTAGTCGGGCTTCGCGGTCCCTTCCATGATGCCCTTGATCTCGCGGAACTGGCGGCGCACCTCGTTGACGACCGCGCCGGCCGCACGCCCCACGGCTTCCATCGCCATGGCGGCGAACAGATACGGCACGAGGCCGCCGATGAAGAGGCCGATGATCACGGCGGGATTCGACAAGTCGAAGCTCGTGACGTGGCCGGAGACCTCTTCCAATTTGTGGGTGTAGTCGGCGAACAGCACCAGGGCCGCGAGACCCGCGGAGCCGATGGCATAACCCTTGGTCACGGCCTTGGTGGTGTTGCCCACCGCATCCAGGGGGTCGGTGACGTCGCGGACCTTTTTGTCGAGGCCGGCCATCTCGGCGATGCCGCCGGCATTGTCGGTGATCGGGCCGTAGGCATCGAGCGCGACGATCATCCCCGTCATGGACAACATGGCGGTGGCGGCGATGGCGATGCCGTAGAGGCCGGCGAGCTGAAACGCGGCCCATATGCTCAACGTGACGGCGAGCACGGGCAGGGCGCAGGCCTTCATGGAGACGCCCAACCCGGCGATGATGTTGGTCGCATGGCCGGTCTGCGAAGCCGAGGCCACGTGCTGCACGGGCTTGTACTCGGTCGCGGTGTAGTACTCGGTGATCACGATCATGGCCGCAGTGAGCGCGAGGCCGACCAGGGTGCAGAGCCACAGGGAGGTGGCCCGATCGCCCATCAGCGAGTGCGCGACGAAATAGAATGCCACCGCCGAAATGGCCCCGGAGACGATGACGCCCTTGTAGAGGGCGTTCATGATCTTGCCGCCCTCGCGCGTCGAGACGAAGAACGTCCCGACGATGGAGGAGAGGATGGAGATCGCTCCGAGCACCAACGGAAACAGCACCGCGCGCGTGCCCAAATCAACCATGACGAGGCCGCCCAGCAGCATGGTGGCGACCAGCGTGACGGCGTAGGTTTCGAACAGATCGGCCGCCATGCCGGCGCAATCCCCGACATTGTCACCCACGTTATCCGCAATGACCGCCGGATTGCGCGGATCGTCCTCCGGGATACCGGCCTCCACCTTGCCGACCAGGTCCGCGCCGACGTCGGCGCCCTTGGTGAAAATGCCGCCGCCCAAGCGCGCGAAGATCGAAATCAGCGACCCGCCGAAGGCGAGGCCGACCAGCGAGCGCAGCGCCGCTTCGGGGTCGCCCAGGACATTAAGCATGACGAGGTAGTAGCCGGCGACGCCGAGCAACCCCAAGCCCACCACCAGCATGCCGGTGATGGCGCCGCCGCGAAAGGCCACTTTGAGCGCCGCATTGATGCCTGAATGCGCGGCCTGGGCGGTGCGCACGTTCGCGCGGACGGAGATGAACATGCCGATGTAGCCGGCGAGTCCGGACAGGATCGCGCCGACGGCGAAGCCGCCGGCCGTGGGCCAGCCCAGAGCGAACCCCAGAGCAAACAACAGAATGACTCCGACGATGGCGATCGTGGAGTACTGCCGATTCAGATAGGCGCGCGCTCCCGCCTGAATGGCGGCTGCGATTTCCTGCATTCGCGCATTGCCGGCGGGTTGCGCCAATATCCAGCGCACCGAAATGACGCCGTAAAGGATGGCAACGACACCTGCGGCAATCGCCAGCCAAAGCGCACGGTCAAGGGTCATGAGGCAAGCTTCCTCTTGGTGTCATGTAGGGTCTGGAAGGGAGGGATCGTTATGTTGTTGAAAATTATCGTTATATGGCCCAAAAAATCGAGCGCGACTATATCACAAACGGGGTGCGCAGGCGCTTGGGCACGCCGATGGCCTTGAGTGTCGCGTAACGCGGGAGCCCCTTGGCGTAGGGCGGATAGTCTTCGCCGCCGATGAGCGGCGACAGATATTTGCGGCAGGCGGCGGTGATGCCGAATCCGTCGCTGGTGATGAAATGGCGCGGCAGTTTTTTTTCCGCGTTGGCGACCTCGCCGAGCTTGGCCTCGCCGATACTCCAGCGGTATGGATTGGCCGATTTTCGAACGATGATGGGCATCACGCCGTTCTTGCCCTTGAGCGCGAATTCGAGCGCCGCCTTGCCGACGGCGTAGGCTTGGTCGACGTCCACTTTGGAGGCGATGTGCCGTGCCGCACGCTGCAAATAATCGGCGACGGCCCAGTGGAATTTGTAGCCGAAGGCTTCCTGGGTCATTTGCGCGACGACCGGCCCGACGCCACCGAGCTGAGCATGGCCGAAAGCATCTTTCGTGCCGGCCTCGGCCAGAAACTTGCCGTCCGGACCGCGAACCCCTTCGGAGACGACGACGACGCAGTAGCCATATTTGTCGACCGACGATTTGACCTTGGCGAGGAATCGCGCCCGGTCGAATTCGATCTCGGGAAACAGAATGATGTGGGGCGCGTCCGCCGCTTTCTCGCCCGCGAGCCCGCCCGCCGCGGCAATCCAGCCGGCGTGGCGTCCCATGACTTCGATCACGAATACCTTGGTCGAGGTTCGCGACATCGAGGCCACGTCGAGCGCCGCTTCGCGGGTCGACACGGCGATGTACTTGGCCGCGGAGCCGAATCCCGGGCAGCAGTCGGTGATGGGCAGATCGTTGTCGACCGTTTTGGGTATACCGATGCAGGTCAAGGGAAAGGACATCTGCACCGCGATCTCGGATACCTTCTGGGCGGTGTCCATGGAGTCGTTGCCGCCGTTATAGAAGAAATAGCCGATGTCGTGCGCGCGAAATACCTCGATCAGCCGTTCGTATTGCGCCCGATTCTTGTCGATGCCGGCCAATTTGTAGCGCGCCGAACCGAATGCGCCGCCCGGGGTGTGGCGCAGGGCGGCGATGGTCGAATCGGCTTCCTTGCTGGTATCGATCATGTCCTCGGTCAACGCGCCGATAATGCCGTCCCGGCCCGCGTACACCTTGCCGATCTTGCCGCGATGCCGGCGCGCGGTCTCGATCAGCCCGCAGGCCGAGGCATTGATGACCGCGGTGACGCCGCCGGATTGAGCATAGAACGCGTTCTTCATGTCGCCCCCGGAGACCAAGCGGCGCAGAATAGCCCATCGGCCCCGGTTTGACGACCGCGCCGCTCAAAGGTACGGTAGCCCGCTTTCAACACACGAAGAATCATGCGAATAGTTCTATTGGGGGCGCCGGGGTCCGGCAAAGGCACACAGTCGCAGTTGCTGGTGAAAGCCTATGGCATCCCTCAGATATCCACCGGCGATCTATTGCGCGAAGCGGTGTCCCAGGGCACGGAACTCGGGCGGCGCGCGAAAGCGGCCATGGATTCGGGAAAATTGGTCGACGACGCCACCGTACTCGGCATGATCCGCGAGCGCTTGAGCCGCCCGGACGCGGCCAAGGGCTTCATTCTGGACGGCTTTCCTCGCAACATCGCCCAGGCCGAGGCGCTGCAGGGCATGCTGGCGGACCTCGGAACTCCGCTCGATTCGGTGGTGCTGATGAACCTCGATCTCGGGATATTGTTCAAGCGGCTCACCGGCCGCCGCATCTGCCAGGAGTGCGGGAAAGTGTTCAATATCTACACCTCACCCCCCGCCGACGGTAAGCATCAGTTGATCCAGCGGCCGGACGACAAGGAAGAGGTGATCGGCAAGCGTCTCGAGGTGTACGAGGCGCAGACGAAGCCGTTGATCCAGTACTACGAGGCCGCTGGACTGCTCCACAGCGTGGAGGCCGACGCCGACGTGGAGACAGTGTTCAAGAGCATCGAACGGGCGGCGCTACCCAGGACCGTCGCAGGTTCCTGAGCGTGGCAGGCTGTCCTTGAGGCGGAGGCCTGCTACCCGATCGCCTCGAGCAGGCGCAGGCCGATTTCCTCGCGGCGCCATCCCGAGAGCGCGTGCGACTCGCGCCGGCCCATGGCGAGCGCCTTGAGCTCGCCGCGGGGCGCGAGAATTTCCGCATTGACTTCGAGTTCCGCCGCGCGTGCATCGACGATTTTGGCGAGGCGCTCGATCAGGGCTTTTTGTTCGGGGGTCGGCCGCAGATCCTGACCGGGTTCCAGATCGGTGGGATCCAGATCGGCGGAATTCCGCGACGCCGCGTCGAGCGCAGCGTTGAGCTTCCTCGCGAGTTCGTCGTTCAGCGAGTGCACCGAGTCGCCCTGCGCAATCGAGAACAGCGACGCATCCGACAGGATCCAGGCGCGCGGCAGGTCGCGCTCGCGTGCCTCCTGTTCGCGCCAGATGGCAATGGTCTTGGCGCGGGCGCGCGCCGACGGTGCGAGCTGTGCGACACCGCGCAGCCGGGCCCACGCCTGGGCGGGATCCGGCTCGTACAGCCGCCGGTCCTCGAGCGCCAGGCAATCCTCGGTCACCCACCGCTCGCGTTTCAGGGTGCGCAGCCGCTCGGCAAGCCGGCTTGCGATTTCGCCCAAATACAAGACATCGTCGGCCGCGTACTCCAGCTGTTCGCGTGTCAGCGGCCGCTTCGACCAGTCGGTGCGGGTCTGGCCTTTGGGAATGGTCACCTCGAGCAGCGTCTTGACGAGCTCCGCATAGCCGACCTGGGGCTTCAAGCCAATGCAGGCGGCGGCGATCTGGGTATCGAACACCGGCGAGATGACGCGTCTGCCGGTCAGATACACGGCTTCCAGGTCCTGGCGCGCGGCGTGAATCACTTTTCGGACGGCGGGGGACGTGAGGACCGGCAGCAACGGGTCGAGGCTGCCGATCTTGAGCGTATCCACGCAATAGATGTGCGCCCCGGCTTTGATCTGCAACAGACACAGCTTGGGGAAGAAGGTGCGTTCGCGCAGGAATTCGGTGTCGACGCCGATCGACTCCTGCGTCTCCAAGGTGCGCGCGAGCGCGGGCAGCGCGTCGCTTCGATCGATCCAAATCGCGTCGGGCATGCCTTTGATCCGCGTGTACAATTTGCGGTGGATTATGACTGAATCGCACGCATGACGATGCATGTGCATATCCTCGGGATAGGCGGCACCTTCATGGGCGGGGTGGCGGCGATCGCCAAGTCGGCGGGATATCGCGTGAGCGGCGCGGATCTCAACGTGTACCCACCCATGAGCATCCAGCTCGAGACGCTCGGCATCGAGATCGTTCAAGGCTACGGGGCGGAGCAGCTGGATCTTCAGCCCGACATCGTGGTGGTCGGCAATGCCTTGAGCCGCGGCAGTCCGGTGATCGAGGCCATGCTGAATCGCGGCATGGCGTATACCTCCGGTCCGCAGTGGCTGGCGGAGCAGGTGCTGCGCGGGAAACATGTGCTCGCCGTGGCCGGCACCCACGGCAAGACCACCACGAGCAGCATGCTGGCGTGGATACTGGAATATGCGGGACTCGAGCCGGGGTTTCTCATCGGCGGAGTCCCCAACGATTTCGACTCGAGCGCGCGCCTCGGCAAGTCCGCGTTTTTCGTCATCGAAGCCGACGAATACGACACCGCCTTCTTCGACAAGCGCGCCAAGTTCGTGCACTACCGGCCGCGTACCGCGATCTTGAACAATCTCGAGTACGATCACGCCGACATCTATGCGGACGTGGCCGCAATCCGCTGGCAATTTCACCAGCTGATACGCACCGTGCCCGCGGCCGGCCGGATCATCGTCAACGGCGAGGATCGGGAACTGGCGACAACCCTCGCGCAAGGTTGCTGGACGCCGCGCGAGACTTTCGGCATTGCGAAGAACCACGCAGACGCAGACGGCGGCGATGGGCACCGCGACGCGATCGCCGACTGGAGCGCGCACATCGACCGCGGGTCCGCCGCGGGCCGCTTCACCGTGCATTTCGAGCGTGAGGCTGCGGGCGTCGCCGAGGTCGACTGGTCATTGCTCGGCGAACACAATGTCATGAACGCCTTGGCGGCGATGGCGGCGGCCAGGCATGTGGGGGTGGATCCGAAGCGCGCGGCGCAGGCGCTCAATGCGTTTCGCGGCGTGAAGCGCCGCATGGAAATTCGCGGCGTCGTGGACGAGATTACGGTGTATGACGACTTCGCCCATCACCCGACGGCCATTGCCACGACCTTGGGCGGGCTGCGCTCGCGGGTGGGCTCGGCGCGCATCATTGCCGTGCTGGAAGCGCGGTCCAACACCATGAAACTGGGCGTGCACCGCGAGCAGCTCGCGCCGGCGCTGGCGGCGGCCGATCGGACCTGGCTGTTGAATTCCCCGGATATCGGTTGGGATTTGGCGGCCGCGGTCGCGGCCCTGGGCGACCGCGCGCGTCTCGGCACGAGCGTCGATACGCTGGTTGCCGGAATCGCTGCGGACGCCCGGGCGGGCGATCACATCGTGGTCATGAGCAACGGCGGCTTCGGCGGATTGCACGATAAACTCATCGCCGCGTTGCGGAGGCGCGCGTGAGTTCGTCCGACGATCCGATTGCGCTCTTCCCGCTCAATATCGTGCTTTTTCCGGACGGCCCGCTGCCGCTGCGAATCTTCGAGACGCGCTACGTCGACATGGTGCGACGCTGCATGCGGGAGTCGCGAGGTTTCGGCGTGGTGCTGATTCGCGAAGGCCGTGAAGTGGGGCCGGCCGAGACCTTCGATGTGGGCACCATGGCGAAGATCGTCGATTTTCATCAGTTGTCGGACGGACTGCTCGGATTATCCTGCACCGGCCAGCAGCGCTTTCGCATTCGCAGCCGCAGCCGGCAGGCCGACGGCCTCAATCTCGCGGCGGTCGATTGGCTGGCCGCCGAACCCACGCTCGAAGTGCCGGCGCGGCACGCGCGCCTCGCCGCGCTGTTGAAAACCGTGTTGCCGCAGCTCGGCGAGGTTTATACCGACATGGTGATGCGATTGGACGATGCAGCGTGGGTCGGTCATCGATTGGCGGAGATATTGCCGATCCCGCTCACCGACAAGCAATCCCTGCTGGAGCTCGACGATCCGATTCAGAGGCTCGAGGTTCTCGAACCGCTGGCGTAGCGGTCGGTGTCAGACGGTCAACGCCGCGTCGCCGCCGGCACCCAGGACGCGCGCGTCAGCCAGAGCGCGGCGGCAATGGCGATACCCCAGGGCAGCAGCCAGTACCCCAACAGTCCGTCGAACTTGCCCACCCAGGCCGCATACCCGGGCGAGGTGCCGGTCACGGTGCTTTCCTGCAGCATGCGCAGCACCACGACCCAACCGGCGTGCAGCCCGATCGCGACCGCGATGTTGCCGGTCAGGACGCGGGTCAGGCTCAAGATCAGGCCGACCACGAGCCACGACAGCAATGAATCGGCGACGAGCGCCGGGTGACTCAAGGGCGCGAACGAGCGCACCAACAAATCGAAGCCGCTGCGCCAGGCAAGCTCGTCCGGTGGAATGCGGACCTTGGCGTACAAGTGCAGGACGGCGAACAGCGGTGCGGTGAGCAGGGCGGCGGCCCACGGGCCGGATTCGCGCTCGATGGCCGTATGCATGGCGCCGCGAAACACGCTCTCCTCGATGAGGGCGACGCTCGCGCCTGAACCCACGCCGATGAGGAATATGCGCGCCACGCTGAGCGTCGATGGTACGAAGTGAGAATCGATGACGCGAAGCTGGGTGAGCAGCAAGAATGCCGCGCCCGCACCCGCGGTCGCCACGCCGATGATTCCCCACAGCAGGCTCTGACCGACAAATCTGCGCCAGGGCAGGCCGTATCCGAAATCGCGCTTGGTGCGGATATTCAAGTGCCGGCACAGCCACACGAGCTCCACGGCAAGCACCAGCATGGCGATCCTGCCGGCGACGCGATGAAACGCGAAGGCGGCGAATGCGGCTTCAAGTTCGTAGGCGGGGTAGGCGATCGATGCGGCGATCAGGCCGGCGAGCAAGATCACGCCTACGAACCAGGCGTAAGCCCGCATGATCAGGTGTCGTGCAGACCCGCGAACACGCGCGCCGCCGCCGCCACGGTGGCATCGATGTCGGCGGCGGAATGCGCGGCGGAGAGGAATCCGGCCTCGAAGGCCGACGGCGCAAAATAGATGCCTTCGGCCAGCATGCGATGGAAAAAACGCTTGAAGCGTTCGACATCGCAGGCCATGACCTTCGCGTAGCCATCGATCCGCTCGTCGGCCGTGAAGAAGAATCCGAACATGCCGCAGACGTGGTTGGTGGCGAGCGGCACGTGCGCGCGTCGCGCCGCCTCCGCGAGCCCCTTCACCAAGCGATCGGTCATGGCTCCGAGGCGTTCGTGAAAGCCGGGTGCCGACAGCAATTCGAGCGTGGTGATGCCGGCGATCATGGCCACCGGATTGCCGGACAAAGTGCCTGCTTGATAAACCGGTCCCAACGGCGCCAGGCGTTCCATCACGTCGCGGCGCCCGCCGAATGCACCGACCGGCATGCCGCCGCCGATGATCTTGCCGAGGGTGGTGAGATCGGGACGCACGCCGTAGAGCGCCTGGGCGCCGCCCAAGGCCACGCGAAAGCCCGTCATCACTTCGTCAAAAATCAGCAAGGCGCCGGCGCGGTCGCATTCACGGCGCAAGGTGTCGAGAAATCCCGGCGACGGGGGGACGCAATTCATGTTGCCCGCCACGGGTTCGACGATGACGCAGGCGATCTGATCGCCGATCTTGGCGAACACCTCGCGCACCTGCCCGGCATCGTTGAAATCCAGGGTGACGGTGTGATTCGCGAGCGCCTTTGGCACGCCGGGCGAGGTGGGAACACCCAAGGTGAGGGCGCCCGAACCGGCCTTGATCAGCAGCGAATCGGAATGTCCGTGATAGCAGCCCTCGAACTTCACGATGGTGTCGCGGCCGGTAAAGCCGCGCGCCAGGCGGATCGCGCTCATGGTCGCTTCCGTGCCGGAGCTGACGAAACGGACCAGCTCGATGGACGGCACCAACTCGACGACGCGCCGCGCGAGCTGGGTTTCCAGTGTGGTCGGTGCGCCGAAGCTCAGGCCGTTGGCGGCGGTCTCCTGCACGGCTTTGATGACCTGCGGGTGAGCGTGGCCCAGAATCATCGGACCCCAGGAGCCGACGTAGTCGATGTACTCGCGTCCGTCGGCGGCGGTCACGCAGGCGCCGGCCGCCTTCTTGAAGAAGACCGGCTCGCCGCCGACGCCGCGAAAGGCGCGGACCGGCGAATTGACGCCGCCCGGAATGTATTTGCAGGCTTCTTGAAACAGGCTCATGGGCGGGCACTCTAAACAGCCAGGGCGCTCTCCGGCAAGCTGAGCCTGACTTCGAAGCCGCCGCCCTGACGATTCGCCGCCGCCGCCGAGCCGCCGTGAGCCTTCATGACCTGGGAGGTGATGGCAAGTCCGATGCCCTCGCCGCCGCTATCGCGGTCCCGCGACTCGGCCACGCGGTAAAAGGGTTCGAATATGCGCTCCACGTCTCCCGGAGGAACGCCGGGCCCTCGATCGCGAATCGAGACCACGACGCCTGACTGCGCGCGCGCCACGCTGACATCGACCGGTGCGCCCGGCGGACTGTAGCGCACGGCGTTGCGCAGCACGTTCTCGACGGCGCTGCGCAGCAGTTCGCGATTGCCGTTGACCCTGGCGCTCGCGGTGCCGTGCAGATCGATTCTGCAGTTCTTCGCAGCCCCTTCGAAGTTCGCGTCGTGCACGACTTCTTCGATCGCTTCGTCCAAGTCGAAGGTTTCCCGCGTGAACAGCGCAGCCGTGCCCTGCAGGCGGGCAAGCTTCAAGACCTGGCCGATCAGGCCGTCGAGGCGCTCGATCTCCCGCTCCAAGCGATCGAGCTGGCGCGAGAGATCGGCGGGCGGCTGGCGCGCCAACCCCAAGGCGACGCGCATTCTGGCGAGCGGCGAGCGCAGTTCGTGAGAAATGTCGCGCAACAGCTGGGTGGTTCCGGCGCGGTTCGCGCGCAGTTGATCGGCCATCGTGTCGAAATCCCGCGCCAGCACCGCGACTTCATCCTTGCGGCCCTCGAGTCCCGCGCTCACGCGCACGTCGAGATTCTCGGAGGCGAGTGCGCGTGCACCCTCCTGGATGCGCCGGATCGGGGCACTGAAATGCCGCGCCAGCCACCAGCTGGTGAGCGCGCTCACGACCAGCGCGATGCACAGAATCGTGAACGAAATACCCGGCAGGCTGAGTGCGCCGAAAATGCTGGGCCGCCGCGGCACCAGCAGCACGGTGTACGCCGCACCGTCGGCGGCGACGATCTGCGGGGCGGCTCGGCTCGGCCGGAAATTGCCGGGCGGGGGCCCCGGCGGGGGTTCCGCCGACCGAAACTCAGGCGGGTCGCGATTCAAGAATTCGTCGCGGTTGACGAATTCCAGGCGGCGGGCCGCGGCGCCGGACAGGCGTCGCCCGAGGATGTCACGGCCGTTCGGACCAACGATGTAGAGGTCGCGGTCCGGGATGGCGTTCTTGTTCGCATCCAGCCAGTCCTTCAAGCCCGATACGCCGCCCCGCGCCAGGATCTCCGATGCCTGAATCGCCGCCGACGGGCGGCGCTGCAATTCCGGCGCCTCATATTCGCGCGCGGCGACGGTGAAGGTGATGGCGATGCTGCCGCCGACGATGAGCGCCATCGCGAGCCAGAACAGCATGAAGATCCGCAGGAAGAGACTGTGCATGAGCCTGGGGGGCTCCTAAGCCCAGGTGAGGGTGTAGCCCGAACCGCGCACGTTCTTGATCTCGGGATTCTTACCCGCCGGAAGGTCGAGCTTGCGCCGCAGATTGCTGATGTGCGTGTCGATGCTGCGGTCGTAGGCCACGAGTTTGCGGCCGAGCGCCTGCTCGGTCATCGACTCGCGCGAGATCACCTGCCCCGCGGAGCGCATCAGCAATTCGAGTACGCGAAATTCTGCGCCGGTGAGCGGCACCGGACGGGCCGCGACGTGCACCTGGTGGGTTCCCGTATTGAGCGCGATGGGGCCGACGTTGAGTTCGGCGGGCACGTTGGCCTTTCCGGCGCGGCTGCTGGCGCGGCGCAGGATCGCGCGGATTCGCGCCACCAGTTCGCGCGGATTGAAGGGCTTGCTCAAGTAGTCGTCGGCCCCGAGTTCCAAGCCGACGATGCGGTCGACATCATCGCCGCGCGCGGTCAGCATCAAAATGGGGACTTCGTAGGAGGCGCCGAGCTTGCGCAGCACATCGAAGCCGCCGACGCTCGGCAACATCACGTCGAGAATCAGGATCTCGAAATCATTGACCTTGAGCTCCTCGAGCGCATCGCCGCCGTCGTGCACGCTCTTGACCTCGAAATGTTCGGCATTCAAATACTCGGTGAGCATTTGACATAGCTCCCGATCGTCATCGACCAGGAGCACCCGCGCCTCACGCGCCGCGTGGGGGTCGGTGGGCGGGGGATTGGCCGTCGGCGGTGGATTCGAGAGCGTCATTGGGGGTCATAGTGCTTTGAAAGCCCGTGCGCCGCAATTCACAATTCTTAACAGTAAGTTGCCGTTGGCACTACACTTTTTTGCGTGGGTGAGGCTTAGGATGGCGGCGTCTGGAACCTCAAACCGTATTGGAGTTTACGAACATGAAACCGATTCACAATGTGCTCCGCGCGAGTCTGCTGGCGACCGGCGCGCTGCTCACCGCCGCCGGCGGTCTGTCGATCGCGACCGCGACCGCGGCCGATGACGCGACGACGACTACGCCGCCGCCGCCGCCCGGCCCGCATGGCTGGCATGGCCACCACCATGGGCCATGGCGCATGCTCAGCCAGCTCGGCTTGAGCGACGCGCAGAAAGCCTCCATCAAGACCATCATGACGAATGCGCACCCGCAGATGCAGAGTCTGCACGAGCAGATGCATGCCAATTCGCTGAAGCTTCGCCAAACCGCACCCACCGACGCGAATTACAGCAGCATCGCGGCGCAGGTCAGTCAGACGCACGGTTCGCTCTCCGCGCAGATCATGGCGCAGCAGGCCGATGTTCGCGCACAGATTTTCAAGGTCCTGACGCCGGCGCAGCAGACGCAGCTCACCGCACTCGAAGCCCAGATGGAGGCTCGGCATGCGGCGCATGGCCCGGGGCGCGGTGGACCGCCGCCCGAGGGCGAATGAGGCCGAGGGCGGGTGAGGCCCGACGGCGAGTGGGTCGCCGCTACCGCTGGGTGGCGGCGATCCCGTCTTTTGCGAGCAGCTCGATCACGCTGCCCCGCCCCACCAGATGTCCGGTGCCGACGATCACCAGATAATTCTTGTCATCGTTGAGCAGCGCCTCGATTTTAGGCACCCACTTGCGATTGCGCCCGCCGAGCACCGCCTGATAGAGGCGCGGATCGCTCCCCAGCTCGGTTTTCAATTGATGGTCGAACCACTGGGTGTCGCCGTTGCGCCAGGCGCGCACCATCGAGTCGACTTCCGTCGGCAGGTCATGCGCCTGCTCGAGACTCGACAGCAGATAATCCGCTTGCGTGTCCATTGACATGCTCTCGAACACGGCGATTTGATCGTGCACGGTCTCGAGACCGGTCACGGTCTTGCCGTCGTTGCGTGCGCGCTCGATGAAGTACATTTCGACGCCCGCCTCGGGTTGAAATCCGAGCTGGGACAATTGCAACTGGGAAATCGCCTCGGCGGCGAACCAGGGCGCGAACTGATCGAACATGGCGAGGTCCGCGCCGACCTCGTGCGCCAGGCCTGAAGCGCGCGCATAGCGCTGCGGACCCAAGATCTCCGGCAAGGTCTTGTTGTCGGGCAGCATGGCGCTCGCGAGCATCTCGCTCTGTACCTGGCCTGATTTGATTTCCTCCAGATTCACTTCCATGACCATGGCCTTGGCATTGCCGTAGGCCTCGAGCATGGCGGGAGCGAGCGGGTAGTCGCTGAGGCGCAGCACGTGAATCGAGCCCATCAGGTACACGGTATTGTGTTTGCCGTGCAGCTCCCAGAGCGAATGCAGCGCGCCGTCCGCGCGGACCGCGGCGCAGAGCAACAGACAACAGAGAGCCTGGGCGGCTCGAAAACTGCTAGCGCGCAACGGCCTGCAGCATCGACATGGGTTGCAGCCAGTGAACCTCGGTGCGGATGCCGCCGTCGGCGCTCAAGTCGAACAGCCGATAGGCGGGCGGCCGCGAGTCGACCGCATAGCGATCGCTCTTCGGCAAAAATTGCGCGCCGGTCGAGGGCGTTGCAAACAGGCGCACCGTACCGCGCTGCGCGTCATATTCCTGGTGAACGTGACCCCACACCACGGCGCGGACGTGAGGGTGGGCGTCGATGACGCGCCAGAACTCTTCGGGCGCGGCGAGACCGACCGTGTCGAGCCAGCGGCTTCCCATGAGAACCGGGTGGTGATGCAGGCACACCATGGCGTGTTTCGACGAACTCGCGAGGGCGCCGTCGAGCCGCGCGAGTTCGGCGGCGCTCAAGCGGCCGCCGACGTGCCCGGGATCGAAACTGTCGAGCATGATGAATTGCCAGCCGTCGATCTCGTGAGCGCCGCAGATCTCGAAGGGAGGACCGTTCAATTCGCGGCGCATCGCCTCGGGTATGTCGTGATTTCCGGGCACGCACAGCACGGGTTTGTTCAAGCTGCCGAAGAAACTTCGGAAGCGTAAATACCCGGAGGCGTCGTCCTGCACGAGATCACCGGTCACGAGCACGGCCGAGTACTCCGGCGCACGCGCGAAGGCGTCGTCGAGCACGGCGGTCAAAGTCGCATCGGTCTCAACGCCGCGCAAGCGGCCCGTGGCGCTGCCGTACAAGTGCGGGTCGGTGAACTGAAGAATTCTCATGGTCGGAAATGTTAGCAAAGCACCCTTGCGGTGACGGTGAACTGGGTCATGACCGTGGTCGAACGCGTTATACATAAACAGACTCGATTTGTGTGAACGCGTTCCCGCCGGTTTCGGCGGCATTGCTGGCGGGCGGCGCATCGGGGAGAATAGCCGGTGTACTCCCGTCACTTAAGACCACAGAAGTAGCGTTCCATGCCCACCCGCCGCGACCTTGCCAATGCGATCCGTGCTTTATCGATGGACGCCGTCCAAAAGGCCAATTCGGGGCATCCCGGGGCGCCCATGGGGATGGCGGATATCGCCGAAGTGCTGTGGCGCGACGTCCTTAAGTTCAATCCGGGCAATCCGAGCTGGTGCGACCGTGACCGATTCGTGCTCTCGAATGGCCACGCCTCGATGTTGCTGTATTCCGTGCTGCACCTGACCGGATACCCGCTGTCGATGGAGGAGATCCGGAATTTTCGTCAGTTCGGCTCCAAGACGGCCGGTCATCCGGAGCGTGAGGTGCATCTCGGCATCGAGACCACGACCGGCCCGCTCGGCCAAGGCGTCGCCAACGCGGTGGGCATGGCACTCGCCGAACGCTCGCTCAGCGCCACGTTCAATCGGCCGGGCCACACCATCGTCGATCATCATACCTACGTTTTCCTGGGCGACGGCTGCATGATGGAAGGGATCTCGCACGAGATCGCCTCCTTCGCGGGCGTTCAGAAGCTCGGCAAACTCATTTTGGTGTACGACGACAATGGCATCTCCATCGACGGCAAGGTCTCGGGCTGGTTCGGCGATGACACCGCGGAGCGCTTCGAGGCCTACGGCTGGCACGTGCAGCGCCACATCGACGGCCACGACAGCGATGCCGTCGCGGCTGCGCTCGCCGCCGCGCGCGCGGAGACCGGCCGACCGTCGCTGATTTGCGCCAAGACCATCATCGGCTGGGGAGCGCCCAACAAGCAGGGCTTGGCCTCGATGCATGGCGAAGCCATGGGCAACGAGGAGATCGCGGCGACGCGGGCGCACCTGGGCTGGAACTCTCCGCCGTTCGAGATACCGGCCGATATCCGGGCCGCTTGGGACATGCGCGAGAAGGGCGCACGCGTAGAACAGGAATGGCGCGCGCGCTTTGCCGCCTACAAGGCCGAATTTCCCGCTCTGGCCGCCGAGTTCGAACGCCGCATGTCGGGCGATCTGCCGGCCGGCTTCGGCGAACTGTTGAACGCCTACATCGCCCGAATCCAGGCCGAGGGCAAGGCGCTCGCCACGCGTCAGTCCTCGCAGGCCGTGCTGAACGCGCTCGGGCCCACGGTGCCCGAACTGCTCGGCGGCTCGGCGGATCTCACGCCGTCGAACGGCACCCTGCGCAAGGATTCGGTCGCGCTGACGCCCGCTTCTCCCGGAGGCAACTATGTGCATTTCGGCGTGCGCGAATTCGGCATGTCGGCGATTGCGAACGGCATCGTCTGCCACGGCGGCTTGATTCCCTACGTCGGAACCTTTCTCACGTTTTCCGACTACGCGCGCAACGCCGTGCGCATGGCGGCATTGATGCGGCTGCGGGTGATCTTCGTCTATACGCACGACTCCATCGGACTCGGTGAAGACGGCCCGACGCATCAGCCGATCGAGCATGTCGCGAGTTTGCGCATGATTCCCCATATGGACCTATGGCGGCCCTGCGATGCCGTCGAAACCGCGGCCGCCTGGGGCGCGGCGATGGAGAACCGGGATGGTCCCACCTGTCTCATTTTCACGCGTCAGTCGGTGGTGCATCAAGCCCGGGACGCCGCCCAAGTCGCCGCGATCAAGCGCGGCGGCTACGTGCTGATCGACTCGGCGGGAACGCCCGACGTCATCGTCATCGCCACCGGTTCCGAGGTGGGCATCGCGGCCGACGCGGTTCGAACCCTGGCGGCCAAGGGCCGGAAAGTCAGGCTCGTGTCCATGCCGAGCACCAACACTTTCGACTCCCAGGACGATGCGTACAAACAGAGCGTACTGCCGCCGTCGGTGACCCGGCGCGTGGCCGTGGAGGCCGGCGTGACCGCGCCATGGTGGCATTACGTCGGCTTGCAGGGCGAGATCGTCGGCATCAATCACTTCGGCGCCTCGGCGCCGGCGAAGGAATTGTTCAAGGCCTATGGGTTCACGCCCGAGCATGTCGTCGCAGCGATCGAAAAAGTATTGTCCGGATAAAAGCATCGTTCAGGCAAGAGTATTGTCCAAGCACGGGTATTGGCGAGATCACAAAGAGGTTAGAAGACGTGGCAATCAAAATGGCGATCAATGGTTATGGGCGCATCGGCAGAAATGTGCTGCGCGCGCTGTATGAGGGGAAGCACGCCCGCGAAATCAAGATTGTCGCGATCAACGACCTGGGCGACGCCAAGACCAATGCGCACCTGACGCGATTCGACACCGTGCACGGCCGCTTCCACGGCGAGGTGCACGTGGACGGCGACTCGATGGTGGTGAACGGCGACCGCATCCGCGTGATCGCGCAGCGCGATCCGTCCAAATTGCCGTGGGGCGAACTCGGCGTGGACGTCGTGCTCGAGTGCACGGGCTTGTTCACCAGCAAGGCCAAGGCCTCCGCGCACATTGCGGCGGGCGCGAAGAAGGTGGTGATTTCCGCGCCGGGCGGCGACGACGTCGATGCGACCGTCGTCTACGGGGTCAATCACGGCGTGCTCAAGGCCGGCTACACGGTGATTTCCAATGCGTCCTGCACCACGAATTGCCTCGCACCGCTGGTGAAGGTGCTGCATGAGAAGGTGGGCGTGGTCTCCGGCGTGATGAACACGATTCACTCCTACACCAACGATCAGGTATTGACCGACGTCTATCACACCGACCTGCGCCGTGCGCGCTCCGCCACCATGTCGATGATTCCGACCAAGACCGGCGCCGCCGCCGCCGTCGGCCTGGTACTGCCCGAACTCAAAGGCAAGATCGACGGCTTCGCCATCCGGGTGCCGACCATCAATGTGTCATTGGTCGATCTGAGCTTCATCGCGGCGCGCAAAACCAGCGTCGATGAAATTCATTCCGCCGTGAAGGCGGCGGCCGCCGGCGAGTTGAACGGCATCCTCGCCTACAACGACCAGCCGCTCGTGTCGGTGGATTTCAATCACGATCCCGCCTCATCGACCTACGACGCCACGCTGACCAAGGTCATCGACGGGACGCTGGTCAAGGTGTGCGCTTGGTACGACAATGAGTGGGGCTTCTCGAATCGCATGCTCGATACCACCCTGGCCTGGACGAAACTCACTTAGAAAACCACTTAGAAGAGCTCGAGCCGTGAAAATCATCAAGATGACGAGCCTGGATCTCAAGGATAAGCGCGTGCTGATCCGCGAGGACTTGAACGTGCCCATCAAGGACGGCGCGGTGAGCAGCGATGCGCGCATCCGCGCGGCGTTGCCCACCATCCAAGCGGCGCTGTCGGCCGGCGCGCGCGTACTCGTCATGTCGCATCTCGGCAGACCCGAGGAGGGCAGGTACGCCGAGGAGTACTCGCTCGCGCCCGTCGCCAAACGGCTGTCCCAGTTGTTGGGAGTACCGGTGGCTCTCAAGAAGGATTGGCTGGCGGGCGTCGAGGTGCGTGCGGGCGAAATCGCGCTGCTCGAGAATGTGCGGTTCAACAGGGGCGAGAAGAAGGATGCGGAGGATCTGGCCCGGCAGATGGCGGCGCTCTGCGACGTCTATGTGATGGACGCGTTCGGTACGGCGCATCGCGCCGAAGCGAGCACTCACGGGGTCGCCAAGTACGCGCCGATCGCCTGCGCAGGGCCGCTCCTGGTGAGCGAACTGTCCGCGCTCGAGACGGCGCTCGAGAAACCCGCCCGGCCGTTGCTCGCCATCGTGGCAGGCTCCAAGGTGTCGACCAAACTGACGGTGCTCGAGTCGCTGCTCGGCAGGGTCGATCGGCTGATCGTGGGCGGCGGCATCACCAACACCTTTCTCGCCGCCGCCGGCTTCAATGTGGGCAAGTCCCTGTACGAGCCGGCGATGCTGGACATCTGCCGGCGGCTGATCGAGCAGTCGAAGCAGCGCGGCATCGTCATTCCGATGCCGACCGACGTGGTGGTCGCCAGAGAATTCTCGGCGAAGGCAGAAGCGGATGTGAAGCCGGTGACCGACGTGCGCCCCGATGAGATGATCCTCGATATCGGACCGGACTCGGCCGAGGCGATGGGCGTGCTCATCGCCTCGGCCGGCACGGTCCTGTGGAATGGGCCGGTGGGGGTGTTCGAATTCGAACAATTCGGCGAGGGCACACGCACGCTCGCCACGGCGATCGCGCGCAGCAAGGCATTTTCACTCGCCGGCGGCGGCGACACCCTCGCGGCCATCGAAAAGTACGGCATCGAGGACAGTATTTCCTACATCTCGACGGGCGGCGGGGCGTTCCTCGAGTTCGTCGAAGGCAAGAAACTGCCCGCCGTGGAGATTCTGGAGCAGCGCGCCGCATGACTTCCCTGTTGCGGCGGACCAAGATAGTCGCGACCTTGGGACCCGCCACCGACGATCCCGCCGTCTTGAGCGAGATCGTGCGCGCCGGGGTCGACGTGGTCCGCTTGAATTTCTCGCATGGCGCGGCCGCCGACCACGCGCGACGGGCCGCGCTGGTGCGCGAGGCTGCGCACCGGGCCGGCCGCTATGTGGGCGTGCTCGGCGATTTGCAGGGGCCGAAAATCCGCATCGATCGATTCGTGGCGGGCAAGGTGTTTCTCACGGACGGTGCGGAGTTCACGCTCGATGCCGCGCTCGACGTCAACGCGGGCACCGAGGCCGCGGTGGGCATTGCGTACAAGAAGCTGCCCTCGGACGTGTTTGCGGGCGACGTGCTGCTGCTCAACGACGGACAGATCAGCCTGCAGGTGCTTGGCATCGAGGGCCCGCGCATCAAGACCCGGGTCCTGGTGGGCGGCGAGCTCGGCAACAACAAGGGCATCAACCGTCAGGGCGGCGGATTATCCGCGGGCGCGCTGACCGACAAGGATCGGCAGGATATCCGCACCGCCGCGTCGCTCAAAGTGGACTACCTGGGCGTGTCCTTTCCGAGCGATGCCGGCGACATGAACGAGGCGCGTAAACTGTTGCGCGATGCGGGCGGCCACGGCTTGCTGGTGGCGAAGATCGAACGCGCCGAGGCGATCCAGAACCTGAAAGCCGTGGTGGGCGCGAGCGACGGCGTGATGGTGGCGCGCGGCGACCTGGGCGTCGAGATGGGCTTCGCGGAGCTGGCCGGCCTGCAGAAGCAGATCATCCTGGAAGCGCGCCATCAAAACCGCGTGGTGATCATGGCGACGCAGATGATGGAATCGATGATCACCGCGACCATCCCGACCCGCGCCGAAGTCTCCGATGTGGCGAACGCCGTGATGGACGGCACCGATGCGGTGATGCTCTCCGCCGAAACCGCCTCGGGAAAGCATCCGATCAAAGTGGTGGAGGCCATGGCGCAGATCATCGTCGGCGCAGAGAAATACCAGGTGGCGCACGTGCGGATACGGGAGCGCAGCAGCGGCCATTTCGGCCATACGGATGAGGCGATTGCGGCGGCGGTCATGTACACCGCGAACCATTTGCACGTGAAAGCCATCGTCGCGCTGACCGAATCGGGATCGACCTCTCTGTGGATGTCGCGGGTGCGCTCGGACATTCCGATTTACGCCTTTACCCGGCACGAAACCACGCGCAGCCGCGTGACCCTGTATCGCGGCGTGTACCCCGTGGCCTACGATGTGACGGACAAGGGCGAGGCGTTGTATTTTTCGATCTTCCGCCAATTGCTGGATTTGCAACTGGTGCAGGAGGGGGACTCCATCATCCTCACCAAGGGCGAATTGAGCGGCGTGTCGGGCGGCACGAATTCCATGCAGATCCTGCGCGTGACGCGCAAATGACCGCAGGTAACAAACCCACGCCGGCCGAGTTCAAGGGTACCGACCGCTACATCGCCACCGACGAATTGATGGCCGCCGTCAACGCCGCCATGGTGCTGTCGCGCCCGCTTTTGATCAAGGGCGAACCCGGCACCGGCAAGACGCTGCTCGCGGCGGAAATCGCGCGTTCCTTGGGGAAGCCATTCTATGAATGGCACATCAAGTCCACGACCAAGGCGCAGCAGGGGCTGTACGAATACGACGCGGTTTCGCGCCTGCGCGATTCGCAGCTCGGCGATCCGCGCGTCAAGGACATCCACAATTACATCGTGAAGGGCAATCTGTGGGAGGCGTTCGACTGCGATGAGCAGCCGGTGCTGCTCATCGATGAGATCGACAAGGCGGACATCGAGTTTCCGAACGATCTGCTGCGCGAACTCGACCGTATGGAGTTCTACGTGTACGAAACCCGCGAGACCGTGCACGCCAAGCATCGGCCGGTCATCGTCATCACCAGCAACAACGAGAAGGAGCTGCCGGACGCCTTCTTGCGGCGCTGCTTCTTTCACTATATCCGCTTTCCCGATGCCGCCACGATGACGCAGATCGTCGACGTGCATTTTCCCGGCTTGAAGCGCGACCTCCTGCATGAGGCGTTGACGACGTTCTTCAAGATCCGCGACACGCCGGGCCTCAAGAAAAAGCCCACCACGTCGGAACTCCTGGATTGGATCAAGCTGCTGGTGAGCGAGGACATCTCGCCCGAGGTGCTGCGCAGCGACGATGCCAAGAAGCTCATCCCGCCGCTGTACGGCGCGCTCCTCAAGAACGAGCAGGACGTGCACCTGTTCGAGCAACTGCTGTTCCTGCACCGTCGGAATGCTCGTTAGATTCTTTTTTCTGCTGCGCAAGGCCGGCGTGCCGGTCACCCTCACCGAATTGCTGACCCTGCTCGAAGCGCTCCACGCGGGCTTGGGCGACACGAGCGCCGAGCGCTTTTATTACCTGGCGCGGACCTGCCTCGTCAAAGATGAGCGCTACTACGATCGATTCGACCAGGCTTTTGCGGCGCATTTCAAGGGCGCCCAAGACCTGTTTGCGCTGCTGCAGCGCGAATTGCCGGAGGATTGGCTCGCCAAGGTGGCGGTTCGCGAATTCACCGACGCCGAGAAGGCGACGATCGAGGCGCTCGGCGGCTGGGATAAATTGATGGAGACCCTGAAGCAACGCCTCGAAGAGCAGAAGGAACGGCATCAGGGCGGCAACAAGTGGATCGGGACCGCGGGGACCTCGCCGTACGGCGCCTACGGGTTCAACCCGGAGGGCGTGCGCATCGGCCAGGACGGCGGCCGGAATCGAAGCGCGGTCAAGGTCTGGGACAAGCGTGAATTCGCGAACCTGGACGATACCGTGGAACTCGGCACGCGCAACATCAAGATCGCGCTGCGCCGGCTGCGCCGGTTCGCCCGGCGCGGCGCGCCCGATGAATTCGCCCTCGCCGACACCATCGATGCCACCGCGCGCTCGGGCGGCTGGCTCGACATCAAGATGCAGGCCGAGCGGCGCAACGTCATCAAGGTGCTGCTGCTGCTCGACATCGGCGGCTCGATGGACGATCACGTCAAAACCTGCGAGGAATTATTCTCCGCGGCACGCAGCGAGTTCAAACATCTCGAGCACTACTATTTTCACAATTTCACCTATGAGGCGCTGTGGCGGGACAATCGGCGGCGCTTCAACGAACACATCGGCACCACCGAAGTGATCCGCACCTACGGCCCCGATTACAAGCTCATCTTGGTGGGCGATGCCACCATGAGCCCGTACGAAATCACGCATGCGGGGGGCAGCATCGAGCACTGGAATGCGGAACCCGGCAGCGTGTGGCTGCAACGCCTGCTGAAGCAGTATCCGAAATTCGCCTGGATCAACCCCCAGCCGCAGTCGCGCTGGCGGCACACCGCGTCGATCGAGACGACGCGGGAGTTGCTCGAAGGGAGGATGTATCCGCTCACGCTGCGCGGCCTGGACGAAGCGATCGACGCGCTGACGTGAGCGGTCGCATCGTGAGCGCCGTGTTGCTGGCCGCGGTCGCGTCAGTCGCGGCGTTCGCGCCCATGATCGTGCGGGCGGAAAATGTTGCGCTGACGTTCGATGATCTGCCGCACAACGGTGCTCTGGCGCCGGAGATCACCGCGACCAGGGTCGTCAACGATGTGCTGCACATTCTGCACCAGCGCCGCGTGCCGCCGGTGTACGGGTTCGTCAACGCGGTGCTGCTCGAGGGTGCTCCTGACGGGGCCGAGGCCTTGAAACTCTGGGTCGCGGGCGGCGAGCGGGTCGGCAACCATACCTACTCGCATTCCGACTTGAACCAGGAGACGGCGGACGCCTTTCTGCAGGACTTGCGCGCCGATGAGCCCGTGTTGGAGCTGCTCGATGGCAGCGGCCGGTGGCGGTGGCTGCGGTATCCGTTCTTGCGCGAGGGAGAGACGCTCGAGAAGCGGCGCGCGGTGCGGGCGTCGCTGCGTGAGCGCGGGTATCGGATTGCGCAGGTGACGCTCGACTTCGGCGACTATCTGTGGAACGACGCGT
>Ga0181537_10001370_pt1 | contig 22549 bp, 20 predicted proteins | sample PEATcosm2014_Bin_39_FD_119765 | JGI IMG/M metagenome (GOLD analysis project Ga0181537, IMG submission 119765) | Peatland microbial communities from MTU Mesocosm Facility, Houghton, MI, USA - PEATcosm2014_Bin23_10_metaG | ecosystem: Environmental > Terrestrial > Soil > Wetlands > Peat | place... | reverse complement strand
TTCGCGGCAAGCGATCAGGGCGCCGAACAGATTGACGTCGATCACCTCGCGGATCGTGTCGGCGGTGACAGCATCGAGCCGCGAATTCTTGCCGCCGATACCGGAGCTGAACACCAAATGCGTGACCGGTCCGAGCGCACGCGTTGCCTCCTCGAAAACGCGCACGATGTCGGCTTCCTTCGCCATATCGCCTTGCAACGTGACAGCTTTGCCGCCGGCTTTTTGCACGGCAGCGGCGACTTCGGCCGCGGCCTTCGCGTTGCGAAGGTAATTGATGGCGACGTCATAGCCGCGCTCGCCGGCGAGCCGCGCGGTCGAAGCGCCGATGCCGCGGCTGCCGCCGGCAATAAGGAGGACAGGTCGAGGCATAAAGCGCTCCTGTTATGGGTGATGCCGGCGCAGGAAGCCGACAGCGATGAAATAGACCACCAGCGCGCACAAAGCGGCGACGGTCCAGAAGCCTGGCGCAAGATTCTTCGCCACAGCGAAAATCGCGAGTAGCGTCCAGAGAACGAGCGCCGCGATCGTGAGCCCGCGCAAATGCGCAGTGCGCACCGGGTGCACGACGTGGAACGGCACGAACGTCAGCACCGCGAGCACAGCGATCGCCGCCGCGCCCAGCCAGGGCTCGGGCTTGAGCAGGAACAGGTAGAACGCGGCGACGTTCCAGACCGCCGGAAAGCCGCGGAAATAATAGTCGGACGTCTTCATCAGCCGGTCGGCGAAATAGAGCGATCCGGTGATGACAATCGCGATGCCGAGCGGGATAGCGGCGGCGGCGGGCAATAGTCCGCTCACGGCGAGCGCGTAGGCCGGCACGAACACGTAATTGAGAATATCGACCACCAGATCGAGCACATCGCCGGACCAGCGCGGCAACAGCTCTGCAACACGGAGCCGCCGCGCGAAAGTGCCGTCGATGCCGTCGATAAACAGCGCGATACCGAGCCAGACGAACATTTGCGGCCAATCCGCCCGTACCGCCGCGATCAGGGCAAGGAGCGCGCAGCCGGCACCGCACGCGGTGAAAATATGAACCGCGAACGCCGCGGTAGTCTCCCGCGAGGCCGGGCTTTTTTGCAAGCTTGGCTCCATGCTTTAAGCTTACACAGGAAAGGCAGGATAGTCGGCAATGATCCTGTGATTCTTGCTTGTTTAGTCCTAAATCAGTGGCTTCATTAGATACTGCTAAGAGATTGGTTGAAGACGTGAATAGCACTTCGAACGCATCCGCAGCCGAAGCGGCGGTCGTCGGCGGCGGCCCGGCTGGCCTCGTCAGCGCCATCGCGCTGGCGGCCGCGGGCGTGGATACGCTTCTCGTCGCGTCGCGCGCCGTGGCGGACCACCGCACGACCGCGCTGTTGTCGGGTTCGGTCACTGCGCTGGAAACGCTCGGCGTGTGGCAAGCCTGCCTGCCGAACGCCGCGCCACTGAAAAAGTTGCGTATTGTCGACGATACCGGGCGGCTGTTTCGCGCGCCGGAGGTCAATTTCGCCGCCAATGAAATCGGGCTCGATGCCTTCGGCTACAACATCGAGAACCGCTATCTGCTGACCGCACTCGAACACCGCGCCGCCGAGCTCAATCTGCCGCGCGTCGACGTGCCTGCTCTTGCCATTACACCGAACGCAGCCGGCGTCTCGATCGAATACACCGGCGGTAATGCGCGGGTGCAGCTTGTTGTTGGCGCCGACGGGCAGCGCTCGTTATGCCGCACCGCTGCCGAAATATCCACGCAGCGCCGGACCTATCCGCAGGTCGCGCTCACGCTCAATCTGGCGCATACCCGTTCGCACGAGGACACCTCAACCGAGTTCCATACCGAAAACGGCCCGTTCACGCTGGTACCCCTGCCGGGCCGGCGCTCGAGCCTCGTTTGTGTGCTCGACCCGGCGCACGCTCGCGAGCTTTCGGCAATGCACGACGCCGACCTCTCAGACGAGATCGAGCGCCGCGCCCATTCGCTGCTCGGCAAGATGAGCGTCGAGCCCGACCGCGGCATTTTCCCGCTGGCGATCGCGACCGCGGATACGTTCGCGCGCGCGCGCATTGCGCTGGTCGGCGAAGCCGCCCATGTGGTGCCGCCGATCGGCGCCCAGGGGCTTAATCTTGGCCTCCGCGACGGCGCCACCATTGCTGAAATCGTTGCCGACGCCCGGCGGGACAATCTCGACCCCGGCTCGCCCGAGGTGCTGAAGCGTTACGACAGAGAGCGCCGTGCCGACGCCATGAGCCGCGCGCTTGCGGTCGATCTGCTGAACCGCAGTCTCCTCACCGATTTCTTCCCGGTGCACGGCGTGCGGGGGTTTTCGCTCTATCTCGTCGACCGTATCGGTCCGTTGCGCCGCGCGCTGATGCGCGAAGGCGTGACGCCGGCCGCCTCGCGACCCCGCTTGATGCGAGGGGAAATGGTCTGAGAATGCCATTTCCTAAGCACGGCTGGCGTGAAAAGCGGCTTGGCGGGGTGTGCCCGTTCAGCCTACCGTTATGCCGCCGGGGCTGCGGGGTTGCTGCATGAAATTGCCGCGCAATTTCTTCAAGCCGCTCGCTATCGGCGCGCCGGCGCCGCTTCGCGAATTGCCACTCGGGCTCGAGCGGATGATCCACTTCGTGCCGCCGCACATCGAGAAAGTGCGCGCTAAAGTTCCGGAACTGGTCTCTCAGGTCGATGTTGTCCTCGGCAATCTGGAAGACGCCATTCCAGCCGACGCCAAGGAAGCCGCCAGAACCGGTTTCATCGCCATGGCGAAATCGTGCGAGTTCGGCGACACCGGATTGTGGACGCGCATCAACGCGCTCAACTCGCCCTGGGTACTCGACGACATTACCGAGATCGTAGCCGCCATCGGCCAAAAGCTCGATGTCATGATGCTGCCCAAGGTCGAGGGGGCGTGGGACATCCATTATCTCGATCAGCTATTGGCGCAGCTCGAAGCCAGGAACGGCGTGACAAAGCCGATCCTGATCCACGCCATTCTCGAAACCGCCGAGGGCGTAAACAACGTCGAGTCGATCGCGGCGGCTTCCCCGCGCATGCACGGCATCAGCCTTGGCCCCGCGGATCTCGCCGCTTCCCGCGCGATGAAGACGACGCGCGTCGGCGGCGGCCATCCCGATTATAAAGTGTTGGCTGATGCCACGGCGCCGGACGCCCCGCGCGCCGCGTTCCAGCAGGACCTGTGGCACTACACGATTGCGAAAATGGTCGACGCCTGCGCTGCCACCGGCATCAAGCCGTTCTACGGGCCGTTCGGCGATTTCGCCGATGGCGCTGCCTGTGAGGCGCAGTTCCGCAACGCCTTTCTGATGGGCTGCGTCGGCGCCTGGACGCTGCATCCGAGCCAGGTGCCGATCGCCAAGCGCGTGTTCTCGCCCGATCCCGCCGAAGTCGCGTTCGCCAAGAAGATCATTGCCGCGATGCCCGACGGCAGCGGCGCGGTCATGATCGACGGCAAGATGCAGGACGACGCCACCTGGAAGCAGGCCAAGGTGCTGGTGGATCTCGCCAGGCTCGTCGCCACCAAGGATCCCGAAATGGCACAGCGTTACGGTCTATGATTGGACCAAAGCGGCCGGAACAGCCATATTCGCCGCCGTGGCGTTGCTTTTCCACCCCGCACAGGCTGTAAAATGCGCAGCTCAATGAAAAAGATTCGGAACGCCAAATATCAGATCGGCCAGGTCGTCCGGCACCGCCTCTATCCGTTCCGTGGCGTGGTGTTCGATATCGATCCCGTTTTCGACAATACCGAGGAATGGTACGAGGCGATTCCCGCAGAGGTCCGCCCCCACAAGGACCAGCCGTTCTATCATTTGTTCGCCGAAAACGAGGAAACCGAATACGTGGCTTATGTCTCGGAGCAGAACCTGCTGCCCGACACCAGCGGCGAACCGGTGCGCCACCCGCAGGTCGCAGAAGTCTTCATCAAGGACGGCAAAGGCGGCTATCGCCCGCGTGCAGCAACGATGCACTAGACGTCGTTGCAAGCGAAGCAATCCAGAACGGTAAGTCTGGATTGCTCCGTCCCTTTGTTCCTGCAACCCGATCCTACTGCTGCGGAGCCGGCGCGGCGCCCGCCGCGGGTGCGCCTGGCGCAGTTGACGATTGCGGCTGCCCGCCCTGCTGTTCTTCGAGCTTCTTGCGCGCTTCGTCAGCGCGCCGCTGCAGTTCTTCCTGCAATTTCTGCTGCTGCTCCTCGAAGACTTTCGGATCGGTCGGCGGACCGTCATAGGCCTTGGCGAAATCAGCCAGCGGCAGAACGAGGCTGATCGGCTGGCCCGTCGAATTGATCGCCTGCACGATAAGCCCCTGCCCCTTCTTCATCTTGGCGATCATGTCGGTGGTCGCTTCGTAGTCGGCCATGCAACCGTTGGTGAAGCAGATGACATAGGGCGCGGTCATCGGCTGGTTCTGGTCAACGATGACGCGGGTGCCGTGGATGAGCTGCATGCCGAGCGGCAGCGTTACGCGGAGGATCTTCTTTGGCTCGCCGTCCGGTTCGATGAGCACGGCGGCCACCACCGGCATGCCAGACTCGATACGCGCGTCCTTGCCGGTGAAGCAGACCTGCTTGGCATTGGGATCGTTGTTGTTCTTCAAGCAGAACTTGGTCCAGGGCGAATAGATCAGTTGCACTTGCTGCTGCTCCTGGCCCTGCGCTGGCGCGGCTTGCCCAGCCGGAGCCGGGGCACCGGGTGCGGCTGGCGCTGCCGGCGCCGCGGCGGCGGGTTTCGGAGCGGGTTTCGGCTTCGGCGCGGCGGCCGGAGCGTTTTGCGCGACCGCGAGCGAAGCGCCGGCTACCGCAAGCGCGATGCCGAGTGCGGCCGTGCCGAACAGGTTCTTGCCGATGGCAGCCAGCGTCCGGCCGACCGGCCGTGCCGGTGCCGACGCGTTTCGATAAGTCATGAGATGCAGTTCCCTTCTAGTGCTGCCGCCCGCAAATCGCCCCTGACAAAATGCCGAGGCGGACTCGCCGGTCAAACTGGCGTTTTCAATGATCCAATATCGGGCTGACCCGACATCCGTCACTGCGCCGCGCGGCCCCCCGCGCGAGGGTCAATCGACGCAGAATACGGCAACAACGTGACCCCAAACCTTGACCTAAATCTCAAACCCGCACGGCAAATAGCCCAATTGCGCGCACAGATAAAGCCCGCACCGAACATTCCCGTGGAACAACGACATGCCGTTGCCGAACGGCCACGCCGGCACAGCATGGTACATTCTCCGGAGTCGGACCGAATCGCGTTTAACGCCGTCCCACCGAGGGCAAACCTGCGCACCCACGCACACGGATTGCGGGCCGCCTTCTGCGGCATACAGATGCTGGCCGCCATCGTTGCCGGCGTTGCGCCGGCGTCTGCCGAGCCCGCCCATGCGATCGCCATGCACGGCGCGCCGGCCATGCCGGACGATTTTACAGCCTTGCCTTACGTCAATCCCGATGCGCCGCAGGGTGGCCGCATCACCGAAGGCGTGCTCGGCACCTTCGATAGCCTTAATCCGCTGATCGTCCAGGGCGACGCGCTCCAGCCGATCCGCGGCTATGTTATCGAGAGCCTGATGGCGCGCGATTATGACGAACCGTTCACGCTCTACGGCCTGCTCGCGCGCACGGTCGAAACCGACGACGCGCGAAGCTACGTTACTTTCACGCTCGATCCGGCGGCGCATTTTTCCGACGGCGCGCCGGTCACCGCCGACGACGTAGTGTTCTCCTGGCAGCTCCTGCGCGACCACGGCAGGCCCAATCATCGCACCTATTATTCCAAGGTCGCCAAGGCCGAAATCCTCGATCCGCGTACGGTGCGGTTCGCTTTCGCCGGCCAAAGCGACCGCGAACTGCCGTTGATCCTCGGACTGATGCCGATTTTGCCGAAACACGCCATCGACGTCGCGACATTCGAGAATTCTACTTTGTCGAAGCCGATCGGCAGCGGACCCTATGTTGTCTCCACCGTCGATGCCGGAAGGAGCGTCACCTTCAAGCGCGATCCGAATTATTGGGGCCGCAGTCTGCCGATCAATCGCGGCCTGTGGAATTTCGACGAAGTGAAGTTCGACTTTTATCGCGACGCCAACGCCTATTTCGAAGCGTTCAAGGCCGGGCTTTATGACGTGCGCAGCGAAACCGATCCGACACGCTGGGAAACCGGCTATAATTTTCCTGCCGCGCGTGATGGACGCGTCGTCAAGGAAACTTTCCAGAGCGGGTTGCCGAAATTCGCCTCCGACTTCGTCTTCAATACGCGCCGGCCGATTTTTGCCGATATCCGCGTGCGCCAGGCGATCGCGCTGTTGTTTGACTTCCAATGGATCAACCGGAATTTCTTCTACAATCTGTATCGCCGCAGCGCGAGTTACTTCGACGATTCCGAATTGTCGGCGTATCACCGTCCCGCAGACCCGACGGAGCGGGCGCTGCTTACGCGCTACCCCGACGCGGTGCGCCCCGACATACTCGATGGCACCTGGTCGCCGCCGGTGACCGATGGCTCCGGCTACGACCGCACGACGCTGCGGCAGGCAGTCGCGTTCCTTGAAACAGCCGGCTACGCGATCGAAGGCACCAAGCTGCGCGACCGCACGACCGGCCGCCGGTTCGCCTTTGAAATCATGGTGACCAATCGCGACGACGAGCGCCTGGCGCTCGCCTTTTCCACCATGCTGGCGCGCGCCGGCATCGCCGCGCAGGTGCGTCTCGTCGACGACGTGCAATATCAGGAACGGCTGTCGACGTTCGATTTCGACATGATCGTCTATCGCTGGGACCAGTCGCTTTCTCCCGGCAACGAACAGAGTTTTTATTTCGGCTCGGCGGCAGCCGATCAGCAGGGCTCGCGCAATTACATGGGCGTCAAAAGCAACGCCGCCGACGCCATGATCGCGGCGCTCCTCGCTGCACGCAACCGTCCCGATTTCATCGCCGCGGTGCGCGCGCTCGACCGCACGCTGATGTCCGGCTGTTACGTCGTGCCGCTGTTCTATCTGCCCGACCAGTTGGTGGCGCGGAGGAGCTCGATCCAGCATCCGGAACGCACATCGCTCTACGGCTACCTGCCGGAGACCTGGTGGCGACAACCGGGGCACGCGCTGCAATGATGAAGCTGTCATGATGAGAGGGTCATGATTCTCGACGATCCCTTGCTCGCAGCGCTTGAGACCGCGCCCGGTCAGAGCCGCATTACGCTCGACGACCTTTTTCGGCGTGTTGCGGCACGCCGGCCGTCCGCGATCGCCATCGCCGATCCGCCGAACCGAGACGCGTTCACCGACCGTCCACCGCTACGGCTGACCTACGCCGAAGCCGACCGCGTTGTATCGGCGATCGCCGGGCGGCTTCGCCGCATGGGTCTCACGACGGACTCAATCGTCGGCATCCAGATGCCGAATATCGCCGAAAACATTCTCACCCTCCTCGGCGTGCTGCGCGCCGGACTGATCGCGGCGCCCTTGCCGCTCCTTTGGCGGCGCGCCGACGTCGTCACCGCGCTGGCGCGGCTTAACGCCAAGGCGCTGATCACGATGAACCGCGTCGGCGAATTCCGCCATTGTCAGTTCGCCACCCGTGTGGCCGCCGAAGTATTTTCCATTCGTTACGTCTGCGGCTTCGGCCGCGATCTGCCTGACGGTGTCGTTCCGCTCGACGACTTGTTCGTGGTGAGACCCGATCCGGCGCCGCCACTCGACCGCAACGGCGATGCCGCGGCGCATGTTGCGATCATCACTTTCGAGGTGGGCGAAGACGGACCACTCCCGGTGGCGCGGCGGCATCTTGAATTTCTCACCGGCGGACTGGGTGTGCTGCTCGAAGCCGGCATCGAGCAGGACGCCGCCGTACTGGCGGCGATCGCGCCGGTCTCGTTCGCCGGCATTTGTCTCACGCTGGTGCCCTGGCTTCTCACCGGTGGCACCCTCGTTCTGCATCATCCCTTTGCGTTCGACATCTTTGCCCGCCAGCGCCGTGACGATCGCTGCCGCACGCTGATCCTGCCTGCGGCCGTCGCCTATCGCCTCGCTGAGAGCGGGCTGTTCGCGCACGAAGGTCCGACCACGGTGGTCGCCGCCTGGCATGCGCCGGAGCGGCTCGCCGACAGTGTCGATTGGCCGGAGCGCGACGCCGTGCTCGTCGACGTTTCGATTTTCGGCGAGGCGGGATTGATCGCGGCACGCCGAGGTGCGGGCGCGCGGCCAGCACCGTTGCCGCTCGGCGCGGTCGTGGCGCCGCGCGAAGGCGAAAACGCGGTGAGCATCGCCGAGCTCACCGCGACCGAAACCGGCACGGTCGCGTTGCGCGGTCCGATGGTGCCGCGGCACACCTTTCCACCCAATATCGAGCGCTCCGACCAGCCGCATTTTTCCATCGGCCGCGACGGTTTCGTCGATACCGGATATCCGTGCGATGTCGATGTCGTGAGCAAGACCGTGACCATCACCGGACCGCCGGCCGGCATCGTCAATGTCGGCGGCTACCGCTTCCCGCTCTGCGCGCTGCTGCAGACTGTCGGCCGCATCGATCCCGGCGCGGCGCTCTCCGCATCGCCTGACCCGCTGACCGGCCAGCGCCTTGTCGGCAGCGCCGCCGACCCGGACGCCATGCAGGCGGCCCTGAGCTATTTGGGCGTCAATCCGCTGGTGACAGCCGCCTTTGCCGGCCGCGGCGAGCAGATCTTGCGCGAGGCCGGCGCCGCCTGACGAACGGAGCCCCGCGTTTCCGGGATTCCGTTGACGGGGCATTAACAGCACTTTGGCATGGTCGCGGGCCGTATCCTGTAAGAGTCCGCGTTCTTTCCATGGCGCTGCAAGGTCCGTTCGCCGTCGTTGCCGACAGCCAAGCGCCGGATGTCGTCGACGCCTTGCGCGCCGCAGGCGCCTTCCCGATCATCGAAGCGACCTGGGCCGATGCGCCGAGCGCGCTCGCTTCGATCGAGCCGGAAGCAATCGTGCTCGCCGAACCCTGTCCCGATCGCAAGCACGCCGACGCGCTGACCGAAGCTTTGGCGGCGCAGCGGCAAAAAGCCGGCGGCCTCTTTACCCCGGTGCTCGCCCGCACCCGCGATGACGGCGCGGCCATGCTGCCCGACACGCTGGCAATTACCGCAAGCGCGCCGCCGCCTCGCCTAATCCGCCGACTCTCCACGGCGCTCCGTACGCGCACGCTCCATGGCACCGTTCTCCGCCGCACGCGCACCCTCTCTTCGCACGGCGAGCAGGTGCCGGCTCTATCGACCATCGATGCGATCGAGGAAGCCAATGTACTCGTCGCCGGGCGCGGCCGCTCCTATCCGGCGCTTTCGGTTGCGGTCGGCGAACGCGTCGGCGTGGTCGGCGCGCTCTCGGTCGAGGCCGCGGCTCGCGCGCTCAACCAGCGTGACATCGACGGCATCGTCATAGGCGACGGTTTCAGTCCGCGCATCGTCGAAGCGCTGCTCACCGTACTCGCCGATGATATGCGCTTTCGCGATCTGCCGGTCGCCGTCCTCGGCGGCGCGCCGGCGGCGATCGAGCCGTTCGCCATGGAGCTTGCCAATCTCGAACGCGTTGCCGAAGGCCCGCAGCGCCTCGTCGAGCGCATTCTGCCCTATGTCCGCCTCCACGCTTTCAGCCAGCGGCTCAAGCGCATGCTCAAATCGCTCGACACCAAGGGCATGATCGATCCCGATACCGGACTTCTCGCCCATGACGCGTTCTGGCGCGATCTCAATCGCGCCGTGGACGACGCGGAAAAACGCGGCGTCGGGCTGTCGATCGCGCGGTTCTCATTCGACGGCAATGACCGCCGCCTCGGCCTCGATGCCGCGCGGCTCGTCGCGCGACTGATGCGCGATGTCGATTTCGCCTGTCGCGAAGCCGACAATTCCATCTTTGCGGTGTTCACCGAAACTGATCTGCGCGCCGCCCATGTCGTGGCGCGCCGCATCGCCAGCGTGCTGAAAAACACCATGCTGCTCTCCGACCGCAAGCGCTTCGGCCTCGACGCCGACGTGACGCTCGCAACGTTGAAGCCGACCGACAATGTCGACTCGCTGATCGCGCGCGTCGTGGGCGAGGCCCAACGCGGCTAGTTCCCATCATCCAGGCACATGCGCTAGGCTTAAGGTTTCAGAATCGAAGGTTCGTCATGGTGGATCTCTCCGACGCGCCCGCTTCCGTCCACATCGACGTAGTCTCCGACGTCGTCTGTCCGTGGTGCTATATCGGCAAGCGCCGCCTCGAAGGCGCTATCGCGCTCGCCCGCGACGTGACCGTCAACGTCAATTGGCGGGCCTATTTCCTCAACGACTGGATCCCGCGCGAGGGCATCGAGCGGCAGACCTATCTGGAAACCAAATTCGGCTCGCCCGAACGCTACGCCGTGATCGCCGAGCGCATCGCCGCCGCCGCCGCGATGGAAGGGCTCGTCTATAATCCCGACAAGATCAGCCGCCAGCCCAATACGCTCGATTGCCATCGTCTGATCCTGTGGTCGCGCAGCGCCACCGATCCGGCGCGAATGAAGCAGCGGCTGATGGAGCTCTATTTCGCCGAGGGCGCCGACCTCACCGATCCGAAAGTGCTGATCCAGGCCGCAGTCGATTGCGGCATGGACGGCGATCTCGTGCGCCGGCTGCTTGCGAGCGAAGCCGATATCGACCGCATCGAGAGCGATGCCAATTCCGCCAAGGAAGCCGGCATCGACGGCGTGCCGTGCTTCATTTTCGGCTCGAGCGTGATCGTCACCGGCGCGCAATCGCCGGAATATCTCGCCAGCGCCATTGAGCGCACTGGGGGCCGACACTCGCGGCTACGGGCGTAGCCTTTCATTGAGCTCGTGGGCCTGCCAGCGACCCTAATAAAGGGGCAGACCGCGCTGTTTTCGCCGTGTTATCTAGCCGTTCATGAACCAAATTACGGGGCAACAGCAGCCCACCTCCATGCCGCTCGGCGAGGCGCTGATGTATGCCGAGCGTTGCCGCAACGAAGGCCAGCTTTTGCAGGCGGAATCGGTCTGCCGCCAGATCCTCCAGACGCAGCCGAACGTACCGGAAGCCGAGCACCTCCTGGGGGTCATCGCGCACCAGAACGGCAAGCTTGGCGAAGCGATCGAGCATGTGCGGCGCGCCACGAAGCTCGCGCCGCAGGTGGCACTGTTTCACGCCAATCTCGGTGAAATGCTGCGCCTTGCTGGCCGCCCCAAGCTCGCGGCGGAGGAAGCGCGCCGCGCGCTCGAAATCGAGCCCACCAATGCGGCAGCGCTGAGCAATCTCGGCGTCGCGCTCTATGAGCTGAAAGAGTACGAGGAGGCCGCGCGCGCCCAGCGCAAGGCGATCGCGGCGAAGCCCGATTTCGCCGAAGCGCACAGCAATCTCGGCAACGCGCTGCACGCCTTGCGCCGCTTTGATGAGGCCGTCGTCGCGTATAAGCGCGCCATTGAGCTCGCGCCGAACTATGCCGACGCCTGGGCGAATTACGGCACGACGCTGCACCACAGCGGCAGTTTCGAGGAAGGCATCGCGACGCTGCGCCGCGCCATCGCGCTCGCGCCGCTTCACGCCAATGCGCGCTCCGGACTCGGCATTTTACTGCTGATGCGCGGCGACCTCGCCGAGGGCTGGGACGAATACGAATGGCGCTTGCGCTCAACCGAGCGCAAGGGCCCGAAATTTCCGGAAATTCCGTGGCAGGGCGAAAACCTCGCCGGCAAGCACATCTACGTTCAGGCCGAGCAGGGCTTTGGCGATACGCTGCAATTCGCGCGCTACATCCCCATGCTCGTAGCGCGCGGCGCCAAAGTGACGCTGCGCGTGCATCAGCAGCTGGTCCGTCTGATGCGCGAGAGTTTGCCCGGCATTGTAGTCCTCGGCGACCGCGGCGATCCGGCGCCGTATCAATGCGACGCCGTGCTGCTGAGCCTGCCGCGCGTGTTCAAAACGCGGCTCGAAACCATTGCGGCGGAAGTGCCCTATCTGCGGCCGCCGGCGAATGTTGCCGAACTTTGGCGAAACCGGTTCGCCAAGATGAAAGGCCTGCGCGTCGGCGTGGTGTGGGCCGGCAATCCCGACCATGTCAACGACACCCGCCGCTCGATCAAACTACCTCTGCTGGCGCCACTGTTCGCCGTGCGCGGCACGTCGTTCGCGAGCCTGCAATTCGGCCCACGCGCGGCCGATCTGAAAAAACTCAAACGCAAAGCCACGATCGACGACATCGGCAATAAATTCGAGGACTTCGTCGATACCGCTGCCGCGATCAATGCGCTCGACCTGGTCATCACCGTCGATACCTCGGTCGCGCATATCGCCGGCGCGCTCGGCAAGCCGGTCTGGGTTTTGCTGCCGTGGGTGACCGATTGGCGCTGGCTGCTCAATCGCGAGGACAATCCCTGGTACCCGACAATGCGCCTGTTCCGCCAGAAAAAGGGCGAGGAGTGGGAAGACGTGATCACGCGCGTCGAGAAAGAGCTGAAGGCCGTGGTGGCGGGCGACGGCGAGCGGCTGACGCCGTTCAAGGCCGAGGGCGAACGCCGCGCCGCGCAGGCCGCCGCGATCCTTGCGGCGGAAGCCATGCAAGCGGCCAAGCCGGTAACGGCGCCCCCGCAAACAGCGTCGCCCGGCCAGGCGCTCATCCTCGCCGAGCAAAAGCGCCGGCACGGATTTTTGGCCGATGCCGACGAACTCACCCGCCGGGCCGCTACGGCGGAACCGGACAATGCGGAAGCCGTGCATATGCTCGGCATCATCGCCCATCAGTCGGGCAAGACCGCTGAAGCGATCGAGCATTTACGCAAAGCGATCGCAATCAACCCCGATGTCGCGCTCTACCACGCCAATCTTGGCGAAATGTGCCGGCTCGCCGGCCGAGTCGAGGAGGCGATTGCTGCTGGACGGCGCGCCATCGAGCTTAAGCCCAGTTATGCAGGCGCCTTAAGCAATCTCGGTATCGCATTGTTTGACAAAGGACAATTTGACGAGGCGCTCGACCTCTACGACCGCGCGCTGGCGATCGAGGACAATTTCGCGCTCGCCTACAGCAACCGCGGCAATGCGCTGCAGCGGCTCAAGCGCTTCGCCGACGCCGAGAAGGATTATCGCCGCGCTATCGAATTGCAGCCGGGCTTTGCCGACGCCTGGAACAATCTCGGCACCTGCCTGCGCGAGCTCAAGCGTCCGGAAGAGGCCGAGGCGGTTTATCGCAAGGCGCTCGAGCCCAATCCCAATAATCCCGACACGCTCGACAATCTGGCGCTGGCGCTCAAAGACCTCGACCGGCTCGAGGAAGCCGCCGACCTGATGCGCCGCGCGCTGGTCGTTGAGACTCGCGACGAAAAGCTCTTTGTGCATTACGCCACCGTGCTGCTCGACCAACACAAGACCGACGAGGCGGCGGCTGCGAACGAACGGGCGCTGGGGCTCAACGCCAACAACCATGACGCGGTCAATCTTGCCGGCCGCATCGCCTTCGAGCGCGGCGATCTCGGCGCCGCGCTGGCCAATTACCGTCGGGCGCTGACCCTCAAGCCCGATCTCGCCGACGCCTACAATAATATGGGCAACGTGCTCAAAGAGCTCGGCCAGCTCCAGGAAGCCCACGACGCCTATCTCGCCGCGATCCGGCTCGATCCGAATATTCCCGGGGTCTACGTCAACCTTGCCGACTCCAAGAAATTCACCCCGGGCGACCCGCACCTCGCCACCATGGAGGAGCTCGCGGCAAAGACCGAAGGATTGTCGAAGAATGACCGCATGCAGCTCGATTTCGCGTTCGGCAAGGCCTACGGCGACCTGAAGGAATACAAACGCTCGTTCGACCATCTGCTGGCCGGCAATGCCGCCAAACGCGCGACGATCACTTATGACGAGGCGGCGACCTTCGCCTTGTTCGACCGCATCGAGGCGGTTTTCACGCGCAAGCTGGTCGCGGAAAAATCCGGCGGCGGCGACCCGTCGCGCATGCCGATTTTCGTTATCGGCATGCCGCGTTCCGGCACCACCTTGATCGAGCAGATCATCGCCAGCCATCCGATGGTGCATGGCGCCGGCGAGCTGATGGCTTTCAATGAGACTATTCTCAAAGTGCGGAGCCCGGACGGCAATACCATTCCCTTTCCGGAATTTGTGCCGGCGCTCAACGCCAGCGCGCTCGCGCAAATCGGTGCCAACTACATCGCCGCAGTGCGCAAGCTCGCCCCGGCCGGCGAGCGCGTCACCGACAAAATGCCGTCAAACTATTATTTCGCCGGCTTAATCCATCTGGCGCTGCCGAATGCGAAGATCGTCCACTCCATCCGCAATCCGGTCGACACCTGCATCTCCTGCTTCTCGAAGCTTTTCACCGCCGAGCAGAACCACACTTACGACCTCGCCGAGCTCGGCCGCTACTACAAGCGCTATGAAAAACTGATGGCGCACTGGCATCGCGTGCTGCCCGCCCAAAGCATGCTCGATGTGCGCTACGAGGACGTCATCGACGACCTCGAGGCGCAAGCGCGCCGCATCATCGCCCATTGCGGCCTGCCCTGGGACGAGCGCTGCCTCGACTTCCACAAGACCGACCGGCCGATCCGCACCGCGAGCGCGACACAAGTGCGCCAGCCGATCTACAAGAGCGCCGTCGGCCGCTGGAAGGTCTACGAGAAAAGCATCGGCCCGCTTCTCAAAGCGCTGGGCGTTGCCGCTTGAGCCGGAGTGTCGAACTCGGTTTGGACACATTCGGCGATATCACCGCCGGCCCTGACGGCGAGCTGCTCAGCCACGCGCAGGTCCTTCGCAACGTGATCGAAGAGGCCGTGCTGGCGGACGAGGTCGGCGTCGATGCGATCGGCCTCGGCGAGCATCACCGGCCCGATTTCGCAATATCGGAACCGGATATCGTGCTGGCGGCGATCGCGACCCCCACCAAGCGGATTTGGCTCGGCTCAGCGGTTACCGTGCTTTCCTCCGACGATCCGATCCGCGTGTTCGAGCGTTTCTCCACGCTCAACGCCGTCTCCAACGGCCGCGCCGAAGTCACGCTTGGCCGCGGTTCGTTCATCGAGTCGTTCCCGCTGTTCGGCTTCGATCTGTCCGATTACGAAAAACTGTTCGAGGAAAAACTCGAACTATTCGCTGCCCTGCTCAAGAACGAACCGGTGACCTGGAGCGGCACAACGCGGCCGCCGCTGACCAATCAGCGCGTCTTCCCGCCGATCGAGAAAGGCCGCTTGCGCACCTGGATTGGCGTCGGCGGCTCGCCGGAATCGGTGGTCCGCGCCGCGCATTACGACCTGCCGCTGATGCTGGCCATTATCGGCGGCGATCCGAAGCGCTTCCGGCCCTATGTCGACCTCTATCATCGCGCCTTCGCGCAATCCGGCAGGCCGGTGCAGCCCGTCGGTATCCATTCGCATGGCTACGTCGCGGACACGGATGAACAGGCGCGCGAAGAATTCTGGCCGCACTACAAGGCGTCACGCGACCGCATCGGCGCCGAGCGCGGCTGGCCGCCGGCCACGCGGGCGGCCTTCGATCAGGAAGTCAACGGCGGCGCGCTGCATCTCGGCTCGCCCGAGACGGTCGCGCACCGGATCGCGACAACGATCAAGGATCTCGGCGCCGTGCGCTTCGACATGAAATATTCGGCCGGCACGCTGCCGCACGACAAGAGCATGCGCTGCATCGAACTTTACGGCACGAAAGTGATACCGATGGTGCGGGAAATGGTGGGTTAGGCCGCGTCCCGGGCTTCGCTCAATTCGCCGGACGATGCACCACCCAGGCCGATCGCATTAAGGAGCGCATCGACCTCGAGACGCGCCGTCGCGTGCGAAAGCGTTGGCCTGATGCCAAGTGTCCTGGCATCGAGCGTATCGATCGCCGTGAGGCCCCGCGAAAAGAACTCGCGGAAGATCACCCGTTCGGCTAGCCCTTCGACGCAGCGGAAATTGAGCATCGATGCAAGTTCGTCGAGGCACTGGCCGACAGAGCGTGTGTTGCGCGAGTCGCGCGCGGCAAGACGATTGCGCAGAACCACCCAATCCGCGGCAGGAACGCCGCTTTGCGCCCGCTTTTGCCGCGCCTCCTCCACCATCCGCGCATAGTGACTGGGGCCGGTTACGCTCAGCGCTTCACGGTCGACGGTCGCCAGCACATCGAGATCGACGAAGCTGTCGTTCGTCGGCGTGATCAGCGTGTCCGCCATGGCGTGCGCGAGACGCCCCAGATTGCTGTCGCGGCCGGGCGTATCGATGACGATGAAGTCGTGGCTGTACGCCAGCGCCGTCAGTTGATTGACCAGGGCATTTGCATCCGCCTCTTCGTCTTCGGCGGTCGGGTGATCCATCTTCTCGACAAAGTAATGATGGTCCGGAATCGCGAGGCTGAGGCCCTTTTGCTGCGCCCAGGCGTGCCGATTCTCGATGTAATGGGTGAATGTCTTCTGCCGGGAGTCGAGATCGAGGCTTGCGACATTGTGGCCCGATTTCATCAGCGCGATCGCCACATGCATCGCCACTGTGGACTTGCCGGAGCCGCCTTTTTCGTTACCGATGACAATCACGCGCGCACCCTTCGCCTGGGCCGCTGTTTCCAGTGCCATGTGTTGCCCTCTTTGGCCGAGCCGCGGAATCTTGTGGTGTGATTTGTTTGATCTGATTCTGGAATCCGCGCAACAATTCTTGCGAAAAAAGATTTCTTGTAATTTTACCTGTCACATTTGTGTAACGAGGCCGATCCGCGAAATGCTTTTGCGCGCTTGGCAATCACGTTCCAACCAACCCGAACTGCGGACTGGACGGTTCGGCGTGCGAACGCTTGGCAATGCGGCCGGCGAGCCGTGACAACCGGCCGGCTTCGACGGCGGCGCGCATGCTTTTCGCCATCAGCACCGGATTTTGCGCCTTCGACACCGCGGTATTGACCAGAACCGCGGCGCAACCGAGCTCCATGGCCAGCGTCGCGTCAGAAGCGGTGCCGATCCCGGCATCGAGCACCACCGGCACCGGCGACCGCGCGCAGATAAGCTCGATCAGATGCGGATTGGAAACGCCGAGCCCCGAACCGATCGGCGAACCGAGCGGCATCACCGCGGCAGCCCCGGCGTCGGCAAGCTTGCGGCAGGTCACCGGATCCTCGGTGCAATAGGGCAGCACGATGAAGCCCTTGGCGACCAATTGCTCGGTCGCGCGGATCAGTTCCTCAACGTCGGGATAGAGCAATTCGCGGTCGCCGATGACTTCGAGCTTGACCCAGTTGGTGTCGAGCGCTTCGCGGGCAAGCTCGGCGGTGAGCACCGCGTCCTTGGCGGTCTGGCAGCCGGCCGTGTTGGGCAGGAATTTCACCCGGCCGGCGAGGAGATCGACCATGCTCTCGTCGTCGCCGGCGAGACTGATGCGACGAATCGAGGCGGTGACCATTTGCGTCCCACTAACCGCAATCGAGTCGAGCATGATTTTGCGGTTCGGATAGCCGGCGGTGCCGAGAAACAGGCGTGAGCCGAATTCATGGCCGGCAATGATGAGAGGATCGGACATGCTCTTCTCCTTCAACCGCCCTGCCGCGCGCGCACGATCTCGACGCTGTCGCCGGGTTTGAGCGCGGTGTCGCGCCACGCCGTCCGCGGCACCACCGCGCCGTTGAGCGCAACCGCGATGCCGCGCTGCGCGGTGTCGGCGGTCTTTTCGACAAGCAATGCCTCCAACGTGGCCGCGGCGAGCGGCTCGCTTTCGCCATTGACGCGGATCGTTGCTGCGCTCATCGCAAAAACCCTACTCCGCCGCGCGCGCCGGCAGGAAGCGTTCGAGACCGAACGGCCGGATCGCCGCTTCGACAACATCGTCGAGGATCAATTTTGCCATCGCGTCCGCAGTCACTGGGGCAAGCAAAATACCGTTGCGGTGGTGGCCGGTGGCGTAGAACAGATTTTCCAGCGGCCCGCGACCCAGCACCGGCGCATCGTCGCGGCTGCCGGGCCGGTGGCCGACCCAGATTTCCTCAATCGGCAATTCCTCGATGGCCGGGATCGCACGCCACGCCGCCTCAAGCAGCGTCAGCATGCCGCCCGCCGTGATGGTGTCATCAAAGCCTTTTTCCTCGACCGTGCCGCCAATAATGAGCCGGCCGTCGCACCGCGGCACCAGATAGGCGCCCGGCGCCCACAGCACGTGATTGAGGAGCGGCGCCGCGGTATCCATGTGCAGCGCCAGCATCTGGCCTTTGACCGGGCGCACCGGCGGCCGGCGATCGGGCGGCAGTCCGGCAATACCGCGCGACCAGGCGCCGGCAGCGAGCACGACGCGATCGGCGGCGACACCGGTGCCATCCTCAAGCACGATGCCCGTGGCACGGCCCGTCTGCACGGCGATCTCCTTGACCGGCTTGTGCTCGTGAATGGTGACGCCGGTCCGCTCGGCGGCGACGCGCAGCGCCGTGGCGAGCTTGCGGTTGTCGACCTGATGATCTTCCGGACTGAACACCGCGCCCGCAATCTTGCCGGCGAGATGCGGCTCCTTCGCCCGCGTCTGCGCCGCCGAGAGCCAGTGGAGCGGCAGATCGAGCTTTTTCTGGAACTCGAGCTGATGACCGAGTTGCGCCTGATCGTCGGCGGTAAGCGCCAGAACGAGCGTCCCGTCGCGCCGCAATTCGGCGTCGATGCCGGTTTCGCGCAACAGCTCTTCGGCAAAGCCGGGCCAGCGCGCCTGGCTGTCGCGGCCGAGCGCGACCAGCGCCTCCTCGCCGGGTTCGGCTTCGCAGCACGCCGCCAGCATTCCGGCGGCGGCATGGCTCGCGCCCATGCCGGCTTTGCCGCGGTCGAAGACCTGCACGTCGGCGCGCTTGGCCAGCCGCCAGGCAATGCCGAGTCCGACCACGCCGGCGCCGATAATGGCGACGCGCGGCCGTTTGGCGGCCGTCGAAACCGAGGAAATGGTTGCGCTCAACGCGGCTCCCTTCGCTGGTGTGACCCAGACAGAAGTACCCAATATAGGTGATATCAATGAGTTGTGCTGTCAAAGTACCGTAAGATCGCAGGCTGGCGCTAAAGGCTGTTTGGGCGCGGTGTCAAGCCTCGCCATTGCCAAGGTCCCCGCCCCGTTTTCGATTGATGTTGTGAATGTCGCGTGTCGTGGCGCCAAAGCGGAGCCGTAGGATAATGGCAAAGAGCCGGCCCCGCTGCGGGTCGTCATCTGGCATCTGCGCCATACGTCCACTAAGCCGCTGCATTAGCCTCTGCCGTTGCTCGGCGTGCAATTTCGGCGCCTCCCGCCAACCGGGGCTGCCTTGCGTCACGCGGCTATAGCCGCCCGCTTACGTTTTGGAAGCAGCATGTGATTCAATACTGCTTCGACACCTTTGACAAATCCGAAACATTCGCCGTAGCTGTTGACGGTCATTTTGAAGTTTCCGTCGAACAGATCAATTTCTATGCCGCCTTCACCCGAAAACCCAACGCCGTTGGCCATGATGCTTCCAACTTCTTTTCCGGTGTCTTGATCGACGACAGGCTCCGGCTTCTGGCAAGTGGTCTGGGGCCTTTGCAGCGAAGCATTAGCGGCGCGCGAACTCGTCAAGCGCCAGCAGACGCGCCCGACCGCAGCGTGGCGGGAGGCTACCGATGGGCGTTAAGAGCACAATAGCGGGCCTGACGTTTAGCCCGGAGCACCACGCCAGCGCGACCCGCGGCGGCTACATGCTCGAAGCCACGCGCCGTGGCGCTGTGGCTAAAATCGAAGAAGCTGTCCGAGACCTTCGTGTCCTGATCGGCGAAATGCCGGCCGGTGATCCCAATGTCGCGACCCTGGCCGGCATCATCGAGGTGCTGACGTGACCTTCCGCGTCCCGCCTGACGTTCTTGCCGAGGTCAACCGCATCGCAACCTCGACCGGGAATACGCCGACGCACGTCTTGGTCACCTTGGTCAAAGAAGCCCTCAAGGCGCGCAGCGAGAAGCCGAAAGGCAAGCAGGCAACCACAGCACCGAGAACGCGCAATGAACTCGCTCAGCGATGAGCTGTCGTGCGAGCTGCTTAATTAAGGTGGAAATTCACCCCAACCTTGACCGTATCGATGGGTTGACTGACGTTTACTGCTGCGAGTAGTGGCCCGGTGAATGAAAACGCTGAATTAAAGATCAATGTCTTCGTGTCGAAGAAGTAATGGTCGTACTCGACAAACGCCGACCAATTATTAGCGAATGCCCACTCAACGCCGGCTCCTGCGATAGCACCGGATGCGGTATTGGTTGCCCTGAACGGTGCGGCGCCGTCGAAGTCACATCCGCAGTTCACCGTATAGTTGTTGTGAGCAAATGCGACACCGCCCTTCCCGTAAAACAGGTACTGCCCCCAAATCACACCAAGACGACCGCTGACATCGCCGAGAAAATCCGTTTTCGCGACCACGTCGTTGCTCGGGCCGTCGTTCTGGAAGGAATTGAGAAAATCACCGTTGATATTTGCGCCAGCCGCAGAGGCGGATACGCCAACAAGGTAGTTGCTGCTGAATTGGTAGTCGCAGCCAATCTGGCCGCCAAGCAGGGGTCCATTATCGGGACTGATGCCGATGGATCGACCGAGCGCAGTTTCATCAATGAGACCAACTGGGGCGCCTAACGGTGCGCCTGACTGCACGTTGCTTGGTGTGGCGTCTTGGAGCTGCGGGTCAGCTATCCCCCAACCAACGTGGCCGCCGACGTAACAGCCAGTCCAGCTTGAGCTTGTCGGCGCAGGAGCTTTGTAAGCCGACCGGAGGTTCGCTGCATTAGCGGTCCCCGCCGCGGCGATGGTGAGTCCCAACCATCCGGTAAACCACAACTTTCTCATGACTGTCTCCCTTATTGTCGGTTTCGGAATAGCCATGCGATTCGCACACTGTTGGTAATCCGTGAAAATACTTACCCGGCAGAAAACCGGAGTGGCGGCAACGATCGCGGTGCAGGCCGAACTTCCCGCGATCATCGACGCAACGCCGGTGACCGGCTTCTCGACCTTCCTCGTGACCAAGACGGGCAAGCCCTATTCGCCTAATGATCTATCCGACCAATTCCGCGAATGGTGCGACGCTGCCACCGTGCCGGGCGAACTGAGCCTGCACGGGCTACGCCATACGCTGGGCGACACTCTTGCCGAGAACGAAGCGACGCCGAACGAGATCGCCAGCGTGCCGGCGCACAAGAGCGTCAAGTCATCGTTGCATTACACCCAAGGCGCTGACCGCAAGCGCATGGCGCGCAAGGCCATGTCACGCATCGTCGGTGGCACGAAACAAGACCATCCCGACAACCCTGATGTGTCAAACCACGACCCCGGTTTGACACTTGCAGAGGCTAAGCCGTTGAAGGATCAGGCGAGAGGGTGAACCGGGGTCAATACAGACAGGTTCGGCGGGTTTAATCTCAGCCGCGACGCCGCGGCACCCCATGCCGATGAGCAGATAATGGGGATTTTAGGCCCCTTCGGCAAGGTGCAGACCCGGCCTGCGGTGCCGCAAAAACCGCGCGCAAACAAGCCCAACCGCGGCGATCACGGCGGCGCCGACAAACATCGGAACGCCGGTGCCCGCGTGGCTGAGCGCGAAGCCGTAATAAATCGGGCCGATCGCCTGGCCGGAGAAGAACGCGCAGGAATGCAGCGATAGCGCGGTGCCGCGTGCGGTCGTGGTCAGTTCGGTAGCGTGCAGTTGGATGCAGCTATGCAGCATGTAAAAGCCGATGCCGAACACGACGAAGACCCCTGCCAGCACGTACCAGGCGAAATTCATCGCAATCAAAACGAAGCTGACGGCGGCGAGGCCGGCGCCGCCAAGCATCAATTGCCGCTCATTGACGTGCAGGATCACAAACGGCACCGCGAGCGAATACAAAATGCCGCCGAGACCGAAACCGGCGATCACTATGCCGGCGTAGGAGGATTGCGTTAGCCCGGCCATCAGAAGAAGGATTGCTACATAGGGAAACATGCCGTGGATGACGATGCCCTCGAAGAATACCGAGCCGAAACAGATTTTCGCGCGCGGATCGGCGAACACGCTGCGGAATCCGGCGGCCACGGCTGCAAGGTTGAAGGGTTTCGGCTTCGCGGTCTTAAGGCCGCGAAAAGCGAAGAACGCGATCACCGCCGTGACAAGCCCGAACGCGCCGATCGAGAAGAACACGCCGCGCCAGCCGAGCAGATCGCCGATCACGCCGGAAACCGTGGCGCCGATCAGGTTACCGGTCAGCGCCACCGCGAGAAGCTGGCCGATCGCGACCTGGCGGGCGCGGACTTCCGGCACGAGGTCGCCGATCATCGCCACACCGACTGGATAAATTCCGCCGGCCAAGATGCCGGCGATCACCCGCATAGCGACAAGCACCGAGAAACTGCCGGCGAAAGAGCAGACCAGGGTCGTCGTCACCACAATGACGAGGCTTAAATTCATCAGCCGCGTCTTGCCGAAGAAATCACCGATGGTTCCGATCACCGGCTGCATGAAGGCGTAGGGAAACGTAAAGGCGGTCGACAGCAGTGCCGCGGTTTTCACGTCGATGCCCAGGTCATGCGCGATTTTCGGCACGACCGGATCGACCGCGCGCGTGAACAGCGTCGAGGCAAAGACGACG
>Ga0181537_10001368_pt1 | contig 22552 bp, 23 predicted proteins | sample PEATcosm2014_Bin_39_FD_119765 | JGI IMG/M metagenome (GOLD analysis project Ga0181537, IMG submission 119765) | Peatland microbial communities from MTU Mesocosm Facility, Houghton, MI, USA - PEATcosm2014_Bin23_10_metaG | ecosystem: Environmental > Terrestrial > Soil > Wetlands > Peat | place... | reverse complement strand
CTGCAGGATTTTTGCGGCGGGCACCATCACCCCGAGATTGACGATCTCGTAGTTGTTGCACTGGAGCACGACCGAGACGATGTTCTTGCCGATGTCGTGCACGTCGCCCTTGACCGTCGCGATCACGATCTTGCCATTGGTCCGTGCCGCTTCGCCGCTCGCTTCGCGTTGCGCCTCGATGAACGGCACGAGGTAGGCCACCGCCTGCTTCATCACGCGGGCGGATTTCACCACCTGGGGCAGGAACATCTTGCCGCTGCCGAACAGGTCGCCGACGACGTTCATGCCTTCCATCAGCGGGCCTTCGATCACCTCGATCGGGCGGCCGCCGGCCTGCTCGATGTTCGCGCGGATCTCTTCGGTGTCGGCAATCACGTATTCCGTGATGCCGTGCACGAGCGCGTGGACGATGCGCTTTCCCACGGGTTCGGCGCGCCAGGCAAGATCCTCCTCGCGCCGCCGGCCGGCGCCCTTGCGCCGCTCGGCAAGCTGCACCAGACGCTCGCCCGCGTCGGGATTGCGGTCGAGCACCACGTCCTCCACGCACTCGCGCAACTCCGGCTCGATGTCCTCATAGACGCCGAGCTGGCCCGCATTGACGATGCCCATCGACATGCCGGCGCGGATCGCGTGGTACAGGAATACGGTGTGGATGGCTTCGCGCACGAGGTCGTTGCCGCGAAACGAGAACGAGACGTTCGATACGCCGCCGCTCACGTGCGTGTGCGGCAGCGTGCGCCGGATCCAGCGGGTGGTTTCGATGAAGTCGACGGCGTAGTGGTTGTGCTCCTCGATTCCCGTCGCGATCGCGAAGATGTTGGGGTCGAAGATGATGTCCTCGGGCGCCACGCCGGCCTTCCCGGTAAGCAGCTTGTACGAGCGCTCGATGATGGCGATGCGCCGCTCATACGAATCCGCCTGGCCGTTCTCGTCGAAGGCCATGACCACCATCGCCGCGCCGTAGCGGCGTGCCAGGCGCGCCTGGTGCAGGAACGAGTCCTCGCCCTCCTTGAGCGAGATCGAATTGACGATGCAACGCCCTTGCACGCATTGCAGCCCGGCCTCGATGACCGACCACTTGGAACTGTCGATCATGATCGGCACGCGCGCGATGTCCGGTTCGGAGGCGATCAGGTTCAGGAAGCGGCGCATCGCGACGGGCGAATCGAGCATCGCCTCGTCCATGTTGATATCGATGATCTGCGCGCCGTTCTCGACCTGCTGGCGCGCGACCGTCACGGCCTGCTCGAACTGGCCTTCGAGGACGAGTTTTGCGAACTGGCGCGAGCCGGTGACGTTTGCCCGCTCGCCGACGTTGGCAAACAGCGATTCGGGCCCCAGGTTGAAGGGCTCCAGCCCCGAAAGGCGCAGCTTGGGCTCGATCACGGGAATCGCGCGCGGCGCTTCCTTCGCGATCGCGGCGGCAATCGCGCGGATGTGTTGCGGCGTCGTGCCGCAACAGCCACCGACGATGTTCACGAAGCCGCTGTGCGCGAAATCCTGGATCAGGCGCGACGTGATGTCCGGCGTCTCGTCGAAGCCCGTATCCGACATCGGGTTGGGCAGGCCGGCATTGGGATAGACGCAGATGAACGTATCCGCCAGGCGCGCCATCTCCTCGATGTAGGGGCGCATCAAGGCCGCGCCCAAGGCACAGTTCAGGCCAATCGCCAGCGGCCGCGCGTGGCGCACCGAATTCCAGAAGGCCTCGACCGTCTGCCCCGACAGGATGCGCCCGGAGGCATCGGTGACGGTGCCGGAAATGAAAATCGGCACGCGTGCGCCGCGACGCTCGAACTCTTCCTCGATCGCGAAGATCGCCGCCTTCGCGTTCAAGGTGTCGAAGATCGTCTCGATCAGCAGCAGGTCGACGCCGCCGTCGAGCAGTCCGCGGGCCTGCTCGCCGTAGGCGAGCGCAAGGTCGGCAAAGGTGACGTTGCGCGCACCGGGATCGTTGACGTCGGGCGAGATGGAGGCGGTCTTGGGGGTCGGGCCCATTGCCCCGGCGACGAAGCGGCGGCCGCCGTCTTTCGCGAAGCGCTCGCAGGCTTTGCGCGCGACACGCGCGGCCTCGACGTTCATTTCATACGCGAGATCGGCCATGCCATAGTCGGCCTGGGCGGTACGCGTGGCGCCGAAGGTATTGGTCTCGACGATGTCGGAACCCGCCTCCAGGTATTGCTCGTGGATCTCCTGGATGATCTCGGGGCGTGTCAGGAGCAGCAGTTCGTTGTTGCCCTTGACGTCGATCGGATGATCGGCGAAGCGCTTCGTGCGATCCAGTCCGCGGTAATCCTCTTCGCGCAGCTTGTAGCGCTGGATCATCGTGCCCATGGCGCCATCGAGCACGAGAATGCGTTGCTCCAGCAGGGATCGCAGCGCCTCCTCGGTGGAGGTTGCGCTGTCGATTCCACGGTCCGGGCGGGCCGGCTTTTTGGCGAGAGGCGAGAGCATGGAAGGTGCAATCCTGGATCCCCCCATTGTACGGAGAGCAGGACGCACCAAGGCGCCAGGCTACGACAAGCCGGTTATGTCGGAATGGCGAGAGGTTGGAGCCGGCACAACTTGCGGATCAACAGGCTGTCGAAAAACGTAGCGAGCGGCGCCGGATTTCGCCTGAGGACCGGACCCGTACGACCAAGGTACGGCGAGGACCGGAGGGCGAAAGCCGGCCCGCGCAGTAGTTTTGCGACGGCCTGTCAGTGCAACGCGACGGGCTGGGTCATAAGCCCCGCATAGCCGCCGAGGAATGCATCGAATTCGTCGGGCGAGGGCTCGGTGGAAATGAGGCGCGCAACGTCGTTCTTGAACGTCTCGGCGCGCTTGCCGTCCAGGAAGATCTCGCGACGCAGCCCCTTGTCCATGATCTCGAAACCGCCCGCGGGATGCTCGTCGAGGTCGCCGAAATCGGAGAACTGAACGACACAGAAATTCGCGCTGTTGTAGACCATGTTCATGACGGATTCGTCCCTTCGGCTATCCCGCTCCTGGACCCAGAATCCGTCCAGAGTTGGGCGTTCACCTTCCTGACACTTATATCGGTCCATTTGCAGCGATCTCAAGTAGACGGTCGATTTGCGGGCAAGAACGTGGTCAATTCCCCTTCTTCGCAACAAAATGAGACGAGTTAACGCGGTTCCCGGGCCGCCTGCCGCAGGGCACCAAGCGAGATTTCGCCCCGTGCAAAGCGGCGCAGGCCCTGATCCCACATGCTTCGACCGTCGCCCAGCAGTGTCTGTTCCATGACCCCACTCGGCACTCCCTCCTCCAGCAGGGCGCGAGCGGAGGAATCGATTTCGATGCATTCGTACAAGAGAGAACGCCCCGCACCACCCGAGGCGTGACACATGGCGCAGCCGCCTGCGTGCGTGCAGCGTGGACGGGCTTTTTCTCCGTCGAGCCACGTGTTGCATGCGTGCGCAAGCGCGCTGCGCGCGGCCTCGGAATCGTCCGGGGAGGAACAAGACTCGCAAAGGGTTTGCACGAGCGTTTGCGCCATGACGAGCGTGAGCCCGGCGGCAAGCTCTTCGCGCGATACGCCCAAGGCGCGCAAGCGGAAGAAAACATGATGCGCGCGCTCTCCTGGGAGGGATGCGAGCACGAAGGCGCCTTGTGCAACGGCTGCAAACAGTTGCGTCACGAGGGCGCAGTCCACCATTAGGTTGGGAAGGTCGGCAAGGACTGCGTCCGGCACATCACGAAAAAGGTCGTGAATTCCGGCCGCCGAGACCTGCGCAACTGCCCGTCCGGTGTGCGCCTCGAATTCGCGGCGCAAAGCGTGCAAAGTTGTGCTTCTGCCGGACCGCTTGGGACCTGCAACCAGCACAAGGCCGTGTCCGGCTTGCACGAGCCGGCGCACGCGCCAGGCCTCGTTCGATTCCAGGCCCAAGGAGTCCAGGGCAGCGTCCTGCGACGCGCGCGTTGCAACGCTCACGCGGGCGGGCTGTGTGCCGCGCGACGCGACTTGGTTTCCGGAGGCACGTCGATTTGGTCTGCGCGCGCGCGAGCCTCTTCCGGTGCGTTCCCTTGCCCCGGCGTCGCTTGACGATGCTCGCTGGGCGTATCAGGCGATGGTGCGGGCACGAATTCGTACGCATTGAAGGGCGCTCCCAATGCCGCATGGCCGACCACCCAGGGGCTCAAATGCGTGTCGGCGGGTGCGCGCAGGTCGATTTCGCCCGCAGAAACGATGCGCGGGAATGCAACCAGGACGGCGACTGAAGCGCTACGAAACATCGGTGTTGAAAAGGCGCAGCATGGCGCTTGCACAGGCGCGGCCGGGCTCCCAGCGCCATGCCGGCTCGGGCGGCTCGACTTCACCTGCACCTCGAAGGGCGGCCTCAAGACCGAACGCGAATTCACTCACGACGCGAACCGGCGTGCAGACGTACTGTGCGCGCAGGCGCGGGTCGTCAGGAGCCTTCGCCGCCCAATGCGTGAGCGTCATGAGCAGGGCGAGAAGGAGGAGTTGGGTGGAAAGCTTCACGGCAGCTTGCGGCTCAATGGCCGGGCGTGACCCAGGACCGGCGGCGCCCCAGGTCCTTGTGCAAGCTGCCGCGGTCCGGATACAGGCCGAGACCACCCACCTGGAAATAGCGTGCCAGGTGGAAGTTCTGCTCGAGGCTCAAGCCTTCGTAAATGAAATCGTCCGCACAGCCCGTGCCGTGGATGTTGGGCTCAACTCCCCCGACGTAGGCATTGGTGGATGCCGTGCGAAAGCCGGAAAGCAGCACCATGGGACGCGGCGACAGGAGCTTCCCGATGGCGGTCTGGATGGCGTAGTTCAAGTGCAGGAGGCCGACGGCAATGGGCCTTTGCACGCCCGCGTACAGGTCGCGGTAAATGCGGTTTACCGCCGCGTACCCCTCTGGCTGCAGCTTGCCTTCCGCCCAGTACACGCAGCGGAGCGATTCCTGCGATTGCGGCCGCGTGATCCAGAGCGAGCGCGGTGCCGAGAGGAAATTCTGGTTGCCGATGGACATGCGCGCGCTCTTCGATCCGACCGAAGAACTCTAAGGCGCATGAAGGATTCGGGAACTACCGTGTCCGGCAGGCCCCGAGCGTGGCTATCCGCTGCGCGTTCGTCCGTAGCGGATGATGAGCCAGCCGCCCAGCATTCCGCCCAGGTGCGCGAAGTGGGCCACGCCCGACTGCGTGCCGACCGTGCCCTGGAAGAGCTCCAAAGCGCCATACAGCGTGACAAAAAGCCATGCCGGCATGGGAATCGGCGGGAACGCGAGGATGACCGTGCGCCGCGGGAACAGAAGGGCAAAAGCCAGAAGCAGGCCAAAGATGCCGCCCGAAGCGCCCACCGTCGGATACGGCGACTGCGTGATGTACGTGAACAGAAGCTGGGTGAGGGCGGCCGAGAGCACGCAGACGAAGTAGTACGTCAGATAGCGATTTCGACCCCACACGCGTTCGACGTCGGACCCGAACATCCAAAGCGCGAACATGTTCAGGGTGATGTGCCAGATGCCTTCGTGGAAGAAACTGTAGGTAACGAGTTGCCAGGGTTCGAAACCCCATCCGCCGGCCTGTTCGGAACCGATCGGCCACAACTCGAACGGGTCGCTGAACTGACCCTGCGTGAGAAACTGGATCGCGTAGACACCGATGTTCAGCAACAGCAGGAGCTGCGTGCCAGTGGGGATGGGAAACATCGGAGGGTCTTAGTCGTCGAATACCGGCGTCTCGACTCCAAGGACTTTGTGCAGCTTGGGCGAGGTGGTCGTGTATTGCAGGTGGATCGGCTTGTCAGGAAACACGTACTTTGCCGCACCGAACGCTGCAAGAGCCGCCTCGTGAAAGCCGGAAAGGATGAGCTTCTTCTTGCCCGGGTAGGAATTGATATCCCCGACCGCGAAGATGCCCGGAATGTTGGACTCGAAGTTCTCGGTATTCACGACAATCTGCTTGCGCTCCAGGGCAAGGCCCCAGTGCGCGATCGGACCCAGTTTCGGTGACAGCCCGAAGAATACGAGCAGACAGTCCAGCGGGACAACCCGCGTGACACCATCCGTACCCATGACCTTGACCGAGGCCAGGCGCGAGTCCTTCTCCTCGAACCCGGTGATCTGGCCGATCAGCAGCTGCATTTGCATCTGCTCGCATAGTTCGCGCATCTTGGCGACGCTGGCTGGCGCGGCGCGGAAACCCTCGCGCCGGTGCACCAGGATGACGCTCGACGCCTGGTGCGGGCCTTCCTGCGCAAAATTCAACGCCCAGTCCAGCGCCGAGTCGCCGCCGCCGGCGATGATCAGGTCCTTGCCGGCAAAGGTTGCCGGGTTCTTGACGCGATAAAAGAGCTGGCTGCCGTCGAATTTCTCGATGTGCGGCAGGCGCAGGGGGCGCGATTCGAACGCCCCGACACCCGCCGCAATGAAGATCGTCTTGGTCAGGAACCGGTCCAGCTTCGAGGTCTCGATCAGGAAACGGCCGTCGTCCTGGCGCTCGACCATCGTGACGGTCGAGCCCAGGTGGAAAGTGGCGCCGAAGGGCTCGATCTGCTTGAGCAGGGATTCCGTCAACTCGCGCCCGGTGCAGACCGGGACTGCCGGGATGTCATAAATCGGCTTGTCCGGGTAGAGCTCGATGCATTGGCCGCCGATGTAAGGCAGCGAATCGATCACATGGGCCTTGATTTCAAGCAGGCCCAATTCAAAGACCTGGAACAGGCCGACGGGCCCGGCGCCGATGATGACGGCGTCGGTTTCGGTAGGGTTCGCCGCGGCGGCAATCGCGCTGGCTTCCCGTTCGTCAGGCTGGGTTTTCATGAGGGGAAATCGTGGAAAGGAATGCGAGGACCGAGACCGCAAACAAACCATGCATTGTAAATGCTTGCCCTGTGGCGACGACGGCTGGCCGCCCGGGCTTGCGGCCTGCACACCGGCCACTCCAAGGACCGTTTTCCCTCGGCAGCGGCTTGCCGGGTTATTCCCGTATTTCCCTTTATTCGAAGGCTTCGTGTCGCGATCGTTCCAATAATCGGGCACAAATCCCCGAAATGGCACACCTTCCTGCGCCGATTTTTGGTGCAATGCAGGCATTGACCTATGATCGCTCGACGAGAGCGAACACCCTCACCCCACCCCTCTCGCGCTTAAAGCGCGGGAGGGGGGGTTGGAAGGACGAACATGTGCGGAATCGTAGGAGCGGTCGCCAGGCGGGACATCGTTCGGTTGCTGGTGGAGGGCTTGCGCCGCCTCGAATACCGCGGCTATGACTCCTGCGGTATCGCGATTGTCCAAAACAGGGAGCTCCAGCGCGTGCGCAGCGTTTCACGCGTTGCCGAACTCGACGCCCAATCGGCCAAGCTCACCGCCCACACGGGCATAGCCCATACCCGCTGGGCTACGCACGGCGCGCCGACCACGGCCAACGCGCACCCGCATGCATCCTTCGGTCCCGGCAAGGACAAGAAGCGGGCGCACGTCGCGCTCGCGCACAACGGCATCATCGAGAACTACGAGGCCCTGCGCGACGAGCTGATCCAGGTCGGCTACGAATTCGAAAGCCAGACCGATACCGAAGTCATCGCGCACCTGATCGATCACCTGTACGAGGGCGATCTGTTCCAGGCCGTGCAAAAAGCCGTGCGCCGCCTGCGAGGTGCCTATGCGATAGCCGTTTTGCATTACGAGGAACCCGAGCGCGTCGTCGGCGCACGCGCCGGCAGCCCGCTGGTCGTTGGCCTGGGCGAAGGCGAGAATTTCCTCGCCTCCGACGCGATGGCACTCGCCGGAACGACCGACCGCTTCGTATTCCTGAACGACGGCGACGTTGTCGACGTGCACCTGGATCGCGTGCATGTGGTCGATGCACAGGGCAGGCCGGTGCAGCGCCAGGAACGCAAGCTTGCCGCTTTCTCCAATGCCGTCGAGCTGGGGCCCTACCGGCATTACATGCAAAAGGAGATCTTCGAGCAGCCCAAGGCGATCGCCGATACGCTCGACCCGGCCACTTCGATCGACGCCACGTTGTTCGGCGAAACCGCGCCCGAGGTCTTCCGCAAAGCCGACAGCGTGCTCATCCTCGCCTGCGGCACGAGCTACTACGCGGGCTGTGTCGCGCGCTATTGGATGGAATCGATCGCGCGGATTCCCGTCAACGTCGAGATCGCCAGCGAATACCGCTACCGGGCCTCGGTGCCCAACCCGAACGCGCTGGTCATCGTCATCTCGCAATCGGGCGAGACCGCGGACACGCTCGCAGCGCTCAAGCACGCCGAATCGCTCGGGATGATCCACACCCTGGCCGTCTGCAATGTCGGGTCCAGTGCGATGGTGCGCGAGACTTCCCTGCATTTCCTGACGCGCGCCGGCGCGGAGATCGGTGTCGCGTCGACCAAAGCATTCACGACGCAGCTCGTTGCGCTGTATATGCTTGCGAACGCGATCGCGAAGGTCAAGGGCCGGCTATCGCGCGACCAGGAAGGCGAGGCGGTGCGCAGCCTGCGCCACCTGCCGACTGCGGTCCAGAGCGTGCTGGCGCTGGAGCCGCAGATCATTGCCTGGAGCGAGATCTTCACGCGCAAGGAGAACGCGCTCTTCCTCGGGCGCGGCCTGCACTACCCGATCGCGCTCGAAGGCGCGCTCAAGCTCAAGGAGATCAGCTACATCCACGCCGAGGCGTATCCGGCCGGCGAACTCAAACATGGGCCGCTCGCGCTCGTGACCGAGGCGATGCCCGTGGTCACGGTTGCACCGAACGACGCCCTGGTCGAGAAACTCAAGAGCAACATGATGGAAGTGCGAGCGCGCGGCGGAGAACTGTACGTGTTCGCCGATGGCGACTCGCGCATTCATCCCGGTGAGGGCGTACACGTGATCCGCATGCCCGAACACTACGGCGACCTCTCGCCGATCCTCCACGTCGTGCCCCTGCAACTGCTCGCCTATCACACGGCAGTGGCGCGCGGGACGGACGTGGACAAGCCGAGGAATCTCGCGAAGTCGGTGACGGTGGAGTAGTTTCGCCGCGGCCGGGTGCTTCTCGTCCGCAACGCGAATTCTCCAGCGCGATTTCAGGCTTCTTCTACGAGCGCGAGCGCCAGGGCGAGCGCCAGCAACGGCATGGCGCGGATCTGCGCGTCGTTCGTGTCAAGCTTTCCGTTGCGCGCGTAGCGCAGCGCGCTGCCCAGCTCGCCGGCCAGTAAGAAAGGTCGCTGCGTCGCCAACACCTCATTGCGAAATGTCTCCACCACGGTGGATTCTGCCGATTCCATGTTGCTTCTCCCGCGCAAGACCTGCGAATTGGACGAGGCCAGTCTGACTGCGCGAGGAAACAAAGGCAATGCGGCAAGTTGACGCGGGACCGATGCCTTGCATGCCGATTTGTCGAATCATGCCGCGACTTTTTCGCACTCCTTCGCACACGCCGCGCAGGCGTCGGCGCAATTCTTGCAGGCACTGTGCTCTTTCTCGTGCTTGCGGCATTCGTCTTCGCAGCCCTTGCAGATGTCCATCGCCACGCGCGCATAGCGTGCGAGGTACTTCGAATTCGAAGCCGCAAGTTGGGCGAGAGCCTCGCAAACGGGCACCAGCTCGTTGACGCTGCGTGCACACGCTGCCGTGGAGTTGTCACCCGAGGCAAAAAGCTGCAGGCAATGGTCCGTGCAGACCCGGCCAGCCTTGACGCAATCGCTCGCTGCCCCCAATAGTGCCGCGTTGATCACGCCGCCCATGTGGTGATGCTCGTGCCCCGCCATGGCATGGTCCATCGCCATGCCGTGATCGTCATCCGCGACCGCCTGCTCCGCCACGACTGTCGCTGCGATTGCACCCAATCCAAGAAGCAATTCCCTGCGTTCCATCGCGACTCCTTTTTCTGTAAGAACACGCCTTGTTTCCCGACGATGCGCGCGCATTATGCGAGATCGGGAATGCGCCGGCACCTCACTGTGCTGCGCAGGGTGCGGCAAACTGCCTCATCCCCTATATCGATGGTAGGGTAGCCAGGCCTGTCGAAACGCGCCTGGATGCCCGGCGAATCCCGGTCTCATCGAGGCAGGCATGGCGCCGACGCGCCGGCCTGCGGCAATATGCCGCGGCATCAAGGCTTTCGCTCCTTCCGGGTACTACCCATAATTGCGCTAGCCATTCGCCGCTCCTCACGAAGGTCGGAAATCGGCGTTTGCAATTCGCGGAATCTATTCGAAGGAGCCGAATGACATGTCCACATCCGTCCGAATCCTGCGTGGCCTGCCTCTTGCACTCTTGCTGCTTGGCCTGCAATCCGCCTGGGCCGACGTGACCGTCAAGGATGCCTGGGTGCGCGGCACCGTCGATGGCCAAACCTCAACTGGCGCGTACATGGTGATTTCGACCGATCGCGACGTCGAGTTGACCTCGGCCGAGACGCCGCTGGCGGACCACGCGCAGGTTCACGCCATGCAGATGCACGGCGACATGATGATGATGATGCCGGTGGAAAGGCTCGGGATCGCCGCAGGCAAATCCCTGACGCTGGACGAGAAGAACTACCACCTCATGCTCGACGGTTTGCACCGCGCGGTGCACGCCGGCGACCATGTTCCCCTCTCCTTGACGTTCGTCGACGCCAGGGGTACACGCCTTCAGGTTCCCGTCGATGCCGTCACGCGGGGCATTGCATCACACGGCGATTCCATGGACGGCATGGACGATCACATGAATCACCACTGACCGCCGCGGCGCCACGTGCGGTAGCGCAACGACGAGCTGGAGCAGCGAGGTTGCAAACGCATGGCGATCGCAACGAGCACGCACGGTGAGGGAGACGAAGTCCCCGGCGCACCTGCGCGTGTCGCCGAGCCGGTCGAAGCGACCAGTGCGATGCGCCGGTTGCCGGCAATCCGCTGGGTCTTCCTGCTGGTCCAGTCCGCGTTTCTCGCGTTTTCCTACGCGGGATTCGGCATGCCGCTTCCGTGGTCGCCCATCCTTCCCATCTGCGCATTCCAGGCCATCTTGACGATTCCAAACCTCTGGCGGTGGGTCGCGGAACGATCCTCGGAAAATATTGCCGCATTCGCGCAGATCTTGATCGACGTACTGGCTTTGTCCGGCATTGCCTATTTTGCGGGCGGATCGATGAATCCGCTGATATCTCTCTACTTGCCGTTGATCGCGGTCGGTGCGACTCTGCTGCAGGCCCGTCAAGCGGCATTCGTCGCGATCTTTTCCGTTGCCGCGTATTCGTTCGTCAGCCTGTTTCACGCCACCGCGCATATCCACGATCCGCAGCAGGCGCTGCGCATCCATCTGATTGGAATGTGGCTGATATTCGTCTGCTCTGCGTTGACGATCTCGGTGTTTGTCGTGCGCCTGAACGCCACCATCCGACGCCGCGATCGGGCCTTGGCGGTCGCGCGGGAAACGGGCCTGCGCAACGAGCGCGTCGTGGCGCTGGGCAACCTCGCGGCGGGCGCCGCGCACGAGCTCGGTACGCCCTTGGCCACGATGACCGTCGTCGTCGGCGAACTCGCCAATCAATCCGGCCTGCCGGAAGCCTTGCGTCCCGACGTCGAATTGGTGCTGCGTCAATTGCGTGAATGCAAGGAGATCATCACGCGCCTTGCGGCGCGTGCCGGCAGCTCGCGCGCCGAGGGCGCGCAGCCGATCTGCGCCGATCGCTGGTTGATGCACGTCGTCGAGCGCTGGGAACGCCAGCGACCGGACGTACGGCCCGATGTGACATTCGATGGTCCGATTCCGGGACCCCGTATTGCGGCCGACATCACGCTCGAGCGGGCGTTGCTGAATCTCCTGAACAACGCGGCGGACGCCAGCCCGGACTCCGTCGAAGTGCGCGCGACCTGGAACGATCGGAATATCGAGACGCTCATCAGCGACCGTGGTGGCGGGATCCCACCGGACCTGGCGCGGCGTCTTGGTGTCGACTTCGTGAGCACGCGCGAAGAAGGCGCGGGGATTGGCGTCCTGCTTGCGCTGTCGGCAATCGAGCAATGCGGCGGTCGTCTTGACTTCGCGCCTCGAGCCGGCGGTGGAACGATGGCGCGCGTGGCACTCCCCTTGGAGAGCCTGGGCGCGCTCGATCCGGCACATGCTGCCTGATTCCGCTTCACCGATGGACGAGGCGTCCTGGGGCGAACTGCTCCTGGTCGATGACGATCCGCTGTTCCTTCGCGTGCTGGGAAACGCCCTGCTCGCCCGCCGCTTTCGCGTGCAGCGCGCAAGCTCCATCGAGGAGGCCACCAATTTGCTCGAGTCCGCGTCGGGCTACCGCCCGGACTTCGGCGTCCTGGACCTGAACCTTGCAGGCAGTTCAGGGTTGAAGCTGATCGCGCGCCTGCGCGAGGCGAATGCGGATTGCCGGATCGTGATCCTTACCGGCTACGCCAGCCTGCCGACGGCAGTCACGGCGATCAAGCTCGGGGCAAGCCAATATCTCTCGAAACCGATCGAAGTCGATGCCATCGTGCGAGCGCTCACCGACGCGGAGCCGCTCGACGATTCCGATTCCGGCGGGGCCTTGCTTTCGATGTCGCGCCTCGAGTGGGAACACATCCAGCGCGTACTGGCCGAGTGCAGTGGGAATATTTCCGCGGCCGCCCGCACGTTGAAGCTGCACCGCAGGACCTTGCAGCGCAAGCTCGCGAAAAGGCCCTTGCGCGACTGAGTCGGGGCGGCTACGCGCCGCCCCGCAGGTTTTAGCGCCTAGAAATCGTATCCAATCTGAAAGCGCCAGATCGTCGAGGCGATCAGCTGCCCGTCGCCATTGCCGTCGGTCATTCCGTTCGGGTCGATGTTGGTGTGTTGATACACGGGAATCGAGACATCGAAGTAGTACTTCCACTTACCCGAACGCACGTCGATACCCGGCGCTACCAGGACTCGCCGATAGCCGCTGTTGTTGGGATTGCCCGGATTTGCTCCGGTGCCGCTGTCCGGATCCCGAAAGCTTCCGATCAATTGCAAGACAGGGGCCACCGACTTGAACCCGCCCATCGCGCCAAGGCTGTAGACGATTCCCGCTCCTGTATCGAATTCATTGCCCGGCCGATAGGTGCCGGAAGCCCCCGCGCGCTCCATGAAGGGCACGTCGTAGCGCCCCTGGACGAAATAGGAAAGCGTGCCATCGGAATTGATCGCGCCGACGTGAAACGCGCCCAGGAGAAAATCCGTACTGCCGGTTCCCGGGAGCGAGTCGCGGTCGTAGACAAGACCACCGGTTGTGCCCGGCCCGGTCTGCCCCGGATTCTCGTACGGCCCGGTGTAGTTGCCGGTGGGGAGCTTCAAACCGAACGTGACTCCCGTGGACATGTCGGGCGAGAATCCCGTGTACACACCCTGAACCATGGTGTCTCCCAGGTCGGTCATGTCGCTGGTGAACACGGTGCCATTGGGATATGCGGTGCCGTCGCCTGTCGAGCTGAAGGAGCGCTTGAATACCGGCACCTCGACCATCACGCCCCAGTCGCGATTGATCACGTACTGGCCGCCGAACGTAAAGAAGCTGGTCTTGATCTGCTTATCCGGGTTGTCGGCGGCCGGTGCACTTGAATTTCCCTCCCAATTCTTGTCCTGGTTCATGAAGTTGTAGCGAAAAAACGCCGACCAACCGCTGTCCGACTGGTTCGGAAACGCGGTGTTGGCGCCGATATCGAAAACGGAGCAACCGCAGGCGCAGGCGGACGCCGCCCCCGGAATCATCGCCATGCTGGCGGCCAATGCGAATCCGGCAAGCGGTAATGCGCGGAAAAGCCAGGAACCGCACGATCTGCAAGCAATATCTGGAGGATTTTTCATGAGGCGCGTGTAGTCGTTGATGATGGTTTGCGCATCTTCGCGCGCGGGCCCTCATCACGAGGAAAACCCGCAGAGGATGACCGAGTGGGAGCTTAATCAACGCGGCTGCGAGGACCATGCGGCAAATTGTCGCAGTGAGTCGCGCGCGCGACGCCGGTTCGAATTGGCCGACTGAGAAACGCAGGCGCGACACTTTGCCGCGTTTCCTCCCCGCATCGCCGCCCTTACAGTGCGTGCGCCTTTCAACGACGCATCGCGTTCCGACGCGTCGAGCCCCCTTCGGACTGCCGAACTTGGCCTTTACCGGATTTCGCAGACACCAACCTAAGCTTCCTGAACCCTTTCGAATTCCGACGGACCGCCATCCGCGACATTGCCTGGCGAGCGCGGCAAAAGCGCGCGAACAGTCAGTCCGCCGCCATCGGCACTTTGCAGTTCGATTCTGCCGCCATGTATCTTGGCGATCGCAACTGCCAAGGCCAGCCCCAGTCCCGTTCCGGGCCCGGACCGCGCCTCGTCCAGGCGGGTGAATGGTTCGAGCGCTTTGGCACGCAATGCAGGCTCGATGCCGGGGCCGTGGTCGGAAACGCGTAATTCGACGATGTCGGGCCCGTCGTGGACGGCGACCTCGACCGGTGGAGCGCCGTAGCGCTGCGCATTGTCGACGAGCGCATCGAGCATTCTTGCGATCATGCCCGGGTCGGCGCTGAGCGCAACCGGATGCGCAGGAGTTGTCACCCGCAGATCAGCGCCGGCGCTTGCCCACGGTTCCATGCGCTTTTGCACCAGGGCCGTGAGGTCCACCCGTTCGAATCGATATCCGGCGGGATCGCTGCCGCGCAAAAAGGCAATGAACCGTTCCATCACATCGCGAATGTCCTCGGCGTCCCGGCGGAGCCCGGCGCGCACGCTTTCCTCGCCCACCAATTCAAGCCGTGCCCGCAAGCGCGTCAAGGGTGCCCGCAGGTCGTGCGGAAGACCGGCAAGCATTACACGTCGCGACGCTTCGGCGGCGTCGCGAGCCGCCAGGACCTCGCCGAATCGGCGAGCAAGTTCCCGCACTTCGCGCGGCCCGGAAGTTGGCAGCCGCAGACCCGTCGAATTGGCGCCGGAGCCGACGGCGGCAACGGCCGCTTCCAGCAGGGTGAGTGGTCGAGCGATGCGCGAGGCGGTCCAAGCAGCAAAGCCCGCGATGACGAGGGCGCCGGCCATCAACGATATCCAGAGCTTCAACGGCAGATCCCTGGAAATCTGCCCGAGCGGAACCACTGCCCAGTAATTCGTGCCATCCATCGCCAGAGAGATCCAGACTTTCGGTTGCGGCATTCCGCCGACGTGCACCTCTACTTCCCCTGAGAGTTGGGCATGGATCTGGTCGGCCAAACTCCTGTAGACGGGAAGGCGCTGATCATCGCTCGGGGGCACGGCGTCGCCTGCAGGCACCAACCGCCATCGCCCCGTTTGCGCGAAAAGGTCGCCACCGCCGTAGCGATCGAGCAGCTTTGCCTGTTCGGCCGGTGCTGCCTGGCGCAATGCTGTCTGCAGACGGAGGTATTGGGCGGCGGCTTCGCCGGCAACTTGCGGATCGAGCAAGCGAGAGCGCGCTCCGAGCGCCATTGCGACGGTCAGAAGCGCGCTGAGCACCGCCATGCCAAAGGCGAGCCACGTCAAGCGCGCGCGCAGCGAATCCGAAAGCCAGCTCACACCGCCCCGGCATCAGACGGGGAAGGGTTGAAAACGTAGCCGACGCCGCGAATCGTACGGATGAAGCGCGGCCGTGCGGGATCTTTCTCAATAATGCGGCGCAGGCGGTAGATTGCTGCGTCGACGGCGCGATCGAACTGCGCCGCGTCATCGCCTGAACTGTCGAGCAGCTGGTCGCGGGTAAGCGGAAGCGGGGCGTTCGTCACGAGAGACCAAAGAAGCGTTGCCTCGCGCGGCGTCAGCGTCACCGGCACGCCGGCACGCAGCAAGACTCGCAACTCGAGGTCGAATGTGAATTCCCCGAAGCAGACGCCCTCGTGATTGCCCGCCAGGCGCCGCGGCCGCCGCAGTACCGTAGCGACCCGCGCCTCGAGCTCGCGCGGGTCGAAAGGCTTGCCCACGTAATCGTCGGCGCCGGATTCGAGGCCGATAATGCGGTCGATCGTTTCATCGACCGCGGTAAGCAAAATCACCGGCACGTCGAATCCACGCGCCCGCAGATGCCGGCAGGCCAGGGCGCCGTCTTCACCCGGCATCATCCTGTCCAGGATCACCACCGCGGGCGATAAGGCCCGGATCGTGCTCTCTAGTGCGCTCGCGTCGGGCAATTCGCGAGCGCGGTAACCACGCCCTGTGAAGTAATCCTGCAGCACCGCACGCAGCGACGCATCGTCATCGACGATCAGGACGAGTGGCTTCGCTGCGGGCTCCATCGCACCGATTGTGCCCGCGGTTTCGTCCTGCTCAAGGGCAAGTACAAATTGTAACAAGTGTCGCGAACGGCGCCATCGTCCGCTGACCTCGTGCGGGAAGAATGCGAATCATCCAATTCTTGCCGGGGCAGGCCGGGAAGTGAACTTCGATCTGCACCAGGACAGACATTGGAGCCCTCTTTCACGAATCACTTGGAGCGCCAAATGAACAAACCCCTTCTCCTTTTGCTGGCAGTAGCCGTTGCGGGGTCAGCCGCCTCCAGTGCCGGGGCACAAGCGGCGCAGCACACGCGAACCATCAGCGGTCCGGAAGGCCGCTCGGTCAGCTCAACTGTGACCAGGGAGCCAAACGCGGGCGTCACTCGCGCGATAACGACCTCGGGCGGCCGGTCCGTGACCCAGTCCAAATCCTACGACGCGGCAACTCATACGGTCGCAAGCACGGTTACGACAGGCAGTGGCAAGACACTTTGGAGCAGGTCGGCCTCACCGACGAGCGGCAGCATTACGGGCCCCCAAGGGAACACGGTGACACGGCAGTCGAGCTACAACCCGGCTACCGGAACGAGCAGTTCCACGTTCAGTGGACCCAATGGTGGCTCGGTGACCTCCACCACGACTCGCCAGGGGGGTGATGTCAACACCACGATCGGCAAGACCCCCGGGAACTGAGATGCGTGCAAGCAATTTCACGCGCTTGCTGTTGGGCGCGGCGGCAATCGGCGGCACGTTATCGTCTGCGCCGGTGCGCGCCGACCCGCTCGACGATGCGCTGGCGGCCGTTGTCCGTCTGGCCGACGCCAACGGCGACGGCGAACTGAGCCGAGAGGAGCTGCAGCAATTCGTCCAGCGCGTGGCCGCCGCCAATGGCATCACGCAGGCAAGACGGCAACTCGCGTTGGACCGTCGCCGCTCCGGGCTTGACGTGGCGCGGATCTGCGCGCAATTCGATGCCGTCGACGTCGATCACGACGGTGGCATCTCCGCGCGCGAGATCAGCGCGTTTATCGACCGCAGGTTCCTCCAGGCCGGCATCCACCAAGCGGGCTCCCTCACGCGCGACGAAGCGGCCAAGGCCATGCCCGGATTGGCCAGGCACTTCGACGAGATCGACGCGGGACATACGCAAATAGTGACGCTGCAGCAGGCGCGCGATTTTCTCGGTGCCCGCTTGGCGCAGCGCGTCGCCGGCGTTCCGTCCCCTGCGCCCAACCAATAGGTGTGAGGACGATGGAATTGAACCGCCACGTACTTCAGCTGGCCCTGGCGATTCTTCTGGCGGCCGGGCTAATCGAGGCCATCGTCCTATCCAGACGCGGCAGCGGAAACTACGACTGGCGGGAAGCCGGCGCCTCGCTCGGCATTTCGGTGGGCCAGCGCTTGATCGCGCTTACGCTGGGCAGTGCTCTTTTCGGCCTCCTCCTGCAGGCTTGGCAGTGGCGCCTATGGACCATACCGATGAATCACGCCTGGTCCCTGGGCCTGCTGATCCTGGCGGTCGAATTCGCCTATTACTGGGAACACCGCTGTAGCCACGAAGTGCGTTGGCTTTGGGCAACGCACGCCGTGCATCACTCGCCGCGCCATCTCTACCTGGCAAACGCAGATCGCCTTGGCTGGACCGGCCCATTGTCCGGCAGTTCGCTGTTCTTCCTGCCGCTCGTAATTCTCGGATTCCCGCCGGCCTATGTCGCAGGCGCGCTGGCCTTCAACCTGCTCTATCAGTTCTGGCTGCATACGGAACTGATCGGCCGCCTCGGCTGGTTCGACCGGATCTTCAATTCCCCGTCCAACCACCGCGTGCACCACTCCACCAACGCTCGTTACCTGGATCGCAACTATGGCGGCGTGCTGATGATCTACGACCAGATCTTCGGCACCTATGCAGCCGAGGACGAGCACGAGCGTTGCCACTACGGTCTCGTCCAGCAACTGCATTCCTACAACCCGTTTCGCATCGCCCTGGCGGAATGGTTCGCCGTGATACGCGATCTAGGTCGCGCCAGGGGCGCAAGGCAAGTTGTCGGCTTTCTGTTAGGGCCTCCAGGGTGGCAGCCCGGTAGGCGCGGCTTGACGACGGCACGGCTGCGCGCGCAATCGACCGGCAGTGAGCCGGAAGCATGACTCTTTACGTTTGAATCATCCCCCATTCATCGCGGAAAGGAACACCCATGAAACATAAGGCCCGCATCAGTCACGATCTGCTGCGCAAATCTGCAGCACTCGCAGCATCCATCGCCCTGGTCGCCGCCTTGGCCGCGTGTGGCGGCGGCAGCGGTTCATCGACCGCTTCAACAACTACGCCGAGCACTGCGGCCACCTCGCAGATGGCAGAGACAACCAGCGCCAACGCAGCAGACATTCCCAGCTCGGCCACGTCCGCGTCGGGCACTACCGTGGCAACGGCCCAGGCGGTTGTCGCAGCCGGAGCCGCAACCGTAACCGTTTCGGGCAGTACGGCAAGTTCCACGGTCAACTGTCCTGGCGGCGGTACTGCCGTTTATACGGTGACGGGTGCAAGCCTGGCCGAAATCACGAACGGCACGCTTGATACGGGCGAGAACTATTCGCTGACCTTCACCGATTGCCAGGGCGAACTCGGCGCCGCCAGTGTGACCGGGACGATGACACTGGACGTCGTCGCTGCCAGCAGCAACAGTGTCACGGTCGATACTGCCACGAACGGCGTCGTAGTCACCTTGCCCCACGGCACGGTGACGCTCAACGGCAGCTCGACGATCGTAAAAACGGTAAGCACGTCCGGATCCACGGTCACGACGACCATGCAGTGGACCTCGCCGAGCTATAGCGTCGCGACGGCATTCAACGCCCGCAACAGCACGTTTTCGATGACCAATGTCGACATCACCGCCACCGAGACCGTGACCAGCGGCGTATTGACGGGCACAACGTACGACGGCACATCGACACTGTCGGCAACCCTGCCCAACGGCGCCTTCAGTATCACCCTGGCCACGGAGGGCGCGACCAGCTACGACTCGACAGGAACACCGATCTCCGGCACCTGGACGCTGACATTGCCGAACAATGCCATTACCCTCACCATCGCCGACGGTACGGCGACGATCAGTGTCGACTATGGCGCCGACGGGACGATCGACAAGACTTACACGTATACGATTGCAAGCTTGGTTGGCGACGCCGGTTGAGCAAAAGTGAACTTCGCCATGGTGCCCGCAAACGATGAAGCCGGAAGCCGGCGGTCGGGCAGCATGCACCCCCCTCCGCTCGTTCTGGCGTGCATCGCGTTCGCGCAAGCGATGATTCGACCGGAACCTGATCGACGGGATCGCGAAAGTATGGCCTTTTTGCTCGCTCAGTATGAAGAGACCTTACGGCGAATGGACGCGTCCAAGTCATCGGCCTTGTTTGTCGAAACCGGAGAGATCGTCCACGCCGGTTGCCATCCGATTCGAGGACGGGAAGCGATACGGGCATTCCTGGCCTCGTTCACGGGTCATCTCGTCGTCAGCGACTCTGTCCGGGAAAAATCGATCGCCGTACAGGGGAGTTGTACGATTCAGTGGGCCACCTATGAGCAGACCCTCGTAGATCCGGTCGGACGCACCGTTCACGCTTGCGGTGAATTCTCCGCACGGTGGGAACGGCAGGCCGGCGGCGGATGGCTGCTGGGAAAGATGCAGAGCACTGCAGATCCTTGACCTCATCGCGGGAGCCGATGCGCGGTTGGGAGTGCGAATTCAAGGAGTCGACGCAACAGAGTTGCGGCCGCGAGAGAAGGAACAGATGCTGATCCATGGAAGTTGCCACTGCCGAAACATCACGTTCAGGCTGCATTGGGCACCGCCATCGCCGCAGATCCCGGCACGAGCATGCAATTGCACGTTTTGCGTGAAGCATGGGGGCGTGTGGACGTCGCACCCGACCGCTGCGCTTGAGGTGTTCACCCAGGACGCCACCTTGGTCGACAGATACTCCTTCGCGACCAAGACCGCCGAATTCCATGTCTGCTCGCGGTGTGGCGTTGTGCCTTTAGCTACCAGCCAAATTGAAGGAAATCTTTACGCGGTAGTCAACGTCAATACCTTCGACGGGATTGAACGCTCGATTCTCCAGGCGAGCCCCGCGAGCTTCGAGGGTGAAGACGAGTCCGCCCGCCTGGAACGTCGTCGGCAAAAATGGATTCCCGACGTCAAGTTCTTCGAAATGTGAGTTCGCGCGTCGCCCGGGGAAACGCGCGCCTTCGGAACTTGAAATCGAGAATGCGCGATTGCAGCGCGCGTGTCGCATTGGTGAAATTCATCGGCCAATTCGTGTTGCAATTGGAATCGCCAGATTGCAGATGGGCAGCGTTCGGGCTGCCGCACTCGTCTGGCATTGCTTCGGGAGAACGAGAATGAACCGCCTTACCGTTACCGAAAAAATCATCACCGCCAAGGTATCCCGGAACATCAAATGGGCGGATGTCGCCAGGAAAGTCGGACTGAGCAAGGAGTGGGTTACTGCGGCGTGCCTTGGCCAGATGACGCTGACCGAAAATCAGGCGACCGTCATCGCAGAGACCTTCGGATTGACGCAAGAGGAGGCGAAGTGGCTGACCACCACGCCCTACAAAGGCTCCTTGCCGACAGCCGTGCCGACCGACCCGCTCATCTACCGGTTCTACGAACTTGTCAACGTCTATGGCACGACGTTCAAGGAACTCATCCACGAGGAATTCGGCGACGGGATCATGAGCGCCATCGATTTCAAGATGGATCTACAACGCGAGAGCGACCCCAATGGCGACCGGGTACATATCGTCATGAGCGGCAAGTTCCTTCCCTACAAACGCTACTGATTCTTTGATTCCCCATTCCGCCGGAATTTCGCGAGCTCCGTCCCGGAGCGTCTCCAGGGAGCCGGATCGCGGGTCGGATCCAGCAAACTTGTATTCATGACAATTATTTGAGCGTATTGGCATTTGCGACTAGGATTGCCCGCTCCTTCCGGTCAGACCGCCAAGAGCACGAACATGCACATCGCCATCCTCACCTTTGAAGGTTTCAACGAGCTGGACTCGCTGATCGCGCTTGGCATCCTCAATCGCGTGAAGAAGCCGAACTGGCGCGTCTCGATCGCAAGTCCAACGGCGCGCGTGCGTTCGATGAATGGTGTCGTGCTGGAAGCACAGGCATCCTTGAGCGAGGCGAGCGCTGCCGATGCGGTAATCGTGGGCAGCGGCTTGCAGACGCGTGAAGTGGTTGCCAGCCCGGATCTGATGGCGCAGATGAAATTTGAGCCCTCGCGCCAGTTGCTGGGCGCGCAGTGCTCGGGCGCACTCGTCCTGGCAAAGCTGGGCCTGGTGGACACGGTTCCGGCTTGCACGGACCTGATCACAAAACCTTGGGTGGAAGAAGCTGGCGTCACCGTCCTGAACCAACCGTTTGTTGCCCATGGCAACGTGGCAACTGCGGGTGGTTGCCTGGCGTCCCAGTACCTGGCGGCGTGGGTGATCGCCCGGCTGGAAGGCGAACAGGCGGCCGAAAGCGCTCTTCACTACGTCGCACCCGTTGGAGAGAAGGAGGAGTACGTATCGCGCGCGATGCGTCACATCTCGCCTTTCCTTACGCAAGCGTACGCATTGACGTAAAGGTCAAACTCCCAGCTAAGAACGATTGTCGATCGTACGTCGGACCTTTTTTAGCGCCGCCTCCAGAGTTTGGAGATCGACGGATCCTAGTGCCAGCCGTATTGCATGGGGAACGTGGCGCGTGACCGCAAAGGGCTCTGCCGTCGACACCGAGATGTTTTCGGACGCCAGCGCCGCCGCAATCCGATCGGCGCGAAGTTCCTCGGCGAGGGCAAGCCACACAAAGTACGAATTCGGGTGCCGAATGCAGCGCAATCCGTCAAGGGTGGCGCCGGCGATCCGTTGGCGACGCGCCGCGTCCTTGCGCTTCTCCGATTCGAGACGCTTGACCGTGCCATCCTCAAGCCAACCGCAAGCGATGGCCGTCATCACACCCGGCGTATTCCAGGTGGTCGCACGAATTGCCCGCTCGATCTTCGGCATCCACTCCTTAGGCGATGCGACAAAGCCAAAGCGCAGCCCGGTCGCAACGCTCTTGGAGAGCCCTGAGACATAGATCGTCGATTCGGGTGCAAGCACGACCAGCGGATCGGGTGGATCCTCCGCGAGGAATGCGTATGCCGCGTCTTCGATGATCAGCAGACCGTATTGCCGAGCGATGGCAACCAGTTGCCGGCGCCTGCTGGCGCTCATGACCCAGCCGAGCGGGTTGTGCAGTGTCGGCATTGCATAGATGGCCCGAACCCGCCTGCGTTTGCACATCGTTGCCAGAGCATCGAGGTCGGGTCCCTGCCCCGAAGCCGCGATCGGTACGAGTTCGAGCCGATGCATTT
>Ga0181537_10001367_pt1 | contig 22557 bp, 16 predicted proteins | sample PEATcosm2014_Bin_39_FD_119765 | JGI IMG/M metagenome (GOLD analysis project Ga0181537, IMG submission 119765) | Peatland microbial communities from MTU Mesocosm Facility, Houghton, MI, USA - PEATcosm2014_Bin23_10_metaG | ecosystem: Environmental > Terrestrial > Soil > Wetlands > Peat | place... | reverse complement strand
CCGCCGCCACCACCACCGTCTCCTTGTCCCCCTCCGTGGTGTTGCTGGCCTTCTTCACCCTTGCCTCCGCCTCCTCCGCCTCCACCACCGCCTTCGTGGTTGCCCCCACCACCACCTCCGCCGCCTCCTCCTCCGTGCTTGCTTGGGTTGCTATGACCACCGCCTCCACCACCATGACCACCTCCACCTTTCTTCTTGTCTTCTTCTCCTCCGCCGTCCTTGTCCTCCTTCTTCTTTTTCTTCTTCTTGTTCTTCTTTGAGCGGCGGCTCTTCTTCTTGCTGCTGGACGACTTCTTGGTCGTAGTCGTGGTCGTAGTGGTGGTGGTCTTTTTCTTTTTCTTCTTCTTGGACTTGCTTCCGCTCTTGCGACGTCCTCCGCGGCCCTTCTCGATGAGCTTGAGGCTGATGCACACATCGGCGCTGCACATGCGAGACAGCAGGTTCGAGAGGACCGTCGCTGCTCCCTCGTCGTCCCCGTCGTACTCGCTCATGGCATTGATCACGCGCCGAGCTGGGATTGCCACAGCCAGACGGTGAACCCGACCATTGTCGATGATGAGCTGGAACGCGGCATCAGAGTGGTGCCAGTCGAGTTGCAGAGTGCGCCTGGTGCTGTTCTTCAGCTTGGCCAGACTCACATCGTGGGGATCGATAATGTACAACCCCTGATCGCAGAGGCGTTCGAATGTGAGCACTCCCTCCTGCTCCTCGTCGTCATCATCTTCATGATCCCATGCCACCAGGGACACGTTGATGAGGTCTTTGTGCTGTTCGACGAGGATACTGTTGAGAAGGCTGGTTTCGATCAGGCTCGGGGTCTCAAAGACGATGTGATCGGGCAGCCAATCGGCCTTCTTCACCCTCACCAACCACCCGGTCTCGCTATCTGGCACACTCACCGCCAGATAATAGTGAGGCATAACAGCAGCACTAGGGTAGTCTCTTGAAAATCTTCAGGTTGCCGGAACCTTTAATAGACTCTGACGCGGGGCAACATCGACAAGAAATGTTTTGCTGTTGCTGCTCGAGGAGGACAAGGAGGCCTGCCGGAGGAGCTCTTCCTCGGTAAGCTTGCGGATGTCCTGGACGGGCATGTACGGGTGGTGACGGAGCCTGTGTTCGTGCAGCTGCGTCCGGTTCTTGAAGCGTTGCAGTGGCATGAGCTCGTGGTCCTTGCATAATTTACACGTGTAAAAAGTTGGCGCCGAGAGTGGTCCTACAAAAACGAGTGAGAAGTGCAAAAGGAAGCATGTCGGAAGACTCTGCTGCCGCCGCCGCTGCTGCAGCGCTGAGACGGCGGGGAGGATCCCCCACCCAGCAGCAACCGCAGCAGCAGCAGCAGCAGCAGCCAGACGAGAACGATGGAAAGAGGGTGCGACGATATACCTTGGGCAAGCACTATGATGGCCAGTCGATCAGCATCGGAGCAGACCTCCGAATGCTGCTGAGGATGGTGACGCTGTTGTTCACCCTGGTGTTTGTTGCCGTTGGCGCGTACATCATCTCCATCGACCGCTTCGACCTGACGTATTACACCTATTGGAATTACACGTTAATCACACTGTTCCTCCTGCTCCTCTGCATCGCTCTCTGGGTGGAGAAATGGCTGCTTACCTTTCTGGTGCTGTTTCTCTGGCCGATGGTCGTCGGTTCGGCGTTTCTTGTGATGATTGCCATCATCATTATCATCAAGGAGAACCCGTCCATGCTCATCCACAGCATGGGCGAGAGCGATGACCTGGGCGTCATCCACACGGGCGACTTTTTCGTCCACGTTCTTCCTGCGCTTATGTTCTTCTCGGTGCTGATCAGCGGCTGGTACTTTTACGTCCGCGCGATCCTGGGCAATGCGTTGGCAACAATCACGAATGGAAACTGGCGCACGGCGTACCTCATCTATTGGATTGCGATCCCCATGGTGCCGATGTTCATCTACTCGATATTTTGGAGTCCGAGCGAAAAGTACCCGACCGGCGTGAGCGAGTACATACTGTGGGGCATCCTGGTGCTCGTCGACCTCCTCGGCATGCTGTGGCTCTTCTTTGTCTTCACCCTTTCGGCCAACGTAGAGGTTGAGTCGCGCGCCTTTTGGACTGGTGGCTTGTCGAAGCAGGAGGAGGCGGCGCTGCTCGACGGAGGAGCCAACGGCGGTGGCGGTGGCAACAGCTCCACCACGTTCAGCTTCGAGGCGCTTCCGTTCGATGGCTCGAGCTCGGCGGCGATTCAAGCGAGTTCGATAACTCCGGCTGGCGGACCCGGGGCAGTGATCCAGGCTCCACTGATCGGAAGCCAGATGCAAGCTGCCAGTGGCACCGCCGCTTCTGGAATCCAGATTGGTAGTGGTGGTGGTAGCAGGGTCTCCCTCGCGGAAGGTTCGACAATTTTCGTCGTCGATAGCAGCAACGGTCAACATTATCACCACGACGCCACCGGCTTTAATACATCGCCCGACCAGAAGAGGATCGGAGTAATGCGATGCCCACAAGGAACGTTGCCAGTCGATCCGTAAAAACGTTTTCCCTCCTTCCCCCCACTGTGTACTTGTTGCTGTTGTCTCGGTAAAAGAAACGCTTTTGATGGATTCTCGTACGTTGCACAACCACGTAATAGTTGCTCGAGAAAAATCTTTCCCCCCTTTTCCTCCCCTTCCCCTCCTCCTTGTCTCATATAAGGGGGCGGTCGGTTTATACTATTTTTGGAAACAGCAACTATTTTTAGCTGCACGTCCCAGACACAAAAGCAATGGTCACTATCGCGTAATCTTGATATTTCTTCTTCCCCCTTTGGACTGCTTGATGTCATATCCCTCTCCTTCGTCTTCTGTCTGCTCCTCTCCTGTTATTCATTCTTCGAGTTCTTCGCCTCCACACCATCCCACTCCTTTCGCCCGTGGTGGTGGCATTACCGCCGCCGGCTCCTCAACAACTGTATATCAAAATGGCAACGGCAGAGTCGCCGTTGGTAGCACCACGAGCGATGAAGATAATGACAACAACGAGGACAATAGCGCCGAGGATGAAGAAGACGCAGCAGCCATGCTGCAAAAGGAGTTGGCCTCTGTGCTAGACCTCATTGACGACGATCTATCGGATATTCCCGCTCCTCCCACTCTCAGCAATGGCACAACGACGACAACGACGGCTCGTCCTCATCCTCCTGCACCTCCCTCTTCCTCCCTTGCCAATGGCACACCGCCTCCGCTGATCCTGACGAAAAAGAAAAAGGCCAAGGGTCCAGGACGGCGAGGCCCTGGTACCAGGAAGAAGAAAGCCGATTCAGAAACCACTACCGACAAGACCTCTGGCCCGACGATGGCACCCTCAGAGGAGGAAGAGAAGGGCATCGACATTGACGTGCTGCTCGCCTCCTATCGGAGTGCAACGGATGGCCTTCCCAATGGTATCACCGAGGAACCAATGCCGGCAGCAGCCGGTGGCGCGTCGCGACATTTTGTGGTCAAGTCTCTCACACCGTTGTGCAACAACCTCGAACCGGACCTCATCGTCTTCCGCACCAACATGATCCAGCTGATGGACGACACCTCCGCTGTGCTGGGGCGCAACGATACGATCCACGCCGCCAAGGCCAATCGCGTCATCCAGGATCTCGCCGTGCTGCAGGCGCGGCTGATGGATCAGTACGCCAAGCTGCTGCGGCAGTACGAGACCTTCCACCGCGACATGGTGAACAACATCATGGACGCCGAACGTCGCGCCGCCCTCACGTCACAAAAGATGTTTGAGGTGATGGGCGCTGCCGCATTCTCTCCCCTGTACTCGAAACCCAGCGGCTAAAAAAGAGATTTTGTACACTAAAGAACCGTAGCGGAGACATGACGGTGACGAAAAGGTCTGCGCCTGGTCGAAACAATAAATCAATCGCGATTACTTAAAGAACCCCCATGCGCACGCGAGTATTCTTTTGTGGTGGCGGTAGACCTCCTGTTCTGCTCTGCTCTGCTCTTCCATCCCCCCGCATCAGCAAACAGCCAGGTTTTGCGTCGTGCGCGACAATAGCAAAATCCGACTTTAAAAACCCCGCACATCAGCGAGAGATATTGACACCGGCTCTCTCCCTCTCTTCTCCTATCATCTACTATCGCCATGGCTACGATAGCAAATGTCATTGCCCATGCGGTCCCTCCGGCCTTTGCCGCCCAAGACCGCAGATCTGAGCTGCGCGCCTTCATGGACGAGCTCTTTGGTGTGCCCTACTCGAACCCTGGCTACACCATGACTGGCTTCGATGAGCAGAACAAGCACACCCAGTCGTTGCCAGAGCTGCTGCAGGGCGTCAACAAGACGAACCTCGGCGAGCGTCTGCAGTTCCTCATGCTCCTGGCAGACAACTTCTACACCAAGAGCCTGGCGCCCGTTCGCATCGCCACCGACTCGCTGGAAGTCACATGGGACACGATCACGTTCAATCCCATCCTGCCTGGTGTCACCCCCGAGCAGGGCCGCACCCGCCTCGCCACCTGGAACTACTCCAGCGAGAGCGATGTGCTGCAGCGCATGGGCGTGGGAGCCGAGTTTGACTACGGCTTCATGCTGGACGCGCGCGGCCAAGACATTGCCCGTGGTGTCATGGCTCAGATCAACAACGGCGTGGAGGAGGCCATGAAGTTTGGTGTGATGCATGCGTACATCCGCTGCGGCGACATGGGCAAGGCTCGCCAGGCCCAAAAGTTCCAGCAGACGTGGAACGAGAAGCGCATCGACGAGATGTTTGACCGGGAGCGCTACTTCTTTGGCATCCTGCAGCGCGAGGAGAAGGCCATCCAGGACATGAACATCCGCATCAACGAGGAGCAGCTCGAGTATGGCGGCACCGGAGACACCTTTTTGATGCACTGGAAGATGGTGGCGTGCCTCAACATCGCCAACGAGCTGCGCACCGAGTTTTACCGCGGAGGAGACGCCGCGGTGCGCCGCCTGGGAGAGGGCATCGACGCCTTCCGCACCTTCGGAGACTCTGGCCAGGTGTTCATCGTCCGTGCCTACGACGTGAACGCCAACGGCGCCGTGGAGCTGCTGCGCGAGCGCGTCGTCATCGGTGGCCACCACCTGATGTTCGACCCCACCATCAAGATCCAGAACTGGGATCAGTACAGCACCCGCACCCGCTCGGTGATGATCATGAACGCCGACGTCGACGACTACACCCAGATCGACCTCGAGCCGGCGGCCATCGCCACGGGTCGCTGGGAGCCGGTGGCCACGGGTGGCTACGGCAAGATGATCGGCATCAACGACGACTTCTACATGCGCAAGTACAGCCCCAACTACGACGTGCGCGACATGCGGGACTCGTTCCACTACGTCAACTCGAACGGCGACCAAGTGCCCATCGGCTACTTTGGCCACATGCTGAACGGCTACTTCCCCACCAAGCTGCAGATGGCACTGGCCCTCACCGCCCTCAAGAGCGCCACCCAGGTCCACGCCTGCTACAACAGCGGTGCTCTGGCGTGCGCCATCGACAACCTGGTCAAGGCCGGCCTCGCTATGAAGCAGCCCGAGTACGACGACGTGATGGAGGACTGGATTCAGCTGCTGATCCAGGCCAACTACCGCGGCCGCGCCGGCGAGCGCCACCCGGGCACCGTTGGCTGCCCTCCCACGCTGCCCCTCACCGAGTGGATCCCCAACTCTCACGGCGGCATGAACCTGCCTGACCTCGCCTCGCTGCTCGACTCGTACGTGGCGATCGCCCCGGTGGGCAACCTCGACACCACCAAGCTGCAGGACAACTACCCCGGCTTCAACTTCCAGGGGCAGAACCCCGCAGTGCTGCCCGAAGCCGGCGGGATCCGCAACCTCTCGCACTTTGCCTACCCCAACGCCTCGCTGCGCATCAACGGTGGCCGCCTCGAGTTTAGCCGCGCTCGCCGCGTCTACGGGCGCTACCCGGCCCCTCCGCTGTTTGCCAATGGTCGCGGCTTCCTCACCATCGCCGACGACGTGCGCCGCAGCAGCAACCGCGAGGTGTTTGAGAAGAAGTACGGCTTCAACTACGATTTGTGCAAGGGCGTTCAGGACGCCGTGGACGTGATCGACAAGGCCGTCCGCGCCTCGGGCCAGGTGTTCCTCAACAACCCGCTGCTGGATCCGGCGTACACCTCGAGCGCCGACCACCGCGGCAACTCTGTCAAGTGCTTCATCGACAATCTGCTGGTCAACCCCGGTGTGCCGGTCTGGCTCTACGCGGGCCAGCTGTACCAGCCCAACGCCCAGAACGCCGGAGGAGTGCTCGATCGCGAGGGCATCGCCGGTGCCAGCGACGCCACCCGTGTCGCCGCGGGCCGCGACTCTGGTCGCGTGGCCATTGCCACGCGCCTGTTTGAGGAGGCGGTCGGCGAGCTGGCGGGACTCAGTGGCAACTATGCCACACTCGTGAAGCGCAACCTGACTGGCAGCATGGGCAACCTGCGCGACATCCTCGGCCGCTATCAGTCGCAACTGCGCGCCACTGCACCCGCTGGCATCCGGGACGACATCCCGGTGGTTGCCCCGATCGGAGCCAAGCTCACTGGCCCCAATGTCGGCAATGATGCCACCAGCGATCTGTTTGCCTTCGATCCAGTGCAGGGCAGCACCGATCCCGCGCCATCGTTTGCTCGCGCCGTGGACATCAACAAGCTGCCCTTGCTGGCCCGCCAGGCCGGCCCCGCCAACGGAGAGTGGGTGGACTTTGCAGAGGGCGATCAGCACATCAACGTGTACGACGAGGAGCGCCTCACGCGAGCTGGAAACGCCGACCAGGGAGCCATCGCCGCGGCTCTGCAGGACGTTGTCCGCCTGCTGGCCAACTTTGGTCCCACGATCCCCGCTGCCACCGAGTTCACGGCCAAGGATGCCACAGAGTTTATCGCCAGCGAGGCGACTCGTGCCTTTGTGCTGATGGTCCTCGGTCTGATCAACACCTCTCCGTCCGCCAAGAAGGAGGCTGCTTCGGTCACCGTCAAGAACATTGCGCTGCGCGTGCGCGCCGTCATCAACGATCTGCTCGGCAACGGTCTCGGCATCACTGCGACCACCACCAAGGTCAAGCCCCCTGCCTGGGATCCCCAGCGCTTCAAGACGGCACTGGCCACGTTCCTGAGCCAGATCGAAAGCAGCGACCTGCTGAAGGCGCTGTCGATCTTTGGTCCGCACGGCACCCCCAGCAACTTTGTCAAGCAGATCGACAGCATCACCCAGAAGATGGCCGACGCCCGCTCCGCCATCGAGGCGTTCGTCGAGTCTCGTGCTCCCGCTGCTGCCGACGCCACTGGCTTCCAGCCCACGTTCAGCCGCGCCCAGTCTGGGCTGCGCCACGACTCGAGCCAGTACATGCGCTCGCCGCTCACCGCCTCGGACGTGCAGTTCAAGACGCACTGGGACTATCTGTGGAACGAGGAGGGCGCAGTGCGCCGCATCCCCATCTCGCTGCTCTCGGACCCAGAGAACCCCGACGCCATCGTCTCCCCTGCCGTCCAGAAGGAGCTCTCGAGCCGCCTCGCCGGCGCCCAGGGCAGCCGCCCCATCCCCGCCCCGCTGCTGCCCTCGAACGGCGTGCCGAGCCACACCCAGGGCATCGACGCGCTGCCAATCATCTTCAACATCCGCCAGTACCGCAAGGCGATCCACGGCGTCAACGGGCCGAACCAGATCGACGGCTTCGAGGCGCAGGCTCGTGCTTCGGAGAACTACACCCGCAGCCAGGCCACTGCCATCCAGTACCGCGGCGATCGCCAGCTGCGCTCCCTGGCCGGCAACGGTGCGGTCAGCAGCAAGTACCGCGTCACGTCGGTGCACACTGCTGGAGGGGACGACGACGACAACGGCCCACAGGACATGGACGCCGATCGCCCGGCCTTCACCGAGACCTTCAACCGCGCAGCGCAGCGCAACAAGCGCGGACGCGAGGCCCCTCGCTCGGCGGTCGCACCGGCCATCAACCAGTGCATCAACGAGAAGCTGGACACCGAGTTCCTCACCGATGCGTTCATCCAGAACTGGGACGAGCTGGACAGACACTCGAACCTCGACAGCGTGCTCTCGGTGTTTGCCAAGCTGTACCTCGCCACGCCCACCGACTGGCGGAACTGGCAGGCGTTCCTGCACCACAACGTGGTGTTCCCGATGAACATCCTCTTGGCGCGGCCGTTCATCGTCCTCCACACCATGTTCATGCTCAAGGTCAAGGCCGGTGAGGACACGGCCATCACCTGGATTGCGCGGCCAGTGACGAGCTGGGGTGACGACGCCCAGACGCAGACCTACCGCCTCACGTTGACCTACTACACCAAGACCATCTGCCACAACAAGCTCAACGTGTACCGCATCCCCAACGCTCTGGTAAGTGCTTTGCTTTCTTTGTCTCGCTATCGATGTTTGACTCTTCTCCCTCCAGATTTGTGGCTACGAGCGCGGCATGAACTGCGACTTCTACACACCCGAGTCGTTCGAGAAGACCTCCCGAGAGCTCAACGGCCGCGACTCGATCTTTGCGCTGGCCGAGCCCTACATCTGCACGCAGCTCAACAACCTCATCAACCTGGGCGGCAACCACTCGTTTGCGCAGTTCAACTTTGTCAACAACCTCGAGCGCAACGAGGCGTCCCACTACTGGAACAAGTATTGGGCCAACAAGCGCTGGGGCTTCCAGAACTTCAACACCGACGAGCACACAGACGAGCGCTGGAAGCTCAGCTCGGACGGCCTGGAGCGGTTCAACCTGTACATGTGGGCAGGCCAGACGCTCTACTACGACGTCACCACCAACGCCCACACGTTCATGCGGGCAGAGAAGGGCTACATCCTCAACAAGCACATGGGGCCCGGCACGGTGCGCGCCTGGATCAACGCCACTCTCTACCCCAAGGAGATCGGCGTCAATCAGGCCAAGTACAAGCCCATCTAGACGCTCCTCGACGAAGACATTCTACTGTCCCTGGAATGGATCATGTATTCTGCTATTTGCTTTTTTTGCTGTTTTGTCTTTTCCCCCTCCCTCCACACTTGATAAAAAAATCCCCAATTTGCCAAACACAGAAAGATTTTACCGACGATGAGGCAGCAATAACAACAGAGAGTCCACTTCATCCCTGAGTCGCGATTGCAGGAGGACCCACCAAGAGCTTCTGTTGGTCTGGGGCGGAGGCGGCAGCAGCTGTCAGTGCCATGGCTGCCAAGGCAGCGGGGTCGATCGTGCCCTGCCCAGAGTCCACGACATCGGCAAACGCTTGCTCTTGCTGCTTCTTGGCGGCGCGCGAAGAGAGCGTGCGGAGGAGTGCTTCTTGTGGGTCTGCAATGATTTTGCCACGCTTGCCACGGCCCTGGAAGATGGCGTTGCGCTCGGCCATCTTGTCGCTCATGGTTTCGATGTACCGAGTGTTGACAAAGTATTGGAAGGTGAGGTACATGAGGAACAGGATCATGACCGTCATCGACAGGCGGCTGTACCACGAGTCTAGTGTGATGGCCTTGTAAAAGTACGACTGCTCGATCCATCGGGTGAGGGTGGGCAGGTACAGACCCTGCGCAACGATCCGCTCGCTCTCGTGCACGAGGCTGGCCAGGAAGGCGTAGCCCCGAACCTCCTGGGGCACGCCGTGCAGAAACTTGTCGCGCTCCTGATAGACCTTGGCGTGGTCCACAAAGTGCGCACGAATCACGGCGGCCTGATACACGATCCCTATGACCATGGCAAAGACCGCCGCATAGAGTAGGATTCTGGCCGAGGCGGCCATACAATGAAACAAAAAGGGGGAAGGAGTCTAAAAATAGTGGAATAGCCATACACTTTAGTACAGCATGAAACGATGCTACAGATTTTTCTCCTGCCGCCGCCGCTACGAGTCATCCTCCTGTACCATTAGTCTGATCATGCCTCCACGCGAAGTGTCGCTTCCGGCAGGAGGCGTGCGCGGGAGGTTCTTGACGCACTTGGCCAGCATGTGGAACCCGGGTTGTCCCTCGGTGATCATGGACTGGAAGCACGGCGAGGCGTAGGTGTAGGTGTGTCCATGCTCGCTGTGGGCGACGACTAGCACCTGAGAGTTGGTCAGGATGGCCAGCTCCGATGCCTTGTTCAGCAGGCCGCGCTTGCGCTTGGAGAACGTGATCATGCGCCGAGGCTTGTCCTCGATGGGCTTGATCGGAATCGCCTTTCTGCCGGTGCCCTTTTTGGCTGCCGACTGCTTCGCCTTCTTCTTTGGGGCCTCATCCCCCGCAGCCACCTCGGGAGGCGGAGGAGGGGAAGCGGCTTTGTTGCTGCTACTGCTGCTGCTAGAGTCGTTGTCTTCATCATCGTCCTCGTCCACCACCTCGACGGGCTTGGAACGCTTCTTGGACGCGGTTTCCTCCGGCTTCTGCTTGGCCGAGGACGCGACTTCCTTGGCATTGTCCCGCTTCCCGGTAACAGGGGCGGCCACAGCGGGAGAAGCAGCAGGAGGAACCGCGGCCGACACGTTGCCAGCAGGAAGAGTCTTGCTCTTCTTCTTGGACGCCATGTGGTGACGGTGGCGCAGGCTCGAGGAAGAAAAATACAGTGGTGTTGGAAAAAACGGGCAAACCGAGTCTCTTTTATGGTTTTTGAGAGACTATTTTTAGACTACAAATTCTATTTTTGGTAACCGAGCTACTATTTTTAGCTTGTCTGTCACCATAAAAAGACTCTCGCGTCCTCTTCCACACAAACACGCACGCTTTACTTTCCCCGCATGGCTTCTTCGTCGTCTTCTGAGCACGATCAACCCAAGACCTTCTATCACCGCCTGCCAGCCAATGGCCAGAAACTGGCACTGGAGGACATCCAGACACCCACCCGTCTTCCGGCATGTGGATGCAAGATCTTCATCGACGCAGAGTCCAACACTCACCACTATCAGTGCGATCAATGCGCAGCGGCCTCATGCACGGATCCCAACATAAGAAAGTGAAGGAGGAGTGACCACCACCACGCACCATCCGACATAAAGGCTATTCGTGATTTATACTCTCAGAATGCCCCTTTGTTTCTTGCCATCGGGCGTGAGACTCATCTCAAAGCCCAGTTTCCTGTAGAATGCGATGGCTGCGGCGTTTTCCGAGTTGGTGACGAGTTCCAAAATTAGAGGCAGACCATACGATCGCACGAGGTGCAACTTGAGTTGACGGAGTGCCTCAGAGCCGATCCCCTTGCCTTGTTGTGTGCAGTGTATCAACAGACGATGCAACACCACCACCCTGTGCTGGTCGCCCAATCCGTACATGAGGAAACCGACGATTGTGTTGTCGGCGGTGACAATGGCTCGCATCACATAACCGGGGTGAAAGTATGCATCGGCGATGGCTTCTGCTGGAGTACCGACAAACTTTTCCTGATCAGGGTCGACACAGAGCTCCACCACATGCTGATAATTGTCGACGGTCAGCTCGATCAGACTCACCCCGGCGGCGGCAGAGATGGTTGGCACCACCGCCATTCTAGATGGAGTAGCGGCCTCCATTGCAATAACACATTCCAAATCGTGTGATTTTTATTCCTCCTTGGTCACCACTACTACTTTTTCGCAGTGCTCCTGGCCTTGGCCGCTGCCATCTTTGTGGTCATGGCTCTGGGGGTCTTGGAGGTGGCGACAGAGTGGCGACGCTGATGTCGAATCACCAGCGACTGGCGTGGATGTCCTGCCATCACCTCTCGCGTCTCGTTGGAGAGTTCTGTCTCGCCCTCCTTCACGTGAAAGTGACGCTTGACGGTATCCACCCGCTTCTGGATGCGCCGCTGTACACGCTCGTCTGCATCGACGTCCTCCCGCGGTGGCAGGTCACGATCGAGCTTGACCAACGCCGTTGCCACGTGTCCGGAGGCCACCGCCACACCCACCACCGTGTAAGAGTTGTCTTCGTTGTCCCCGTCGTCGCCGCCGCTGCCAGGGGTTCTCTTGCGCACTGTGATCTTATCTCCAGGGTGAGGAAACTCTTGCCGCGGGCCAAAGATCTGGTTGGCGCGGTGCTGCTTCCGGGTGATGCTGACGGGCAGGCGCACATAGAGGCTGCGAGGGTCCGAGAGGTTCACTCGGCTGTACTCACGCTCGTCCGCGTCCAGAAACTCTGGTGCCGTCAGATCCGAGTAGCGTGGCACATCGTTAGGGTCAAAGAATCGCTGCGGATTGGCTCCGTAACGGCCCAGGATCTCGGTGGGCGGCAACTCGTCCAACAGGTCCTGCTGCAGGCGGTCGGTGATCTCGGACCGTGTGAGTCCTAATTTTAGAAACGCCATGCGCGCAGGATTAAAACTCTAACCCTGTCCTAGAATTTTAATCCCGCGAGAAATGCGTCGCAGCGGCGGTGGTGGTGGTACCCGGGCCAATGGCGGACCTCCTGCTCCTCGACCCGATCTCTTTGACATCGTGAATCGCCTCGGCCCAGACGAGGGACTGCCGGTGGAGGTGTTGCTGCAGTTTACCAACGAAGAGATCGACGATGCCTACGAGCGCTGTGCCATCGAAGCCGGGGCCAGAGGAGCGAGCGCTGCCGAGGAGGAAGCAGCAGCCAGAGAGACAGCGGCCGCCTCTGCACCTGCCTACGGCTCAATGGCCGAGCGAATCGGCGAGCTGCCGAGCTCCAACAAGTCGAGCACGTTGCAGATTGTCGACATTGAGAGTGCCTCGGCAGCGCCAGACGCGAGCAACTCCTCCTCGGACGCCCAGTTTCCCATCGACGTGCTAAAGTATCGCACCGGGGCGCTGGCCAACCTCAGCCTCGACAATTGGATGGAGCGACTCAAGAAGGCGGGCTGGAAGTTCAACTATCTGCGGATGTTTGACCCACAATGGCCCAATGCCGAGTCCAATCCAATGTTTATTCAGCAGCTCGAGACCTATGTCTCTGCACTCCAAAACTCTTCGGTGGTGCCCGAGCTGGCGTTGGAGGAGTGGAAGAAGATGGTGGCCCCGCGGGTGCTGCGCTTCCACCACGATATGCACGAGAGCGACCGCTTCATCACGCTTGCGTTCCTCCTCCGGACTGATTACTTTGTCTACTTTGTGTTGGAGAAGAAGAAACAGCAGCAGCCATCGGCGTCGGAGGAGGCGGCTTCTTCTGGCCACGAGAAGCGAAAGGAGCCGGCCAAGTACGTCTACTTCTTCCACTATTACACGTGGAGCGACACCAAGGTGAACCACACGATCATGACTCGTATGCAGGCCAAGAAATAAAATCATCGTTTCTCTGTTGCAAGTATCTGATCCACCATCTCGACTCGCTCTCGTTCCACCATCCAGAGCTCTCCGTGTTTGGTCTGCTTCAGTTCGTGATACTGCAGCGAGAGGTCCTCAAAGATCACAGTGAGGTCCGCCCAGAGGTCGAGGCCAAACTTTTCGGCGAGCAGTTCGCCGAGTGCACCCCGAGGGATGCTGCCGCGGCTCTTGAGACCCCACATGGCGGCCAGCACCCGTGCTGCGTTCTTGGTCTCCACCGCGCCGATGATCATCCCGAGACGGTAGTTTCCATTGACATTGTCCACCTGGTACGGATCGATTGAGGCCGAGGAAATTGCAGCGGCAGCGGCGGCAGCAGCAGCAGCAGCAGGAACAGGGGGAGCTTCAGCAGCAGCGGCGGCGACAGTGGCCTTGGCTCGGTGATTCCTCATGTTTCCGTGCTTCTTGTGGGACGCAGCATCTTGCTGCTGCTGCTGTTGCTGTTGATGCTGCTTTGCATACTGGAGCAAACCGTTTGCGTGTCCGTTGGCAGACCCTCTCCTGCTTCGCTTCTTGTTGCTGCCGTTGGCTGTTGGTGGTGGTTGAAGAGGCTCGGGGGTGCGGTGGTTGTCCACGGCCGGCTCGGTGACTGGACTGCCTCTCATAGACAGCGACTCGGACGACGACGGTGATGACAGCACAATCGTCTGAGACTGCTGCATGAGTTGCCTCAGCTCCGAGTGCAAAGCCTTGACGTCTGCTCGCTGATCGATGGCGCGAGCAATCTCCACTGCGCGGTTGTAATCGATGGAGCTATTGTTGTTGGCTCCCTTGCCCAGCTCCAGGAGGAAGGCTCGTTTCTCCAGAGTTCCCGCGTCACGAGAGGGAAAGACCAGGGTGGTGACTGCAAGAGCGGCCGATTCCTCTGCGATCGGTTCTGCCGCAGGCGGAGGTGGCGATGGGAGTGGCGGAGGAGCAGGAGGCAGTTGATCTTCCTCTTCTGGGGGAGGTGCGGTAGATTCTTCTGTCCCGTTGGCAGCGGCGGCACCATTGCCATTGCTCGTGACAAGGCTCAAAACGGTCATGGCCACCTCGGTCTCGGTGTCTTGTGGAAACGCGAGGCCATCGTTGACGCACTTGAGCACCGCATAGGGGTTCTTGGTGATGTAGATGTTGGTGCGCTGATGATTCCCTCCCCCGTAGCTCTGATGGTGAGAGTTGCGCTTGCCGTTCGCTGTCGCCGCTGCTGACCCTGTCTTGCGCTTCTTCTTCCTCTTTAGGCCGCCGCTGGCCTCAAATAGTCGCCTGAGTTCTTCCTCCTCGTTTGCGTCGTCGTTGTTGTTCTTTCCGTTGCTGTGGTGACCATTCATCTCTGCGTTGCCACCACCGCTTGACGACTCATCCTGCTTGTCCTTCTTGGCAACGATCATGCAGCAAAAATACTGGTGCAGTCCCGTGGGTAGGACAGGGGGTTCGTCTACCAACGTCCTCACTCGTCTGCTGCTGGTGGTGGTTGCCATGAGTGGTGGGCGCTGTCTCGAAACGTTACTGTATTGACTTCTTTTTAATTTCCGGGAAAAGATATATCCCAGACATCAAATATTGCACCCGATATCTGGGCGGATCGCCATGTAGTGACGGAGAGAAAATTGACGGACCTGATCGATGTGCAGGCCCTTGATGATCAATGAGCTGTAGTAGTCGTTCAGCTTGCGCTGTGACTTCATCACCGATGGCGAGCGCAACTCTTGCAGCTGTAGGAGCTTGATCTCGTTCGCCTCTGGCATGCAATAGAGGATCTCGTGCGCGGGGATAAACTCAATGGCCTCGGTCATGTACTGCCGGCCGGGCTCCATCTTGGTGCGCAGCACGGCGCGCTTGCTCTCGGCGTCGTACGTGATGTCCATGCGCAGGCCATCGCGCAGCTTGTACATGATGGCCAGCGCCAGACGGGACAGCACCGCTCGGGTGCGCTCCTTGGAGTGCGGAGTCGAACTGATGATGGCCCAGGTCTTGAGCATCGCCTCCTTAAAGTAGCCAACGTAAAAGTATTCGTTGCGTCTGTCGGTGGACACCCGTTGCAGGGTCTGGTTCAGCAGGCGCCGCTGGAAGCTGTAGTAGATGTAGATGATCATCTCGCGACGCGGTGCGCAACCCTGGCCGATCATCGCCGAGCAGTATCGATCCGCCTGTGCACTGGCCTGCTGATCGGCGTCCTCGTGCCGCTCGTTCAGCAGTTTGCCGATCATCGGGTGGAACATGAGGTTGCGGGCGAGGCGCTCGGCAAAGTTCTTGCTCGTCTCGCTAAAGCTCTTCATGGTGATGTCGATCATGCTCCTGCCATACTCTGGCGCCAGCAGCGTAGAATCTGCCTGAGTCTTGAGCTGTCCAGAGAAGAAAGCGTCCTGGAACTCTTCTAGGCTGCGGAATTCCTTCTCTTGACTGGGTCGAATGACCCGCTCCGACTTGCGAAATCTCTTTCGTGGAGCAGCTACCACTGCCTTGGAGCCGCGTGGTGGTTTCTTGGCGACGTTGGTGGTGGGGGGAGGCAACGGGAGGCTATCGTCCAAGGCCAGAGGGTCTCCCCCGCCCACGATCGCATCCAGTTCGTCTCCGTCCTCGCCTCCCCCTCCACCACCGGCGTCACCACCACCGCCGCCGTCGTCTCCGCCACCACCACCACGGACGTTGTTGCTTCCGTCCGAGACAAAGCTGCGTCCGTAGGGGGTGGAGCTGCAGTATTGCACGCCCAGGGAGAGTCCAGACACGCTGCAGATGAGCTCCGAGTTGCGATTCAGGCTAAAGTGCGAGCACGATGCAGACTCGTGTCGGCACACGTGGGCAAAACCACTCAGACCGCAGATAAACACCCGACCCGTGGCTCGGTAGCGCCGTCTCGGATGGCCCACCTCGTAGGGGTCGACAATCACCATGTCGGAGCCGTCTGTCTCCTGGCCAGCGCTGAACCAGGGGCAACGATTGCCCACACACGTGTGCTTGTCTCGTGACATGAAGAGGGTCTTCTTCAGTTGCTTGAGGTGCAGCGAGTCCTTCACCTGGATGTTACGCGCCTCGGCCAGCTGCCAGAGTGCCTTGATGCGAAAGAACCGCTTCTCGATCTTGACGAGTTGCTCATCGCTGATGATCTCGGGTTTCTTTGGCTCGGTGGTGGCTTGCTGTTTCAGCGACTCTCGCATGAGCCGAAAGCTCTCTTCGACTGATTCTTCTTTTGCCACTCGAACGTCATCATCTGTACGGGAGCGTTTCTGGCCACTCGTTTTTCGCATCAGGAACTCAAGTGGTGGTGGTGGTCTGTCCTCTCAGAGAGACCACCCAGAGACGTGATATTTCTCTCATGTCGCCATTTAAATACTCTCAAGGAGTTGCTAAAAATAGACGAGGGAAATTTATTCCGAGTGTGGATGAATGAAATGGGATGAAGAGACTGTTGCCATCGCCACTCCTAATCATCAGGCGGGGGCATATCATCATCCTCAACTGCGATGGGCTTGGGCTTGGGGGCAGGCGTCGTCGTCTTCTGCTGCTGCTGCTTGGAGGGCGAAGCAGCTGCCGCCTTGGTGGACTTGGGTGGAGGGGCAGGCGCCTCATCCTCATCGGGCGGAGGAGCATCGTCGTCCTCGTCCTGGGGCGGAGGAGCGGTGGCCTTCTTGGCCGGCTTGGAGGCAGCGGGCTTCTCCTCGGCAGCAGCGGCCGCAGCGGCAGCAGCAGCAGCCTTGACCTTGTCCTTGAGTGCCTTGATCTCTGCCTCGGCCTCCTTGAGCTTCTTGACGGCAGCCTTGGTCTCTGCCGTCGCCTTCTTGGTCTCTGCCTCAAAGTGCTTGACGCGAGCCTCGGCACTCTCGACCGCCGACTGGGCCGTCTTGTGATGGGCGTTGGTGGCTTGGCTGACGGCCTTGAAGTTTGCGCCGTACTGCTCGGTGATGGGGATGAAGTGGTGGACGGCGAGGTGACGAGCGACAAACATGATGATCGGCACCAGCACCCGCCTGACCTCGGGGTTCGAGAGCAGCGGCTGGATGGACTTGGTGTCCTTGGGGGCAGCAGTAAAGAACTGTGCAAAGTCCTTGAGCTTGTCGTCCTTGAATGCGCTGCCATCGGCCGCGTTCTTGGCCGCGTTCAGGTACCAGGTGTACTTGGCCTGCAGCTGCTCCTTGCTGGCCTTGCGCACATAGTCGATGGCCAGGTCGATGAGCGTCGTGGCCTTGGGCAGATCAGCGCCGCCAAACTTGGCCGTCAGCTCGTCGATCTGGATGACGGCCTTCTCCGCGACCGTGGCCATGTCGGCCTCGCACTCCTTCATGTACTGCCAGGCCAGCTTCGAGTCGTCGTTGCGCAGACCAATGTCACCTGCTCCTTCGGCCTCTGCGGCCTCCACCTCCTTCTTGGCCGGCTCCTCCTTCTTGGCCTTCTTGGCGGGACTGGCAGCAGCGGTGGCCTTCTTGGCGGGCTTCTCATCGGCCTCCTCAGCGGCGTCCTCGCCCTCACCGCCCTCCGCGTCCCCGTCCTTCTTCTTGTCCTCGTCCTTCTTGGCCTTGGTGCGCTGCAGCGAGAGTGCGCGAGAGATCAGCAGGCGCGTCGGGGCCAGCCCACGAAAGTCCTCAAGGATGGTGGAGTTGGAGCGGCCGTAGAGCAGGTTGGTGAAGCAGGCCATGTTCTTGTACTTTTCCAGCGTCAGCTCCATGAGGATGGGCTCGTCGGGCTTGACGTCGCTCATCTTGTGCTTGGGAGCGAGTGCCGGGACCTTGCTGACGTCCAGGCACCAGTGGTCGAGGCCGGTCTCGACGTCGATCAGGATCCACCAATCGCGGCCGCGGTCGAGCTTGTTGAGGTCGGCCGTGCGCTGGAACTCGGCCTGGCGAGCGAGATCCGAGGCATCGATGCCGGGCTTGGCCGAGTGGACAAAGCGCTTCTTGCCGTCCTTGGTCTTGAACTTGTTGCCGATCTGGCTGAGCGGGACGCAGGAGATCACGTTCTCGGGGTCGACGTAGTACGAGTTGGCGTCTTTGAGGGGCATGGTGATCGGGGGGTACTTGGTCATGCGGTTCTTGTGGAAGGACTCCTCCTCCTTGTTGCGGTACTTCTCCTCGGCCACCTTCTCGTTGGCACCGCCGCCCTTGCCACCCTTCTTCTTCTTGCCGCTGCTGCCGGCAGCATCCGAATCTGATTCTATGAGACAAGAGAGAGACAAAAAGAAGAAGAAGAGATAAGAGGGAAAAAGACTGTGTAAGAGGTATGAGTCTTTTCAGGGAATAACGAAAAAGAGGATGGAAAAAAACTCGCGCGCTCGCTCTCTCTCACAACTGACGCTAGCTCTTTTCTTACTCTCGGTAGAGGGGGTCACAGCGGCAGCAGCAGCGGCCGCTGCTGACGTACCCTGAACTCCAGTGGCGGAGGAGGAAGATGATGATTGGGAGGGACGGGAATTGGTACCATCGGCAGCGGCAGCAGGAGCTTCGTCGTCGCTGCCAGGGGGAGCGTCGTCCTCCTCGGCCGCCTCCTGGTGCTTGCGCTTGGTCGGGGCAGCGGCCTTCTTGGTCTTGGGGACCTCGGGCATGTCCTCGTCGTCGGCCGGGGGAGCGTCCGTGATCTCGACGTCCTTGGTCGCTTGCTTCTTAGTCGTGCTCATGATGATGTTTCGGTGGTGAGAGTAGTAGTCTGGTCGAACGGGTGCAAAGATGGCCTGGTCGAGCAGGGGTCTGGTATCCACTATTACTATAAAAGGAAAGTGAGCACACCAAAATGGAAAGATAATTTCGTGTTTCCTTACCTGGTTGCAGCAGAGCAGCTGTGGCCAGCGGGGAAGAAAAAATAAGAACAATGAAAAAAAGTGTCTGGGTGGCCCGCTATTTATGTGGCCGGCAGCATCCAAAAATAACGACCGTCCATTTTTAGAATCACTCTGAATTACCAAAAATAGCGACTCATATTCTATTTTTAGGAACTGTCACTAGATAACATGTTGCTCCCCCTATTTCAAAAAATCCTTCCGCGTCATCATCGCATCCCTCTATATGATTGAGAGCCAGGCGATGGAGGAGGACAAGACCAAGGCCGATGGTACTGGTACCGGGCCAAGTCCCGTTCCTCCTCCCCCTCCTCCTATGGCCGCCAAGTCTGCGCCTGCACTTTCACCCCCACCACCGGCATCAGCAGCAGCGGCGGCGGCAAAGGCGGAATCAGCGGCGATGGTGGCAACACAAGAGCACATCAACCTGCGAGTGCACGATGCCAACGGTCAAGAGACCTTCTTCAAGATCAAGAAAACTACCCCGCTCCTGAAGCTCTTCACGGCCTATGCCACCCGCATTGGCCAGCCAACCAACGCGTTCCGGTTTCTCTACGATGGCCTGAGACTGGCAGACACCGATACTCCCCTCTCCCGAGACATGGTTGACCAAGACACCATCGATGTCATGGTCTCTCAGACGGGTGGAGGAGAGTCTCTAGCGCTCAGCTATACTCTCCACGACCTGCAGGTGTACCATGACAAGGGCTGGCCCAGCATCTTCATGACCTATCTCATGAGCGTCGGTCATGTCCGGGTCGTGGACGTGGACACTGACTTTCCCCTGGTCTTTGTCTACGACTCGAGCACATATATGTTTGCCTGTGTCGGCGGACCCGCAGCAACGGTGTTTGACCGGGACCTGGGATGCATGAACGACATCCAACTGAGAGGGGCCGCGAAACAACTCAGGGAAGAGATCGATTTTTGCTTCAAGACTTTTTACTCGCTGAAGAAGAACAACAACTCATCTGTCGCGAGAAACAACGATTCGTCTGTCGCAACTCTGTCCCAGGCGATGCAGAGCGTGTCCCTGTAATCGTCGTTCCTGCATCAGTGTTTTGATGACTCATAAATTCCTCCTTATTCTAGAGACCAACTCATCTCTGCCGTCGTTCTTCCCGTACCAACAACATTCGATGGCGATGACCACCACATCCTCGACCGCGGCCCCGACGGCAGTGGCTCAGCCAAAGCAGCAACATCAGAGGGTCTCCTCGTTCAGCTCGGACGTGGACTGGGTGTACAAGAAGCAGAAATGCCACAAGTGCGGGAAGGATCTGACCCCGGGACAAATCCGAGTGGATCGTAACAAGAAGGTCTACTACTGCAGCGTCACTTGCATGACCAACGAGATGAAGCCGCCCCAAGAAGAAGAAGCCAAGTGATTTTTTGCAGATTAAAACCTCCCTTCCCCTGTAGAGATATTCCCCTTCTGCATGCCATGGCATCATCAGTGTGTTATGTAGAGGGATTTGTTGACAAGCTGATCACCCCAGAGCAGCGGAATCGTAATCAGCTGGGGTGGCTGCAAGACGAATGGATCGAAGATCCTTACGTCAATGGCGGCAGGCTGATGTGCACCCACGGAAAAGACCCGAGTTACCCAACTCCCGTAGGCCGGATCCACTCTCACTATGTGTCGATCAATCCCAAGGACGGGAAGCTCTGGCTGGCCCTGGATGGTTACGTGACCGACCCAGAAGTCGCAGAGGACCTGCGTTCTCCGGAACCAAAGTGGAAGGGCTGGTCGATCGGGTACACGGCCAAGCGCCGCAACGGCAAGATCATCGGCAACGTCTTTCACGAGGCCTCTCTCCACCCGAATCCAAGGTGGGGGGAGGACGCTTCCATCATCGTTCGTCAGGGCAATGACGACGACTTGCTGGTGCTCGTGAATCTGGCCTCTCTCAAGTTGAAGCAGCACTACCCTCAACAAAATACCTCTACTACAAAAACAACAGGATTACCCAAGATTCACAAGACCACCCCTCCTCTGTCGTCTCTCCCTCTGCTCTCGTCGTCGTCATCGCAACCACCCATGGCATCTGCCGCCCCCGCCGCTGCCGCTAATACTGCCGCGGCTCCCCCGCCCGCCGCTGCCAATCAGACTCCTCCCGCTGCCGCTGCTGCTCCGGCCTCCCAACCCGCAGCCAATGCTCCCCCGCCTGCTGCCGCTACCCAGAACGTCGAGATGAAAGACGCTCCAGGGGCTGCCAAGACCGAGGCACCTGCCGCCACCGCCGCCGGCACCATTCCGGCCGGGATCAGTTTCGAACAGCTCGCCCAGGCCTTTTTGGCGCAGAACCAGCTGGTCGCCGAGTTCCAGAAGGAGAAGGAGGCCAAGACCAAGGCCGAGCTCGACGCACGGCGCAAGGCCTTTGAGGAGAAGAAGGCCATGTACGCCCAGTTTGGACTGGACCCTGAGAAGAACGCCGACGACAAGCAGCTGGTCGAGTACATGGTCACGGACCCGGGTGCTGCGCTGTACGCCGAGAAGATGAGCAACGGTGTGAAGGCCCTGGAGGAGCGCGAGAAGAAGCTCAAGGAGCAGGAGGCCCAACTGCAGGCACTGGCCGAGGAGAACGCCAAGCTCAAGAAGGCCAAGATCGAGAAGTCGCCCTACGGCGAGGTCCTGAACATGGCCGCCTCTGCCCAGCAGGTGAATGCGCTCAGCCCCAACGAGATCACCGCCAAGCTCCAGGCTGCCATGCAGCAGAGTGCTGCGACTCAGTCCGCCATCCTCAGTGGCATCCCTCAGCGCCCCGCGTTTCCCAACCCCAACGCTGGCACCAGACTGCCGCCAGTCATGCGCTCGGGAGGCTCCGCACTCGGCCCTGGGACGCCTGTGAACGCTGCCGCTCCGCAGGGGGCCAACAGCAGCATCCCAGTTGCGCAAGGAGCGGACTCGGGCACCCCTGGCACGGGTGATCCCATCCCCACCCCCGACCAGCGCGCGATGCGCGATCAGAAGGCCGTCTGGCAACTCGGCGACGGCCGAAACCTGCGCGACATGAGGGGCCAGACCTACTCTGTTCCCTCTAGCTTCACACAGGCGGATCTGACCGCCGTGTACCGCTACATGACCGACTACCAGGACAAGGGCCACGCGATGCCGTACGCACAGTACAACCCGAGCAAGAACTGGCAGACGCAGCTCGCCCAGGCTCGCGTCCAGGCTGCTGCCGCTGGTCAGACACGCCCTGCCGGTGCTCCCCAAGTCGGTGCTGCTGCCGGCAAGTGAGGGATCGACACGCCACTTCCATCATCAAACTACTACTACACACTCTACAAAATCGCCCTCTTTTTCTCTGTTGTGAGTTTTGTATGGAAAATGAAAAACTCAAAGTCTTTGATGGGTCGGTTACTTTCCTAATTTAGAAAGTGTCCAGGGGTCCCCATATACCAAATTTGGGAACTGTCCAGGGTCCCCATATACCAAATTTAGAAAGTGTCCATATACCAAATTAGGATTACACATTCGGAAAATGTCAAGGTACTTGTGCAGCCGTCCCGATTAGGAAAGAAAAGTTCTCGCGCACCGACTTTCCTAATTAGGAAAGTGTCAAGAAAAAGTGGCGCT
>Ga0181537_10001366_pt1 | contig 22558 bp, 8 predicted proteins | sample PEATcosm2014_Bin_39_FD_119765 | JGI IMG/M metagenome (GOLD analysis project Ga0181537, IMG submission 119765) | Peatland microbial communities from MTU Mesocosm Facility, Houghton, MI, USA - PEATcosm2014_Bin23_10_metaG | ecosystem: Environmental > Terrestrial > Soil > Wetlands > Peat | place... | reverse complement strand
TTGGCCGGCAGCAGGCGCGCCGAGCCGCACGAGTCGTTTGAGACGATCGAGTTGCACTCCTGCCCAGTGGCGAAAGAGGGGATGGCCACGCTGACGCTCGTAGCGCCAGGCAAAGCCAAGCAGAGCGGCGGCCATGCAAACGCGGGCGATGCAGGTGGAGATGGCGGAACCGTCAACGCCGAGGGCGGGAAATCCCAGCTTGCCGTAAATGAGCACCCAGTTGCCGCCCCAGTTAAGCAAATTAGCGAGGACGTAAGTGACTGTGATGACCCGAACCTGGCCGACCCCCTGCAGGTAGCGGCGAATGCCGCCGTAGAGCAGTAGTGGAAGTGTTCCCCAGTTGAGGATGCTGAGGTAGCTGCTGGCCGGACCGGCAACCGCCGGAGTGATGCCAAAGCGAGGCAGTCCGAAACTGAGCCCGGCCACCAGAAGCATGAGGGGCGGCGTGACGATGCAGGCGAGATAGACGCCCTGCGCGAGCCAGCGATGGCATTCATCATGATCTTTGCGGCCGTAGGCCTGCGCGACCAGCGTGTCGAGGCCGAGCAAGAGGCCGATGCCGAAGAGCGAAGGCGTGTAATAGATGGCATTGCCAAGCGAGACAGCGCCAATGGCGGCGGGACCGAGACGGCCGACCATGATGTTGTCGACCACGCCCTGGGCCATCCAACCCAGTTCGCTCAACACCACCGGGACGGCGAGCACGACCATGGCGCGCAGTTCCCTTCTCCACAGCCCGTGCGTACGATCCATCTCCCTAATCTATCTGAGGGAGGGGAGGAGACGTTTGGGGCTTATGTCGATGCGGCCGAGCAGTCGCGCGCGATCACTTTTGTTTACAAGAAACGACCTCTTGATTCTTGACGTAAAGCTGGCACAGGCCCATCATGCCCGACGGACACTCGTAGATTCCTGTCTGACCTTCCTGGTTGCAACCGCGGCGCAGAATCTGATCGACCACGGTTGTAATGAGCGCGCCGCACCTCAGCACCGCACCATTCTTCATCATTGTGTTGCAGAGTCCGAGCATGCCATTGACGGGGCACAGATAATTCCCTTTCGAGGGATTCTGATGGCAGCCACCGCCGACCAACGTGCGGTCTGCCACGTCCCGCTCCTTGCTCATGTCGACCACTTGTCCGCTGGCCGCGTTATAGACGGGCTGGAAATCCACGACGCAGGTGGTGCCGGCGTGGCAGCTGAAGTTCATGCCGCCGGGCGGAAGGCTGATGGCAAGCTGCGGGAACCAGACGGGCCATTGCCACTGATCAGACCAGACCGCAATATCGACGAATACGGTCGGAGCAAGGCCCGGTGTCAACGTAAATCCCAGGTTGTAGACGGGATTTCCGACGCTGAAATGGCTGTAGTCGCCGTTCTGCGCGGTGGCGTCGCCGAGTGAAATGGTCTGTCCGGAATTGATGGTCGTCGACTTATGCTGGAGTTCGTCGTTGAGAGTGAACTGCAGACTGTCGGAGTGGAGATTCACGTTGACCGCGGGATAAACCGCGCCACCAACTACGCCAAAGTCGAGCAGGCCGCCCAGCAGATCGATGGTGTTAAACACGTAGGGGGAGTTGATGCCGCCCGATCCCGGAGCAGGCGGTTGAAAGCGTCCGCCGGTGTAGGGTGCAGGCAGTAGTTGCGTAAAGTCGACGTTGACCTCAAATCCCTGACTATTGCTGAGAACAGGTAAGTTCACGCTGAAACCGGCGTCGGCACCCACCTGCGCGACGATTTCCTGCGCGTTGTACAACTCACTGGCGTCGAGTCCGGCGGAGAAGAAATCGTTGACGTCGCCCTCAATAGGCACGAATTGCGGAGTGAGTTTCGCCTCGGCTGAATTGTTGGGATGAACAACGGTTTGATATTTGAGATTTGCCTGGATGGGAAAACGCAAGCCAAAGGCGTAGTTGAATCCCGCATGGAGTTGGATGCCGTAGGTTGAGGTGCAGCCGACGACGCACCAGTTAATGGATATCGACACGCCCCATTGCCATTCATAGTCGTGACCGATCGTGAAGCCTGTGAGGAAGATGTAAGGGCCCATGTTGAGATCGGCGGTCTGATCGCCGCGGGGTGGCCCAGAACCGGCCAAGTGAAGCTCTGAGCCCGGAACGATTTTGAGGAGCTTTGGAAATCCGGCAGGGCTGGCGTCGCCGGTCACACCATCGCGCATCAGCTGCTGGGTGGCAGCCATTTCAGCAGGGCTGGCGCCTAAGGGGAGCGGGTGCTGCGGGTGAGCGTAGTTGGATGACTCAAGCCTCGGCACGTACATCGTCTCTTCAAAGGTCTGCGGCGCCATGTTGATCAGCTCATCCTTGAGATCGTCGTCGCTCAGCGTGCTCATGCGCGCCGCTTCGGCCTCGCCTACCTTGGCGGCGATGGCCGCGCGCTGGGCTGGATTGGACAACTGCTTGCGCAAGTCCGCAAGGTGCTGGCTTGCATCCGCATCTTCCGCGGCGCTCCTCTGCTGGAATGCCGCGATGGCCGCATGCCGCTTTTCCGGGTCGGCAATGTAGCGCGCGCTGCCCGGCGCGCCGAACTCGGCCAAGCGCTGAGCTGTAGTGCTGCGCGTGAAACATGTAACTCCGGCTGCGGCGAGCTGCGCTTTCGCGCTGGGATCGGCGCATTTGCCGGGAAGGACCTGGTAGGTAATCAGATGATGAATGATCAGGCCTTGATCAACCTCAGTCACGTCGGAGGCATTCGCCTGCACCTGCACATGCTGCGAAAGGGCCTGCAGCCGAACCGCCAGATTCGGCAGCGCCTTGGGGTTGTTCAGCATCGGCGTGAAGTCCAGTTGCGAATCGCCCAACGACACACGCGGATTTGAGCGAAGGCTCTGGAGCTGGAATTGCCGCACCACATGAAGCCGCTGCATGGTCTGCGCGTGATTGCCGCCGCCGAGGATGACTGAGTTTGCGACGGGCCGCGGGTCGACAGCGCGCGGTTGCTCTGGCCTGATTTGCGCTAAAGCAGGGCCGGAAAGTGAAAGTGCGATGAACAGAAGCGCAATAGACGTGGTCCAACGGGCCTTGGGAAGGGGGAAGGTCATTGGCTGCCTCCATGACATTCCCTGGCAGTGAGGCCGGGAAGATATGCCAGGGTGCAACGGAAGTTAAACTTCGACTCTGCGAGTGTCAATGGAGAAGTGCGGCCGAGTTCTCACTTTGGTACATGTCAGTTCTCTGCTCCTTTCGGGTTAAAGACGGCCGCCGGTCGTTCTCCGACTGGGTTATGTGAATTTCAATTCCGAAGTTGCGCCGGCCTCGGCACGCTATTGGGGCGATGCTTTTCGCCGCCAACGGTAGCGCGAGGCCCATGCCTTCAGAGCGGGCTTTGCTGCTATACTTCGCACCCATGAAGGCCAGTGCGACCCCCCTCGAACCGATCCACAGCGCAACTCCGCTAACCACCAACAAGCACTTGATTCGCTGGGTCGAGAAGATGGCGGATCTGTGCCGGCCCGATGCGATTCACTGGGTCGACGGTTCAAAGGCTGAGTATGATGCGCTGTGCGATTTGCTCATTGAAAAGGGAACTTTTGTAAGGCTCGACAAGAAGAAGTGGCCGGGCTGCTTTTATGCGCGCTCGGTTCCGAGCGATGTGGCTCGCGTCGAGGATCGCACCTTCATCTGCTCCTTTTCGCGGACGGCAGCGGGGCCGACCAACAACTGGGAAGATCCATACGTGATGCGGCGGCGGCTGAAGCAGCTGTTTCGCGGATCGATGCAGGGACGGACGATGTATGTGCTGCCCTTCAGCATGGGGCCGGTGGGATCGCCGCTGTCGGGGATCGGCGTGCAACTGACCGATTCGCCCTATGTGGTGGCCAACATGCGCATCATGGCACGCATCGGTGCGCCGGTGTTTGCGGAGATCGACAAGGATGAGAAGCGCGTGGTGCCCTGCATGCATTCTGTGGGGATGCCGCTGAAGCCGGGCGAACAGGACGTGCCCTGGCCCTGCAACGAGACCAAGTACATTGTGCATTTTCCTGAGAGCCGCGAGATCTGGTCGTATGGATCGGGATATGGCGGCAACGCGCTGCTGAGCAAGAAGTGCTTTGCGCTGCGCATTGCGAGCAACATCGCGCGCGACGAAGGCTGGATGGCCGAGCACATGCTGATCGTCGGAGTGGAGAGCCCGGAAGGCGAGAAGACCTATGTGGCCGCAGCCTTTCCGTCGGCGTGCGGCAAAACGAATTTTGCGATGTTGATTCCGCCCAAGTCGATGGACGGCTGGAAAGTGTGGACGGTGGGCGATGACATTGCGTGGATTCGCCCGGATGCGAGGGGACGGCTGCGCGCAATCAATCCTGAGGCCGGTTTTTTTGGCGTGGCGCCGGGCACGAGCGAAAAGACGAATCCCATGGCTATGGCGACGTTGAGGAAGAACTCCATCTTCACCAACGTCGCGCTCACGCCGGACGGGGGCGTGTGGTGGGAAGGCATGACGGACAAGCCACCGGCGGAGTGCCTTGACTGGCGCGGCGAACGGTGGACGCCGGAGATCGGCAAGGAGACGGGACGGACTGCGGCGCATCCTAACGGGCGCTTTACAGCGCCTGCATCGCAATGCCCGTGCATCGATCCCGACTGGGAGTCACCGGAGGGCGTGCCCATCAGCGCCATCATTTTTGGCGGGCGGCGCTCGACGACGTTGCCACTGGTGTATCAGTCGTTCAACTGGTCGAGTGGAGTGTATGCGGGCGCGACCATGGGCTCAGAAACAACGGCGGCGGCGACGGGCGCTGTGGGCCAGGTGCGGCGCGACCCTATGGCGATGCTTCCCTTTTGCGGCTACCACATGGGCGACTATTTTCGGCACTGGATCAGGATGCAGCGCGACCTGTCGGTGACGCCGCGCATTTTTCACGTGAACTGGTTTCGCAAAGATGCGGAGGGGAAGTTTTTGTGGCCGGGATTCAGCGAAAACATGCGGGTGCTGCGCTGGGTTGTGGATCGCGTGCACGGCAAGACGCAAGGGCGCGAGACGCCGATCGGCTGGGTTCCCCGCTACGAGGACATCGATTGGACCGGGCTCGATTTCAAGCGCGAGAGCTTTGACGCGCTGATGTCGGTCGATCACAAGGCGTGGCGCAAGGAAGTGATTGCGCACGAAGAGCTCTTCATCGAGTTGCACGATCACCTGCCCCCGGAGATGATCTACGAGCGGGAGCTGCTGATTTGCAGGCTCTGAGCGAGAGAAAAGCCGCGCTGAATCGAAAGAACTTCTGCATCGAGACAGTTTTTCATTTATATTAGAGAGTTCAGTAGAACCCCCTTGCAGTGAGGCCCTCAACCCAGGGCCTCTTCATTGATCGGCCTTGGCGAAATGCAGTGGAATCGCTGGGGTAGATGTGTATCCCAGATCGCAGAGCGGCACAACGCACTGAACTTTATCTCAAGAAGGTTGCCATGCAAACATCGGATCGCCGTCGACGTGTCCCTGAGCCCCAAGGGCTCTACCATCCTCGCAACGAGCACGATGCCTGCGGTATGGGGCTTGTAGCCAGCATTCGCGGAGAGAAAAGTCACGACATTATCCGCAAAGGCCTGGAGGTGCTGATCAACCTGACGCACCGCGGGGCGGCGGGTTGCGATCCTGAGACGGGCGATGGCGCGGGCATCCTGATTCAGATTCCTCATGTGTTTTTTGCTCGCGAGTGCGGCGAGCTGGGCATGCACTTGCCCGAGGCGGGCGAGTATGGCGTGGCCATGTGCTTCTTGCCCGTAGACAAGCACAGCCGCCTGCAGTGCGAGGGCGTTTTTGAACGCATCGCACAGGCCGAGGGGCTCAAAGTTTTTGGCTGGCGCGACACGCCGCTGAACGGCGATGCGATTGGACGAGAAGCACGCGCATCGCAGCCTTACATCGAGCAGTTGTTTGTAGGACGACCCAAAGATATCGACGAGGAGACCTTTGAGCGGCTGCTCTACCGCGTGCGCCGCAAGACGGAGAATGAGATTGCCGCCTCAGACATTGAGGGCAAAGACGACTTTTACGTGCCGTCGTTTTCGTGTCGCACCATCATCTATAAGGGGCTGATGCTGGCTCCGCAGATTGAAAAGTTTTATTTTGAGCTGGCCAATCCACTGGTCACAAGCGCGTTGGCCCTGGTGCACCAGCGTTTCTCGACAAATACTTTTCCGAGCTGGAAGCTGGCGCACCCTTATCGCTACGTGGCGCACAATGGCGAGATCAACACGATTCGCGGAAACGTGAGCTGGATGAATGCGCGGCAATCGGTGCTGGGAAGCCCGGCGCATGGCGACAAGATCGACGATTTGTTTCCGGTGATCATGCCGGATGGCAGCGATTCGGCGTCACTCGACAATGCTGTGGAGTTTCTCTACCAGTCGGGCCGCTCCCTGCCCCACGTGATGGCGATGCTGATCCCAGAGGCGTGGTCTGGTAACCCGGACATGAGCGAAGACAAGCGCGCCTTCTACGAGTACCACGCCTCGCTGATGGAGCCATGGGACGGGCCGGCGGCGATTGCTTTCACCGATGGGCGCGTGATTGGCGCGACTCTTGATCGCAACGGACTGCGGCCGGGCCGCTACATCGTGACCAAAGACGACCTCGTAGTGCTGGCCTCTGAAGCGGGCGTACTGGAAGTGCCGGCAGAAGACGTGCGCAAGAAAGGGCGACTGCAGCCGGGGCGCATGTTCCTTGTCGACACCGTGGAGAAGCGAATCATTTCGGACGCGGAGATCAAAGAGAAGCTGGCTGCGCGTCAGCCTTACAGGGCATGGCTGCAGGAACAGCAGGTGACGATGGAGCAGTTGCCTGAACCATCGCGCACCATTGCATCGAATCCCGAAACGCTGTTGAGGCGGCAACGCGCCTTCGGCTACAGCGAAGAGGACATGCGCATCCTGCTGGGACCGACGGGCGCAAAGGGCGAGGAACCGATCGGCTCAATGGGCACCGATGTGCCCCTGGCCTGTCTGTCGGATCGTCCGCAGCCGCTCTTCAATTACTTCAAGCAGTTATTCGCGCAGGTGACTAATCCTCCGATCGATCCGATCCGCGAAGAGCTGGTGATGTCGCTGATCAGCTACATCGGCACGGAGCGCAACATTCTGGATGAGGCTCCGGAGAATTGCCACACGCTCAAACTGCCGCATCCGCTGCTGACCAATCGCGATCTTGAAAAGTTGCGCCGCGTTTCGTCGGGCGACCTGTTGGCGACGACGCTGCCTGCGCTGTTTCGCGCAGAGGATGGCGAAGTGGGGTTGCGCCATTCGCTTGAGGACCTGAGCAATCGCGCCGCGTTCGCGGTGGCATCGGGCTATACGCTGCTGATCATCTCGGATCGCGGAGTCGATCCGACATATGCACCAATACCCAGCCTGCTGGCGATGGCGGCCGTGCATAACCGGCTGGTGCGCGAAAAGACGCGCACCCAGGTCGCGCTGATTATTGAGAGCGGCGAGCCGCGCGAGGTGATGCACTTTGCGCTGTTGATCGGCTACGGCGCGAGCGCGATCAATCCATATCTGGCGATTGAATCACTGCACGATTTGAAGCGGCGCGGGCTGCTGCCGCATAACATCACCGGGAATCACGCCGAGAAGAACTTCATCAAGGCGATTAACAAGGGACTCCTCAAGACGTTTTCGAAGATGGGCATCAGCACGCTGCAAAGTTATCGCGGCGCGCAGGTGTTTGAGGCAGTGGGTCTCAATCAGTCGCTGGTGAATGCATATTTTGCGGGCACAGCCTCGCGCATCGAGGGTGTTGGGCTCGACGTGCTGGCGCGCGAAGCGCAGATGAAGCACACGCATGCCTTCCAGCCGCTTACGGATTCAGAGACGGAGCTGGTGGTCGGCGGGCATTATCAATTTCGCGAGGGCGGCGAATATCACCTTCTCAATCCGCAAACGATCAGCAAACTGCAGCACTCGGTGCGGCAAAACAATCCGGCCACGTTTCAGGAGTACACGGATTTAATCGACAATGAGAACGCGACTCTGTGCACGCTGCGGGGCCTGCTGAAGCTGAAGTATGCCGAAGAGGCGATTCCGCTGGAGGAAGTGGAGCCGGCGAAGGAGATCGTCAAGCGGTTCACCACCGGGGCGATGAGCTTTGGGTCAATCAGCAAAGAAGCACACGAAACGCTGGCGATCGCAATGAACCGCCTGGGCGGGATGTCGAACACCGGCGAGGGCGGCGAAGACGAAGAGCGCTTTAAGCGGGACGCGAACGGCGACCTGCGCCGCAGCGCAGTGAAGCAGGTGGCCAGCGGCCGGTTTGGCGTGACCACCAATTACCTTGTCAACGCCGACGAGTTGCAGATCAAGATGGCCCAGGGCGCGAAGCCCGGTGAGGGCGGTCAGTTGCCGGGACACAAGGTGGACGAGGTGATCGCGAAGACGCGGCACTCGATTGCCGGTGTGGGGCTGATTTCGCCTCCGCCACATCACGACATTTATTCCATCGAAGACCTTGCTCAACTGATCTTTGACTTGAAGAATGTCAATCCGCAGGCGCGCATCGCGGTGAAGCTGGTGTCAGAGGTCGGCGTGGGCACGGTGGCTGCGGGCGTGGCGAAGGCGCACGCCGATGTGGTGCTGATCTCGGGCGACAGCGGCGGCACCGGCGCCTCGCCGCTCAGCTCGATTAAGCATGCAGGACTGCCCTGGGAGTTAGGTCTGGCGGAGACCCAGCAAGTGCTGCTGCTTAACGATCTGCGTGGGCGCATCAAGGTGCAAACCGACGGCAAACTGCAAACAGGGCGCGATGTGGTGATCGCGGCGCTGCTGGGAGCCGAGGAATTCGGCTTCGCGACAACTCCTCTTATTACAATGGGTTGTATCATGATGCGAAAGTGCCACCTGAACACTTGCTCGGTGGGGATTGCGACCCAGGACCCGGTTTTGCGGGCACGCTTTCAGGGCCAGCCCGAGCATGTGGTCAACTTCTTTTTCTTCCTCGCCGAACAGATCCGGCAACACATGGCCAAGCTCGGCTTCCGCACGGTGGACGAGATGGTCGGCCGTGTCGACAGGATTGACGCATCGGTTGCCGATGCACATTGGAAGGCGAAAGGCATCGATCTCTCCGAGATCCTCTATGTGCCGACGGTGCCCTCGCGGGTCGCACGGCGCAGGGTGCAGGCGCAGGATCATGGACTCGACGCCGTGTTGGATCACGCGCTGATCGCGAAGGCGCAACCGGCACTGGAATCGAAGACACCGGTGACAGGGCGCTTTGCCATTCGCAACGTGCATCGCACGGTAGGCGGCATGCTGGGCGGCGAGATTGCGAAGCGTTACGGCTCGGCGGGATTGCCGGACGGAACGATCCACTTCAAATTCTCAGGGTCTGCCGGCCAGAGCTTTGGCGCGTTTGTGCCGTCGGGAGTGACGCTTGAACTCGAAGGCGACACCAACGACTACCTTGGCAAGGGACTCTCGGGCGGACGCATCATCGCGTATCCGCCGAAGACGTCGAGTTTCTTGCCGGAAGACAGCATCCTTGTTGGCAACGTGGTGCTCTATGGGGCTACGAGCGGCGAAGTCTTCTTGAATGGCATTGCCGGCGAACGATTCGCAGTGCGCAACTCGGGCGCGACGGCGGTGGTAGAAGGCGTGGGCGATCACGGCTGCGAATACATGACGAATGGGCGTGTGGTGGTGATCGGGACAACGGGCCGCAACTTTGCCGCAGGCATGAGCGGCGGCGTTGCATATGTCTACGACGACCAGGGCGACTTCACTGCGCGCCGCTGCAATAAGGCGAGCGTCGATCTGGAACCGCTAGTGTCGGACGAAGATGTGGCGGAAGTGCGGGGCCTGCTGGAACGGCATCGCGATCTGACCGGAAGCCCGCGCGCGGCGTGGATTCTGGAGCACTGGGCAGAGGCGCAGGGGCGGTTTATCAAAGTGTTTCCACACGAATACAAGCGCGTACTGGGCGTTCCGCGAGCCGAGTCAGTCTATGGTTCTCCTACCGCATCGTCGTCTCTGGTAACGGCAACCGCAGAGGTGCAGCATGGGTAAAGTCACTGGATTCCTCGAAATCGAACGCGAACAGCCGACGCGGCGCAAAGCAGAAGAGCGCATTCACGATTGGTTCGAGATTTACGAGCCATTCCCCGAGGAGAAACAGCAGGAGCAGGGCGCGCGTTGCATGGACTGCGGAGTTCCCTTCTGCCATACGGGCTGCCCGGTCAACAATCTCATTCCCGATTGGAACGACCTGGTTTACAACGGGCGCTGGGAAAACGCGATCCGACGCTTGCATGCGACCAACAATTTTCCCGAGTTCACCGGGCGCATTTGTCCGGCGCCGTGCGAAGCGTCGTGCGTGCTGGGGATCAACGCACCGCCCGTGTCAATCAAGCTGATCGAGCGCAGCATTGTGGAGCGCGGTTGGGACGAGGGATGGATTCGCCCTGAGCCGCCCGAGCATAACACCGGCAAGCGGGTGGCGGTGGTGGGCAGCGGACCGGCGGGACTGGCTGCCGCTCAGCAATTGAGGCGTGCGGGCCACTCGGTGAGTGTCTACGAAAAGAACGACCGCATCGGCGGACTGCTGCGTTACGGAATTCCCAATTTCAAGCTGGAGAAGCATGTCGTCGATCGGCGCGTGCAGCAGATGAAGGCCGAAGGGATCACCTTTCTGACCAACGCGCACGTCGGCGTAAATGTGCCTGTGGATGCGTTGACCGGCCACTACGACGCGATCTTGCTGTGCGGCGGGGCGGAACAGCCGCGCGATCTCAAGATTCCGGGACGCGAACTCAAAGGCGTCCATTATGCGATGGAGTTTTTGCCGCAACAGAATCGCCGCAACGAGGGGGACTGGATCGATCCTAAGAGCGCCATCAGTGCAGAGGGCAAGCGCGTACTCATCATCGGCGGAGGCGATACTGGCGCAGACTGCCTCGGCACCAGCCATCGCCAAGGCGCGAAGAGCGTCCACCAGTTTGAGATCATGCCCAAGCCACCCGATACGCGCGCGGCTTCGACGCCGTGGCCGCTTTGGCCGCTGCAACTGCGCACGGAAAGTGCGCACGAAGAGGGCGGCATCCGGGATTGGAGCATCAACAGTGTTCGCTTTACCGGCGATGAAAACGGGAACGTAAAACAGTTGCACGCGCTGCGAGTGGGGCCGCCGCCGAAGTTTGAAGCGATTGCGGATTCGGAGTTCACGCTGGACGTGGATCTGGTGCTGCTGGCGATGGGCTTTTTGGGACCGGTGCGCAACGGAATGATCGAGCAGATGGGTCTGGCGCTCGATGCGCGCGGCAATGTGGCTACCACCGATTACGCATCTTCAGTGGACGGCATTTTTGCAGCAGGCGACATGCGGCGCGGACAGTCGCTGGTGGTGTGGGCCATCGCCGAGGGCCGCAAGGCGGCAGCCGCCGTTGATCGCTACCTCGCGCAAAAGGAAACGACGCAACAGCCGCTGCGTGCGCGGGCATAAGGGACTGATCGGCCGGGGGATCTTTTTCGCGAGAGCCCTTCGACTTCCCTAGTGCGGTCGATCGCATCCTGGATTTAGCTGCAGAGTGATTGGTAGCCGGAGGGAGACTTGAACGCCCTACGACCGGTTAGGTCTGCGGGCTCTAAGCCCGGCCTATATGGCTCTGCAGTACCGGGCTCCTTTCCTGGCGATCGAAGCACATCCGTTCTTCCACGGGAAGGTTCGAACCATGACGAAAGTATAGGTTGGACAAGACCGGCAGGGCGGTACATCCTGACATTCATTCAATCAAGTTTGACAAACTTTTGGGCGTCCTATTACTGGAGCGAGTTTAGCGCTCAAGTTTTCTCACCTTGTCCGTTCGTTTGGCGGGCCATGACTACGCTCTCAACAACTTATTCAAAGTGATCGGAAATGCGCGCAGTCGTTCACTAGCTGGGGCCGACAAGCCCGGAAGGGTTTTTTGAAGCAAAAGTCCGAGAAGCCGATTTAACGGTCCTGATCTTTCCAGACGAGAACGTCTTGTTCCGAGTTCTTATTCAAGTAGTCGCTTCCGAGTTCCGAGGGCTACGCTGTTTCCCCAAGGAACGATTCGAGAGAATCGAAGCGCGAGTGCGCGTCTGCGGGGCCCTAAATTAGAAACTACCGGCGCGTCTACATCGTTGACAGAACGATGATAAAAGGGAAAGAATCCGCACTGTCGAAGCGAAACAATTGCCGGCCCGCCCGCCAAGCAATTGAACTCAAGAAAACCCAGATCGAATAATTGAGCAGGAGGCCGAGTGGTGAAGCGAGATGAAATCGTTGCCGCGGTGATTGCGGGATGCGGCGCGACTCTGCTGATTGCGGCTGGATCGCTGCGGCAGGGCGGGGAGCGACTGGTGCTGGCTGCTGCAGTGGGGCCATCTTCGATCACAATCGATTATCCCCAGAATGGCTCCATCTTTCCGCCCGAGATCACGCCGCCCACATTCATCTGGCGCGACGCCGATCAGAAGACGAATCGCTGGAGGATCGAAGTCCGGTTCCATGACGGGTCAGTTCCCGTGCGAGTGGAAACGCCTGGCCCACCGATGACCATCGGGGAGATCGATCAGCGGTGCATCTCCGTCCGTAACGAGTTGCCCACGCTAACGCCGAAGCAGGCGGCGGCTCATACGTGGGTTCCCGACCAGAAAACATGGGAACGCATCAAGCAGCACTCCGTCGATGGCGAGGCGCAGGTGACGATCACTGGATTCAATCAAAGCGACAAGCGGCTTTCACGATCTGAAGGGCAGGTCGCGATCTCGACATCGAATGATCCGGTGGGCGCTCCGATCTTTTATCGCGACGTGCCGCTCATGCCCTCTGAGACGGAGAAGGGCGTAATCAAGCCGCTGGCTCCGACGGCGATTCCACTGATCGAGTGGAGACTGCGCTCAATCGATCAACCTGAGAGCCGGATTGTGCTGCAGGGAATGCATACCTGTGCGAACTGTCACTCTTTCTCGGCGGACGGAAAGACTTTGGGTATCGACATGGACGGGCCGCAGAATGACAAAGGCTTGTACGCAGTGGTGTCTCTCAAGCCGCAGACAGTGATCCGCAGCCAGGACATGATTTCGTGGAACCCGACCGGGGACCGGCAATATGCATTCAATCGTGTCGGGTTTATGTCGCAAGTTTCACCGAACGGGCGGTATGTGCTCACGATGTTGACAAGCGCAGAGCGTCCGCTGGAGAACAACTATTACGTCGCGAATTTCCTGGACTACAAATTTCTCCAGGTCTTCTATCCGACGCGTGGGGTTCTATATTGGTATGACCGCACGACCGGGGAGCGGCACCCCCTGCCGGGCGCAGACGATCCGAACTATGTGCAGGCCAATGGAGTGTGGAGCCCCGACGGCAGATACATTGTGTTCATCCGGGCGAAGGCTCAGGAGCCGTATCCATCAGGCAAAGCGATTGCAACACATTCGAACGATCCGAATGAGATTCAGATTCGCTACGATATCTACCGCGTGCCGTTCAACGACGGCAAGGGCGGCAAGGCCGAGCCGATCACCGGCGCATCCAACAATGGGATGAGCAATTCGTTTCCGAAGGTATCGCCCGACGGGAAGTGGATTGTATTTGTAGAGGCGCAGAACGCTCTTCTGATGCGGCCCGACGGGCAGCTATACATCGTGCCGGCGGAGGGAGGCACGGCGCGCCGCATGCGAGCAAATATGTATCCCATGAACTCGTGGCACAGCTGGTCACCGAACGGGCGATGGCTGGTTTTTTCGTCAAAGAGCCGCGGACCGTATACACGGATGTATCTGACCCATGTGGATGCAGACGGAAACGACAGTCCTCCGATTTACATCGACAATCCGACGGCGGCCAATCGGGCGGTAAACCTGCCGGAGTTTGTGAACATTCCTTCGGAGGGGCTCGTCAAGATCAATACGCCGGCAGTGGATATATATGCCGCGTTTGACCACGCGGTGGAGTTGGCCGAGAAGGGGCAGGAGGGCAAAGCGATCGCGGAATGGATGAGGCTCGAGAATGAGAATCCCGACAACGCGCGAATCGCAAACAACCTGGGTGTGGCGCTAACTCGATCGGGAAAGTACAGCGACGCAATTCCGCAATTCGAGAAAGCTCTCGAATTAAATCCACAGTACAACCTTGTGCACGTGAACCTGGGCCATGCGCTGGCGGATGCGGGACAGACCGATACAGCTGTGATCGAATTTGAGAAGGCGCTCGAGTACTATTTCGATTCAGCGGATTTGCGCAACAGCTTGGGAAGCGCGCTTGAAAAGCAGGGACGACTTGATGCGGCGATCGAGCAATTGACCGCGGCTGTTGAGCTTGATCCGAAACTGGCGGATGCGCACAACAACCTAGGGTTGGCATTTTTGTCGAGCGGACAAAGCGACCGGATGGCGAAAGCGGAGAAGGAATTTCAAACTGCGATCACACTAAGGCCGAAATTCGCGGATGCCGAGAATAATCTGGGAACTCTCTATGGACAAGAGGGGAACGACGCTGCCGCAGAGGGGATGTTCCGCGCCGCCGTCAAGGACAATCCGGCGTTTCCCAGAGCGTTCGTGAATCTGGCCGCGACGCTGGCCAGCGAGTCGCATTTCGCAGAAGCAAAGGAAGCGTTGAAGCAAGCGCTTCGTCTCGATCCGAGAACAAAGAGGCTCTGCAGATTCAGGCAATGCTTAGAGATCAGGGCAGCGATTAAGGTTGAATCAAGTTCCGGCAGAGAAGGGTCGGCTCTTGATGATTCCGGCGCCTTCGCGAACGGTCACGAGCTGGTTGGCCGCCACCGAGACGAAATGCTCCACGCCGCCGGATGGCCAGTGAATCTCGATGCTCGCAGACTTTTCAGCGCCCAGTCCAAAGTGGAGTCGCGGATCGTTTGCAGAGAGGTAGCTGGTCTGGCTCATCACCTGCTGGGTCTGCACGCGGCCATCGTAGCGTACGAGAACGCGCGCACCAATCGCGCTGCGGTTACTTTTCGTTCCTTCTAAACGAATCTTGATCCAGTTGTTTCCACAGGGAGCGTCATTGCGGAGAAGGGACGGCGGTTCATTCTGATTCATGACGAGAATGTCGATGTCGCCATCGTTGTCGAAGTCGCCGAAGGCACAACCACGGCTGCAATGATGGGCGGCGAATGCGGGACCGGCTTCGTCACCGATTTCAACAAATTTTCCGTTACGGAGATTTCGGAAGAGGATAGGTTGACTGCGCGCGGGGAAGCGTTCGAAGACGCGCTCAAGCTCTGGGTATACATTGCCGGTGACATAGAAGATGTCGGGCCAACCATCGTTGTCAAGATCGAGAATGCAGTTGCCCCAACTGACGAATCGGCGCTCGGCACCGATGCCGGATTCGACTGTCAAATCGTCGAATTCACCTTTGCCTGATGCGTGGTAGAGGCCGTTGGACTGCTGCTGATAGTGAGTCTTAAAGATGTCGATGTGCCCATCGAGATCGTAATCTCCGGGAGCGACGCCCATACCGGCCATTTCCTGGCCGTTGCTACTGACGGCGAGGCCGCGGAGCAGCGCCTCTTCGCGGAAGGTTCCGTCGTGGTTGTTTATGAAGAGCAGGCTAGGCGTAGAGTCGGCGGCCACAAAGATATCGGGCCAGCCGTCTTCGTCGACGTCGAGTGTGACAGCTGTAAGACCGTAGGAAGTCCGGATCGCTTCGATACCAGAACTCTTGGAAACGTCGGTGTATGTGCCGTCGCCATTGTTTCGATAGAGCGAATGCGTGGGAATCGGCAAGCCTCGCGGGCCGCAATAGACAGCGACGCCCTGGTACTGGCAGGTGGCAACCTCGATGCTCGGTTTGGGCGCAGTGGTTATGTCGAACTCCACATAATTGGCGACGAAAAGATCGAGATGGCCATCTCGGTTGTAATCGAGAAAAGTGCATCCTGTACCAAAGCGATTTCCGGGATGGAGGAGGCCAGACGGCGCAGTGACGTCGGTGAATGTGCCGTCTCCGTTGTTGCGATAGAGACGGTTGTGGCCGTAGTAGGTGAGGAAAAGATCTTCGAAACCATCATTGTTGTAGTCGCCCACGCAAACGCCATTGGCCCAGCCGGGATCGTTCAATCCGGACTTTGCCGTGACATCAGTGAATGTCCCGTCGCGATTGTTGTGGTAGAGGTGATTGCCGGAGCCGGGTGGACTACCCGCAAGAGTGCGGCCACCAAGGAGAAAGATGTCCATCCAGCCATCGTTGTCGTAGTCGAAGAAGGCGCAGCCGCCGCCCATCGATTCGACGATGTAGGTGACCTCACCGGGTGTGCCGTAAACGATGGGTTGTGACAGTCGGGACTGTGTTGCGATGTCAGTAAACTTGGAGAATGCGGGCAGAGATGCAGCCGAAGCCTGAGCAGCACGCGCGAGGCGGGGCGCAAGGGCCGGAACAGCGGCGAGCGCGCCGACTTGCAGCAGGCGGCGACGAGACCAATAGGGGCGACTATGGCTGGGCATTCATCTTCTCATGTGTATTTACGCTACTCAGGTTTCGGAATGGAAGGCCTGCCACTGATCGCAGAGCTAGTGGCGGGATTCTTGCTGCTTTTCGCAACAGGGAGCATTTGATTGAGCCGCAGGGCATCAGCGTCGTGCGGATCGATGCGGAGAGCGCTATCCACGGCGGCACGTGCCTCATCGAAGCGAGACTCACTGGCTAAGGTTGCCGCAAGGTTGACCCAAGCATTGAGAAAGCGCGGATTGACGGCGACCGCTTTGCGAAAAAACACTTCAGCCTCCTGATCGCGGTTTTGCTGGCCGAGCAGTGCACCGAGATTGTTGAAGGCTTGAGCATAGCTTGGGGCCACGGCAATCGCTTTGCGGAAATGCTCTTCGGCCGCGGTCAATCCCCCAGCGCGCTCGATCACCATTCCCAGCTGATTCTCCGCTTCGGCAAAGGCGGCCTTGAGCCGCAACGCCTTTTCGAGGGCCGCGCGCTCGGCGTCGGCATCGCCTACGCGTTCCAGTGCCAAAGCTAGGTTGTATTGGAGGACAGCATCCTGGGGCAAAGCGTCAATTGCCTCGCGATAGAGCGATACTGCCTCGCCGGCATTTCCGCTGTCGAGAGCTTGCGCTGCCTGCCCTGCTTTAGTCTGCCCCAAGGCCAGATTTGTGGTTGCCTGCTGGCATTGTGCAAAGAGTTTGAGCTGCGCTTGAGCATCGGCCGACTTGCCAAGCGCGCGTAAAACCTGTGCCAGCTGGAAATGGGCCTCCGCTTTTGAAGAATCGAGATCCGCAGCCTTCTCTAGCTGTTCACGGGCCAAGTCGTATTGCTGGAGACGAGCGTATGCCTTACCGAGGTTGAATCGGACATCATAATGATCTGGGTTGAGCGCCGCGGCGGCGCGGAGATGTTCAACGGCAGAGGCATATTGTCCCAAGTCGTTTTCAACAACACCGGCCAGATAGAGTGCGTCGAAGTCTTTGGGATGCTCGGCGAGGAATCTCTTGGCAATCGGTTCGGCTTCCGCGTCATCATCCTGCAAAATGAGAAGCCGGAGATAGAGCAGGTGCAATGCATCGTCGCCGGGATGAGCCTTGAATGTTTCGCGAACGAGATTTGTAGCATCTTGATATCGATGCGATTGAACATAGACCGTAGCAAGAGCGGCACTGATGCGTGCATCCCCTGGTGTCCTGGTGAGGGCCGCACTGAGAATCTTTGCAGCCTTTTCGAATTCGCCAGCCTGCGAGTAGGCGAGGGCAAGATCAAGTGTAAGAAACTGATCAGGCGGGGCGGATGATAACAATTCAATTGCAGCGCCGAACTGTCCGTCAGAGATGCGAGCTTTGGCCAACCAGTCGAGTGCGGTCGTGGAGTCAGGATCGATTACGAGGGCCTTTTCCCAGGCAGCTTCCGCTTCTGCCGATCGGCCTAGTTGATGGAGAGCGACTCCCAGAGCAAGTTGGGCTCGCGGGTTGGTAGGGTCCAATTCCGCAGCGCGACGCAGCTCCGAGATTGAAGCCTCGATTCGGCCGGAAGAATACAAAGACAGGCCGAGGAGATAGTGTGTTTGAGCCGAGGCAGGATCAAGCCGGAGCGAAGCCTGAAACGCGGCAACCGCGCAAGAGAAATTCTGATGCTCACCGAACCACCCTGCCAAAGCCGCCCAAGCGCCGGGAGTCGGGTGCGATCGAACCTCTGATTCGAGTTCTTGCGGACCCTGGCACGGGGCCGCAGCAGCGAGTGCCGCGTGCATCGGGGCAAGCGAGGAGAGAAAAGCGATGATGATTTCAAGGCGCATCATAATGAAGGACGAGCTTGATCAATTTACTGGCTGGTTGCATTGAGTTGGATATCGCTATCATCGTGCCGAAAGGCAGCCGCACCCGTCAGAGGTACCTCATCGAGCAGACTCGATGTTACCAATTTGATGTCGAATGCGTTGAGCTGATTTTGAGCCAACGGACGAAAATAGCCGTGACGATCGAGCTATGCTTCCGATCATGACGCCTTGAGAACCGAAAGGGAGAGGGAGGCGCAACTCACCTGGGCGCCGAATCTCTCGACGACGAAACCTGAATCGGGGCTCGATTTCGAGGATTCAGTTATCGATACCAGTTTTGGCTGGTCGTCAACGAATCGCATTTTTGCGGTGCTGCGTCATTGAACCGCTGCCGGTGGATCTGGGTCGATGCGGGAAGAAATGACTCAAAATCCAAAAATTCCTGCCTTTCACCCGTGACAGATATGTGTCTTCCGCCACTTCGAAGACAGGAACGGGCGAGCCGCTGGAAAAACGATTAATTAAAGGTTTGTTTATGGTTTCGATACCAACCATGGCGCAGGATGTGAACCTCGATCATGGTAGCTATTAAAAAATACTCTTGACAAAGGTATTTACGAAGCAGTATTTCTTTTTCGTTCGTTGATAACGCTACCAAATGGGATCGTTATCATAGGCAGACGATCGGATTTTTCCCAAGCTCACCGCGCGCTGCTAATTACATTCCATCGGCAATTCAGGAGGCAACATGCGACTTTCTCACGGGTTCTATTGCCTGATCATCCTCGCTTTCCTGGGAGTTTTCGCGTACGCGCAAACTCCCACCGGAATCATCCAGGGTACAGTGACAGACAAGACAGGCGCGGCGGTTCAAGGTGCAACCATCACGATCACAAAGACTGCCACCAGCGAAGAACGGACCACGAAAAGCGACTCCTCAGGTCGCTATAACATCCCCTTTGTGGAACCGGGCACCTACAGCGTCAGCGTTTCGGCGCCAGGTTTTCGCGCCGGTAAACAGGAAAATGTCCTTGTCCAGGTGACCGAGACACGTGCAGTCAACTTTGTTCTCGAGGTTGGGACTGTCACTCAATCCGTTGAGGTGAGCGCAACGACTCAGGCCCTGGATGTCGACACATCCAGCCTCGGGCAGACTATTCAAAGCCAGACTCTGCTTGAACTGCCTGACAACGGGCGCAATCCTTTCGACTTTGCCGTGCTGGTGCCAGGCGTGACGGTCAGCAACAGCTCGACAGGAAATGCCTCGACGCCACACATTGGCGGCAGCCGCAACGGCAACAACGAGCAGCAGATTGACGGCATGACGAACATTTTGCCGGAGAACAACGTCGGCAACAACGAGTCGGCTTATCAGCCTATTGAGGATTCGATTCAGGAAGAAAATGTACAGACCAGCGTTTTGCCGGCAGAGAATGGCCGGTTTTCAGGCGGCGTGATCAGCCTGGTCACAAAGAGCGGAACTAATCAATTTCATGGGAGCTTCTTTGAGTTCATCCAGAATGGAGTGTTGGATGCCATTCCGTTCGGCGCTCCTGGCGTAAAGAACAATGGCAGCAAGCCCGACCAGCACCAGTACCAGACCGGTGGCACAATCGGGGGACCGATTCTTCATGACCGCGCTTTCTTCTTCTTCGCTTTTGAGGATTCGCGCGCGTCCGCTGGACAGACGAGCACGTATTCTGTGCCCAATCCAGCCTGGTATGGAGGTGACTTCACCAGTATTTTTGGATCAACGACGCCGGTGCTTTTCGATCCCGACACCGTGGCTAAGAATGGCAGTGGAGTATATGAACGCCAGCCTCTTCAGTTCAACGGGGAATATAACGTAATCGATCCTGCGCGTATTTCGCCGGTTGCCGCCGCGGCTTTGCCGTATTTTCCCAAGCCCAATGTGGCAGGCGCAGGAACATACAACAACTATCAGCAGACAGGCTCAGTTCCGACCGACTATTGGCATTTCGATTCGCGCGTCGATGTGGACGTTACGAAGCGGTGGCACTCCTTCCTGCGCTATTCGGAGCTGAACCAAACAGGTTCGACTCTGAACGACTACAACGATGCCGCTTCGCCGGGTAACTACGGCGGCACATACCACACACCGGATTTCAGTGGTTCGTTCAACAACACGGTGACGTTTACGCCGACGCTGCTTGGCGAATTCCGCTATGGCTTCTCGAAGCAAAACTACAATCGCGTGCCGGTCGGCGGCACCTTCGATCCGGGAAAACTCGGATTTGATGCGGGGTTCGTCCAACAGGCGTCACTGGAAGGAGAGATGTTCCCGCACTTCGGCTTTGGCGGCAATGGAGGATTCTCGGACCTGGGACCTCTGGGATACGAAGAGTACCAGGAAGATCCACTTGCACAAAGCATCAACGCGAGCCTCGTGAAGATTGTCGGCGCGCACAGCCTTAAATTTGGCGGTGAATTCCGGGCATTGCGTGAGAACTTCTACCAGTGGAGCTATCCATCGGGAACCTTTACCGCTGATGACAGCTGGACTCGCGAATTCCCGCAGACGGCCGACAGCACCGGCTTCTCGGTGGCTTCGCTACTGCTGGGACTGCCTTCGGGCGGCGATATCAGCGAGGATGAAAAAACGATTTCCACTAGCCAGTATTGGGCGTTTTATGGGCAGGACGACTGGAAAGTAACGCCCAAGCTAACGCTCAACCTCGGACTGCGGTATGACTTCGATACCCCGCATGAAGAGTTTAAGAACCAGCTGACATATTGGGACCCGACCGCTGCCTCTCCGCTGCAGAGTGCGGACATTACTGCCAACCTTTCGCCCGGCGAGGCCTGCCCTGCTTGCGGCAACTTGCTCGGCGCCATGACGATCGTGGGAACCCCGGGAGCGAAATACGGTAGACGCCAAGTGCCGTTTCCGAAGACTGACTTTGGGCCCCGGTTCGGATTGGCTTACAACCCGAGCCCCAAGATCGTGATTCGCGCGGGCGCGGGAATTGTGTTCCAAGCTTCCGCTTTCCAGGCTGCCGGGACCACCGGTTCGCCGGGCAATGAAGGATTCTCGACTCAGACGAATTTCAACCCGTCATTTACCAACCAGGATAATCTCCCGGTCGCGACGCTATACAGTCCCGACCCCGTGATTCTCATCGCGAATCCGAATGCCGGGATTCCATTCCCATCCTACTCAACTCCGCAAGGCCATCAGGCTGCATGCCTGGCTTCTGCTGCGTGCGTTGCAGGAATCGATGTTGGTAACCAGTTGCAAAATTCGTATTTTGACAACGACCGGACGCCCTATTCAATTCAGTGGAATGGGAATGTGCAGTTTGCCATGCCCTTCGACATCAAGCTCGAAATCGGATACTTGGCGAATAAGGGCGTGTTCCTGATCGACGGCGACCCCGGAAAGCCCTATGACCAGTTGCCGCTTTCAACTCTGGCGCAATATGGCTGCACGCCAGGTGCGCCTACGAGCCAATGCCAACTGCTTAATCAAGTGACGAATCCGTTTTACGGTGTCATCGGGCCGGGGACTACATATTCGGTGGCCTCCTCAAGCCTGACGAACAGCCCAACAATTGAGCAGGCAGCGTTGCTGAAGCACTGGCCTCAATACAGCAGCGTTTCAAGCTTCCGCAAGCCGGGAGCTGCGTCGATGTATAACGGTTTCACTCTTCGTGCGGACAAGCAACTGACGCATGGCCTCGCTTTTACCCTGTCGTTCACCGATGGACGCGAATATGACAACGCGGCTTCGCCAGTGAACTACCTTGGAACCGCCAGCCAGACCTATGCGGACCAGTACAACCCAAGAGCGGAGTGGGGTATTGGTGCGCAGAACGTCTCGTATCAGATCGCCGGAAGTTTCCTGTATCAGCTCCCATTTGGTCATGGACAAATGTTCCTGAACAATGGCGGCCTTGCCGAAAAGATCGTCGGTGGCTGGGGTCTAAGCGGCATCGAGACCTGGTACACCGGGACGCCGATCGTTCTCAGTTCGGTGAACAACGGCACCACCACGAACGTGGATCAGAACCCATTTGGACAGCGCCCGGCATGGACAGGCCAGACGGCGAAGGTGCAGTCTCCGTCGTACAAGCAGTGGTTCAACCCAAACGTGTTTAGCATGCCGGAATCGTTTGCTATTGGCAATGCGCCACGCGCTCTTTGGGATGTCAACAATCCAAGCTTCCAAAACCTGGATCTTGCAGTCTTGAAGAATACGATGTGGGAAAACAGCGAGAGGTACAACATCCAGTTCCGGTTGGAGATGTTCAACGCGTTCAATCATCCGTCGCTCGGCAATCCGAATGCCAACCTGACCTCTGGACAGTTCGGAGTCATCAGCGGGTTTAA